>Ga0193742_1002246_pt1 | contig 11183 bp, 13 predicted proteins | sample L2c1metaG_FD_165511 | JGI IMG/M metagenome (GOLD analysis project Ga0193742, IMG submission 165511) | Soil microbial communities from a riparian zone of the East river system, Colorado, United States - L2c1 | ecosystem: Environmental > Terrestrial > Soil > Riparian zone | place: USA: East River... | reverse complement strand
AGCTGATCGAGGTCTGGGAGAAGGATCCGTCGGTCCACGCGTTCACGTCGCTGCTCGATCGCGCGCTCGACCGCCCGAAGGAACAGGAGATCGACGTCAGGGTGGGCCCGAGCGACGCCGCCGCCCGCATCGCCCGGTTGATGGCCACCCTGAAACGCGCGCCATGAGCGAGGCCATCACCGCGGCGACTTACGACGCGCAGCTCGAGACCTGGGTCGCGAGCTGCCGCAACGATCCGCTCAAGTTCGTCCTGGGCGCCTTTCCGTGGGGTCAGAAGGGCTCAGCCCTCGAAAAAGAAGCCGGCCCGGATGACAACCAACGCCAGTGGCTGATCGACCTCGGCCGCGAAATCACCGCCAACGCGTTCGACGGCGCCACGCCGGTCATGCCGATCCGCTTCTCCGAGAGCAGCGGCCACGATACCGGCAAGACCGCGAAATGCGGCTGGATCACGTGCTTCATCCTGTCGACGCGGCCCCACTCGGACGGGACGATCACGGCCGGCGGCTACCAGCAGCTCGAGTCGCGCACCTGGCCCGCCATTCAGTACTGGATGGGGATGTGTATCACCGCGCCCTGGTTCGACGTGATGGAGACCGGCATCTATGCCAAGGGCGTCGACGCGCTCGGTGTGCCGCTCAGTGCGACGTGGAAAGTGCAGATGCAAAGCTGCAAAAAACAAAACGCGCAGGCCTTCGCCGGTCAGCACGCAAAGCGGTCGACATCGTGGTACTGGTTCGATGAAGCGAGCGAGGTCGTCGATCTCGTCTGGGAAGTCGCGTACAACGGCCTGCTCGACGGGGAGCCGATGATGTTCGCGCTCGGGCAGATGGTGCGCAACACGGGCGAGTTCCACAACGTCTGTTTCGGCAAGATGGCGGCGCGCTGGAACCATCGGCGCGTGGATTCCCGGACGTCGCGCTTTCCGAACCCCACCCTGATCGCGCAACAGATTGAAGACTACGGCCTCGACTCCGATTTCGTGCGCGTCCGGATTCTCGGCTACCCACCAAACGCCGACGAGCTGCAGTACATCGACAAAGGCCGCATCGACCAGGCGCGCGCCCGCGTGATGGTCCCACTGCAGGACGATCCGCTCGTCGCCGGCTTCGACGTCAGTGGCGGCGGGAAAGCCTGGAACGTGATTCGGTTCCGCCGCGGCCTCTGCGGCAACCCGCTTGGTGCCGATGGCAAACCGATCCCCGCGATCCGGATGCCCGGCGAGAAGGACCCGGATCGATCGGCCCGCATCGCCCTCTGCGCGGAGCTCCTGAACGACCGACGACCCGAGCATCAGCTCGCGGCGCTCTTTATCGACAGCGCCTTCGGGGCGGCGATTGCCTCGCGCCTCCAGGCGCTCGGCCACACCAATGTGCACGAGATCACGTTTGGCGGCGACAGCCCGGATGCCCACGATGCGAACCAGCGCGCGTTCATGTACCGGAAAGCGAAGGAACACTGTCTTCTGGGAAGCTTGCCCGACGACGATCACGTGTGCGGGCAGCTCGCCTTGCCGGGCTATCACATCAACGCCAGCGGCAAGCTCGTGATCGAGTCGAAGGCCGATATGCAGAAACGCGGCGTGGCCTCGCCCGATGACGCCGACGCGTTCGTCTTGACCTTCGCGCGGTCCGTCGCGATCGCGAAACCCGCCCCGCCGCCGCCCCCGCCACCGCGCAGCCGCTGGGGCTAACGTGCGAGGGTGAAGGCTTGATGATCGCCTGTCCAGCCTGCGGCGCGACCGCTGAGCCAGCCGTCGTCGTCGGCACGCTCGCCATCTGCAGCGCCTGCGGCCAGTCCCTCGCCCAGACCGACAGCAACTGGCGCCGCGCCACCGCCGCCGATACGACCGCGATCAGTAAAGCCGATCTCCAGACGCTGCAGCGCGCCCACGGGGCGATTGCGCGCCCGGCCGGGCGTCAACCATGAACGGCACCGAGCAGCGCGCGCAAGGCACCCGCACGGCCCAACTCACCAAGCAGATCGAGGACCAGGGACTCGTCATTGAAGCGCTCGCCGGCCAGATGGTGAAGGACCGCGACATGGTCCGCGACGCGTTCCAGCGCCAAGGCGAGTACGACCGGCTCGAAGCTGAACGCCTCAACGCGACGGATGCGGACCTCCAGCGATCCGTTGGGCAGTTACAGACGCTCGTGATGGACCTGATGGCGAGGCCCACGGTGTGGCAGCGCCTCCGCTGGCTCGCGACGGGTCGCCGCTGATGGCCGACACCGAGACCAGTCGCCTCGCCGACGCGACCGACGACACCGCGCCCGCCATCTCCGCCGAGGACGAAACCCTCCTCAAGGAACTGCGCGACGACTACGACTACGACGTCGAGAACCTCACCAAGATCCGCGCCGAAGCGGCCATCGACGTGGCCTACGCCGCCAACGAGACCTGGACGAAAGACGACGAGGTCGCGCGCGCCGGCCGTCCGATACTCAACCTCGATCAGATCAGCCAGTACCGCAACCAGATCGAGAACAGCGTCCGCATGAACAAGCGCGGCGTGAAGGTGTCGCCGGCCGGGAACGGCGCCACGAAAGAGAGCGCCGAGCTGCGCGCGAACCGCATCCGCGAGATCGAATACCAATCGCACGCGCAGGAAGCCTACAGCCAGATGTTCAGCGACTGCCTGACGCGCGGCTACGGCTTCGCGCGCATCGTCGCCGAATACGAGGACGAGGACACCGACAACCAGGTCTTTCGCACGAAGAGCATTCCGAACCCCGACCAGGTCATCCCCGACTCCGACGGGCAATCGACCTCGGGCCGCGATTGGAAGCGCTGCGTGTTTCTCGACAGCATGTCGCACGCCGAATTTCGGCGCCGGTTCCCCCACGCGAAGATCAAAAACTTCGACGCCGATGTGCTGGTCAAAGCGGGGAAGTGGATCACGTCGACGCGCGTGCAGGTCGCCGAGTGCTGGCGCCTCCACGAGACCCCGAATCCGAAAGGCTACGGCCGCCCGCACCGCGAGGTCTGCATGTACCTCACGAACGGCGTCGAGCTGCTCGCGGACGAGGGCCAGCCGGCGAAGCACCCGTGGAAGGGCAAGTACATCCCGTTTGCCGCCTGCTACGGCCGCATCGTCTACAAGACCAACGCGACCGGCGACAGCGAGAAGATGATCCTCTCGTATCACCGCTTCGCGCGCGACGCGGCCAAGGGCTACAACTGGACGAAATCGACGATCCTCGAGAAGCTCGCGCTCCCGGTCAAGGCCTCGTTGATGGGCTACGAAGGGCAGGCGGGGCCGGCCGCGATCGCGGCGATCGAGCGCGCGACGCAGGTCCACGTCCCCTGGATCGAGTTCAAGCCGATCGTCGACGGAGCGACGGGGCAGATTCTGCCGCTGCCGCAGTACGGCACGCGCGAGCCCGACATTCAGGCGGACATGATCGCGGCCGACGGGTACCAGCGCGATATCCAGAACGCGCTCGGCCACTACAACGCCAGCGACACCAGTCTGGGCCGCACGAAGGTGACGAGCGGCGTGGCGCTCGACAAGCTGAAACAGTCCGGCGACCTCGGGAGTTATGACTTCCAGGACCACTATGACGACTCGCTGAAATTCCTCGGCGAGCAATACGACGACCTCCTGACCTCCTACGACGACACCCCGAAAGAGATCGCGACGCGGCTGCCCGACGACAACGTGAAGATGGAATGGGTCAACCGGATGACGGGGCGCGCGCAGGATGGGTCCGCCGCCTACGGCCCGAAGGATCTTCGGATGGACGTCGGCCGCCACACCATCACGATCTCGACCGGCCCCACCAACGACAGCCAGCGCGAAGCGGGGAAGGACGCGGCGATGGCCCTCCTCGCCAATCCGCAGGCCTTCCCGGTGATTGCGGCCGACTCGATCAAGCTGCTGGATCTCGGCCCGGTCGGCGACCAGATGGCCGAAGCCCTCGAATTCCTGCAGCCGCCCGAAATGCAGCAGGCGCGGCAGCAGAAAAAACAAGGGGAGCCGCCCGACCCGCGGCAACTGCAGCAGGAACTCGCGAAGCTGAAAGAGCAGCTCCAGCAACTCGACGGCATCGCCAAACAGATGGACGGCGAGCTGAAGGGGAAACAGGCCGAGCTCGCCAACAAGCTCGAGATCGCGAAGCTCGAGATCGCGTCGAAGGAGAAGCTCGCCGACGAGCAATCCCGGCGCGAGGCGGAAACCCGACTCGCCGTCGCGGAGATCGGCGCGAAGGTCAAGGACGACGAGTTCTTCCGCGAGGAACAAGCCCGCCTGGGCGTGCTCGACGACAACGCCGCCGATCGCGCGCAGCAGTACCAGATGCACCGGGAAAAGCTCGAGCACGCCGCGCAACTCGCGCAGCAGGCCGACGAGACCAAGCGCCAGGCCACGCGCGGGAAACGGAAGATCAACATCACGCGCGGCGAGGACGGATCCCTCGTCTCCGCGTCGATCGAAGGCGATCAGAGCGACCAGGCAGGAACCTAACCCATGGCCATCACCGCGGCGATCTGTAATTCGTTCAAGCTCGAGTGCCTGCCGACCGTCGCCGGCGTGCACCTGTCGGGCGACACCTACAAGATGGCGCTCTACACGAGTGCCGCGGCGCTGTCGAAAGCGACGACGGCGTACAGCACGTCGAATGAGGTTGTCGGCACCGGCTACACCGCCGGCGGCGCGACACTGGCGGGGCTCGCGACGGCGCTCGACACCGACACCGCGATGCTCGACTTCAGTGATCCGACCTGGCCGACGTCGACGATCACCGCGCGCGGCGCGCTCATCTACAACAGCTCGAAGAGCAACAAGGCGGTCGCCGTGCTCGACTTCGGCGGCGACATCGTCAGCACGGCGGGCACGTTCACGGTCGCGCTCCCCGCGGCGGCCGCGGCGACCGCCGCCGTCCGCATGACCTAAATGGCCTGGTCGCGGATTACCGGCGGCGCACAACAAGCGTCGAGTTCTGGCGTCACGACGCGCACGGTCAGTGTGACGCCCGGCGCCGTCGGCCGGTTAATCCTGGTGGCCGCCGGGCATGCCACCACGACGACGACGTTCACGATTAGCGACACGGCCGGCAATACGTGGACGATTCTCAACGCCCGGAAAACGCAGGCCGGTTCGGGCGCGATGCAAAGCTGGTGGGCCGTCGCCAACGGCACCGGCGCGACGACGATCACGATCACCTACTCCGTCAACCTCGCGACCTTCGGCAACATGCTCGTCGATGTCTTCGACGGGAACGACACGACGGCGCCGGCCAGCGCGAACAATAGCGCGTCAGCCGCATCCGGGGCGCCGACTGGGACCGTCACGCCGGCCGACGCGAACTGCCTGTCGTGGGGCGCATCGAATGATTCGATCACGGCGGTGGGCTCAGGGTTCGCGAAGGGCGCCGACGACACCGTCCAAGACTGGACCGAATTCAAAGCGCTGACCGGCGGGAGCGGCGCACCGCAGACCGTCAACTTCTCAGGCAGCAGCGGCGCGTGGATTCTGCTGATGGCGGCGCTGAAGCCCGCCGGCGGCGGGACCGACGCGACGGCATCACCCGCAGGCGTCAGTGCGACCTGGGCGGTCGGCACGGCCGTGGCGACCGCCGGCGCGACGGCGAGCCCGGCCGGCGTCAGCGCCACGTGGGCGCTCGGCACCGCCGTGGCCACCGGCGCCGCGCTCGCGAGCCCTGATGGCGTCAGCGCGACCTGGGTCGTGGGCACCGCTTCAGCCACCGGCGGCACCGACGCGACCGCGTCACCCGACGGCGTGAGCGCGACCTGGGCGGTGGGCACGCCCGTCGCGACGGGCACGGCGCTCGCGAGCCCGACCGGCGTCAGTGCGCTCTGGGCCGTCGGCACGGCCACCGCGACGGGCGGTGCGCTCACGAGTCCCGCCGGCGTCGACGCGGTCTGGAACGTCGGCACGGCGATCGCGACGGGCGGCACCACGGGCGATGCCACCGCGCACCCGCTGGGCGTCAGCGCGACCTGGGCGGTGGGCGATGCGACGGCCACCGGTGCAGGCACCCGACGGGCTGGCGGCTGGTTCAACCACGAGGCGCGCTGGCCGAGGACGGGCACGGCGCGGCCGCTCGGGGTCAGTGCCACACTCAGCGTCGGCACGGTGCGCGCCGTCGGCACAGTCCGACAAGCTGGGGGGCGACCGGCGGTCGGCGCGATTGCGCATCCGCTCGGTGTGGCGGCACGGTGTGCGGTGGGTCGGGCGCGCGTCTCGGTCTCGGCCGTGGCGCGGGCCCGGTCGGCGCGTGTGGGGCGAGGGGACGCCGGCGACGAGCTCGCGCTGTTGTTGTTACTCCTGCAGGACGACGACGAGGAAGCGGCGTGACGGACCGGAAGCGCAGCCCGTTGCCCAAGGGCTATCAGTTCGGCGATGCGCTGCTGTTGCGTGAGTGGAACGAACTACGGGCCAGGGCAGGTCACGTCCACGACTACGCGATCTATGACCCAAGCTGGCATGCGCATCGGTGCCGGTGTGGACTCATCGGCGCGACCGTGCTGGACGCCGACGCCCAACCCGACGCGCGCGGTAGAGTGAAACCGCATGTGACGTAACGATTTGCGCGACTGGCTAGGGGATACCCGATCGGCGTCTCGCCCGACGCTGCCAGTTACGACAAGGGCCACACACGAGAGGCGGCGTGTTGCGCCGGGCAGAGACCCGGAATGCGACACGCCGTTTTTCGTTGAGGCCATCGAGCACAGGGCGACGCGCGAGAGGCGACGCGCGCGGAGTCATCCGTGCCCGATCCGATTGTTCCGGACGCCCTCCCCGCCGTCTCGTCCACGGCCGCCGACGCTTGGCCCGTCTCCGACAGCGACGCGCTCGACCGCTTGAGCGACGAGCAGCTGCAGGACTGGCGCAGGACCGGCGCGATGCCGACTGATTCTCCAGTTACGACGCCCGCTGCGGCCTCGTCAGCCGCCACGCCGGTGCAAGACCCGGCCGCGTCAACGGACGCGCCCCCGCAGGCCGCCTCGGAACCGGCCGACCCCGCGCTCAAAGACAAGACTAAAGAGCGCATCGATCAGGTGCTCGCCGATCGGGCGAGAGAACGCGACCGTGCCGATCGCGCCGAACGCCACATTCGCACGCTCGAAGCCCGTCAGACCCAGCCGAACGCCGACGCCCGACCTGCGGCCTCGTCCGCCGCCCCGGCTGGTCTCGTCAAACCCGACCCGGAAGCCTTCACCTACGGCACCGCGGATCCCGCGTATCTCGAAGCGTTGACCGACTACAAGGTCGCCGCGATCAACGCGCAACACCGCGAGACGTGGGAAGCGGAGCAGCAGGAAGGCCGGCGCCAGCACGAGTTCCACCGCGTCAAAACCGAGTTTGAAGCGCGAACCGCCGTGGCCCGCGCGGCCCATGCGGACTTCGATGCCGTCGCCATGTTGGCGCCGACGGAAATTCCGCAGGGCAGTGCCGCCGATCTCTGGGTCCTCGAAGACGAGGCAGGCGCCGAGATTCTCTACCACTTGCAGCAACCCGCGAACGCGGGCGAACGGCGACGGATTCTCGCGCTCGGTCCGAGAGAGCAGCTGAAAGAGCTGGTCCGCCTCGGCGATCGCTTGACCGCCCCGGCCGCCGCGGCGCGATCCACCCACGCGCCGCCGCCGCCGCCCACGCTCTCGACCCGCGCCACGCCTGGCGACGCCGTCGAGCGGGCGATCCGCGACGACGATACGGCCGCCTACAACGCGGCGATGAACGCCCGCGACCTGGCGCGCCTCAGAAAGTAACAGATGCCCGCTCCGAATAGTTTCGATTACACCGATTTCCTGGCGCGCGAGACGCTGCGGAAGCTGACGAACAAGCTCGTCATCTCTGAGGCGTTCAACACCTCGTACAACAAGAACTTCACCAAGAGCTTCGCGACCGGCGCGCGGGTGCGCGTCCCGTATCCGGTGCAGTTCCTGCCCGGCAACAACAACGATCTCGGCTACGAGCCCCAGCCCGTGATCGACCGCGCGACCGACGTGCGGATTGATCAGATGGCGAAGGTCCACTTCGGCTTCGACGTGCTGCAGCGCGCGCTCGAGACGCGCCATTTCGAGGAAGCCCTGAGCGAAGACATCGTCGATCCAGCCACCAACACGATGTACCAGGACATCGAAGACCGCTGCGCGAAGTACGCGTACATCCACGCCGGCACCGTCGTCGGCGTCCTGGGCACCAACCCGACCACGTTCGATCAGGTGTTCGGCGCGTCGCGCGCGCGGCTCGTCAACCTGGGCGATCGCTCCGGCGGGCGCAAGATGATCCTCAACACGTCGATCGGCCGCGCGCTGACCGCCGCGGAACTGCCGCTGTTTGCGCCGATGGCCGAGATCACGCACGCCTTCAAAGAAGGCGCGATCGGCCGGGCGCAGACGTTCGACACCTTCGAGAGCGCCAGCCTCTGGACGCACACCTCGGGCGCGTGGGCGGGCGTCGTGGAAGTCACGACCGCGCCAGTCGCGCCGGCCGACCTCGGCACCGGGATCACCTCGATCAACATCACGCACACGAGCGGCGATACGTTCGTCATCGGCGACAAGATCAACTTTGCCGCCTCGAACGAAACCAACAACGCGACACGACGCTCGACGGGCCGCCTGCGCGACTTCACCATGTTGACGCAGACGTTGCTGACCGCCACCACGTCCACGATCACCTTCTCGCCGCCGATGTACGGCCCGGGCTCGCCCTATCAGAACGTCAGCGCGTTGCCGCTGGCGGGCGCGGACCTGACGCTCTGGCCGGGCACCAACACGGCCGGATCCGCCGCGACGGCGAAAACCGGCGTCATCAGCCTCGCGCTGCCCAAGGACGCCTTCGCGCTCGTCGGCGTCAAGTTGTCGCTCCCCCCGAGCGGCGGCAAGTTCAAAAGCAGCACGAAACGCGACCCGACGTCCGGGCTCGCCGTGTCCTTCGTCCAGGACTTCGATACCCGGCTGATGGAGAACATCATCCGCTTCGATTGCCCGTTCGGGTTCGGCGAGTTCTATTCCGGCAACGCGATTGCCGTCGCAGGAGGCATCTAGTCATGGACAACGGCATGAACACGTTCGCGCCCAGCGTGCAGTACGGGCGCCTCGGGACGGTCGTCTATCCGACCAAGACGGCGACGACGATCGTCGTCACGACGGCCCTCACGCCCCTGACGCTCACCGTCGCGCAGATCCTGCAAGGCCTGCTCCCGGTCGACTGCCAGGACGCCGCCACCATCACGACGCCGAGCGCGGTGCTGCTCTGTGCGGCGATTGAAGGCTGCCAGGTGGGCACGTCCTTCGACGCCGACGTCATCAACTACGGCGATACCACGCTGACGATCGGCCTCGGGACCGGCGTGACTAAGAAGACGATCGCGGGCGTCGCGGCCGTCCTCACGATGATCACCCTCGTCTCGAAGCGGCTGACCTTCATCTGCACGAACGCGACGAAGGGATCTGAAGCCTGGGAGCTCTGGGCGTTCGGCAGCACCGCGGCGCCGATCGCGTAGTCCCATTCGTTTATTCAGAGGGCGGGCCGTCGTCGTGACGGCTCGCCCGTTTCTTGTGTCCGAGGTATGTCCATGAGTTCCGACGCCAACACCCCCCGTCTCGTCTATCGCGGCAAGACCGATGAGTCCGCCGAAACCGCCACCGCTCACGACGCCGACGACCTCGCCGCGAAACTGAAGGCCGGCTACCGACTCCAGCGCAATCCGAAAGCCGCCGAGCCAGCCGCCCCGCCGAAGGACAAGAAATGAGGCGCGCGGGCTGGATCGTCGCGCTCCTCCTCCTGACCGGCCTCGTGTGGCCGGCCGCGCACGCCCAGATCCAGCGCGGCGATCCCGTGCAGTGCGTCGTGACCGTCTCGACGGCGACGACGATCACGGCGGTCGGCGGCGCCTGCGCGGCACGCCCCGGCATGGCGCTGAACATCACCGATATTTCGTTTTCAGCGAACGCCGGCGGCATCGCGGCCGACAGCTTCAACACCCTGAAGTACGGGACCGGCACGACGTGCGGGACCGGCACCACGGTGTTCTGGGGCGCGTTCGCGACGGCCGCGGTGCAGACGACCACCTCGCAGCGCTTTCTGACGCCGCTGCGGCTGCCGCAGAACGTCGATGTCTGTTGGATCAACTCGACCGCGGGCTCGAAGTTTCTCGTGATCAGCGGGTACTACACGCCGTGAGGAGTCCGCCGTCATGCCGCTAGTCCCGGCGCTCACGATCATCAGAAACGCCATGAAGGGCATCGGTGCGCTCGGCAGCGGCGAGACGATGAAAGCCTCGGACGCGGCCGACGTGTGCGACGCGATGAACCTGATCCTCGACGATTGGGGCGCGGATCCGCAGGCGAGCGTCGCCGAAGTCTTCTCGACGTTCGTCACGACGCCGAGTCTCAACCCGCACACGATCGGCCCGACCGGCACGTGGGTGCTGCCCGTGCGCCCCGCGCACATCGACGGCCTCGCGTGGCAGGTCGGCGTCGGGATGTTTTCCCCGATCACGGTGCATGACGATCCGGGCTGGTGGCTGGGGCAGTCTGTGCTGAACCCGGGCCTCCTCACGCAGGCGTTCTACAACCCCAGCGTGCCGAACGGCGAGCTGTATTTCACGGGCCTGCCGGCGAGCGCGACGACGGTCCGCGTGATGACGCGCACGGCGCTCGCGGCCGTGCTGCAAACCGCGTCGATCAACCTGGCGCCCGGCTATCAGTCCGCGCTCGAGTTGACGCTGATGGAAGCGATCGTCGACCTGTTTCACCTGACGCTCACCGCCAACCAGGTCGCTCGAGCCGGGAAGGCGCGCGCGCGCATCTTCGCGAACAACCTGGTCGTGCCGTCCTTGTCGACGGTGGGCCTCGGGCTGCCGGGCACGCGCGGCAGTTGGTGGGATTACCGCACGGGCTCCTGGAGGACGCGCTAGATGGCGGTCACCGCGCTCCTGACTCCGGACGCACGACTGCGCATCCTCAGCGACCTGGGCGTCGTCGTCCCGGGCGCGAAGCTGAACACCTACGTGGCCGGCACGCCGTCGACGCCGCTCGCGACCACAAGCGACAGCGCCGGCCTGGTGCCGAACACGAATCCCGTCGTGGCCAGCGCGGGCGGACTCTTTGGGCCGATCTATCTCACGCCCGGCGTCGCCTACAAGCTCGTGTTGACGGATGCCCTGAACGGCCCGATCTGGTCGCAGGACAACGTGATGATGCCGGCC
>Ga0193742_1002244_pt1 | contig 11186 bp, 5 predicted proteins | sample L2c1metaG_FD_165511 | JGI IMG/M metagenome (GOLD analysis project Ga0193742, IMG submission 165511) | Soil microbial communities from a riparian zone of the East river system, Colorado, United States - L2c1 | ecosystem: Environmental > Terrestrial > Soil > Riparian zone | place: USA: East River... | reverse complement strand
TGGGTGAGGTTGTTGGTTCTACCGGGACGTCCGGCCAGCGGGGAGCCGTGGCGGCCAGGTCGGCGTGGCCGGCTTGGGCGAGTTGGTTGGCGAGTTCTACTCGGGCGGCTCGGACTGCGTCGGCTGCCTGTTCGGCTGTCGGGTACGGGCCGGACCAGTTGCACACAGCATCTCCGGCGAACCACTCGCCTGCTGCGGACCGGCGTACGTGTGAAGCTGCAAGGCGATCGGCTGGCAGCGCATCCCCGCGTTCGGCAGCAAGTTGGACGATCGCATCGAGTGTGACTACCTCGGCCGTCAGATCCGTGAGCGGTCGGAGGTAGACGGCATCGGACAGCACGAACTCGTAGCCTTCAGGTGCTCGCGCAGCCAACCACTCGAACGCTTCACGCGCTGTCTGCTCCAACACCCGCGAGTCCTCAGGATCGGCAAGGCTGTGAACCCCACAGAGCCGGGTATGCGTCGGCCGCAACTCGTTCTGCCAGAGCCTCACCTGCAGCTCCTCACGCCCAGACAACCTGCGCCCAAGAATCCGTGCCAGCCCCACGACATCAAAGTTCAACTCATCTGGCGTCCGCTTACGCCCCGGCTCAAACGCCTCACCTGGCGAGGTCCCGCGAGTAGTCCACGGCCCCACATGCCAGCACTCCAAAGCCGTCATACTCCGACCCTACCCAGCCAGAGCCCGCAACTCGGCGTACAGCCCGAGCCGCCACCATTCAGCAACGTTCCGCAAGGTCGCTTCAACGCCGATGACCAGCGCTGGACCGGCGAGAGCCTAACCCAGCGATAGTTCGCGGAGGTGGTACTTCCCTGGGACCGCATCGGTCTCGTAGTACACGATAAAGAGCTCGGAGGCTTCCTCCCAGCTCATGACCTCGCTCGGTCAAACCTCGGTTGATTATCTGCCGGCGTCTCACGGGATCAGCTCTGTCGCGGGCGCCGGACGTTGCGACCACGAATTGGTGAGCCTGCTTGGACTCGACGCGCCGTACCTCCACGGTCATCCGCTGGGCGGTGCCGGCGCATTGGATGTACTCGACCGGCCATCTCTTGTGATTGACCTGATCGAGTGCCTTGCCTGCCGGAAGCGCCCACAGGCTGATTGCGAAGATGTCGACGCCGTCCAGGCTGCTCAGGAACCGTCGAATCTCACCTTCAATCGAAAGATCAGAGCCTTCAGCTCTCCCGTTCATCGTCACAGCATGAGCTGCGATCATCGCGACCAATTCACTACGTAGACGGATGTTGCTTTCCGGATACTCGTCACTCGTCAGAACCCGGATTCAAATGTCCAATGACAGCTTCGACGGCATCCGGCAAAGTGCAGTTGCTCAAACTGGCAAGTACTTTGTACTCGTGAGGGGCCGTCGGCTACTTCTAGCTCCACGTAGATGTCCAATGGCGCCAGTCAACTGCTCCAGCGAGTGGACAGTACTCTGGCTGTGGACGCGCTGCTCACCCCTGGATGAACGGCGCTGAAACGCCTTTGATCGATTTGTTGCCCTCCAAACAGTCGGCATGAGGTCGGCAGTGAATCTATCGCTGACCTGTTCGGCAACCGGTTCATCGAGACCAACTGGGTTGTACTGCCAATATGGAATCCAGGCCCCGTCGAAGCGTGACCGAATGGTTGCCGGCAAGACCATCGATCCCTGCTGTTCGGCCCTCGGGACGCCACAACTGTGACACCAACCGTCAAAGCCATACATAGGATCGAGACCGAACGACTCCTCTGGCCGCAGGTAACCACGATGCCGCCTTGTCTCGAGCCAAACCCCAGTCCCCGATGCCGACTCCACTCCCGGCCACAGGCCAGCGCCGCTAGCAAGCCGCGCGGCTTGGTGGCCAGGCTGTCACGCGTTGGAGTCTCGGACGCGCGCACGGGCGGCGGTGAGGAGATCGCTGTAACTGTCGGCGAATGGCTCGTCGAGTGAACTCTCGAGTGATGCCTCGATGTCCCAAAGCACACGCTGCTCGGCCTGATCGTCGAAGACGACGTCCTCGCGCTTGTTGAAGTGGCTGACCCACTCATACAGAACCAAAGCCTCGTCTCGGCTGAGCTCAATGCCGACTCGGTCGGGTGTCATCTAGTGGGCCTCTCGCTCAAAGTATCGGCATCTGGCGGTATTCGCGCGTGGTAGCTCGCATCGGCATGGTGCGCACATCAAAGCATCATATGACGTCGCCGGTGAAGCAGGCCCGGTTACGGGCAGATCGCGTGTGAGGCAGTCCGACGCCGCAACCGGGTGCAGTTTCCCTGCGGTGGTCAACCGCTCGTCTCGATCATGGTGACACCAGTTTGGTTCATCTACAAACCGCCATGTTTCAACACGTTGGCCAACTGTCCCGGACTCAACTTCCATCCGCTAATGAATGTCCCGTTGCGGTCTGCGATCACATTGAGCGCGGTCGCTGGATCGAGGTAGTGCGTGACAGGCTTCTTATGGTACGTGCCCTGAATCACGCGGATCCCAGGAGCATTGATGTGCTGATTGATTGCCGCACTGAAGTGCGCAGCGTTCGCCTTGCTGTAATTCCCCGTGATTCCGAAATCCGCCGCGTGCTTAAACTTCGCTTGCAGCTGCTTCGGTGTCCGTAAAAGGATCTGACTCTTGGGGGCTTCCCGTGGCGCACACTTGTACTGGTTACGAAGCTTCGCGGGAAGGTGGCTGACGACGTTTTTCTCTAGCCATTGGACGGCTTTGGTTTTGGCGAAGAGTTGGCCGAGGAACTTCGTTGCGACGCCGCCGCCAAACGTCGTGGCGGCGCCCCACGCGAAGTCGGTGGCGGCGTCGCCCCAGCTGTAGTCGTCGCCCCAGATGAGGGAGTTGAGGTAGCCGCCGGCGGCGTTTCCGGCGCCTGCGCAGGCGGACATTGCTGCGATGCCGCCTCCCGCGCAGAGGCCGGCGCCGAGGCCCGCGAGGCCGCCTTGGATTGCTCCCTTGCCGGCGCCCTCCCAGGTCTTGCCCCAGTCGCCGTCGCTGTCGATGTAGGCCTTGACGCCGCCGGCGATCCCTCCGTAAAGGGCGCCACCCGCGCCGCCGATGAGGCCGCAGATACCACAGGCGCCGGAGGGATCGGGGTAGCTGAGCGGGTTGTTGTATCCGTAGGCGTAGGTCTGGGTGAACCCGGACTTTGGAGAGAACGGCGCAGAGTCAGGCCCTGTGAAGCGGCCCTGGCTGGCATCGTAGTCACGGAGGCGTACGTCATAGAGGTCCGTCTTCGCGTCTTGGTACTGGCTGTGGAAGCGAAGAGGGTTGGTTGCCATGGCACCGGTTGGTGCCGTCAGGGCGTCTCCGAAGGGGTCCCAGGCGGCTGAGCCGGTCAGTGCTGCACTGGTACCGGCTGTGTCGGTGATTGAGCCTTGGTAGTCGCCGAGGAGCCAGGTTGGGGTGGTGCCGACCGTGTCGATGAAGGCGCCGCCGAGGGCGGTGACGGGGTCGTTGGCCCATTGGTGGACCGCGGTGCCGGCTGCGTTGGATTCGGTGACGCGGACTGGGAGTGCGCCCGCTGTGTCCCAGGTCCACTTTGATTGCAGTACGCCGTCGGCGCTGGAGGTGAGGCGGTTGCCGGCTTCGTCGTAGGTGTAGTCGATGACTGTGCCGGTGGTGGTGGTCGTCTGGGCGAGGTTGCCGTCCAGACGGTAGGTGTAGGCCTCTGTGCCGGTCGGGGAACCGCGGTTCTTGAGGTAGCCGTTGGCGTCGTAGGTGCTCGTGGTGACGCTAGTGCCGGTGGTTTCGGTTTGGATGCGGTCGTCGGCGTCGACGACTGTCGTGGTGACGATGTCGGCTTGGCCGGGGGTGACCTTTGTGGTCGTCGTTCGGTTGCCGCTGGCGTCGTAGGTGTAGCGCGCATCGGGTGCGCCGGCGCAGTTGACCGTCACCGAGGATGGTGTGCAGAAGCTAGTCAGCCGGCTGTCGGCGTCATAGTCGTAGAGGGCACGCTTCACCGATGCGGCGCGGGTTGTGTCGATTGTGGTGGGGCGGCCGGCAGCGTCGTACGCGACCGTCTGCGACATCAAGGCGGTGCCGGAGCGGCCGTGTTCGATCTTGGTGAGTTGGCCGGCATCGTCGTAAGTCCGGTCGGTGACTAGCCCGCCCGCATCGGTCTTCTTCAGGTGTCCGGCTGAGTCGTACGTGTATGTCGTCGCGATCGGCGAGGTGATCGAGCCGCCGCTCAGAGTGGATCCGGCGACCAGACCGTCTGTGTCATAGCTGAAGGTCTGCGATCGTCCGTCCGGATAGGTTCGCTTGGAAAGGTGGCCCTGAGCATCGTGCGCGTAGGTGAAGGCCGCAGAGCCGCGGGTCAGTCCGGTGAGTCGTCCGGCCTTGTCGTAGCTGTACGCCGTTGATGCCGCGCCCGCTGTCACTGTCTTTGGGCGACTGGCAGCGTCGTACGTCGAAACAACGTCCGGTGTGCTGTCGGAGTAGTCGACCTTGGTCGTTCGGCCGAGGTTGTCGTGGGTGTACGACACCGAACCGGCAGGCAAGGTCGTCGAGGCGACCGCGCCCGATGGCGTGTACGACATCCGCGTCTCGCGGCCGGTCGGGGTGACGTTGGTGGCGAGACGACCAGCGGTGTCGTAGGTGTTGACGTAGGCGCCGTTGCGAGGCGTCGTCGTCTTGGTCAGGTTGCCGGTCTTGTCGTAGTCATAGGAAGTCAGCGCACCAGTAGGCGTTTTGACCGACTTGAGCTGACCACGCGAGTCATACGTGTAGTCGACCTTGTTGCCGGCCGGATCAGTGACCGAGGCAACCTGCCCGCCAGCGTCATAGGCCGCAAGCACAGCACGTGCCAGCGGATCGATCTGCTTGGTCTGCCGTCCGTTGCCGTCGTATTCGTAGCTGGTGATCTTCCCCAGCGGGTCGGTGGTCGAGACAACCTTTCCGTCACCGTCGTACGCCGTCGTCGTGGCGCGCCCCGACTCAGACGTGACCTTGGTCTGCTGGCCGGCCTTGTCGAACGTATACGTCGTCGTGATCCCGGCGGAGGTGCTCGTGACGACCCGGCCGAGCTTGTCGTAGGTCTGGGAGGCCTTGATCCCGGTTGGGTCGGTGGTCTCCACGATCTGTCCGAGTACGTCGTACGTCGTGCCGGTCGTGCTCATGTCCGGGTTGGTGACCTTGACCGGCCGGCCTTGGTCGTCGAATGTCGTGACGGTGGCGAGCTTCTTGCCCAGGTTGTTCGGGTCGGGGACGAGTGTGTGCGTCAGCTGACCTTCGGCGTCATAGGTGAACCGCGCCGTGAACTTGTCCCGAGTCGCGGCATCCGCGCCCGCGACGTTGCCCTCGGGGCCGGTCGTAGCGGCTAGATCGCCCGTGACCGGGTCATAGCTGTTGGTCGTCTTGGCTCCACCAGGTGCGGTGGTGCTGACGAGCCGCCCGGCGTTGTCGTACTCGCTCGTGGTCACCCGACCTTCGGGATCGGTCGTCTTGGTGACCTGGCCGGATGCGTTGTACTCGTACTTCGTGATGCCGCCGCCCGGATCCGTCGCGGTGAGCAGGTTGCCCAGCGCGTCGTAGGTGTTGGTCGTCACGCGGTCGAGCTGATCGGTGTGAGTGAGGATGTTCCCGAAGGCGTCGTACGTCCAGTACTCGGTGTTCTGCTCGACGACCTCGGGAGTCGCGCCCGCGACGTTGCCGAGTGGGTTGGTCTGGGACAACCGGCGATGCTTGGCGTCGAAGGTCGACGTCACCACCGCGCCCTCGGGACTCACCACCCTGATCGGGTCGCCCTTAGCGTTGTAGCTGTAAGTGGTGACCTTGCCGAGCTGATCGGTGCTGGTGGCAACTTGTCCGAGTGCTGTGTAGGTCTGCGACGTGGTCGAAGCATCTGGATAAGTCGTCTTGAGCAGTTGGCCGCTCGAGTCGTATTCGTACTTCGTTTCGTTGCCGGCAGCGTCCTTGTACGACGTGACGCGGTTGCCGGCGTCGTACACCCACTGCTCGAAGGCTCCAGGCGCGTCGGTGGTCCCAGTGGGGAGGTACTGCTTGAGGAGGTTGCCGCGCGTGTCGTACTCGCTGCGCGTAAGCTCCTGTCCCGGGCTGGTAGAGGCCGTGACGTGGTTGTTCGATCCGTAGTACAGATCCTCCGAGCGCCCGGCCCCGCCGACGTGCGAGACCAGCACGTTGCCCTGGTAGATGTCCTGTGTCTTCACGCCGGCCGGGTCGGTGATCGTCGCGGTCTCGGTCGCCGCATTCCAGCCGAAGGTCCAGGTGCCGCCGGACTCGTCGATCTGCGAGACGGCCCGCTTGGTGGTCGCGTCGTACGTCGTCCGTGCACTGACGGCGCCGCTCGGATCGGTGATGCCGTTCAGCAGCCCGACCGTCGCGTCGTAGCTGTACGTCGTGGTCTTGCCGTCGAGGCCCTTGACCGACGTGAGTTGGCCGGCGGTGTATCCGTACTCCGTGACCTCGCCGGTGGAAGCCGTGATCTTGCTGATCAGCGCGCCGTTCCAGGTGATGGTGAACGTCTGCGTGAGGTCGTCCGTGACGGTCGCGAGCTTGCCTCCGGAGTAGGCAAGCGAAACACCACGCACCTGGGGATCGCGATCCGCGACGAGGTGGCCGGCCGCGTCGAACGTCATCGTGTCGCCGGCGATGTTGGTCAGCACCCAGCCGCCGCCGGACTTGTCGGTGAGAGTTGCGGTGACACCCGGATCCGGCGAGGTGTAGGTCGTCCCTGACTTCGTGTACTTCGTGACGCCGCCGGTCCCGTTGCGGATGTCGATCGAATTGTCGGTGTTCTTGACGAGCGATACGTCGTACCCGAAGGTCCAGCCTTTGCCGAACGAGCCGGTGTGGTCATCGAGGCTGTTGTAGGTCCGGGTCGCTGTGAGCGAACGTCCCGGTCCGGCGACGGCGAGGTCGGTGAAGTACTCGGTCAGCGAGCCGGTGGCGGTGTTGATGGGGTCGGCCGCGAGGCGGGTGTTGACCATGCCGCGGCCGTCCCAGCACGAGCAGCCCCAGGTACGGCGGAGTGGTTGCGGATGTGGTCCGCCGTAGCCGCTCTGGGAGATGCTCTTCAGGAAGATCGAGCGGCTGTCGTCGCTCTTGGAGACGTCGACGCCGTTGCCGCCGGTGTAGTCGCGTTCCTCCAGATGCGCCCAGTCGCTGATGGCGGTGCCGTCAGCCGTCAGGTGTTTGAACTCGGCGCCATCGGATCCGAACCGGTAGAGCTTCGATCTGTCCGAGTAGAGCTGGTAGTCGGTGAATTGCTGGGTCTCATCACCGAGTTGTTTGCGCAGGTGGTTGTTGTGGAAGACGTTGTTCTCACCCGACGACCCGGACCACTTGACGGCCTTCTTTCCCGCGGCCCACCAGATCGGGTACCAGTCGGAGTCGTCGGGATCGGAGCCGCCTTCATCACCGCAGTTGGTCTGGCAGTTGGCTGACTTGTGCTCGTACGGGGTGGTGACCTCGTTCAACTCGAACAGGTTGTTGCGTTCGAAACCGCCGTGCAGGTTGAGGTCGGAGTCGAAGCTGTTGGCGATCGCGACGTTGCCGCTGGACGACCACTGGAAGGTGAAGTGCCGCAGGTCCCGGGTCGTGTTTCCGGCGTACACGGAGTCCCAGACCCGCGAACCGCGGAAGTAGCCGTTGCCGCCCTTGCCTTTGTTCCACGAGCCTTCGAGGGTGTTGTCGAGGACCGAGATGTTCGCGGCGGCCTCGGTGACGATCGGGTGCGACCCGGTCATCTCGGAGGTGACGTTGCGGATCCAGGAGTTGTTGACCCACTTGAGCACGATGCCGTGCATCGCTGCCGAGGGGTCCATGTTGCCGTAGTTGTGCTTGGCCGACTCCTTGTCCAGACCCGGCATCACCTGCGTGAACGACAGGTCCTCGATACCGACACCGGTGACAGGGTCCACGATCGGCGACACCTTGGACGGGAAGATCTGCCCGTTCATCGGGTCCGAACCGTCCGAGGTGGAGTTGACCGGCAGGTCGTACTCGAGCGGCTTGTCGATCGTGATCGTCCCGGCCAGCGGATCGCCCGACGTCACCATGAACATCTGCTGGCGCATGTGCAGGTTCTCCAACGGGAACTCCGTCGGGGTGGCCTGCATGCTGTCGTAGAACTTCTTGGAGTTCGCGGCCATCACGTTGACGAAGCCGCCGACCTTCAGGTTGTCGAACGACGTCCCGGCCGCCAACTGGATGACCGTGTCACCCTTGCGGGCGCTGTAGTTCGGGTCACCGGCCTTGCCCTGCAACAGCAGCCCGTTCGTCCAATGGACGTTGACGGTGCCCTCGAACAGATCCTTGCGATTGGGCGCTGCCGCGGCGTACTGCTCGGCGTACTTCGTCGCGACCTCGCGGGACTGGACCCGGATCATGCCGCGACCCGGCCAGATCCAGCCGCCGCTCGCCTCGCCGGACGTCATCGCGTCCAGATCCCAGCGCGACCCGTCCTTGGTGATCTTGTCGTACTTCGTGTTCGCGTCCGGGGCGAACACCAGTTGCGTGCCGCCAGTGCCCTGACCCGCACCCCGGAGCAACATGTAGTCGGCGTCCAGGTGCAGTTCCTTGCTCAGGTTGATCTTGCCCGCAGGCAACATCACCTTCGCCATCGAGTCGATCCGGCTGGTCGGCGAGCAATCGGTCCGAACGTGGTCGATCACCGACTGCAGGGCCGCGGTGTCGTCCTGGTTGTCGTTCGGGACCACGTTGTACGTCGACTGAACTGTCGCGGCTGTCACGTTGCACGCCGCATCGCTGCGGTAGTTCGACGGGGCCGGCAAGGGGGTTCCACCGCCGAACCCAGCCTTGGTCCAGTCATAGACGCCGGTGATCGGTGCTCGGCGGTTGTCCGAGGTCGCCCAGAGGTTCTTGATGGCCGGACCGGGCTCCTCATCCACCGGGGGAGCAACCCTGAACTCCGGCATCTCACCGACCGTGAAGACCGCGGTCACGTCCTTCGTGGCACCGGTTCCGGTGTTGACCACCCAACGAGCCTTCAGTTTGTGCTGACCGTTGCTCGTCGTCACCGTGAACTGGTGCGGCGGCGCAGTGCTCTTACCGATGTAGCTGTCGTCCAGCAACCAGGTCACATCACCGGCTACGCCCACCGGATTCGACAGTAGAGCCGTGAAGGGTGAGTTCACCTTGCCCGCGTGCAGCGGAGTACCGCCAGAGGACAGGAACGGGCCGTCCTGCACCGTCGCGGTCGCTACCAACTGCTTGGCCTGCTGGTTGGCAGGGTCGGTCCACGTGGCCTTCACCTGATGCGAACCCGCGCTGGTGGTGATGGTCGCCTGGAACGGCGACGACGTGTCCTTGACGACCTGGGCGCCGTCCAGGAAGAACGTGACACCGCCGGCGATGGAGGTCGGCACTCCTGCGAGATCTGCAATGAACGGTGAATTGACTGTTGCGCCCTGCAGCGGCGAACCACCCGACATCAGCGTCGGCTCGGTCTGCACCGCACCCACTGTGAAGTTGGAGAAGGTCTCGGCAGTCGCACCCGTCGTTGGATTGACGACCCATCTCGCCTTGAGTTTGTGCGCGCCGGCCGTATACGTCCGGGTAAAGGAGTGTGGCGCAGTCTGGGTCTTGGCCGCATACGAATCGTCGACCAGCCAGGTCACCTCGCCGGTCACATCCGCTGCGTCGGAGAGATCCGCCTTGAAGGTCGTCGGTTGGGTCGACCCCGCCAACGGGACCCCTGCGACGGTCAGGGTCGGAGTGCCGGCAGCCGCCGCTGTCGGCGCGACTTTGACAAGCCCTGACACCAACAGGGCGGCTGCCAGCACCATCGCCAGGAGCCGGAACGGCGCATGCGAACGCAACTGAGCCAACACGATGGATCCCCCTTGAAATGTTCCCCTGATCTGCACCCCCGAGGTGCACCGTCCGACTGCTCGACGGCGCCAACAGACTGTGGGTGACGCCAGCGCTCGACAAGGGGTAACTCACCGAAACGGAGAAATTGCAGGAAGTTGCAATTCCGCACGTGAACAATTCGGGTCAAGGCGGAGACAAGTTCGTTAATCGCTGGACTTGAAGGCCGATGAGGCCTAGTGGCAGCGAGTGCTCCGGCCAGGTGGCGGATCGTAGGGTGGGCGTATGACGTACAGCGCGAGCCGCCTTGTGGGGTTGCTTGAGGGGGAGGTTTCGTGGCTGTCGTTTCGTACGGCGGATGTGGTGCCTGGGGCGGAGTGGATCTCGTGTGCGGAGTTGTTGGCGGATCAGCGGAGTGGGGGCGATCCGACGTACGGGTGGCGGAAGTCGCTGTTGGACGACTATGGCAAGGAGTACGGGATCGAGGCGCCGGTGCAGGTTGCGGCGATGTTCGTGCTGATGTGGTACGTCTCGGTGCCGTCGATCGTTGCGGGGCTGGCTACGGCGTTGACCGGTGTTTCGCCGGAGGTGTCGCCGGAGGCGTTGGCGTTCCGACGGCATCCGACGGCGCACTACCCGGTTGAGGTCGCGCTGCTGTCCGACAAGGTGATCTCGCTGGATGAAGCGGTCGCGCAGGTGGGGACGCATACGCGGGCCTTCACGGACAGCTATCGGCCTGGGGTGCGGATGAGTTCGCGGCAGCGGCTGGGGGCGGTCGATGACGAGCTGCGGGCGGCGATGCGGATGCCCGAGGTGGCGCCGTACGCGAAAGAGGCGGCGGAGGCGTTCGGGGTTGGGCTTGATCAGGAGGTGCGGACCTCCTGCTGTTTCGTCTACGCGCTGCCCAACGTCAAGCCCTGCGCCGGTTGTCCCCGCGTCCGCTGAGCAACGGCTTCGGCGTCCGCTGAGGAACGGTTTCGCTCAGAGCGCAACCACCCCAAGCCGTGGCCGTCCGGCCCTCAGCAAGCGGTCCGGCTGCGGGAAATCTCCCGTCCGGCCGGAGCGCGGAATATTGTCGGTGCCGCCCGGCACTATGTCGATCATGATTTCGACACAGTGTTGGACGGCGGCGATCCCGGCAGACACGTCATCGGGGGGTAACCCGCTATCGGTTGTCCGTACCCGAGGCCGCGGTTAGGTTCGCTGACGTGACCGCGTCCGGTGAGTTTCCGGCGACGACTCCGATCGGCTCCCGGGCCGATGCGGAGGGTTACGTCGCGATGGTCTGTTTCAAGCACGGTCCTCCGTTGCTGCACGGCGTCGAACTGGAATGGACGGTGCATCACGCGGACGATCCGCACCGACCTCTCGATGCCGCTCACCTCAGTCAAGCCCTGGGCG
>Ga0193742_1002243_pt1 | contig 11188 bp, 9 predicted proteins | sample L2c1metaG_FD_165511 | JGI IMG/M metagenome (GOLD analysis project Ga0193742, IMG submission 165511) | Soil microbial communities from a riparian zone of the East river system, Colorado, United States - L2c1 | ecosystem: Environmental > Terrestrial > Soil > Riparian zone | place: USA: East River... | reverse complement strand
GCACCTTCTCCAAATGCATGCTGCCCTCGCTTCGCCTGGGGTACCTGGTGGCGCCGCCGTGGACCATGCCCACCCTGGTAGCAGCGAAGAACTGCATGGACTGGCACTGTTCCACGCCGATCCAGCTGGGCGTCGCCCGCTTCATCGATGAAGGGCACCTGGCCACACACGTGCGGCGCATGCGCCAGCGCTATCGCGAGCGGCGCGAGGCGTTGATTGAAGTGATGGACGCGCAGGCGCCGGCACTCACGCCGCTGCCGTCTTCCTACGGCATGCATCTGTCGGCGACTGTCCGGGATGGAATCGACACCGAGGCAGTTGCCGAGTTTCTCCAGCAACGGCAGGTCAGGTTGCACACGCTCAACCGCTACTACCATGGGGCCGTGGACCGCCATGGATTCGTATTCGGGTTTGGGGCTTCGGAGCCGGAACAAATCCGGAGAGTTGGCGAGGCGTTGGCCGAAGCGCTGTCTGCGAACCGTCACCGCCGCAACGGACCGGACGAATGAACCATCCAGGCATGCTCTGCCTGTCGGCCCCGGTCACGTCATGGTGTTCATGACCGGTTAGCCGGCCGCGGATCACTTCCACGCGACCCGATGGTTCATCCGTCCTGCGCTGACTCATGCAGGAGCATTTCGCCACGCTGTTTGCACTCAGAGTGGCGGGCGAGCCAGGGTAGAAAACCGTCTTTAATCCAATCCGGCCGGGCCGAAGCCCGCCTGGTCGCCCGCCATAGAAGGACGGGAGATCACGGGTACCGCAGGAGATAGAGCCTGCGGTACCCGAGATTAAAGATCGGGTTTCTACACCCGACCGCCGAGAGTACCCGACGGCGAACATATGATCCGGTATACGTCAGTCCACTTCCATATAGTAAGCGTCGTAAAGTTTTCCCTGACATCCCATCGGACAAAACTCAAACCCTCTATTGCTATCGGGTGTACGTCATCACCCAATTTTTCTCCCAGCTCTTGCCGCCGTCGTCGGAGAACGCCTGCTCGAATCGGGACGAGTCAGCGATGCCCGGGAACATAGGCACCACTTCGCTGGAAAATATGCGGGCCGAAGTGGACCACCCCGAATTTCCTCGATTGGCCCTTTTGTGCCGGCACGCGCTTTCCCTAAAGTGCCTCCATGAGCTTGATCATTACGGAGGGCTTGGTGATGTGGAAACTGTTGCTGCGTAGCGTCATGGTTGCCGGTGTCATCGCTTGCTTGCCCTTCACCGCAAGGGCGCAGCCGCCCCGGGATGGCTCGCACGATTTCGACTTCGCCCGCGGCGTTTGGCACACCCATGCCACGCAAGTACTCGACCCGTTCGATGGCGGCACCCACACGGTGGTCATGGACGGTACAAAGACAGCGCGGCCGGTCTGGAATGGCAAAGCGTGGCTTGAGGAAATCGAGGCCGATGGACCCAAAGGACATTGGGAGGGCGCGACGCTTTTCGTCTATGGCGCCAAAGCCGGGCAGTGGAGCCAGACCTACATCGACAGCAGCTCCGGCAAGGTCGAGGCCCCGACCATCGGCGTTTTCAAGGACGGCCGCGGCGAGCTGTTCGGCACGACGGTCTACAAGGACCGCACGGTCCTGGTACGCGGCGTCTGGTCAAACATCAAGGCCGATTCGCATCACTTTGATATTTCCTACTCGCGCGACGGCGGCCAGACGTGGGCAACCGCGTTCAAGGCGGACTTGACGCGGATCAAGTGATTGTCGGCAGCCGGGGCGTGAAAGACGATGTACCACGGTGGCGCATGCATCTCATGCGTCACGTCGTGGCATAAAAAAGCCCGGGTTTCCCCGGGCCTCTTCAATGATGGTGGAGCGGATGGGGATCGAACCCACGACCTTCGCATTGCGAACGCGACGCTCTCCCGGCTGAGCTACCGCCCCACTTGAACGCCGCATGTTACCAGCGGGCGGGGCGGCGATGGAAGGGGAGCCGGCAGGGGCCTCCACTCAGGGCAAAAGCGGCGCCAGCTTCGGTTCCAGCGCATCGCGCCGCCATCCAGCAAGGCCCTCGGGCCACTGGCCCGACACCACGTATTCATCCAGGTTGCGTCGTGCGCAAACCAGGCCCTGTGGCAGGTCCAGCTCCAGTGAAATGGCGTCCACCACGGTCTTCATGGCGGTGATCGCTTTTTTCGCCTCGCCCGACGGATGTCCCGGGATCGGCAGTGTCGCGGCCACTTCCACGGGCGTCACCGGCTGGTGCAATAGTTCGAACAGCTCCTGCCGTTGTGCCGAACGCAAGGCGCGCTGGCCGCGGCCGCGGGTATCGAGGTCGGCCTGACTATGCGGCAGGTTGTTGGCAAGGCTCAATGCCAGGGCTTCGTCGAGCAACCACGGGCGCGGACGGTCGAGCTTGCGCGCGGTGATGTCGCGCCAGTGCAGGATGCGGCGGAGCAGGGCCTGTCGTTCACTGGGCCATTCGGCGGCCGCACGCACCCCACGCTGGGGCTGGTCGTCTCCAGCACTGGCAGCGCGTGCGAGCAGGCGGCGGCAGTCTTCTTCGAACCAGCTGAAGTGGCCGCGCGCCTGCAGGCGCGCGACGAGTTCGGCATGGATACGATGCAGGTGCACCACGTCCAGCGTGGCGTAGGCCAGCTGGCTGGGCGTGAGCGGGCGTTGCATCCAGTCCGAGCGGGTCTCGCCCTTGTCCAGGTCGTCGCCGATCACCGCAGCCACCAGTGCGCGATAGGACAGGCCCGCACCCATGCCGGCATAGGCCGCGGCGATCTGGGTGTCGAAAAGCGTATGCGGGCCACGCGGCAACAGCGGTGCCAGCGCCTCGAGGTCTTCGCTGGCACTGTGCATGATGCTGGTGACCGCGCGCTTGCCGAAGGTGTCGTCAAGCAGGCTGCCGGCATCGAAAGCCAGGGGATCTACCAGGGCGTGGCGACCGCCGTATGACAATTGCAGCAGCGCCAGCTGTGGATAGAAAGTGTCGCGGCGCATGAACTCGGTGTCCACGCCCACCGCGGCACCGGTGGGAATATCGCCCAGCCATGCGCCTAGTGCCGCCGCATTGTCGATCCAGTCGGCGGCCGGGACCGGCGAAAGTGCATCCATCTTGAATCCTTTGCGTGAACCTAAGCCTGCGCGCGCGTGCCCCGCCCGTTGCCCTGTGTGCGTCGATTGCCTATGGTGACGGCGCAAGATAGCAGGCCGCCACCCGGGACGCCCGAAGACCATGCCCAGCACCGAGACCGTCCGACGACAGCGCGCGCTAGGCGGCGGGTTTGGCCTGGTGGTGCTGTGCTTTGGACTTTCCTATCACTTTTTCCCCGGGCTGCTGCGTACTTCGTCACAATTACAGGGCCCCGCCGTGGCGCCGTTGGCGTCGCAGGCACCCAACATCGGGTTCGATCAGCGGCCGCAAGCCGCTCCCCGCTTGGTTTCCGAGGTGGATTCGGGTCCGCCCCTGATGCTCGCGTCGGCCGCGGTGATCGCAGCCCATCGGCGTGAACCGGCGCCCGCCCCGGAAGGCGCCGCGGTGCCCGATAGCGCTGAATCGAAGAAGCTGCTCGAACGCGCCACCCAGGCCCTGGCCGCGGACCATCTCACCGGCGGCCCCGATAGTGCGCTGGCGTTGTACAACGAAGTGCTCAAGGCGAACGCCGATAGCGTCAAGGGCAAGGCGGGCGTGGTCGAAGTCCACGCACGATTGCTTGCCGAAGCCGAGCAGGCGCTGGCGCTGGGCGACGGCGATACCGCGCGTGAGCGCATGAAGGCGCTCAAGACAATCCCCGACAGCACGGCCGATGCGGCGGCCCTGGACGACAAGCTCAAGCTCCTGGACCAGGTGCAACCCCTGTTGGCCCAGGCGGCGGATCTCGTGCAACAGGACAAGGCGGCATCTCCCGCCGGCGGCAGCGCGCTGGATCTGTATCGCCAGGTGCTGTCCATGGACCCAGGCAACGCGGTGGCGAGCCAGGGCATGGCCCAGGTGCAGCGCATCGTGCTCGACCGGGCGCTGACGGCAGTCGCCAAGAACGATTTCGCCGGTGCCGACAAGGCCCTGGCCGACGCTGCCGCAATCCAGCCTGATGCACAGGCCCTGCAGGACACGCGGGGCCGGGTGGAAGGCATGCGGCGCCAGAGCGCCGAAGGCCTGCTGGCCCAGGCACGTTCCGCGCTCGATGCCGGCGACCAGGCTTTGGCGGCCAGGCTTGCCAAACAGGCCCAGGGCATCAGCCCGGACCTGGCTGGCCTGGACGAATTCAATGAGCGCATGACCAATGCCCGGCTGTATGCCAGCTACAAGCCCGGTCAGGTCTTCAGCGATCGCTTCGTCGATAGCGGCGGGCAGGGTCCTGCGATGGTGGTGCTGCCCACCGGCAGCTTCCAGATGGGCTCGGCCGACGAGGAAAAAGGCCACGACGTGAGTGAGTCGCCGCGCCACGCCGTGGACGTGGCCAAGGGTTTTGCACTGTCGCGTAGCGAAGTGACCGTGGGGCAGTTCCGCGAGTTCGTCCGTGCCACCGGCTACGTGCCCGATTCACAGAAGCTGGGCGGTTCGAGCATTTACGACGAGGCCAGCGGCGGCCTGCGCGACGACGCCCAGGCCACCTGGATGTCGGACTACGTGGGCAAGCCCGCGGCCGATGGCCTGCCGGTGATCAACGTGTCGTGGAACGACGCCCGTGCTTTTGTGGCGTGGCTGGCCAGCCGCAGCGGCCAGCGCTACCGGCTGCCCAGCGAGGCGGAGTTCGAATATGCCGAGCGCGGCGGCAGCACCACGCGCTTCTGGTGGGGCGATGGAAGTCCCGCCAGCCGGGTGGAGAACATCACCGGCAGCGGTGACCGTACGTCCAGCGGCAGGCGCTGGAGCAACGCCATGCCCGGGTATCGCGACGGGTATTGGGGACCTGCCCCCGTGCAATCCTTTGCGCCCAATGCATTCGGCCTGTACGACATCGGCGGCAATGTGTCCGAATGGGTGCAGGATTGCTGGCACGACAATTACATCCGGGCACCGCGCGATGGCAGCGCGTGGGACAATCCCGGTTGCACACGACGGGTGATCCGCGGCGGTTCCTGGGGCAGTGCACCGGACATGCTGCGTTCGGCATTCCGCCAGGGCGCCGGTGCCGATACGCGCAGCGCCCGCGTGGGCTTCCGCGTATTGCGCGAGCTCTAGCCCGCCCGTGCGAGGTTGGGGTCAGGGTAATTACTCTGACCCCGCTCCCACTAGGTTGGCGACGTCAGCGCACCCGCCTGGCCGCCAGCCAGCGGTCCAGGGCATTGGCGAAAGACTGGCGGTCGCGCTGACCGAATGCCGCCGGGCCGCCGGTGTCCACGCCGCTGCCACGCAGTTCCTCCATGAAATTGCGCATCGACAAGCGCTGGGCAATCGTCTCGCGGGTATAGAGCTCACCGCGCGGATTCAATGCCAGCGCACGCTTTTCCAGCACCAGTGCCGCAAGCGGGATGTCCTGGGTCACCACCATATCGCCTGCCGCCACGCGGCGGACGATCTCGCCATCGGCCACGTCGAAGCCGCCGGGAACCTGCACGGAATGGATGTAGCGCGACGGTGGGGTGCGGAGCCACTGGTTCGCCACCAGGGTGACACTGATTTTTTCCCGTTCGGCGGCGCGGAACAGGATCTCCTTGATCACACCCGGGCAGGCGTCTGCGTCCACCCAGATCGCGGCGCCCGTGCCCTGGTTCATGCGTGCGGCCAGTCCACCGCGCCGTCGATGATGGTGTTCGTCTGTCCGCCTACCCATATCGATGCACCGTCGATGCGCACGGTAATGCTGGCGTCGTGTCCCACTTCACGCCCCTGGCTTACCCGATATCCGCGGGCCAGGGCGCCGGCAGGCTCCGTATGTGCGATGTAGGCTGCAATCAACCCGTTGGCGGCGCCGGAGGCAGGGTCCTCGACGATGTCCACGCCTGCGGGAAACGCGCGTACCGCAAGTTCGACACCTGGTTCGCTGCTGCGCGCGAACACGCACAGCCCCAGGCTATCGGTATCGCGCGCCAGCATGCCGATGGCGCCATGGTCCGGATGCCACTGGCGAAGTACTGCCTCGTCGGCGAATTCCGCGACCCACCAGCGGCGGCCGCCCTCGACGAAGGCGGGCGGCAGGGGGCCGGTCTGGATGCCATGCAGCACGTCGCGAAGCGCACTCAGGCCGATCGGTGCGGGCACCACGCGCGCTGGCGGCGACTGCACGAACAGCACTCGCCGGCCGTCATGGTTTTCCACGCGGATCGGCAGCACGCCGGCGGCGCATTCCTGGTGCAGCAACCCGTCGGCGGCCGGCCGGCAAAGCCCGGCGTCAAGCGCGGCGTGCGCGCTGCCGATGGTGGGATGCCCGGCGAAGGGAATTTCCTTGCGCGGGGTGAAGATGCGCGCGCGATAACTGGCACCCGGTTGCGTCGGCGGCATCAGGAAGGTGGTTTCGACCAGGTTCGTCCAGCGGGCGAAGGCCTGCATGGTGTCGTCGGCCCAGCCTTCGGCATCGATGACGACGCCGAGCTGGTTGCCGCCGCCCGGCCTGGCGGCAAAGACGTCCAGTTGCTGGTAACGGATCTGGGGCATGGGAAAGCGCCGTGGTGGGGACACGAGCCGGTCATCATAACCCCTATGCCTGGCGCGGGGCGTGGCGCGGCGGAGTTGTCTTATCGCCCGATGCGGCCAAAGCCAAAAAGCGCGGCACGCGGATGTGCGCGCCCGTGGATCGCCTCGCGCAGGATGTCGGCGGCGATGACGCTATAGGTGATGCCGTTGCCCCCATAGGCCATGGCAAAGTGCACGCGCGGGTCACCGTCGGAAAGCGCACCGATGTAAGGGAGGCCGTCGGTGGTCTCGGCAAACGTCCCCGCCCAGGCAAAGCCGGGTTCGAAGCTGCGGCCACCGGCCAGCCGGGACAACTTCGCCAGCAACCGGTCGGCCTTGCGCGGCAGCGCGGCATCGCGCTTGCTGGCGATGTCCAGCTTGTCGTCCTCGCCGCCCACCAGCACGCGCCCATCATCGGTGCTGCGCAGGTATAGGTAGGGACGGGCCGATTCCCAGGCCACGTTGTTTTCCAGGGCGAAGGGCAAATGGCCAACCGGTTCGGTCACCAGCGCGTAACTGCTGTGGTTGCGCGCCACGCGCTGTTTGAGCCAGCGCTGGGATTCATAACCGGCGGCGATCACCAGGTGCCGGCAGCGGACATGCGCGCCGGCATGGGTGGCGAGGTTGAGCCAACCACCGCCGGCATCCTGCCAGCCCGTCACGTCGGTGCGGTCGTACACGCTGGCACCGCGGTCGACCAGTTGACGCAGGGCGTGGCGGCAAAAGCGGTACGGATCCACGACCGCCGCCTGCGGTGTCCACATCGCCGCCGGGGCGTCCAGTCCGAAGCGCTCCACGACGTCACCCGCGTCCAGCCATTGCACGGCCAGGCCTGCTTCACGCCGGGCGGCGAACTCCTCGGGGAAATCACGCGCATCCTTTGCCGAGGACGCGAAGTAAAGGCTTCCCGTGCGCCGGAACCCGACGTCGGCATCGATATCCCGGACATGGCCTTCGAAATCATCGATGGCCTCGCTGCACGCCCGATAGGCCTCGTCGGCGAAGCGCCGGCCGTACATGGTTCGAAGTTCCACCAGTTCGGTGTCGATCTCGTATTGCAGCAAGGCCGTACTGGCCGACGTGCTGCCCCAGCCGGCCTCGCGCCGGTCCAGCACCGCCACGTCCAGCCCTGAAGCGGCAAGTTCGCGCGCGATCAGCGCGCCGGTGATACCGGCGCCGATTACCGCCACGTCGCACGACAGGTCGCCTGAGAGGGCGGGAAACGCGCCGATCAAGCCGTGTTCCAGTGGCCAGAACGGATGACCGCTTTTGATGTCCATCGCCTGCCCAGTCAACTGGATACGCCGACCATTGCCGGCCCGGCGTCAACGCCGCGTATCGACAACGTGGGGTCCGGGACGCCACTATGCCGCGCCTGACAAGGAGATCCCCCCGCACCATGGCCTCGATGCCCATCACCCTGATCATCATCGCGCTTACCGGCGTCGTCTCGTTCATGGCTTTGCGCGATGGCCGGCTGATGGCCCGCCTGATCTTCTGGCCGCCCGCCGTGGCCCGCGGCCGCGAATACCAGCGCCTGGTCACCTACGGCATCGTGCATGCCGACTTCAACCACCTGCTGGTGAACATGCTCACCCTGTTTTTCTTCGGTGGGTTCCTGGAGCGGTTTTACACGGCACAACTGGGCATCCTGGGATACGTGCTGTTCTACGTGGGTGGCTTGATCGCTTCGATCCTGCCCAGTTATTTCAAGCACCGGGAAGACCCCAATTACCGCAGCCTTGGCGCGTCCGGCGCGGTATCGGCCATCCTTTTCGCCTACATCCTGTTCCGGCCGTGGTCGATGATCGGCGTGATGTTCATCATCCCGATGCCCGCCATCGTTTATGCGGTGCTCTACGTGGTGTATTCGGTAGTGATGGAGCGCCGCGGCGGCGGCAACGTCAACCACAGCGCGCACCTCTGGGGCGGCGCATACGGCGTGGCCGCCACCCTTGTGGTCGAACCGCGCCTGGTCGGCCATTTCGTGCAGACGCTGCTCAATCCATAAGCGGCGCATGTGACTTCCTCACGCGCTTGCGAGATGATGTGGTACGCGTACATCACGAACGGGATGTTTTTATTCCCGAATGCAAGAGCGCGAAGCCTGTACACGGTGAGCCAGGCGCGTCGCGCGACCCGACCGGAACGAGGAGCTAACGCATGGCAACCACCCGCAAGTCCACCGCAAAGAAATCCGCGGCACGCAAAGCAGGCAAGAAGGCCACTGGCAAGAAGACTGCCGTAAAGAAAACCCTCGCCAGGAAGCCCGCCGCGCGCAAGGCGCCGGCGAAGAAGGCAGCGGCAAGGAAGGTCACGGCGAAGAAAGCCGTCGTTAAGAAATCGGCGGCCAAGAAGGCCGTTGCGAAGAAGCCGGGCGCCCGCAAGGCCGCGGTGAAGAAAGCGGCGAAGAAAACCGCCCGCAAGGCAGCACCGCGCAAGGCCGCCGTGAAGAAGGCCGCCTCGCGCAAGGCGCCGGCGAAGAAGTCCCCGGCCAGGAAGTTGCCGGTTACCAGGAGCGCTGCTGGCAAGGCTGCGAAGAAAGCCGCGCCGCGCAAGGCGCCTGCCCGCAAGGTTGCCGCTACCAAGGCGCCCGTAGCCAAGGCGCCGGCTAAGAAGGCACTGGTGAAGAAAGCGCCGGTGAAGCCGACAGCTACCGTGCAGGCCAGGCCGCCAGCAACCGTCAAGCCTGCCGCAGCGCAGGTGAAGAAGGTCGCTGCCGCTCCGGCGGTGAAACCGGCATCCGCACCGCGCAAAGCAGTGGCCAGGCCCGCTGCGCCTCGTCCTGCCGCAGCAGTAGCGGTACCGCCGCGTCCAAGCGAACTGGGTGTAGAGACCGAGCACGTTCCGTTGATCACGCAAGAGGAAGCGGTGGCCAATATCCAGGCCTTGCTCGATGCCAAGCGCGAACGCGTCCGCCAGGGGCCTTCCTGGCCCAGCGAAGGCGGCGCGGCCGGTCCCACGCCGGCAAGCGACCCTCACGAAGCGCCGCCCGTGCCGTCGCCGGAATCCACTTACGCCAACAATGCCCACGAGCGTGGCGACCAGGCCAAGCGCAAGGGCTGAACGGCAGGCATCCAGCCGTAGCCGGCACACGCCAACTTAAGGACTCATTCAACGCCGCCAGCGCAGCTTGGGGGCGTAGAGCAGACAGGGTGGTCGAAATGAAAACCGTTTGGCGTTGTGCCGCGCTTGCCGTGATGGCAGGGGCGTTGTCGGCGTGTTACTACGAGCCGGCGTACGTCCGTTCCGGCGGCGGCGCTTATATCGGCGAATCCGCACCGGTGTACTCCAGCCCTTACCCGGCCTATCCGGCTTACTATCCCGGTTATGACGACTACTACGGCGGCGGCTTTGGCGTCTCGACCATCTGGGTCGACGACGGCTATGGCCACCGCTACCGCCGTCCCGCCAATTGGCGCGACCGCGACCACGACGGCCATGGCCGCCCGGGTGGGTGGAATGGGCGTCCGGGCGATCGCCATGACGGTGCGGTCGGTGATCGCCGCCCGCCTTCTGGCGGATGGCGTGGCAGGGACAATGATGGAAATGGGCGGCCTGGCGGCTGGCAGGGACGTCCAAGCAATGGCCAGGGCGGCTGGCAGGGTCGCCCGGGTGGCTCCAACAAGGGTACCCGACCATCGGGATCGCGTCCGTCGGGCGGCAACCATGGCGACGGTAGCGGCAACCACGACAGGTCGCGCGGCGACAGCAACCGCAGCGACCACTGACGGCGGCGCATGACGCGGGGCGCGCAAACGCTCCGCTCATGTTTGCTGGCGGCCGTACTGTTGTTGCCCGGAGGCTGTTATTACGCACACGTTGCACGGGGGCAGGCATCGTTGCTGGTGCATCGCCAGCCGATCGATCACGTGCTTGCCGATCCGGCTACCGATGCGGACGTCGCGAACCGGCTGAAACTTGCCTTGCAAGCGCGACGCTTCGCTTCCGACGCGCTGGCATTGCCGCGCAATGGCAGCTATACCCGATACGTTGATCTTCACCGCCCGTACGTGGTGTGGAACGTGTTCGCCACACCGGCCTATTCCATCAAGGCCATCAATCATTGCTTTCCGATCGCCGGGTGCGTCGCCTACCGCGGGTATTTCTCGCAGGCAGAGGCCGTGCGCGAAGCCGATCGGCTGCGCGCCATGGGGAACGATGTGAGCGTGGGTGGCGTACCTGCGTATTCCACCCTTGGCTGGTTCGACGATCCGGTGCTTAGCAGCATGCTGCACTGGGACGACGACGAGCTGGCCGGCGAGGTGTTCCACGAACTGGCCCACCAGCGTGTCTACGTGGCCGGCGACACTGCCTTCAACGAGTCCTATGCCACGTTCGTTCAGCGGCAGGGCCTGGATGCCTGGCGCCACGCCAGGGGACTGGGTCCGGTAGATCCGCGTGGAGACCGCATGGAAGAGGCCTTTACACAGTTGGTGATCGATTTCCGGCAGTCACTGGCCGACATTTACGCCCGTGGCGGCGACGCGGCGACGCTGGCTTCGATGAAACGTGCCGCCTTTGCCGACTTCCGTGAACGCTACGCACATTGGCGTGATGCGGACTTCGAAGGCGACAAGCGCTACGACGCCTGGGTGGCGGGGGATC
>Ga0193742_1002242_pt1 | contig 11188 bp, 10 predicted proteins | sample L2c1metaG_FD_165511 | JGI IMG/M metagenome (GOLD analysis project Ga0193742, IMG submission 165511) | Soil microbial communities from a riparian zone of the East river system, Colorado, United States - L2c1 | ecosystem: Environmental > Terrestrial > Soil > Riparian zone | place: USA: East River... | reverse complement strand
GTACAGAGGCCCCGTCCCCGCAGCGACCGCGTCACAGGCGGCGGCGAGTGCGGCCATGGTCCACGGCGCCGCGCATCCGCACGACGCGCAGGCCCACGGCCAGGCCGAGCGGGAGGAACACGAAGTCACGCACGGTCCCGCGGCTCTTGCGCCCAAAGGCGGAAGCTACGAGCCCCGACTCCCGTCCGTCGAATCCCGAACCGGGAATCCCGAGTCCCGACTGATGCTCTTCCCGATGCTGGTCCTCGCGCTGGGAGCGATTGTCGCGGGCTTTGTCGGTATTCCTGCGGCGCTCGGAGGGCACGACGCCCTGGGACAGTTCCTCGAGCCGAGCTTTCATGTCAGCGGATCGCTCCCGCGTGCGGCGGATGCCGGAGACCTCTCACGTGGCGCGGAGGTAGGCGCGATGTTCATCTCGGTCCTCGTGGCCATCACGGGCCTGGTTTCCGCCTGGTATCTCTATCTCGTGCGGCCCGACCTTCCCCAGCGATTCGTGCGACGGTGGCGTGGCGCCCACGCGCTTCTGTGCAACCAGTTCTACGTCGATGAGTTGTATGACGCGACGATTGTGCGCGGCACGCTTGCCGGCGCGCAGGGCCTGCGTGTCATCGATCGCCGGGTTGTCGATGCCGCGATCGACGGCCTGGCATCCCTGACGCAGGTCGGTGCGTGGGTCTCGCACATGATCGACAAATATCTGGTGGACGCCGTCGTGAACGGCATGGCGCGGGGCGCGGGGCGGGGGAGCTTCCTCCTTCGGCGTCTCCAGACCGGACTGGTCCAGAACTATGCGCTGCTGATGGTCTTCGGGCTGGTGGCGTTCCTGACGCTCTATCTCTTTGGTGGTAAATGAACGCACCAGCACACGCTCAGCCGAGACACCCGGCAGCCGTCACGCATCTCCCGGCGTCCGGAACGCATTCATGACCCTCTTGAACAACCACCTGCTCTCCGTGATTCTGTTCACGCCGCTGGTAGGCGCCCTGCTTCTGCTTCTGTTCCCGCGGCGGCACGAAACAGCGATTCGCTGGGCCGCGAATGTGTTCGGCGTGGCCGGCTTCGCCGTCTCCCTCCCGTTGTGGTTCCGCTACCAGACGCAGGGGGACGCCTGGCAGTTCGTGGAGCGCGGCGCATGGATCCCGTCGATTGGCGCCGAGTACTTCCTCGGCGTCGACGGCCTCAGTGCCCTGCTGGTGCTGCTGACGACGCTCATTGGCGCAATTGCCATTTTGTCGTCGTGGTCCTCGATTACCGAGCGCGTGAAGGAGTACTACGTGTTCCTGCTGGTGCTCCAGACCGGCATGATTGGCGCCTTCGTGTCTCTCGACTCGCTCCTCTTTTTTCTCTTCTGGGAAGTCATGCTGGTCCCGATGTACTTCCTGATCGGCATCTGGGGCGGAGGACGGCGCCTGTATTCCGCGCTGAAGTTCTTCCTCTTTACGCTGGTCGGCAGCGTGGTGATGCTCCTCGGCATCCTCACGATCTACTTTTACGGACATGCCGTCACAGGCGTCTATACGTTCGACATCACGAAGTTCCAGGAGCTGTCGGTGCCGGCCGGCATGCAGACCTGGGTATTCCTGGCGTTCTTCTGCGGTTTTGCCGTGAAGGTGCCGATGTTCCCGCTGCACACGTGGCTGCCGGACGCGCACACCGACGCTCCGACCGCCGGCTCGGTCGTCCTGGCGGCGGTGATGCTGAAGATGGGGACTTACGGCTTTCTGCGGTTCAGCATTCCTGTCCTGCCGGAGGCGACGCGTCAGTTCGTGCCGATAATGGCCGCACTCGCGATTGTCGGCATCCTGTACGGCGCGTTGCTTGCGCTCGCGCAGAGCGACTGGAAGCGGCTCATCGCGTACTCGAGCGTCAGCCACATGGGCATGGCCATGCTCGGGATGTTCGCGCTGACACCGGTCGGCATCACGGGCAGCATCGTTCATCAGCTGAATCACGGAATTTCGACAGCGGCACTGTTCCTTCTTGTCGGCATCGCGTTTGAGCGGCGCCGCACGCTTGAAATCTCCGCCTATGGCGGGTTGTCAGCCGTCATGCCTGTGTTTGCCGCCGTGTTCCTGCTGATGACGCTGTCGTCCATCGGACTGCCGGCCCTGAACGGGTTCATCGGCGAAATCCTGGTGCTGCAGGGAATCTTCGTGGTCAGCCGGACATGGGCCGCGATCGCGGCCATCGGCATCGTACTGGGCGCGGCATACATGCTGTGGCTCTACCAGCGCACGATGTTCGGGAGGCTCGACAACCCTGCCAATCAAGCGCTCCCTGACCTGAATGCGCGCGAAGTCGTGACGTTTCTCCCCCTCGTCGCGCTCGCGATCTGGATCGGCATTTATCCGACACCGGTCCTGCGCCGGCTTGATTCATCGGTTGGCCGCATCGTGATGCGCGTGAACTCGGTGTATGGACCCGCGATCGCGAAAGCCGCCGCGGAGTGCAACGCCGCCGCCGCTCCGGTGCAGGCCCCGGCCGGACCTCCCGGGATGCTGGTGACGCCGCCGTGTACGACGGATGGCAGCACACCGGCGCCGGAAGGCGGCCGCTGATGCCGGCGGGGTTCACGTCGGCGGACTTCTACAACCTGCTCCCGCAGCTCGTGCTCGCGGCGGGGTCGCTGCTGGTGATGATTCTGGACGTGCTCTTCCCGCGGCGATGGGAAAGCGCGCTGTCGTGGCTCACGCTGGCGGTGCTCGTCTCCTGCGCCGCGGCGCTCCTGACCATCGACGGCCTCAACACCACGGCGGCTCGCGGGCTCGTCGCGGTTGATGGCTTTGCGTTCTTTTTCGACATCCTGTTCATCGCGGCGGCCGCCCTGACGGTCGCCATGTCCCCGCGGTATCTCACCGTCGAAGGGGTCCGTCCTGGCGAGTACTACTTTCTCGTGCTGTCGGCGACGCTCGGCATGATGTTCATGGCGGGCGGGATCGATCTGATCACGCTTTTCATCGGCCTCGAGACGATGACGGTATCGTTCTACATCCTGGTGGGGTACATCCGCCCCAGCCGGCGCTCGAACGAAGCCGCGCTCAAGTACTTCATCCTCGGGGCGTTCTCGCTGGCGATCCTTCTGTACGGCATGTCGCTGCTCTATGGCCTGACCGGGAGCACGCATCTCAGGACCATCGCGACCGCGCTTGCCGCAGGCAATGGAGGGCGCCTGCTGACGCTTGCGGTGATCCTTCTCGTCGCGGGGATCGGGTTCAAGATTGCGGCGGTCCCCTTTCACATGTGGGCGCCTGATGTGTATGAAGGAGCCCCGACACCGATCACCGCGTTCCTCTCGGTAGGATCCAAGACGGCGGCCTTCGCGATGCTGCTGCGCATCTTCGTCGAAGGACTTCCGGCATTCCGCTTGGGCGGACTCGGCCTGATGTGGGGGGAACCGCTCGGATGGAGCGCGTTCTTCTACGTGCTGGCCATTGTGACGATGACGGCCGGCAACATCGCCGCGCTCACGCAGGGGAACATCAAGCGGATGCTGGCGTACTCGTCGATTGCGCACGGCGGGTACGTGCTCATCGGGATCGTGGCCGGCAGCACGCGCGGGATCACGGCGGCGCTCGTCTATCTGACGGTCTATGCCCTCATGCAGCTCGGTGCGTTTGCCGTGCTTGCCGCGCTCCGGCGCGCCGATATCCGGGGCGACCAGGTGAAGGATCTGGCCGGGCTCTATGCCAGTAATCCGGGCCTGGCCATCGCGATGGTGATCTTCATGCTGTCGCTTGGCGGCATCCCGCCGACGGCGGGCTTCATGGGCAAGCTGTGGGTATTCGGCGCCGCGATCGACGCCGGCTATATCGGGCTGGCGGTGGTGGGGGTTCTCAACAGCGCCCTCTCGCTCTACTACTACGTGCGTGTGGTCGTGTTCATCTGGGCTGCCGATACTGACGCATCACGAACGCCGCTCCGACTGTCTCCCGGCATGACCGCCGTCCTCATCGTCACTGTCGCGGGCACCGTTGCGCTGGGCGTGTACCCGCGGCTGCTCTTCGAGCTCGCCCAGGCGTCCGCCGCGACCCTGGGCGCCGCGCCGACACTCGGACTACGATAGGTCATGGACGATCAGCCGCCCGTCCGCAAGGCGACGACCATGGCCGAGACCGTCCGGACGCTCGGTCCGCTGACGTCGGTCGGAATCTCGTTCGTGCTGGCGATCGTCATGGGTGCGGGCATCGGGTTGGGCCTGGACCGGTGGATCGGCACCTCCCCGTGGGGTTTCCTCGTCTTCTTTGCGATGGGGGTTGCCGCGGGGATCCTGAACGTGTACCGCGCGTTTGGCAAATCCTGAGACGTGCAGGTCGATCTCCTCCTCAAGCGGATCGAGCGAACGGCCGTCGTCATCTGCGCGCTGATGTCGGTTGCGGCGCTGGCGCTCACGCGCGGACGCATCGCGGCTGCGCTGGCCGTGCTGGCCGGGGGACTGCTTGCGTCGGTCAGTTACCGCATGATCGTCGCGAGCGCTGGAACGCTGGCCGATACGTTCGCACCCCCCGGCGCCACAAACCCACAGATCGCTCAGGAATCTCCAGCGCCCGAGCAGCGCCAGTCGCCCGTGGTCGCAGGAGCCACGGCCGCAGGGCGGTACGCTTTACTCGCTCTTCTCGCGTACGTTATGATTGCTCGTTTGCGCCTGCCCCCTGTGGGGCTGCTGGCCGGTGCGTCCTCGGTTGTCGCGGCTGTTTCGGTAGAAGCGGTCCGCTTCCTGCTGACGAAGAAACCCTGATTTCTGAATGGAAAAACTCGAGCACCCGCTCGTCATCGTGAACTGGGTGAACGCCCTGTTGGGACCGCTCGTACGGGCGATCTTCGAGCCCATGGGATTCCATTTCACGGGGCACTACGTCATTCCGCCATACATGGTGATGGTGATCCTCATCGTGGCGGGGTTGACCGTGTTATCGCTGCTGGTGCGGTCACGACTGAGCGTCGAGAATCCCGGGACACTCCAGATTGTGATGGAGGACGGTATCGGCGCGATCGTCGGTCTGCTCGACGAGTGGATTGGTCACGAAGGCCGCCGATACCTGCCGCTCCTCGGGACGCTCGGCATCTTCATTCTTTGTGGAAATTACATGGGCCTCGTGCCGGGCCTGATGTCGCCAACAGCCAGCATCAACGTGACGCTCGGCTGCGCGATCACGGTCTGGGTCTATTACCATTTCCAGGGAATAAAAACGCAGGGGATCGTCAATTACATCAAGCATTTCTGGAAGCCGGCGGGCGCACCCTGGTGGATTGGGTTCGTTTACATGCCCATCGAAGTGATCAGCCACTCTGCGCGCGTGATGTCGCTGTCGCTCAGGCTGTTCGGCAACATTTTCGCCGAAGAGCTCGTGATCATCATTCTGTTCAGCATCATCCCGTTTCTCGCGCCGCTTCCGATGATGTTCCTGGGTCTCGTGACCGGCGGGCTGCAGGCGTTCATCTTCGTGCTGCTGTCCATCATCTATCTGCAGGCGGCGGTGGCAGTGGAGCATCACGATGAAGTGGATGCGAAGGGACATCATCATCTGCCGGGCGGGAATCATGCGCCCGCGTCGGCGTAGGCTGGTCGTTGTCGCACATCCGTATTTTCGGTAATCCCGTTTCTGCCGCGTGCAGCTTTGGAATAACTTCAGCAGGAGGCTTGGGCCGTGAGTAAACGTTCCGTTCTGACATTCGCACTCGTGATGGGAGCAGGCATGTTCGCTCCCGTGTTCGCCCAGGAGGCTGGCGGCGGCTCCGGCAGCAGCGAGATCGCCAAGTGGTCGATCATCACGGCCGGCTTCGCGCTGGCCTTCGCCGCGGGTCTTGGTGCGCTCGCCCAGGGGCGCGGCGTCAGTGCCGCCGCCGAGGCCATTGCCAGGAATCCCGGCGCCGCCGGTGACATCCGCGGCGCGCTGATCCTGGGGCTCGTGCTCATCGAGTCGCTCGTCATCTACGTCCTGCTCATCTCGCTCATCCTCTTCTTCCTCCCGCCCTTCAAATAAGCGGCTGCCGCAAGGCAGGCGCGGAGGACGGGGCGCTCGTCAACGGAGATCCGGGGCATGGAGAACTTCTCCATGCTCCGGCCTTCGTCACATCACTGGCCTCCACGATGTCTGCAGTCTCACGCCGCTTGGCTCCCATCGACGTCCTGCTGCTCCTGATGTCGGTCATCTGGGGCACCAACTACGCCATCATCAAACACGCCTTCACGGAACTGGATCCGCAGGCGTTCAACGCTCTGCGCATGACCGTCGCGTCGTCCACGTTCGTGGCGGTGATGGTGTGGATGCAGTGGCGTGAGCGTCGGGCGGCGGTGCCGGGCACCGCGAGCTCTTTCGCCAGGATCTTTCACACACCGGAACGGATCACCGGGCGCGAGTGGCTCGGTCTTGCCGGTCTGGGTGTCGTCGGCCAATTTTTCTATCAGTACTGCTTCATCTCGGGACTTTCGCAGACCAGCGTGGCGAACAGCGCGCTGCTCATCGCCGCGACGCCCGTGCTCATCGCGATCACGACGGGCGTCTTCGGCCAGGACCCCGTGGGCTGGCGGCACTGGGCCGGCGCCGCGCTGTCCGTCGCCGGCATCTACATCGTGGTCGGCCACGCGGCCAGTATCGGCGGCAGTTCGCTTCGCGGCGATCTGACGATGTCTGCGGCCGTGGTGTGCTGGACCATCTACACCCTTGGGGCCCGCCCGTTGATGCGGCGTCACTCGCCCGTGGGTGTCACCGGGATCTCGATGCTGATCGGGTCGCTGTTGTACGTCCCCGTGGTCTCCTCGCACCTGCGGTCGCTGAACTTCGCAAAGGTGAGCGGCGTGACGTGGTTCACCATCGTCTACTCGGCCCTCTTCGCGCTGTGTGTGGCGTATACGATCTGGTACGCCGCCGTGCGCGAGATCGGGAGCGCGAGGACATCCATCTACTCGAACCTGGTGCCGATCGTCGCGATGCTGACCGCGGTCGTATTTCTCGGCGAGTCGCTTGGCCCTCGGAAGATCATCGGCGCCGCCGCAGTGCTGGCCGGCGTGGCCCTGACACGCATGGGGACCGCGAAGACTGTCGCGCCGGCTGAATAGTGGTGTTGGGTTCGGGGTTCGACGCTTGGGAGTTCGGGTGACGAGCTGTTAGAATCTCCGCGTGCGATCTGGCTCGATTACGCGCAACACGTCCACAGGTGAGCGTCGCGGGACCGCTCTGGCCGATGGCGTGCGGCTGAAGCGTTGAGCGGTCCCAGCCTGGCAGCCATTCCGATTCCACCCCTGAAATTGCGCGAGCGGGCTGGACCCACCGATCCGGCCCAGTTCGACAACCCCACGCGCCTTCCGATCTACACGCATTTCGACGTCGCTTCGGAGGCGTACACGTCCGTGTTCGATTTCGGGTGCGGCTGCGGCCGGGTCGCCCGGCTGCTCCTTCTTCAGGATCCACGACCGCGCCGCTACATAGGGGTGGATATCGCCAGAGACATGATCGCGTGGTGCCAGGCGAACCTGTCACCGGTGGACGCAGGATTCCAGTTCCTGCACCACGATGTCTACTCGCCGAGCTATGGGCCGCGCAACAGCCTGCGACTGAGCGCTCCGCTCCCCGCGGGCGACGAAGAGTTCTCGCTCGTTGTCGCCTCCTCTGTCTTCACCCACCTGACGCAGCCGCAAACCGAGTACTACCTGGGTGAGATTGCCCGCATTCTGAAGCACGACGGTGTCGCGTTCACGAGCTGGTTTTGTTTCGACAACGCGAGTTTTCCATTCATGCTCGAGGGCCCGTTCACCCTGTATACGAGCGAGACGGATTTTTCGCAGGCGGTCATCTACGATCGACGGTGGCTGGTCGAGACACTCCACCGCGTCGGCCTGCGTGTCCGCAGCACCACACCTCCGTCTGTTCCAGGTCACCAGTGGATTCTGTTACTGGAAAAAAGAACGCCCGGAGCGATCGACAATTTTCCTCTCGGCGAGGACGCAGCCGAATGGGTGTGCGGCGCGCCCGTCAAGACCGTGGGGCCCTTCTCCACGCTGTCCGCGATTCCTGCGCGGCCGCCTCAGCCTCCGCTGTTCGGCGCATTGGCTTTGCTCGACGCGATGAAGCGATCACGGACGTGGAGAGTCGGCCGGGCGGTCACGTCGCCATGGCGGATGGCCATGAAGTGGCTGGGTCGCTATGACGACGTGCACGGCGATTGAACTCTGAAACGTGAAACGCAGCAGCGCCGAGCCGCTTTCGGGCATGTTCGGGAGCGCCGTTCGCGAACTCTGGAACTCCCAAACCCGGAACCACGAACCCGGAACCCCGAACCTGAACCCTGAACCTGAACCCTGAACCCGGAACCTGAACCCCGAACCCGGAACCTGGAACCCGGAACCAGCTACAATCGACTCTGTCCGTGAAACAGCACCATTACTCGCAGCACGCCGTCGCGCTCCGGGCTGAGCTCGGGCAGGCGCTGTCGCGCGATCAGATGCGGCAGTTCCACCGCAAGGCTCCCTTCAGGCACTTCATCGTGGCGGCCCGGCAGTTCGCCATCCTGGCCGTGGCGACGACGGCGCTCATCCATTTTTCGAATCCGTTGATCTGGGTGCCCCTCGCGTTCGTGCAGGGCCTGACGATTTTCAATTTCACGATCTTGCTGCACGAGGTCGTGCATCACACCGTCTTCGAGCGGAGCCGCCCGTTCGCCTATCGCATCCTCGGCTTCCTCTACGCGGTGCCGAGCGGCATTTCACCGAGCCAGTTCACGCGCTGGCACCTGGATCACCACGCCGAGCTGGGGTCCGACGAGGACGATCCGAAGCGCGCGCATCTGTCGCCGAAGGTGAACAAGCGCTGGTACAAGCTGCTGTACTGCACGCCGGCGTTGTTCCCGATTTATTTCCGCGCCGCGCGCCGGGAGTCCTCCACGTACGCGCCTGCGCTCCAGCAGACGATTGGATGGGAGCGCAGAGTCTCGATCGCCGCGCACCTCGGCGCACTCGGCCTGCTGTGGTATCTGTTCGGCGCGTATGCGGCCCTGCGCACGAGCATCATTCCCGTGTTCTTTGTCTTTCCCATCGCTTTCACGCTGAACCGCCTCGGCCAGCACTACGATATCGACCCCGATGACCCCGCGAAGTGGGGCACGTTGATGAAGGGGCACTGGTTCTGGGACTTTGCGTTTCTGAACTCGAACTACCATCTGGAACACCACTACTTCCCCGCAGTGCCCTTTTACCGGCTGCCGGCGCTTCAGCGCGCGCTCGTGCCTTTCTACGATCGCAAACACATGCGCTGGCAGAGCTACGGCCGGCTCGTGTACGGATGGATCGTCGAGAACCGCGCCCCCCACACGGACTGGAGCCGAGCCGACGCTCCGGAGCATGTCCGCGTCGCGGATGTGACGCGCTAGTCGTCCCGGTGCACGCAAAGCAACCGATCGCGGTAAGGCCGTGCTGGCAGCAATAATGCACTTCGGGCCTGTCGATGAAGATCCTGTCCGAGCCTGAAGATGAGCTGGTTCGCGAGGAGCGTCAGGTGCTGGCGCGGTTGCGGACGGCGCTCGTGCGCTTCGATGCGGCGCCGGATCAGCAGCTCGCGCTCGAACGCTCCATCGAGCAGCTCGACGAGCTCTTCCTCCTCGTGATCGTCGGCGAGTTCAACGCGGGCAAGAGCGCGTTCATCAATGCAATCGTCGGCAGCAGCGTCGCGCTCGAAGGGGTGACGCCGACGACCGCGCGGATCAACGTGCTCCAGTACGGCGAGAGCGTGCAACACGAGGTTCGCGGCCCGGCGCTGAGCGTGATCAAGGCTCCCGTTCCACTCCTGCGCGAGATCCACATCGTCGACACTCCCGGCACGAACGCCATCATGCGCGAGCATGAAGCCATCACGACGCAGTACGTGCCGAGAGCCGATCTCGTGCTCTTCGTGACGTCCGCAGATCGCCCCTTCACCGAGACGGAACGCGCGTTTCTCGAGCAGGTGCGTGCCTGGGGCAAGAAGGTCGTCATCGTCATCAACAAGATCGATATCCTGGACGGCGCACATCAGGTCGACGAGATCCTCCGGTTCGTCGCGGACAACGCGCGGGCGCTGCTCGGACTGAGCCCGGACATTTTCCCGGTGAGCTCCAGGCTGGCCTTGCGGGCAAAGCAGGGTGACCCGTCCGCGTGGGCCGGGAGCCGCTTCGAGGCGCTCGAGCGGTACATCAGAGATACGCTCGACTCACCTGGACGCGTCCAATTGAAGCTGCTCAACCCGCTGGGTGTCGGCGCCGCGGTGACGGCCCGGCTGGCGACGATCGTCCAGGAGCGCGCGGTGCTTCTCAAGGACGACTTTTCCACGCTGGACGAAGTCGACCGGCAGCTGGCCGTCTATCAGCAGGATCTGATGCGCGACTTCGAGTTCCGTCTCGCCGACATCGACAGGATCCTGCTCGAAATGGAGAAACGGGGACAGGAATACTTCGACGACACGATGCGTGTGGGGCGCGTGATGGACCTGCTGAACCGCAGCCGCATGCAGGAGGGGTTCGAGCGGCAGGTGGTGGCGGACGCGCCACAGCAGGTCGAGCGCAAGGTCGGCGAGCTCGTCGACTGGCTGGTGGACGCCGACCTGCGACAGTGGCAGGACGTCACCAGGCACCTCGCGCAGCGCCGGCGGCAGTACGAGGATCGAATCATCGGCGATGTCGACGCCGGTAAGTTCCACTACGACCGCACCCGCCTCATCGATGCGGTCAGCCGTGAGTCCCAGCGCGCCATCGATTCCTACGATCGCCGCAGGGAAGCCGCCGAACTGGCGGACGGTGCGCGGAATGCCGTTGCGGCCGCGGCCGCGGTCAGTGCGGGCGCGCTCGGCCTGGGCGCCATCGTCGCGTTCGCGGCAACGACCATGGCGGCAGACGTGACCGGCATCGTCATGGCTTCCTTCGTCGCAGCACTCGGCTTTTTCATCCTGCCGGCGAAGCGCGCTCGGGGGAAGCAGGAGATGCGAAGGAAAGTCGCAGCCCTCCGGCAACGCCTCTCCGAGGCTCTGCACGAGCAGTTCTCACGTGAAATAGGCAAGAGCGGGGACCGCATCCGCGAGAGCATCGCCCCCTACAGCCGCTTCGTTCGCGCAGAAGGAGAGAAGCTGCAGACGACGGAGCGCGAGCTCGGCGAGATCGGGACTGCGCTCGCGTCTCTCCAAGCCCGCATCGAACGGCGTGCCGCGTAAGCGGCGCGTGCCCGCCT
>Ga0193742_1002241_pt1 | contig 11188 bp, 18 predicted proteins | sample L2c1metaG_FD_165511 | JGI IMG/M metagenome (GOLD analysis project Ga0193742, IMG submission 165511) | Soil microbial communities from a riparian zone of the East river system, Colorado, United States - L2c1 | ecosystem: Environmental > Terrestrial > Soil > Riparian zone | place: USA: East River... | reverse complement strand
GGGAGCCTCTGCACAGGGCGTGGATTTTGAGCAATGAGGCGCAGAGGGGTAGAGGCGGATGGGCGGGCATTGCTTCGCAAAGTTCGATAGAAAAGGCGTGTTTTGCTGCGCTGTTGCTTGTCTATGGACGGCCATTTTCCGGCTTCCACAGACACTACGCCCCGAGCAGGGCCAAGCGCTTGCGGTGCTGGTAGACATTGACCAATGCGAAGGCCGCCAGCAACCACTCGTGATTCTTCTTCAGGCCGCGATAGCGCACCTTGGTATATCCGAAGACGCGCTTCAGAATACGGAAAGGCCACTCCACCTTGGACCGCACACGTGCCTTGGTCCGGTTCTTGCGCCGTTCTACCTCATCGACACCGTCCTTATACCTGGCACGGCGCGAAGTCATGTCCTGCGCCTTGGGTGCAGCGGCATGGATCGCCTCGGTCTGCCCCTGATAGCCCGCATCGCCCCACACCTTCTTCTCATCGCCATGCAAAAGATCGGGCAGCATGTGCACGTCTGACACCGAGGCCGCCGAAGTGCAGACCGCGTGCACGATGCCTTGCTTCGAATCCACGCCAATGGGCGCCTTGGCGCCGAAATGCCATTGATTGCCCTTCTTCATCTGATGCATCTCGGGATCGCGCTCCTTCTTCTCGTTCTTGGTCGATGACGGCGCCGCGATGATAGTGGCGTCCACGATGGTGCCGGTTGCGATGCGAGGCCTTTGCTGACCAGATACTGGTTCAGTATCCAGAATCTGGCCGCATAGTTCCTGCGGCTCCAGCATGCGGCGGAAGCGAAGGATCGTCGTCTCATCGGGCGCTGCGGCACGGCCCAAGTCGACGCCCGCAAAGTGCCGCAGCACGGGGCGACTCATACAACGCATCCTCGGCGCCTGGATCGGAGAGATTGAGCCACTGCTGAAGAAAGTACACGCGCAGCATGATCGACAGGCCAACTGGCTGACGGCCACTACCGGCCTTCGGATAGTCCGCGCTCGAAAGCTATCGAGATGGAGGATCGCTGTCTGCAATTGGCTCTTCGGTGCCCGATCCCGCTAAACCCTTCGTATGGGCTTAGGCGAGTAGCTGGTGCTGAGGAGAACTCGTGATTGATTCGATCATTGCAGAGATAGACGTGGAATTTCCCGCCTTCAGTAGGCTCGGGCGCTGTTGGCCAATGACCGGCCAAAGCGCGGTCGATCCACAAAAAATATCCCAGTTCCGTCGATCAAACCGTCCTCTCTAAAAAAGAGTGGTCAGTCCGGAAGCAAAAGAACGGATGCGTCAGGGCCAGTTGAAGTGGTGGGCTGCAGCCAAGAAAGCGGCCAAGCGAAAAGACCCCCTGCGAAGTAAAGATTAGGCCACGCGCAGGTGGAAGCCTCGGCGCACCTCGGCACCCGTCAGCTCTTCGTGACGCAGCACCGCGGCCTTGATCACCTCGGTATCGGGCTTGGTCTCCTGAACACAGGCGGCGAGCGCATGTTCCAGCTCCTCCGGCAGATAGGCAAGTATCGGTCCGAGGCGTCACTCCGCTGCCTGGAGTAGCATCGCAGCGCGCTCGCCAATTACAACGCTGGGTGCCATCGTATTCCCTGTCGTCACCCGCGGAAGGATGGATGCATCTGCGACACGAAGTCTATCCAGACCGTAGACCTTTAGTTTGCTGTCCACCACCGACATCTCATCGCGCCCCATCTTTGCGGTACAGGACTGATGCCAGAAGGTAGTCAGGTCATTGCGGAAGAATTCCTCCAAATCGCCTCCGGAGAGACTACCAGGTAGTGATTCCTGACCACGAAAACTCGCCAGCGCAGGTGCATTTCCGATAGCGCGAGCTGTCTTCAAACCCGCAACCAGGGACTTAAGATCCTCTGGGTTTTCAAGATATGCCGCATTGACCCTCACAGGATCCGAAGCGTTTGCACCCGTCAGATGGATGCTTCCTCGACTGGCAGGCCTCATACCGATAGCCAAGGACCATACGTTTGCCGGCGGCGCACCAAATCGCTTCGCATTCTCTGCGCTAAGGGATGCTCCGCGCCGAGAGTACGCATAGAAGTCCGGTGCTTCTAGCGCTGGATCGCTCTTCCAGAAGCATGCTGTCTTACCTCGAGGAACGAGGTTTGGAGGATCTCCGGCTACTTCCCAAAGGGCGCCGAATGCGATGTGATCGTGCAGATTCCGTCCTACACCGCGGAGAGCCTGAACGAGGGGGATCCCGAATCGGTTCAGTTCCTCCGGGTCACCGATACCGGACTGCATAAGCAACTTCGGTGTCTGGATCGCACCTGCTGAGAGGATGACCTCCTGAGCCGCCTTTACTTGAAGAAGCTGACCGTTGTAGAGGAACTCCACTCCGATCGCCCTCTTCCCTTCGAACACTACTTTGCTGGCAAGTGCGCCTGTCAGTACTGTGACATTAGGCTGATCCATCAGCGGATAAAGATAGGAGCGGTAGATCGACTTCCTTTGACCGTCGGAGACGGTCTCATCAACGAAGGCACAGCCCGCCGGCGCCTCCATCATTTGGCCGTTTGCATTGGGGAAGCGTTGCAGTCCTACCGATTCCGCTGCATCAAGGACGGCGAAAGAGAAGGGCACGAAGGTCGGCTGCAGGCTGAACGTGAACCGACCCGCTTGTTCCGCGGTATCGACTATCGGGTACGCCGGCCCATGCCTCAATCTTCTCGCGATAAAGTTTGAGGACAGCCTTGTAGCCCCCAAGCTTCATCTCCTGCTTCCTGCGCATAGAAGTCCCAATCAACGCGGTGTCCGCGTGACCAGGTGCACACATTGATGCTCGACCCTCCGCCAAGAACCCTCCCCATGGAGTATGGAATGGCGCGACCGTTAAGGTTTGGATTCGGCTACGCCATGAACCCCCAGTCGAGATCGGTACTGAGAGTCATCCACCAACAATTGGGATCCATGACAAGCTCAGATTCGTCTGACCCGCCGGCCTCCAAGACGAGCACCCGGATGTTCGGATTGGAGGCTAATCGGCCAGCAACAACGGACCCGGAAGAGCCGGCGCCGCAGATGATGAAATCGTATTTGTCCGTCAAATTCGAAGCCAACGTCTGTTGGTTCTTCAGAACGCTCTCACGGAACGTCGTGGTCTGATCATTCTTCATGAAAACATCTCTCCTTGATTGCTTGGCATTCGCTTTGACCGATTACGATCACAGCAACATTCAGTATTCGTTTTTGCCGCAGATCGTGCTTGCGAAAAAGTCTCACTACATAGCCTGGAAAAAACTGAAGAGTAAGACGAGAAACGAGCCGAATGCAAAGAGAGAGAGAGAAAAAGATCCCTAATAAAAGTGATAGAAGAGTGGGAGACTCGATCCCATCCTTGATGGCCCGTCAGGACAGTAGCGAATGCTTCACCACGAGACCCTGGCATCAGAAGAAAGATGACTAGTCGGTACTTCGAGGTACTTTAAGGACAGAATTCAATAATCTTTAATGCATCCGCGATCGGATGTAGTATCGCCATCTTTGCTACTGCACTCCTCGCAGAGATAATTTGGCTGGCTCAACACTTCCTGGATTGCCGCTTCGAGGGTCGCCTTATTCAACTCGACCAGAGAAACCACTTTGCCAACACCCAAACGTACGATGCGCATCGCGATGCCCAAGGGATGTGATGTGAGCCTAGCCCGACCAACACGGTAATGCAGTGGTCCGACTCTGGCTCTTCTGCCGATTTTGCGTCCCTTTCGAAAAGAGGGGACCGACCTCGAATGACATCGTCTAAGTACCTAGGAGTGTTATGGCTCACGATCCGATTTCGCATCTACTCGAAACTCCGAGCTTGCCGCCGCTCATGGATCCTCTCTCCGTTGGAACGGACTGAGGATCGAACGTCACATCCTGAAGGCTGGCCCTAAATCAAGTCTGGGAATCGATCAGCATTACCTTATGCTTTGGGAACAGACACCTATCTGTCGGAGAAATAGAAACAAGACAGGGATCATACGTACGCTACCAGAAGCCTCCAGGAACAATAACAACGCTGACCCCTGGCGTACGCTCGGCAGTCCGAACGAGGGAAGATCAAACCGCGCTCGTCTGTTCTGTTTCACCCCGCTTTCTCCATGATCTGGAACTGGAGATGGACCGGCGGCCAAAAGGACCGTTCCAACCGTTGCACGGCACTCAAGACAATGTTCTCCGAGAGCTCATGTATAAGCTGATCCGCGGAGCCGCTAATGGACAAGAATACGACGCAATGAGAACTGAGTCGCTCTTCGTAGAGCTCGGAACGCGGCTCCTCTTTGTGTCTCGTTTGTTGCCGCAGGAGGAGCCACCAACCGATTCACACTTTCCCCGCCATCTTCTGCGCCGTGTGCTCGATAGAATGCATGAGGAGTTGGATTCGGGTCTTTCGCTTTCCGCACTTGCCGCAGAGAGCGGATACAGCCGAGCGCATTTCATGAGGATATTTAAGGCGACGATGGGGGTCACGCCCCATATCCACCTTCTCGAGTTGCGGCTGCAGCGAGCGCAGAAGATGCTGACTTCTGCCTCGATGTCACTTATCGACATCGCTCTTGCGTGTGGGTTTCGCAGTCATGCTCACTTCACCACCACCTTTACCAGACGTTTTGGCGTTGCCCTAGCTTCTATCGAAAATCCCTGTCAACCGCATACTGAGCGAGCGGAAAAAGAGACTTTTTCGAAAGCCCCGATTCGCGTAAAACCGGACAATGTAGAGGTAGTGGTCGCCGCCGATACCCGCATGGCCTGGTCCAGATATGGCAGGTTCATCGCGATGGAACTGCCGGTCCGCCGACTCCTACGATTAGGAAGCGTATTGGCCTGCGCCGTAATAAGTCCGAGGGCAATCTATGCTCGATCCGCATGCTACCTCCTTTCGCCACGAATGAACTGCGCCAGTGTCTGCGGCAGGACGATCAGGGTCTCGCGCGGAAATGGTCGACGCTTGGCCGCCAACTGAGACCACAGTCCTTCGAAGCCGTCGGGATGGCGCGTCAAGCGCCCTACATTTGCGTGCGTAAAAGCGCTCTCGTAGAACCCGTGCTCCCAATCGGCAACAGAGGAAATAGTCGCACCGTCAGGACGGCGCATGGAGCCCGTACACACCCGGCCGTTGTCAGAGAGATTCCAGAACGGAGCGACGGCGAGCTTCGTCACCGCTTGCGGACGTTTGTTTTCCGTAAGCGCACGGATCATCAGATCGCCACTATCCACTCGCCAGATCAGTGGTGGCTGCGGGAAGGTGCGTCCGTTCAGCTCCGCGACCTTGCCTTCGGAGTTCTGATAGAACATCTGGCGCCGCTGCGCCGGAGTCCACCATGCAATCATCGTGTCGCTCTTCGCAAGGATGTTCTCAAGAAGGACTTCGGCGCCAGAGCTTCTAGTCAGGGAGCGCACCAGGACTCTACGAACGATACGGTAAGCGGTTGTGCCGGCCCGAGTGTAGGCGGAGCGTCCTTCTGGAGCGTTACGTCGTGGCGAGTGACGAAGCTCTTCTGGCGATCTCCATAGACCAGCAAAGCCTCACGCAGCTCGAAGCGATGGTTCTCCCCGATCGAGACGTGTATCCGCATCGCGTTCCTCCCACTCCTGTTATGCAGCGCACTACATAACAGGAATTATGTTGAGTTGAAAATAATGTTGCGTGGAGGGGCTCATCACCGCTGAATAAGCAGCTTTTGAGCCCTTCGTACGCAACATAACTATTTACAAGGAGGAAGTAACGAGAGCGTCGGGTGTTGTAGTCGCTTTACCGAAATAGCGTTTCCGGATCCAGAACGCTACATTGACCAAGCCGATGAGCGCCGGGACTTCGATGAGTGGACCTACAACGCCTACGAATGCCTCTCCAGAGTTCAGGCCGAAGACAGCAACCGCGACGGCAATGGCCAGTTCGAAATTATTGCCGGCAGCCGTAAAGGAGAGCGTCGCCGACTGTGCGTAATTAGCGCCCAGCCGCTTGCCCATCCAAAAGCTCACTAGGAACATGATGAGAAAGTAGATGATGAGCGGGATGGCGATCTTCACCACGTCGAGCGGCAACCGCACGATGAGGTCGCCTTTAAGAGAGAACATGACCAGTATGGTGAAGAGTTGGGCGACGAGCGTGAGCGGGCTGATATGGACGATAAATCGAGTCCGATACCATTCCTCGCCTTTGAGCTTGATGAGAGCGAAGCGGGTGAGAAACCCGGCAACAAACGGAACACCGAGGTAGAGGCCAACGCTCTTAGCGATCTGGCCGATGCCGATCTGGTTTACGCTACCTTCCAGACCAAACCACTTCGGCAGCACCGTCAGAAACGCCCACGCATAAAGGCTATAGAAGATCACCTGAAAGACGCTATTGATAGCCACCAGGCCAGCGACGTAATCCGTGTCGCCTTCCGCGAGTTCATTCCATACCAACACCATCGCAATACAACGGGCGATGCCGATCAGGATGAGTCCACGCATATAGGCCGGTTCGCCGTGCAGGAAGACAATGGCTAGGAGGAACATCAGCACCGGGCCGATGAGCCAGTTTTGCACGAGCGACAGGCCGAGAACGCGCTTGTTGCGGAAAACCTCGCCGAGCTTTTCGTACCGGACCTTCGCCAGCGGCGGAAACATCATGATTATGAGGCCGATGGCGATGGGGATATTCGTCGTGCCGGTCTGAAAGCGATTGACGAAGGCAGCCGAGCTTGGAACAAAGTGGCCGATGCTCACACCGACAGCCATCGCGAGAAATATCCAGAGAGTAAGGAAGCGGTCGAGGAACGACAATTTCTTTCGCTGCGCGGGGGCGCATACACGGCCTTGCGTCACTGGGGCCATGTCTAGCAAGCCTCGCAGCACTGTTCCGCAACAGCAATGGGCAGCGGAGCGCCTTCCAGCGCGGGATGCTTAGACGGAGAGCAGCAAGCCTTTGTAAGACGCGCCTTGTCTGTCTGCATTCCCTTGTCTTCCTTTAGCCAATCGAGTGTCTGCCGGAGAATCTGCGTTGCGCCGATATGCGGCGGCATGACGATGCGGTAGTGCATCCACTTGCCTTCACGGCGCGCCGCGACAATGCCAGCGTTCCGCAAATATGCCAAATGCCGAGAGACTTTCGGCTGTAGGGCGCCAAGAATCTCAACGAAGTAGCAGACACAAACCTCCTGCTCCCCCATGAGGTTGAGCAGCCTGAGACGGGTGTTATCTCCCAGGGCTTGAAAGAACTGCTGCATGTCAAATTGTTGCGTTCGCCTTGCCATAACCAATGTATACGCCTTGACGAATACGAAAGCAAGGGATACATTCACCATGACGAATACGTTTTGGAGGTGATTACATGGCAGAACAGATTCTTGAGTCCGTTCGATCGAAATACGGTGCAGTTGCACAGAGCGCGTTATCGAACAACGATGACGGCGTAAAGGCGGTTGCCGTAGCCTTTGGCTACTCGGCAGAAGAGCTGACTTCGATCCCAGCAGAGGCGAACATGGGTCTGTCTTGCGGCAATCCCACGGCGACGGCACACATGCGGCCCGGTGAAGTAGTGGTCGATCTAGGCTCCGGTGGCGGCTTGGACGTCTTCTTGGCGTCGAAGATGGTGGGGCCGGGGGGTCGTGCGATTGGCATCGACATGACTCCGGCGATGATTGAGCGGGCCCGAGCCAACGCGGCAACGGGCGGCTATACGAATGTGGAGTTCTACCTGTCCACTGTCGACCGCATCCCGCTCCCTGATGCTTCTGTCGATTGCGTCATCTCGAACTGCGTCCTCAACCTTGCGCCGGATAAGCCTGCAGTCTTCCGCGAAATCGCCCGCGTGCTCAAGCCGGGTGGTCGCGTAGCCGTAAGTGACATTGCGCTGAAGTGTGAGCTGCCAGAAGCGATCGCGCGTAGCATGGCGGCTTACGTGGGCTGCATCGCTGGCGCAATCCAGGTCGAAGAGTATCGAAACGGTTTGGCGGCAGCTGGGTTCGAGCATGTTGAGATTGTGGACAGCGGAGCGGATCTGAATGCTTATGCCAAAGTTGAAAATCAATCTGGCTGCTGTTCACCGGCGATGGATGGACAGTCCTGCTGTACGACCGCGCCCGACACAGCGGCCTCGCTTCACACTGAACTGACTGATCTGTTGGCAAAGCATGACATAAACGCAGCAGCTGCCAGCGTTAAGGTCTACGCCATCAAACCAAAGCCCGCCGCGTCCACCCCGTGCTGTGGACCCTCTTGCTGCGCATAGGAAGATCACGATGCCTCATTACAACGTCTTGTTCTTATGCACCGGAAACCTCCGCCAGACGACTCACGCTCGGGGCAGGTGGGAAACCTCGCAATTAAGCATTGGCGAAGGGAGCACTATTCAGGAGTGCTATTACCCGGCTCCGTATTTCATCTCTTACAACCCGTACTTCCTCCAAAGGACGGTTTTTTGGGATCTGGCAAAGGCCAATCATCCCGTCGCAAGCCGGGCACATACGGGCACTTGTCACCGCATCCCATCGTGATGAGTAATTGTGCTCCCTGCGCCAGTTCCTCCGTCAGCTTTTGAGGCTTGGCATCACTCAGGTCGATTCCGATCTCCTGCATAACCGCCTGGACTTCAGGATGGACGCGCACACCCGGCTCCGTTCCTGCTGAGATGGCCTCTGCCTTCTGTGGCTCCGCGAGCTGGTTGAAGAATGCTGCTGCCATCTGTGAGCGACCAGCATTATGAACACACGCGAAGATAACCTTGACCATGAAGTCCTCCTGTTACTTCTTTCCGATATTGTCTAACTCGTTTTTGATCGCCATTGCATCCAAACTCGCAAGTGCGAGTGAAAGCAAGAGAGTAATGCGTCTGTCCAAAATGGAGAAGGCTTGCGAGAATGCGCGGTTGATCTCCGAGGGCGTTCCCATCGCGGCTGCTGGATCAGGCACACCCCAATGCGCGGTGATTGGCTGTCCGGGCCAAACGGGGCAAACTTCATTCGCAGCGTTATCGCATACCGTGAAAACGAAGTTCATGTTCGGCGCGTCGGGCCTGGCAAACTCATCCCAGGACCTACTATGCAAGCCGGCGGTTCGCAAATCTGCGGCCTCGATCAGCCGAAGTGCTTCGGGTCGGACATTTCCTGATGGATGGCTCCCGGCGCTATAAGCGGTGAAGTTCGCCGCTCCCTTTCGTTCATGATGGCCTCAGCCATGATCGAGCGTGCAGAGTTGGCGATACTGGGCAGAGTAATTTGCCCGCGGAGGGACGAACTCTCGCTTGCTGGCATGGAGACACGATGCGACGGCGCCCGCTCTGGCCTGCAACAGTCAACGTGCTGCTCGATATAACTCGCGACCGGTCGCCCGATCAACCTGTCTTTCTCAAGAGACTGGGGCAGGCTATAACGCGTCACGGAAGAGCTTCCCACCCGACGGTTGAATGAGGAGAGAAAGCCCACCCCCGTCGGCGATCTTGTATTTTTTGGCCTTCAGCTTCGCATTCTCGATTTCCCTGATGGTCAATGCCACAATGAGCCTCCAGAAGCGTGATATTTCATCCCCCACACTTTTGCTCATCGTACCCCACAACGTCCCCCACAAAAAAGGCTGGCTGTCCCCGCACGTCCTCGGACGTCTTTACACTCAATTTCGACGTAAGTTATTTAAAAAGAACGACCTTCACACGTGCGGGGAGGTTTAGGGAAGTGCGAGGAAATGTGGCCTTGGTTGCCTCCCAGGGATTCGAACCCCGATATGCTGAGTCAGAGTCAGCTGTCCTACCATTGAACGAGGAGGCAACAGGTTGTGTTGGAGCCGCAGAGTTCCAGTGCAACTGCACTGCGCATCTATGCTGGCGTCCGACTCTTTCGAGTTTACGAGTTGAGGGGGATTCGGTCAAACAGTTGCAATCTACAATTCCTGCATGGACAACCAGATCGGGAATTTATTTCTTCGCTTCTCGAGCGAGAAGCTCGAGCAGATGACCAGCTTCCTCACGAGCTGCATGAACCGGCTCACCGATGAGCAGGTGTGGGAGCGGCAGGGAGCGCATGAGAATACGGCCGGCAACCTGATCCTGCATCTCTCGGGCAACATGCGGCAGTGGATCATGCACGGTGTCGGCGGAGCGGCCGATGTGCGGGTTCGCGAGAAGGAGTTCAGCACCGGGAGCGGCATGACCCGGGACGATCTGATCGCGCTGTTCGAGGAGACGGTGCGGGAGGCTCGCGGTGTGATCGAAACACTTCCTGTGGAGAGGCTGGTCGAGAAGACCTTTCCTCAGGGGCGTGAGGTGACTCGTCTGGAGGCGATCTACCAGGTCGTCGGGCATGTGCAGCAGCATGTGGGGCAGATCATCCTGCTGACGAAGCAGATGTGCGGGACGGATCTGGATCTGACCATGCCTCGACCACGGTAGGGCTCCCCTCCCCCTGTTTTGGTGCAAAGTCTTGATCTTATTTGACTTATAGGTGGACTTTGATTTTAAAGTACTGATTATAAAAGGCTTAATTGCAAAGTGTTCATTCTTATTGATTTAGAACTCGTTTTGCATGGGCCTAATTGACTCTTCGAACGAAATACAGGGGGATTCTTCCCCTTCGCTGCGCTCGAGGGTCAGAATGACGGTTCTGAAGGAGTGCCGGTGCCTTTTGCCCTCTCTTTTTTCCCTCTTTCAGTCCTTTTTTGCCTTCTCTTCCGGTCCCTTTATCTTCTCTATTCGATAGATTCTCTTCTCTATTCAGTATAGAGAGTCGAGGGGAACTTATCGGCACTTTCTGGCGGCTGATTTCCTTGTGTTTTTGAATGACCTGGCGATTTAGGTGCTTGACAGCTATTCGACCTCGTTCTTGGCGCGGTAGCCGTCGCGGGCGATGACCGAGTACTTGAGGGGTTTGTGTTTTTCGTCCTGCATCTGGAGGGGGTGGCCTTCGTTGTCGACCAGACTGACCTGGATGCGGCGGTAGGTTCCGTCGTTCTTGTTGTTGGTGGGCCGGTAGGTGAGGACGTACTGGTTGCGGATGGAGTCGTTGATCTGCGAGAAGATGTCGGGCAGAGCTCCCTGGAACATGGGATTGAAGCTCATTCCGCCTGTCATTCGAGCGAAGGTCTTCAGCTGGTTGTCCGCCTGGAGATAGTCCATGCGGGTGATGGGACCCATGCCGCCGCGGGCGTCGGCGAGTTCGCGGACGAGGGCGCCGGTCCCGATGGTGAAGATGGTGACGTTGGGCGTTGCCTTGACCTTG
>Ga0193742_1002240_pt1 | contig 11189 bp, 8 predicted proteins | sample L2c1metaG_FD_165511 | JGI IMG/M metagenome (GOLD analysis project Ga0193742, IMG submission 165511) | Soil microbial communities from a riparian zone of the East river system, Colorado, United States - L2c1 | ecosystem: Environmental > Terrestrial > Soil > Riparian zone | place: USA: East River... | reverse complement strand
CAACCTCGGCGGCTCGCGCGGCCGCACCGCCGCCACCGGTCGTGGCCTGTCTGTGGTGTGCGATGAAGCCCTCAAGACCCTCAACATGCCGGTCGAAGGCTGCCGCGTCATCATCCAGGGCTTCGGTAACGTCGGCTCCAACGCCGCGCGCCTCATGGCCGAGAAGGGCTACACCATCATCGGCATCGCCGAGTACGACGGCGGCCTCTACAACCCCAAAGGCATCGACATCCCGGCACTCCTCGAACACAAGAAGCGCACCCGCACCATCACCGGCTTCGCTGGAGCCGAGGCCGCCGACAAGAACGATCTCCTCACCTACTCCTGCGAGATCCTCGTCCCCGCAGCTACAGAAAACGTCATCACCAGCAAAAACGCCGACAAGCTCCGCTGCAAAATTCTCTGCGAAGGCGCCAACGGCCCCACCACCCCCATCGCCGACGAGATCCTCGCCGACAAGAAGGTCTTCATCATCCCCGACATCCTCGCCAACGCCGGCGGAGTCACCACCAGCTACTTCGAGTGGGTGCAGGACCGCATGGGCTACTTCTGGACCGAGGCCGAGGTCAATCAGCGGCTCGACCACATCATGACCGAGAGCTTCCGAGATGTCCTCACCTACGCCCAGAACCACGGCGTCAACAATCGCATCGCGGCCTACATGCTCGCCATCGACCGCGTGGCCTACACCACGCGCCAGCGCGGCATCTACGCCTGAGGGCAGATCAGATATTCCACCTCAATGAATCGAATGCCCCATTCATGCGGCTTCATCGCATGAGTGGGGCATTCGAGCGAAGCTCGAACCGCAGTGCTTAAGGGCACGGCTTCAGCCGTGCCGTAGTCCTCCTGTTTGAGGAAGCGGCTTCAGCCGCTGAGGCCAGCTTTTACGGCGTCACCACCAGCTTCAACTTCTGCGAGACCACCGCACCGCCCACACTCCCCGTCACCGTAATCGTGTAAGTCCCCGGACGAGTCCCCAGGTCCGTGCAGTTCCCCGTCCCGCACCCCGTCATCGCCGAGATCATCGCCACAGCGCAAACCACGCCTAGCAGTCCCCTCACAGCCCGCCGCCGCCCAGCCAGCACCAGCAGCAATCCCACTGGCAGTAGCCCGCTCTTTGCCGGAACCCCATAAGGCGTCGAAGACCCGCAGTCTCGAGGAGACGACGTCGCAATCCGCAGTGTCGCCGTGCCCGAGCCCGTCGCCGAACCCGAGGCACCCGGCACATACGAGCACGACGCCTCCTCTGGCAGTCCGTTGCAGCTCAGGCTCACTGCCTTCGCCATCCCGGTCGCCCCCGCGTTCAACACTACGGGTACGCTTACCGTATCGCCCGCCGCCACCGTAATCGTCCCCGTCCCCAGCGTCAGCCCCGGCGGAGGCTCCGGACCCGTCTGCGCCTGGACTACTTCATTCAGCACCGCCGAAACACTCGCGGCCGTCCTTCCATCTCCCCCATAGTGCGCCACAATGCTGTGACTCCCCGCGCTTAGAGCCGACGTACTCCACGTCGCCACTCCCGCGGTCACCGCAGCCGACCCCAGCACCGCGCCACCCTCAACAAACATCACCGTCCCCGCAACAACAGTTCCCGCTGCCGCCACCTTCGCGGTGAACACTATACCTGTGCCCGCAACCGCCGGATTCGCACTCGACGTCAGGGTAGTCGTCGTCGCTGCCAGCGTACCCTGCACCACCTCGTGCAACACTGCACTCGTCGACCCCGCAGAGTTCCCATTCCCCACATACACTGCCGTAATCGCGTGATCGCCCGGCACCAGCATCAGCACACTCAGCGCCGCCGTGCCGCTCGTGCTCAGCCCTGTGTTCAATGTAGCCGAGCCCATCACCACCGTGCCGTCCAGAAAGGTCACCGTGCCGCTCGCCGGTGCATGAGCTCCGGCCACCGCGGCTGTATAGATCGTTCCGCCGCCCACCGCCACAGGATTCATCGAGCTCGCCACCGCGATTGTCGTCGTATCCTCGTTCACCATCACCGTCACCGCATTCGAGGTCGCTCCCTCGTGCGTTGCGTCCCCCGAGTACACCGCCGTAAACAGATGCGTTCCCACACTGAATCCCTTGCCAGACCCCTCTGGGCAGCTCGCTCCATTCGTCAGGGGCAGCGTGCAGAAGCTCTTCGTGCCGTCGTAGAAGGTCACCGTCCCGGTCACCGCCGTGCCATCGCTCGCCGTCACCTGCGCCGTGCCGTCGATCGCCTCGCCGTAGAACGCATTCAAAGGAGTCGTCACCTCCAGCGCAACCGTGCTCGGGACCTTCGTCCCGGCCACCCCTTGCGCCGAAAGCGCCAGCAGCATCGAACCCGTGAAAATGAGCCTGCGAATCGACATAGATATCTGATAGATCTCCGGCCAGACGATCTCTTTATCGGCATGTCCAAACGGAAGAACAGCCAGCCGGAGTAGAATTTCGCTCGCAGCCGGAAGGAGTTGGAAATGCGCATCCGCTCCATCGCATCCTTGATCGCAATCGTCCTCGTCGTCGCTCCGGGGGTCGCCAAGGGCAAAAAAGACGTCTTACCCCCCTACGTCCTCACCGCCCGCACCGTCTCCGTCATCATCGATCCCGACGCAGGCGTCTCTCTCGACGATCCCAACGCCAACCGGATCGCCCGCAAGGACGTCGAAGCCGCTCTCCTCGGCTGGGGCCGTCTGCAATCCGTCCTCGTCGGCCAGCCCGCCGACCTCATCGTCGTCATCCGTCGCGGCCACCAGCGTCTCGTCTCCGATACCATGCCCGATCCCCGCCAGAACGACCGCATCGGCGGCGTCAACTCCTCCGACGACTCAATGCAGGTCGGCGGCCGGCAGGGGATCCCCGCCTCCCAGATCCCGGGCCAGTCCTCCGGTCCTCCAGGCGCACGTTTCCCCCAGTCCCCAACCAACCCACGCACCGAGATCAGCCCCCCGGACGACATCTTCGCCGTCTACAACGGCACCACCTCCAGGCCCCTCGACGCTCCCCCAGCCTGGCGATACGTCGCGCCCGACGCCCTTCGCCCCCACACCGTCCCAGCCGTAGATCAGTTCCGCAAAGCCATCGCCGCCGCCGAGAAGGCGGCCAGTCACCCCTGAAAAGACAAAAACTACTACCCGGTCTCAACGCAGGCCCCCCCTCCACTGTGGCAGAATGATGTCATTGACCGCCCGGCGCGCCCCCACCAGCGCGCCCCAGCTGCCGTGCGATGAATCTTCCTAACTCCATCACGATGAGCCGTATCGCGGCGATCCCCCTGCTCATCTGGATCCTCTCGCCCGTCTTCCCCTTCCAGGGACACGGCCACACCGGTCTCGTCGGCGGCCAGCAGGAGATCATCGCCTCCATCGTCTTTATCCTCGCCTCCATCACCGACGGCGTCGACGGCTACCTCGCCCGCAAGCGCGGCCAGATCACCACCATGGGCATGCTGCTCGACCCCCTGGCCGACAAGCTCATGATCTCGGCCGCCTACATCGTTCTGGTGGCCTACAACCCGCGCATCGTCCCACCCTGGATCGCCGTCGTCGTCATCGGCCGCGAGTTTCTCGTCTCCGGCCTGCGCTCCATCGCCGCCACCGAGGGCTTCACCATCGAAGCCTCCGAGATCGGCAAGCTCAAGACCGTTCTCCAGATCGTCTCCGTCGTCGCCGCCATCCTCGCCCACCGCTGGGACTACTGGCTCTGGTTCCCCAACTTCCACGGCGGCTTCATCATCGCCGTCCGGGTCATCGCCCTGACGGCCATCTACTGGATGACCATCGTCTCCATCATCTCCGCCATCGACTACTTTGTCGGCTTCTGGAAGAAGATCGACCACGCCTCGGAGCGCCATCGCAAACGCGTCGTCCTCAGTCGCAAAGCCAAACCCTCCCAGCCCAGCCCCGAACACCCCTCTCGCATCAGTTAGGTCTGGAATCTTGTCCTGACCACGCCCGGCCACCAAGGCGTTCCTGTAGAAAATCTTTTCTCTTTTTTGGGAAAAGTTATGCTTTTCGCATAGAAAGCGGCTCGCAGAGCGGCAATACATTAGCTGGAGCAGCAAAACATTGGCTTTTGGCAGAAGGATTGCTCCGTGCCTTTTCGTAGAGAAATCTGCTAAAGACTTCACCCATCCTTAGTTCTCCAGGTGACCTATGATCGCTGTGTCCGAAGAAAGAGAGATTCGCAAGGCCGAACAGATTCAGTTCGAAAATCAGGGTTTTCTTTATCTGCCACAACTCATGAGCCCCGCCCTTACCGGCCGCGTGAAGGCTGCCTACCAGCGCGCGCAGGACGATCAACTCGCGCCGCTGATGGCCTCCGAAAAGCGAGCGCTCTACGACGTCGCCCAACTCCTGGATACCGACCCAGTCTTCTCCGAGCTCGCGGTCCTTCCAGCCCTTCTGCCCTACCTTCTGGCCACGGTCGGCGATGACATCCAGCTCATCCAGGCCAGCGCCCGGCTCTTTCCTCCCGGAAAGACCTTCACTGCCCCCTGGCACAGCGACATGGCCAACACCCTCGGTATCGACCTCGCCCACAGCGCCCACTTCCACATCAAGGTGCACTTCTACTTCGAGGATCTGCAGCCCAACCAGGGCTGCCTCGCCTTTTTGCCCGGAACCCACCGTCTCCCCCGCGAGAGGGATCGCCCCCGCCCCCAGGACATCGACGCGCAGAAGGACTCCGTCATCATCGTGCCCAAGGCAGGCGATGCCGTCCTGTTCAACACCCACTGCCTGCACATGTGCCTCGACAACACCAGCATGGCCGACCGCCGTACGCTCATCTATGCCTACTCGCACTTCTGGGTGAAGCAGCAGGAAAATGCCTACCCCACGAACGAGGCCTGGATCCCGGATGACACACTTTCCCGGCAGATCTTCGGCCTCGGGGTCGAAGGCGTGGACTACTTCGACCAACGTCCCTGGGCGCAGGCTCGCTCCTCAGTCCTGAGCAGCTTCCGCCGGCGTCTCGGCAAGAGGATCATGGGCCGCGTCTGAGACTCCGCCAGCCGGGTGCCCCATTCATGCGGTTCATCGCATGAATGGGCATTCGAGTGAAGCTCGAACCGCAGTGGTTAAGGGCACGGCTTAGCCATGCCACAAACGGTCGCAGAAGAGAACGGCTTTAGCCGCTGAGGTCCCACCTCCCGCGCAAATCTCTTTTGCTAAAGTTCTCCTGCCATGAAAACCATTCTTGTCCTCGCTCTTTTCGTCGCGTCTGCAGCTCTGCAGGCCCAGCAATTCCGCGAATGGAGCTTTCAGGCCCCTGCCGGCTGGCAGCTCTCCCAGCAGGCCGAAACCGCCACCCTCACTCCTCCCGACGCCGCGCCCGGCACCGTCTATCTCCGCCTCTTCCCCGCGCAGAGCTTCAACGGCACCCTCCAGTCCTGGCTCGACCAGCGCGTCCAGCAGGAGATACAGGGACTCACCCTCCTCCAGACCACCCCCGCCGGACCCCTCAGCACCAGCGGCCTTCAGGAGATGGTCGTCCTCCAGCAACCCGACGGACAGAAGGCCGTCCGCATGTACATCGGCAAATCACCATCCTCCGGCATTGGCGAGTTGATGGTCTTCCACGCGCCCGTCGCCGTCGCCAAAACCTATACCCCAGTCCTGAATCCCTTCGTCGGCTCCGTCCGGTTCTCGCCCGTCGGTGCGCCTCCACCCCCTGCCACTTCTGCAGCCGCCCCACAGCCCAACCCCATCCCGCAGACAGCACCTGCTCCCACCTCCTCAGGCGCCTTCCCCGAGGGCATCGTCAACGGAGGCACAGGACTCCAGGGCTGGTATGCCAAATCGACCACCCGCGTCATGCCCGGCATGAACTTCACCACCTCCGTCAAAACCGTCTGGAAGTTCTACCGCTTCTTCCCCGACGGCTGGGTCTATACCAGCCTCCCGCAGCAGGGCTCCCTCGACGACGTCCAATGCCCGCAGGCTGGAACCGGCGAAGGACGCTGCGTCCGTTATCAGATCACCGGCCGCTCCATCCGCATCGGCAACGACGAGGCTAAGTCCATCGAGCCCGTCCCCGGCCCCGATGGCGAAATCCGCATCAGCGGAGTAGGCATGTGGCCCCTTCGTCCTCTTCCCGCCGCACCCATGGGAACCTATCAGGCCGTCAGTGGCAGCGGAATGATGGGCACCGGTTCCCTCCGTCTCGAGGACATGACCTTCCTGCCCGGAGGCCGCTTCACCAGCTCCCGCTCCACCTCCGTCGCCAGCAACACCGCGAACACCAGCGCGGGCGCGTATCGCAGCGGCTCCGCAGGCGGTCAGTACCGCATCAACAATCACTACGACCTCGAGCTTCAGTTCTCCGACGGCACTCGCACGACCACCCGCATCGTCGCTCCAACGCAGGACATCGAGATGCTGATGATCGGCGGGACGACCTTCATAAGAAAAGGCGCACGCTAGCTCGACAATGGTTCCATTGCGACCGAACCTTAGCGTTATCGATCTGTCGTCGGTGAGTGCCTTGACGATTTGCCGTCAACGTAGATGGATGAACTGGGCGAGCCAGTATTGCCCCCAATGTCCGTATTCGGAGCAATACTGTCCGCATCCGAACATCCGTGAGCGTATCCCAAGCTGGTGCCTCCGGCCGAGTCGAGGTAGAGCTTTGTGCATGGCCAGCGTAACCTGCGCCATAGCAATAGATTGGTGTTATTACAAATGCTGGTACTGAAAATTTCAGAATTGGCTACCGGCATGCTCGCTATGAGCCAGGGTACGGCCGCCAGCGGAGAACCTACGCCAAATGCTCCAGCTTGCTGGCCGCCTGCTTGAGGAGTACTGCGATGAACAAACACCTTTTTTCAGCGCCGACTTTGATAATTGTCTCTCTTTTCGTTCGTTTTGATCTGCCACTCAGGGGCCAAAGTGCAGGCCAGCTCGTAGGCAAGAATGTGTCAATTCGACAGACCGGCTATAAAGGTCGCAGTGCCATTCAGGTAATAGCAACGCCCGGTGCCGTAGACGCGACCTCGTATGCGGTGATCAAGAATGCAACGTTTCGAGATGGCACAATTGAAGTAGATCTGGCTGGCAAGCCCGTCGCAGGGGCCACTGGTGATGCACGTGGATTCATTGGCATCGCCTTCCGTCTCCAGGCTGATGGAAGCTACGAGTACATCTATCTCCGACCCACCAATGGCCGAGCCGACGACCAGCTCAGACGCAATCATTCTGCGCAATACAGCTCCTACCCGGATTTTGACTGGGCCCGATTGCGGAAGGAGGCTCCTGGACAGTACGAATCGTACGTTGACCTGGAGCCCGGTGTCTGGACAAAGTACAAGATTGAAGTGGAAGGTCACAAGGCGAGGCTTTACGTGAACGGAGCGGAGCAACCTTGCCTTATCGTCAACGATCTGAAGCTCACGCCGAAGCAAGGCGGAGTTGCATTATGGATAGAGCCTTCCTCTGAGGGTTATTTCGCTAACCTAAAGATCAGAGCGAAGTAGTTAGCTGAGAATCTGTCCGGTATGGCGGCGTAATAGTTCTGTGTGAATGATGAATTCAGGGCGAGTCACTCGTTGAGCCAGTCTGCATGAGCGCATTGGCGATTGAGCACTAATTGACGCGAACGCTATCTGGCCGACTTTGCATTGAGGTAAGCCCTGAGAAGTCGGCTTTTGTTTCCAGATCACAGATTTTCAACGGGCGATATCAGGCCGATGCACTCATTGAGCTTGGGTCGGGTGCTCCATTCATGCAGTCTCATCGCATGAGTGAGACATTCACGCAAAGCGCGAACCGCTTCGTTAAGGGCGCGGCTTCAGCCGCCGAAGTACGCTCCCTTCGAGCGAAGCGCTTTTGCTTAGCCAAGAAAATAGCTTCTTGGCTTTCTTCTTTTCGTGCATACTGATACCCACACCCCTTGATTCAGACCTGTCAATAGATTCAGTCACCGTGTAATAGCGGGTCTTCGTCGTTCCGAGGAACGTTTTTGATGACTTCATTGCGCCGTGTTTTTTCGTTCTCCACCCTTGCTGCCGCTGCTGTTCTCCTCCTCGCTGCGGCCGATCACCTTGCGCCTTCCGTCTCCGCTGGTGCAGCCTGGAATCCCTCTTCCGCTGCCGCTCACATGGATGAGCGACAGGCCTGGTGGATGAACTGGCCGAAGGCGAAGCGGGACCACGATACTGTGTGCGTCTCCTGCCACACAGCTCTGCCTTATGCCATGGGGCGTGCGAGTCTGCGCGAGATGATGGGCGATCGAGCCGAAACGCAACAGGAACAGCAGATGCTCGCTTATGTAACGAAGCGCGTCAACGGCTGGGTCGACATGGAACCCTTCTATGGAGAAAAGTCCGGTCCACGCAAGAGCGCCGAATCGCGCGTAGCGGAGGCCGTGCTGAATGCGCTCATCCTCGCCCGGTACGATTCCCTGAACCAAACCATGTCGCCAACGACGAAAAAGGCCTTCGATAACATGTGGGCACTGCAGTTCACCACAGGTGAGAACCGAGGCGGCTGGGAGTGGCTCAACTTTCACTACGCTCCCTGGGAGGGAGACACATCCTCCTACTATGGCGCGGCGCTTGCCGAACTCGCGGTAAGCTATACGCCGAAAAGTTATAAGAAATCCCCCGGGATCAAGACAAATCTCTCCGCCCTGAACGGGTATCTGCAGCGGAATTATGAAGCACAGCCGCTGCTCAACAAGGTCATAGTGCTGTGGGCCTCGTCCCGCATGCCTGCGGTTCTGACGAAAGACAAGAAGAGGGCTCTGATCGCCGAGATCGAGCAGAAGCAACAGCCGGACGGTGGCTGGAGCGTCGCGACGATGGGTAACTGGAAGCGGCGAGATAACACGCCGATCGACACGCACGAAGATGGTTATGCTACGGCTCTCAGCCTTTTGGCCTTGCACTCTTCAGGTCTGTCGAAGAATGCTCCGCAGATCAAACACGGCGTCGCTTGGCTCATGGCAAACCAGGAAGCCGATACAGGAAAGTGGGCAGCGTTATCTTTGAACAAAGACCGTCCACCGGCCAGTGATCCTGCCCTCTTCATGAGCGACGCGGCCACAGGCTTCGCCGTGCTGGCGATTCAAGCCACTCAATGACCCCAGGCTACTTGAGTTTTGCAGCCGAGGAACCGCTTCGCCGGGTGCCCCATTCATGCAGTCTCATCGCATGAGTGGGCCATTCGCGCAAAAGCGTGAACCGCAGTGTTAAGGGCACGGCTTCAGCCGTGCCATATCGATCGCAATAAGAAAGCGGCTTCAGCCGCTGAGGTACGCTTCTTCCTCACATTCTGCGCGAACCCTCTGCTAAATTTCTCCTGCCATGAAAATCCTCCTCGCCCTCGCTCTCTTAACAACCACCCTCCACGCCCAGCAGGCCCCCGAGGTCCCCGACTGGGCCCAGCCCGGCTCCCCCACCCACCGTCAGGTCCCTCCACCCGCCGACTTCCACCGCCCCAGCAAAATCTTCAACACACCCATCGGCATCTTCGACGGACAAGCAGACATCGGCTCCGCCCTCGTCCCCGGCTCCGCCAGCTACGACCCCGCGACCAAGCAGTACACCATCCACTCCGCCGGCTATAACATCTGGTACTCCCGCGACGAGTTCCGCTTCCTCTGGAAGAAGATCTCCGGCGACATCTCTCTCGCCGCCGACGTCTCCTTCCCCGACCCCAAGGGCTACAACGACCGCAAGGCCGTCCTCATCCTCCGCCAGAACCTCGACGACGACTCGCCCGAGATCATGGCCGGACAGCACGGCACCGGCATGGTCCACCTCGCCGCCCGCCTCACCCCCGGCAGCAACTTCCGCGACTACGAGTACCGCATCGGTGCCATCGGCCTGCCCTCCAGCCCCAATCCCTCCTCGCGGGCCGACCTCCAACCCAAACGCATCGGCATCGAAAAGCACGGCGACCAGATCACCCTCTACATCTCGGTCGAAGGCGAGCCGCTCCACCAGTTCGGCCCACCCATCCGTCTCCACCTCCAGGAGCCCTTTTACGTCGGCATCGGCTTCACCTCGCACCTGCCCGCCACCTCCGACACCGCCATCCTCTCCAACGTCGTCCTCGAAGACTCCGCCGGCAAAGTCCACTAAAAGCGTGTCAAGCCTCGTAGAGCCTTAAACATTGCTGAATCAGTGACATACATCTGCCGATTCACCCCATCCATCCTGCTATCCTGAACTTAAGCCAAAAAAAGAGGAACGCTCACCCGAAAGGAGAGCGTTCCTGCTTTATATCAATAACTTAGATGCAAGTTATGTGTAATCAATACTTTGCAAAGCAGGTCCAAGCCTAAGTCATTTGATCCCAAGACTTTGCGCAAAAACGGGGGGAGGGGTACTACTGCAGAATAGCCACCCCGCCCAGGTCGCCCGCGATCCTGGCCTTCCACTCCGCCGGGCCGGTGTTATGAACGCTGACGCCCTTCGAGTCGACCGCCACCGTCACTGGCATATCGACCACCCCGAACTCGTAGATCGCCTCCATCCCCAGGTCGCCGAACGCCATCAATTTGGAACTTCGGATCGCCTTCGAGACCAGGTACGCGGCTCCGCCCACAGCCATCAGATAAACCGCCTCGAACTCCTCGATGGCGTCGATCGCCGCCGGTCCGCGCTCGGCCTTGCCGACCATGCCCAGCAGTCCCGTCTGCTCCAGCATCTGCCGGGTGAACTTGTCCATGCGCGTCGCGGTCGTCGGCCCTGCCGGCCCCACGGCCTCATCTCGGACCGCATCCACCGGGCCGACGTAGTAGATGAACCGGTTCTTGAAATCGACCGGAAGCTTCTCGCCGCGGTTCAGCATGTCGGTCATGCGTTTGTGCGCGGCGTCGCGGCCTGTTAGCAACTTGCCGTTCAGCAGCAGAACCTCGCCCGGCTTCCACGTCTTCACCTCGTCTTGGGTCACCGCGTCGAGATTCACGCGCCGCGCCTTTGAGGTGTCATACGTCAGCTTCGGCCAGCTCTCGAGCGACGGCGGCTCCAGCGCTACCGGCCCCGAGCCGTCCAGGTGGAAGTGCGCATGCCGGGTCGCCGCGCAGTTCGGAATCATTGCCACCGGCAGGTTCGCCGCGTGCGTTGGGTAGTCCTTGATCTTGATGTCGAGCACTGTCGTCAGCCCGCCGAGCCCCTGTGCCCCGATGCCCAGCTGATTGATTTTGTTGTAGAGCTCGATCCGCAGCTCCTCGAGCTTGTTCTGCGGCCCGCGAGTGATCAG
>Ga0193742_1002239_pt1 | contig 11193 bp, 10 predicted proteins | sample L2c1metaG_FD_165511 | JGI IMG/M metagenome (GOLD analysis project Ga0193742, IMG submission 165511) | Soil microbial communities from a riparian zone of the East river system, Colorado, United States - L2c1 | ecosystem: Environmental > Terrestrial > Soil > Riparian zone | place: USA: East River... | reverse complement strand
CCCGATCTCGGATTCGGCGCGGCGCAGCTCGGCAACCTCTGGCGTGCGACGAGCGACGACAGCGCGACCGCCGCCGTGGACGCCGCATGGGACGCCGGCATCCGGCATTTCGACACCGCGCCGCACTACGGGCTCGGGCTCTCCGAGCGGCGTCTCGGACGGGCGCTCGCCCGCTACCCGCGCGACGAGTACGTGCTGTCGACGAAGGTCGGGCGGCTGCTGAAACCGAGCCCCGAGAACGCCGGACGACGCGACGACCACGGCTTCGACGTGCCCGCCGCCATGCGCCGGGTATGGGACTTCAGCCGGGACGGCATCCGTCGTTCGATCGACGACAGCATCGAGCGGCTCGGGCTCGACCGCATCGACATCGCATACCTGCACGATCCCGACGAGCACTGGGACGCCGCCTCGACCACGGGTGTCGGTGCGCTCGCCGAACTGCGCGACGAGGGCGTCGTCCGGGCGATCGGAGCGGGGATGAACCAGTCGGCGATGCTCGCCGAGTTCGTGCGCCGGTACGACATCGACGCCGTCATGCTGGCCGGCCGGTACACCCTGCTCGACCGGAGCGCGGCCGACGACCTGCTCCCGGTCGCGCTGGAGCGAGGGGTCGACGTCATCGCGGCCGGGGTCTACAACTCGGGGCTGCTCAGTCGGGCGCGCGTCGCATCCGATGCGGTGTACGATTACGGGCCGGCGCCCGCCGAGCTGATCGAACGGGCCACGCAGCTGGCCGCGCTCTGCGAGCGGTACGGCGTCGAGCTGCCTGCCGCCGCCATCCAGTTCCCGCTGCGGCATCCGGCCGTGACCACCGTCGTGGTCGGATGCCGGACCGCCGAGCAGGTCGCCGACGCCGTCGCGCGCCGCCGGCAGCCGATCCCCGACGCCCTGTGGCACGAGCTGGAAGAAGGACTCGCGGCATGACGACGATCACCGGTGTGCGGGTGCACGATGTGCGGTTCCCGACCTCGCTCGAACTCGACGGCTCGGACGCGATGAACAAGGACGCCGACTACTCGGCCGCCTACGTCGTGCTCGAGACCGACGAACCCGGCGTCGCCGGGTACGGGTTCACCTTCACGATCGGGCGCGGCAACGATCTCTGTGTCGAGGCGGCTCGTCAGCGAGCGCAGCCGCTGATCGGCCGCGATGTGGATGCGGTGGTCGGCGACCTGGGTGGCGTCTACCGCGAGCTCGCCTCCGACTCCCAATTGCGCTGGCTCGGACCCGAGAAGGGCGTCGTGCACCTCGCGCTCGCCGCGGTGATGAACGCTGCATGGGACCTCGCCGCCCGCCGCGCGGGCAAGCCGCTCTGGCGCCTTCTGCTGGACATGACTCCCGAGCAGCTCGTCGATGCCGCCGACCTGCGCTACCTCTCGGACGCGCTCACCCGCGACGAGGCGCTCGACCTGCTGCGCGACCTCGAGCCGACGCGCGCCGCGCGCATCGCCGACCTCGAGCGCCGCGGAGGCTACCCCTGCTACACGACGAGCGCGGGCTGGCTCGGGTACAGCGACGACAAGCTGCGCAGGCTCCTGCAGGAGGCCGTCGACGAGGGGTACCGGCACGTCAAGCTGAAAGTCGGCGAGAACATCGACGACGACATCCGCCGGCTCGGGATCGCGCGCGAGGTCATCGGCTGGGACGCCGACCTGATGATCGATGCGAACCAGGTCTGGGACGTGCCGGAAGCCATCGTCTGGGTCAACAGACTGGCAGAGTTCCGGCCGCTCTGGATCGAGGAGCCGACGAGTCCGGATGACGTGCTCGGGCATGCCGCCGTGCGCGCGGCGGTGGCGCCGATCGGCGTCGCGACGGGCGAGCACGGGATGAACCGCGTGCTGTTCAAGCAGATGTTCCAGGCCGGGGCCATCGACTACTGCCAGCTGGACGCCGCCCGTCTCGCGAGCGTCAACGAGATCCTGTCGGTGTACCTCATGGCGAAGAAGTTCGGGGTCCCCGTCTGCCCGCACGCGGGCGGCGTCGGGCTGTGCGAGCTCGTGCAGCACCTGTCGATCTTCGACTACGTCGCGGTGTCCGGATCGCTCGAGGGCCGGGTGACCGAGTTCGTCGACCACCTGCACGAGCACTTCACCGATCCGTGCGTCGTCGTGGGGGGCCACTACACGCTGCCCGGCGCCCCGGGCTACAGTGCGCAGATGCTCGAATCGTCAGTCGCGGAGTACTCCTACCCCGATGGCGCCTACTGGGCGCTGTCGACAGCCGCCGCGGTCGGGGCATCGCCGGGATGACTCGCGGCGAACTCCTCGACGGCGAGGATGTGCACCTCCATCCGGATGCGGGCACGCTCCGGATCGCGCTGGGCCAGTTCGGAGAGGATCGCCCGGTGCTCGAGCTGGGTGGATTCGACGGCGCCGCGTTCGCTGATCGCTCGCCACAGGCGGGTGCGCGACGTGCGCCCCGCGAGGTTCTCGATGAGGGCCGCGAGCGCCGGGTTGCGGCTGGCCTGCGCGATCGACCGGTGGAACGCCGTATCGGCGTCGATGAAGTGCTCGAGGTCCAACTCGCGTTTGCTGTCGCCGAGGAGGGTATCCACCTCGTCGAGGATGGCGCCGAGCCCGGCGAGCTCGTCGTCGGTGAGCTCGAGCGCGGCCCGCGCGGCGCTCTCGGCCTCGAGGATGCGTCGAACGCCGAGCAGATGCGCGCTCGTCGCCGGGTCGGGCAGTTCGGCGAGGAATCCGAGCGGGCTGAGCAGCCGGCTCGCATCGAGCGAGGTCACGTAGGTGCCATCGCCCTGACGCGTCTCGAGCACGCCGAGGATCGCGAGCGCTCGCACACCCTCGCGCAGCGATCCGCGCGAGACGCCGAGCTGCGCGGCGAGATCCTTCTCGACCGGCAGCCGCGACCCGGGGCCGAGGTCGCCGCTCAGGATGAGGCGCTTGATGCCGTCGATGACGACATCGGTCTGCGATCGGCCGGCGTTCGCGGCGGCGGTGCTCGCGGGACCAGCGGGGTCAGTCATCCGACCATTGTAGGAGCGCGGTCGTGACGATCATCGATGCACACCTGCATGTTTGGGACCCGGAGCGGGTCCGCTACCCCTGGCTCACGCCCGCTCTCGCCCCGATCGATCGGACGATTCGGGTCGACGAGGTGCTCGGCGACCTCACGGAGGCCGGCGTCTCGGGCGCGATCCTCGTGCAGGCGGCCGACGATGCCGCCGAGACGGCGCACCTGCTCGCGGTCGCCGACGAGCACCCCGAGATCGTCGGTGTCGTCGGCTGGGTCCCGCTCGACGAGCCCGAGCGCGCGGCGACGGAGCTCGCCCGGCTGCGCACCGACCCGCACTTCGTGGGCATCCGGGCCCTCATCCATGATCGGGATCCGGCCTGGATCCAGAGCCCCGCGGTCGACGAGGGCCTCGGGGTGCTCGAGTCCGCGGGCGTCCCGTTCGACTTCGTGACGGCCGGCCCCGCCGCCCTCGCCGCCCTGCCGCAGATCGCGGCACGGCATCCCGACCTGACGATCGTTCTCGATCATCTCGGCAAACCGCCGATCGGAGGCACGTCCGCCGCTGTCGAAGAGTGGCGTGCCCTGCTCGAGCGCGCGGCGGAGAATCCGCGCCTCTCCGCCAAGATCTCGGGTCTCTACGCGCCCGGTCCCGACCCGGCGGCCTGGACCCCCGGCGGCGTGCGGGAGGCGGTGGATACGGCCCTCGAGACGTTCGGGCCCGATCGCCTGATGTACGGCAGCGACTGGCCGATCTCCGTGCTCGCCGGCGGATACCGGCGCGTCTGGGACGCGCTCTCCGCGACCCTCGGGCACCTCGATCCTGCCGAGCGGGGCGCCGTGCTCGGCGGCACCGCACGACGCGTCTACGACCTGAAAGATTCGAGAGAGGAACCCCGGTGAGACTGGCCCGCTTCGGCGACCCCGGCAGCGAGATCCCGGCCGTGCGTGACGGCGCGACGGGGGTCTGGCACGACCTGCGCCCCATTGCGTCCGACATCGACGGCTGGTTCCTCGTCGACGACGGCATCCAGCACGCCCGCGCCGCGCTCGCCGCCGGGGAACTGCCCGCGCTCGCACTGCCGCCCGGAACGCGCACCGGAGCCCCGATCGCGCGCCCCGGCAAGATCGTCTGCATCGGGCTCAACTACCGCGATCACGCCGAGGAGACCGGCGCCACGCTCCCCGACGAGCCTGTCGTGTTCCTGAAGGACACGTCGACGATGGTCGGGCCGTTCGACCCGGTGCGCATCCCGCGCGGGTCGGTCAAGACCGACTGGGAGGTGGAGCTCGGCGTCGTGATCGGCGCGACCACTCGGTACCTCGACTCCCCGGCCGATGCACGGGATGTGGTGGCCGGCTACGCGGTCTCGCACGATGTGTCCGAGCGCGAGTTCCAACTCGAACGCGGAGGGCAGTGGGACAAGGGCAAGAGCTGCGAGACCTTCAACCCGTTCGGGCCGGAGTTCGTGACGGCCGACGAGATCGCGGATCCGCAGGCGCTCGGCCTGCGCCTGTCGGTCAACGGCGTCTCCCGCCAGGACGGGTCGACCGCGAACATGCTCTTCCCGGTGGATCACCTGATCTGGTATCTCAGCCAGTTCATGGTGCTGCACCCGGGCGACGTGGTGAACACCGGCACCCCGGCCGGCGTCGCTCTCGGGTTGCCCGATCACCCGTACCTTCGGGTGGGAGACGTCGTGGAGCTCGAGATCGACGGGCTCGGAACCGCGAGACAGGAGATGGTGGCGCATGATGGTTAGCGGGAACGACTTCGAAGGACTGCGGGCGGTGGTGACCGGCGGCGCGTCGGGCATCGGGCGGGCGACCGCCGAGCTGCTGATGGCGCGGGGCGCGCGCGTCGCGGTCCTCGATCTGAACGTGGACGAGCTCCGCGATCCCCTGGTGGGTCTGCGCGCCGACATGGGCGACCGGGATTCGGTGAATGCCGCCATCGCGGCCGCGGCCGACGCGCTCGGCGGCATCGACATCCTGATCAACAACGTCGGCATCGGCGCGATCGGCACCGTCGCCGACAACGACGACGCGGAATGGGCTCGCGTTCTGGACATCAACGTGACGAGCATGGCGCGGGCGAGCTCCGCGGCCCTGCCCTGGCTGCGGGAATCGGACGCGGCATCCATCGTCAACACCAGCTCGATCGCGGCGCGCAACGGCCTGCCGCAACGGGCGCTGTACTCGGCGTCGAAGGGCGCGGTACTGGCGCTCACCTACGCGATGGCGACCGATCACGTGCGGGAGGGGATCCGGGTCAACTGCGTGTGTCCGGGCACCGCGAGCACGCCGTGGGTCGACCGGCTCCTGGCGCAGGCGGACGACCCGGTCGCCGAACGCGCCGCTCTCGAGGCGCGGCAGGCCATCGGCCGCCTCGTGACGCCCGAGGAGGTCGCGGGGGCGATCGCTTACCTCGCGAGCCCGCTCTCCGGCTCCACGACCGGGACCGCGCTCGAGGTCGACGGCGGTGTGACGCACCTGCGCGTGCGGCCGGCCGGGTCATGAGCGACAGCGCGGAGGCGCGTCGCGTGGTGTCGGTGATCGGTCTCCCGGCCGAGCATGCGGAAGAGTACGAGCGCCTGCATGCCGACGTGTGGCCGGACGTTCTCGCGCGGATCCAGGCCAGCAACATCCGCGACTACACGATCCACCGCCACGGCGAACTTCTGATCTCCGTGTACGACTACGTCGGCGACGACTACGCGGCGGACCTGGCGGCAATGGCCGCGGACCCGGTGACGCAGCGCTGGTGGGCGCTCTGCGAACCGCTGCAGCGCCCGGTCGCCGAGCGCGAGCCGGGGGAGTGGTGGCACGAGCCGCCGGAGGTGTTCCGTTTCGTCCACCGGTTGGACTAATCGCGCGGGAGGCGGCAGAGTGTCCGCTAGTCTTCCGACGACGAAAGGGATGCTGGGATGGCGCGTGGCACGAATCTGCCCGCGGTCGGCGGTTTCAACCAGACCGTCATCCTCGACCTGATCCGCCGCGTGCCCGACGGCCTCAGCCGCGTGGAGATCGCCGATCGCACCGGGCTGTCGCCCCAGACCATCTCCAACGTGACCCGGCGCCTGCTCGACGGCGGCATCATCACGGAGGCCGGCAAGCACATCAGCGGGCCAGGCAAACCGCGGGTCATCCTGCAGCTCGACCCCGAGAGCCGGTTCGCCGTCGGCGTGCACCTCGACCCGACCGTGATCACGTACGTCGTACTCGACCTGCGTGGCAGGATCATCGCCGACGAGCGCGTGCGCACACCGAAGGCCGTGAGCCCCGACGCCGTGATCGCGTCGATGGCGACCTCGATCGACGCGATCATCGCGCAGGCGGGTATCGAGCGCTCGCGACTGCTGGGCATCGGGATCGCATCGCCGGGTCCGATCGATTCGGCACGCGGCACGGTGGTCGACCCACCGCTGCTCGAGGGCTGGAAGGACGTGCACCTGCGCGACGCGCTCGCCGAGGCGACGGGCGCGCCGGTGGTGCTCGAGAAGGACGTCAACGCGGCCGCGGTGGCCGAGCTGTGGACCAACTCCGACGGCGAACGCAGTGACTTCGCGTTCTTCTACCTCGGCACCGGTATCGGCGTGGGCCTCGCGCTCGCGGGCGAGGTGCTGCGCGGGGCGACGGGCAACGCGGGGGAGGGCGGCACGCTCGTCGTCCCGGCCGAGGGGCTTCCCGAACGGCGGCGGAGCGAGATGATCGGCCATCTCGCGACCCCCGAATTCCTGGTCGGGCAGGCGGTGGATGCGGGGGTGCTGGCCGTTGCGCCGCCCGAACACGACCTGGCAGCGATCGACGACAGCTTCTCGGAGCTCGTCGCCCTCGCCGATGGCGGCGACGCCGGCGCCGCCGCGATCCTGGACAGGGCGGCGCGGCTCATCGCGTCGGTGCTGGTCTCCATCGTCAACCTGCTCGACATCGATCAGATCGTCTTCGGTGGCCCGGCCTGGAGCCGGGTGTCGGCGCGCTTCCGGCCGATCATCGACCGCGAGATGGCGAACTCGCCGGATCGCAAGACGCACTACCCGGTGCGTCTCAGCGACTCCCGCGTGGGCGAAGACGTGGCCGCTGTCGGTGCCGCCTGCCTCGTGCTGGACACGGCTCTGGCGCCCCGTGCATCCGCCCTCCTCATCGGCGGTTGACAGTCGTCGTCCGACGGCGCTACTCTCGCGAAGTAATAAATCCATCGTTTGGGGATATTCCGCGGAAGGCTCGCGGATCTCCCCTCACGACACAGCATCACCCCCACGGCGGCGTCGAACCCGATCCACCGCCAGACCCTGCACCAGCCGCGCGGCGCGAGCCGACCGGCCTCATCAAGGAGGATGAAGTGAAGCGTTCGCGCACACTCAGTGCCATCGCCCTCGGAGCCGCGACAGTCGCCGCTCTGACGGCGTGCTCGACCGGAGCGCCCACGGGCGGCGATTCCGAACTCACGTTCATGACGTTCGAAACCCCGGCACTCGATGCCGCGTTCTGGGACACCTCGATCGACAACGCGCTGGCCGATCTGCCCGGCGTCACCGTCAACAAGATCGTGAGCCCCGACGCCGATCGCAACGCCTACGCCAAGCAGCTGCAGGCGTCTGGGCAGTTCCCCGACGTGTTGTCGTCGATCAACCCGAAGGACTTCCTCGAGGCTGGCCTGCTCGAGGCGTTCGACCAGGCGTGGCTCGACGAGAACTTCCTGCTGCCCGATGGCAACGCGATCGACGGCGCCAGCTACATCCCGCCGACCAACTCGCAGGTCATCCCGCTGGTCTTCTACAACAAGCAGATCTTCGCCGACAACAGCCTCGAGGTGCCGACGACCTACGCCGAATTCCTCGACGTCGTGACGACCCTGCGCGCCGCAGGCGTGACCCCGATCGAGATGGCGGGCGCCGAGCCCTGGGCCGGCAGCATGTCGCTCGTCGGTCTCGCCAGCGCCGACGTTCTCGGCCAGGACCCTGACTGGATCCAGAAGCGCTACGCGGGCGAGGTATCGTTCAGCGACCCGCTGTTCAAGGACGCGCTGCAGAAGGCGGTCGAGCTGATCGGACTCGGCGCTTACGACCCGGCCGCACTGAGCGTCGACTTCGCCACCGCGAACGCGAACTTCCTCGAGGGCAAGAGCGCGATGTACCCGATGGGCAGCTGGTTCACCGGCTCGAGCTACGTGACTCCGGAGCAGGCCGCCGGCCTCGGCGCGTTCCCGTGGCCGACCGACGACGGCAGCATCGTCATCCCGTTCAACGTAGGCGGCACCACCTCGGTGAGTTCGCAGTCGAAGAACCTCGACGACGCGGTCACGTTCGCCCAGGCCTGGTCGCTCGATCCCGGCAACCTGTCCGTGCTGATCGAGACCGACGGTTCCTTCCCGATGATGAAGAAGCTGTCGCTCGAGGACTTCGGCGTCGATGTGACCGACTTCTACCTGGACGCGTACTCCTACGTCACCGATGACAACACCAAGGTGTCGTCGTTCGGCTGGGTGAACAACGACAACGCGCTCGCCCCCGGTATCAACGACCTGTTCTACGCGCTCTCGCAGTCCCTGTTCTCCAACACGGACCTCGACGCGCAGCTGGCACAGCTCGACGCCGACTGGGACGCAGCCGCCTAGTCCGGGCCACACTGGCAGCACCGGATGCCGCGGGGACGACCTCGTCCCCGCGGCATCCGCGTCCACCACACCCCTCACGCCGAAAGGACCCGATGCGCACGTCGACCTGGCGCCGCTCGCTCGGTCTCGCCCCGATCGCCCTGGTGGCGCTCGCGCTGTACGCCGCCTTCCTGCTGTACCCCCTCATCCAGAGCTTGTTCACCAGCCTCACCGATCGCAACCCGCTGAAGGCGGAGAGCACGTTCGTCGGCCTCGCGAACTACCTGGAGCTGTTCACCGACCAGCGGCTGCTCGCCAGCCTGCGGTTCACCATCGTCGTGGTCGTCGTCGTGACCCTGGTCTCGAACGCGATCGGGCTGTTGTTCGCGATGCTGCTCAACAAGCCGACGGCGGGCTTCCGCGTCATGCGGACCCTCGTGTTCATTCCTCAGGTGCTCTCGGGTGTCATCGTCGCGTTCATCTGGCGCAGCATCCTGACCCAGAACGGCCTGCTCAACACCGCGCTGCAGAACATCGGGCTGATCGACGCGCCGATCTCCTGGATCGGAACCCCCGAGCTCGCGACGCTGTCGATCTGTGCCGTGGTCAGCTGGATGACCATCGCCTTCTCCACGGTCGTGTACACCGCGTCGCTGCAGTCCGTACCGCCCGAGCTCTACGAGGCCGCGCGCATGGACGGCGCCAATGTGCTCAGCCGGTTCCGCAACGTGACCTTCCCGATGATCGCGCCGGGGATGACGATCAGCGTGGTGCTCTGCCTCATCACCACATTCAAGCTGTACGACATCATCGCGGTGTTGACCGGCGGCGGCCCGGCCGACAGCACCCGGTCGACCGCGTTCTATCTGGTCGCCACGGCGTTCACCAACAACCGGTTCGGGTACGCGTCCGCGATCGCGATCCTCCTGTTCGTGCTGACCGCCGTCACGGCGTACGGTCTCACGGCCCTGCTGCGCCGGCGGGAGGCCCGGCTGTGAGGCGCTCGACGGGCGCCGCCGTCGCGCGCCGTGCCGGGCATCTGCTTGTCGCGTGGCTCGTCACGCTCGCGTTCATCCTGCCGATCTACATCGCGCTCTCGAGCGCGTTCAAGTCGCAGCGGCAGATCCTCGACAACCCGCTCGGCCTGCCCGCACCGTTTACCTTCGACAACATCCTGACGGCCCTGCAGCGCCCCGACCAGCTCGTGCAGGGCGGGCTCGCGAACTCGATCCTCGTCACGGCACTCACCGTGGGGATCCTGATCCCGCTCTCGTCGGCCGTCAGCTTCTGGGTGTCGGAGCGCGGCCCACGGCTCAAGGGGGTCCTGCTGGCGGTCTTCGCGCTCGGGCTGATGGTGCCCCCGCAGACGGTGCTGCTGCCGATCGTGCAACTGCTGCAGGCCATCGGGCTGGGGCACAGTTATCCCGGCCTGATCCTGTCGAACATCGGCGGCGGGTACCTCTCGTTCGCGGTGTTCGTCTACGTCGGTTTTCTCCGCACGGTCCCGCGCGAGGTGATCGAAGCCGCGCGCGTCGACGGCGCGAACGACCTGCGCATCTGGTGGACGGTGGTGCTGCCCCTGGTGCGCCCGGCCACGGCGACCGTGGGGATCTTCCTGGGGCTCTGGGTGTGGAACGACTTCCTCAACCCGCTGTTCATCCTCGGCCCGCTGCAGGGGCAGACGATCACGACCGGGATCTACGTGTCGCTCGGCGGCTACTCGGCGGACTACGGGCAGCTCTTCGGGATCATGTTCCTGGCCGCGATCATCCCGATTGTCGGGTACCTGGTCACCCAGCGGGAGTTCATCCACGGCCTGATGTCCGGGGCCTCGAAGTGACAGCCGCGTCGGCGGGGGCCGAGCCGCCTCCCCTCGACGACTTCGCCCGCGACTGGGTGACCCGCGAGGAGCTCGTCCACCTGCACTCGCTCCGCAACCAGTGGGGCCAGGGGCACGTCAACGGCGACCTGACCTCGGTGTCGTGGCTCGCCATCCCCCCGTTCAGCGGCGGGTACCACACGGGGGTCGTGCGGATCGACGGCCGGGTCGTCGGTGCCGAGCGCTTTCGCTGGGCGCCGTGGGGTGTCATCCGGGAGGCGCGCACCGACGGCGTGCTCGTGCACGCCGAGACGCGGATGGGCTACGAGGCCGCGCGCCTGCACTGGCGGATCACCCTCACCAACGAGACAGAAGAGTCACGCATCGTCGAGCTCGATCAGGAGTTGAACGCACCGATCGCGCACTCCGAGGTCGACTGGGGCTGGACCTACGGCATGCCGTGGAACCACGGCCATCACCACGACTACTTCGCGACCGAGCGCCTCCGCGCCGAGGCCCTCGCCGACGATGCCCGGCACCTGCGGCTCGGCTCCCCGCGCATCCCGGGCATCCAGCGCGATGAGGACGACGAGCCGATGCTGCTCGACTCGTCGCTGCCCGATCACTCGCCGTCCGACTCCGGGCGGGTGCGGGCGCCGTCCGTGCTCGCCACGGTCAGCGCGATCTCGGTCGTCACGACCGCCGGGCATCGCCACCCCGTCGCCGGGGCTCACCCGCTCGACGCGCCCGACGCCGAGGTGCGGCTCGAGGTGGTGAGCCTCGGCGACGGCGCGACCATCGGATT
>Ga0193742_1002238_pt1 | contig 11195 bp, 8 predicted proteins | sample L2c1metaG_FD_165511 | JGI IMG/M metagenome (GOLD analysis project Ga0193742, IMG submission 165511) | Soil microbial communities from a riparian zone of the East river system, Colorado, United States - L2c1 | ecosystem: Environmental > Terrestrial > Soil > Riparian zone | place: USA: East River... | reverse complement strand
GCTGGTGATGACCGGCGCCGCCGGCCTCGTGGTCCTGACCATTATGCTGGCGCGGCTGTTGGGGCTGGAGTTCCTGCCCAAACTGGAAGAGGGCAATCTGTGGATCCGCGCCACGCTGCCGCCGACCATCTCGCTGCAGGAAGGCAATGCCTACGTCAACGAGATGCGCAAGTTGATCCGCAGCCGCCCCGAAGTGGAATCGGTGGTCTCGCAACACGGCCGCCCCGATGACGGCACCGACGCCGCCGGCCTGTTCAATGCCGAATTCTTCGCACCATTGAGGCCCGCCAGCGAGTGGCCCAACACCCATGACAAGGACGTGCTGACGGCCCAGTTGCTGGCAGAGCTGCAGGAGAAATTCCCCGGCGTCGAATTCAACTTCTCGCAATATCTGCAGGACAACGTTTCGGAAGCGGTCTCGGGCGTCAAGGGGGAGAACTCGATCAAGCTGTACGGCAATGATTTGCAGGCGCTGACCGACACCGCCAACAAGATCAAATCGGTTCTCGCCACCGTACAGGGCGTCACCGATCTGGCGGTATTCACCTCGCTTGGCCAGCCGACCGTCCAGATCGATATCGATCGCGCGCGGGCGGCGCGCTATGGTCTGTCGCCGGGCGATATCAACGCCACCATCAAAGTCGCGATCGGCGGCGACAGCGCCGGCGACATCTATGAACCCGGCAGCGACCGGCATTTTCCGATCATCGTCCGTCTCGCGCCGGAATTCCGCAAGAGCGCCGAGGCGATCCATAATCTGCGGATCGGCGTCGCCGGGCAGGGCGGTGCGATCACGCAGATTCCGCTTAGCGAGGTCGCCTCGATCAATTTGATCTCGGGCGCGGCCTATATCTATCGCGAGCAGCAGGAACGCTATCTGCCGATCAAGTTCTCGGTCCGCGAGCGCGACCTCGGCAGCGCGATCCAGGAAGCGCAGGACAAGGTCGCCAGCCAGGTCCAGCTGCCGCCGGGCTCGCGGGTCGAGTGGGTCGGCGAATTCGGCAATCTGCAGGACGCCATCAAGCGGCTGTCGATCGTGGTGCCGATCAGCCTGGCGCTGATCGCGGTGCTGCTGTTCTTCAATTTCGGATCAATGGTCGATACGCTATTGGCGATGAGCGTGATCCCGATGGCGATCTTCGGCGGCGTGCTCGGGCTCTTGATCTCGGGCATTCCGTTCAGCGTGTCGGCGGCGATCGGCTTCATCGCGCTGTTCGGCATCGCCGTGATGGACGGCATCATCATCCTGTCGCAGTACAATCAATTGATCGACGAAGGTTATGAGCGGATGCGGGCCGTGGTCCGCACCGGCGAGCTGCAATTGCGGCCGGTGCTGATGACCTGCATCGTGGCCGGCATCGGACTGTTGCCGGCGGCGTTGTCTGCGGGGATCGGTTCGCAGGTGCAAAAGCCGCTGGCGATCGTCGTCGTCACCGGCATGATGCTGGCGCCGGTCGTCATCCTGGTGACGCTGCCGGTGCTGATCTCGGTGTTCTCGCGAAAAGCGCGCTAGAACCCGTAGAGCCGTGCCGGGTTGTCGACCAAAATCTTCTTGCGCACGCCAGCATCCGCCGTCCACACCGGCAGCTGGTTGAGCAGCAGCCCGTCGTCGATCTGGAACAGCGGCGTCACGTCGGTAACTTGTTTGCCGGCCGGTGTCACCGAATCCGGATGCGGCCAGTCGGTGCCCCAGATAATGCGGTCGGCATTGGCTGCGATCAGCGCCTGGGCGAGCGGAGTGGCGTCCGCAAAGTCAGGCCCGAGCTTCGAAGCGCGGTAGGCGCCGGAGATCTTCACATGGGCCTTACCTGATTTCACCAGCTCTACCAGATCGGCAAAGCCGGGCTGGCCGACGCCAAGCGCTGCCTGCGCGCCGCCGAAATGGTCGAACACGACAGGCACCGGCGACGCCAGGACGAGGTCCTTGATCGCGGTAATCATGGCAAGGCTCGTGAACAGCTGGACATGCCAGCCGCGCGCCTTGATGCGCTCGACGGCGGCGGAGAACCGCGGCCGGCCGACGGTCGGATCATTGACGCCGCCGGTGGCGAGGTTGAGCCGGATGCCGCGGATGCCCGCCTTGCCCATGGCGTCGAGATCCGCCTCCGACGTTTTGTCATCGATCACGGCGACGCCGCGTGCGGTGGCTCCCCGCGCCGCCATGCCGAACAGGGTGGCGGAGTTATCCGGGCCGTAGATGCTCGGCGTCACGATCACCACGCGTTCCATCTTCAGCGCCTTGTGCAGCGCGGTCATCTCCTCGGGCGATGCCAGTTCCGGCGTATAGACGCGGCCGGCGAAGAACGGGAATTTTGCGGGATCAGGGTGGATGTGGGTGTGGCAGTCGCAGGCGCCGGCTGGAATATCGAAATTCACCGGCGTCGCCGGCTGTGACGCTTTGGCAAGAACGGTTCGGCTGTTCATGGCTACTCCGGCGGCGATGGAGGCAAGCATCATACTGCGTCGTGTCAGCATTGGTGTTCTCCCTGCGATGACTGTTGTTGATTGTCCGCATCTCGACGAGGCCCTCGGCCTCATCGATTTCTGCGATGGCGTTTCCCCATTTGGCGCCGGGCGTTGTTCGCCGCGGTCGTGCGCGGGAGACTATAGCGCTGCGCGCGTTGCGGGAAGGGCGATTGCTGCGTCGGTTTGACTTAGCCGACAATCGCGCGGCGCACTTCTTCGACCAGTTCCGGCAACGGCCGCGACCCGTCGAGACGCAGGACCGGGCAGGGCAATTCGGCAAGCCAGGCCTGATGCTTCGCCAGAGTGCGGCTCACCTGACCCTCCTCATAGCCTGACGCCCATGCGATGAATTCCTTGGTCTCCTGATGGTGCGAGCCGCCGGGAGCCACCGCCTCGGCGCCGAAATGCGTGGCCTCACGGGCACGCAGGCGCTGCAGGCGGATTTCGCGCGGGGTAACGAGGAAGACCACCAGATCGAAATCGGCAATCAGCGTATCGCCCCAGCCGTTGAGCGATCCGCTCAGCACCCAATCCGCCCGCGGCAAAAACATTTCGCGCATCAGCTTCAGGCGTTCGCTGGCCTCACGCATTTCCCGGTAGGGCGGGATGGTCGGTTGCCAGAAATAATCGTCGGTGTCGTGATGCGGGATCGCAAGCGAATCGGCCAGCGCGCGGCCGAGGCTGGTGACGCCCGAACCCGATGCTCCCATGATGTGAATGCGGCAGCTTTTCATCGCAAGCGCTTATCGTTTCAGTAAGGCTGGCAGGTCTATCGAACCATAAGGGGCGTTAATTTGACTAATCATCCGCCCGCCCGGACTATCAGACATCATCTGGAATCACTTTATGCGAAAATTTTCACAAAAGTTCAAAACCGGGGCATCGGTCGCCGCGGTGATTGTGGTGCTGTTCGGCATCTATGGCTACCGCAAACTTCAGGCATTGGCCGCGGACCCCAACGGCGAAAAAGATTGCGGGCCCGCGGTCGGGGGTGGCGAGCAGGCCAAGATCGATCTGGAACGGATCAAGGCGATTGCGCCATTGAAGGACGTGAAGTGGTCGCAGCTCGGCGGCAGCATCAATGACGCCAGTTGTCTCAACAAGACCGAAATCTACGGCGTGGTCGAGGTGCGCAGCGTCGACGACATCGCGAAAACGCTGGCGTTCGCGCGCGACAACAAGCTGTCGGTCACCACCGCCGGCGTGCGCCACAGCATGGGTGGGCAGGCGTTCCGCAAGGGCGGCATCGTGCTCGACATGCGCGGCTTCAACAAGATCGTGCTCAACGAGGCTGCGCGATCGATCACCGTACAGCCCGGTGCGACCTGGCACGACATCCAGAACATGCTGCACCCGCGCTTTGCGGTCCGCGCCATGCAGTCGACCGATATTTTCAGCGTCGGCGGCTCGATCTCGGTCAATGCCCATGGCATGGACCATCAGGCCGGCGCGTTGCGCAAATCGATCAAGTCGATGCGCGTGATGCTGGCGGATGGTTCGTTGCGTACGGTGTCGGCGACCGAGAACAAGGATCTGTTCAATCTCGTGGTCGGCGGCTACGGCCTGTTCGGCGTCATCGTCGAAGCCGAGCTCGATATCGCCGACAATCTGGTCTACCAGACCGGGCGGCGCGTGATGGACTACAAGGAATTTCCTGATCTGTTCGCCAAGGAGATCGAGAAGGATAGCAACATTGGCCTGATGTACGGCCACCTCTCGACCGCGCCGAGCAGTTTTCTGAAGGAATTGCTGCTCTATACCTACACCAAGGTCGACGGCTCGGATTTCAAGCGCGAGCCGCTTGGCGAGGTGTCAGGCACCAAGCTGCGGCGGCTGACGATCAATCTGTCAAAACAAGGCCCGCTGTTCCAGGAAATGAAATGGCTGTCCGAGAAGCACATCGAACACCGGATGGAAACCTGCACGGTGACGCGGGCGCAGGCGATCGGGTCGGCGGAAGCGTGCCTCGTCAACCGCAACGATCCGATGCACGATTCCGTGCCGTACTTGCGCAACTCGCTACCCAACGACACCGATATCCTGCACGAATATTTCATCCCGCGCAGCCAGTTCGTTTCCTTCGTCGACGGTATGCGCAAGGTGCTGACCGACAACAAGACCAATTTGCTGAACGCCTCGGTGCGTATCGTGCACCAGGAAGACAACTTCCTGACCTATTCGCCGGAGCCAGCGTTCTCGCTGGTGCTCTACATCAACCAGACCACGGATGATGAGGGCAACAAGCGGATGAAGAAGGCGACCGAAGAGCTGATCGATCTCACCATCGCGCACAAGGGCCGGTTTTTCCTGCCCTATCAGCTGTATTATTCGAAGGATCAGTTGCAGCGGTCCTATCCGCAGATCAACGACTTCTTCGCGGCGAAGCGCAAGTATGATCCGGCGGAGATGTTCACGAACACGTTTTACCAGAAATACGCGTCGTAGCGCTGTCTTGAGCTTCCCAACACCGTCATGCCCGGCCTTGTGCCGGGCATCCACGTCTTTGCTGCACTAAGAAAGACGAGGATGGCCGGGCATAGGCGAGCGGAAGCGACGCCGTCCTTCAGACGGCTATGCCCGGCCATGACGAGCGAGTTGTCAGTCACAGCTCCGCGATGCGCTTCGGCGGCAGGCCGCTGCAGCCGCCGGCCTGTTCTGCATCCAGCACCAGCAGCGCGCCCGCCGCATAGAGGCGGGCGACGAAGCCGGCATCGTCGGAACGAGCGAAGGTGACATAGTCGTTCGCCGCGAGCACCTGGCCGTTGGCCGCGACGATCGCAGCGAGCGCCTGTGCCGACGGCCCGATGATCGCCATCGACTTGCCCGGGGCTGAACCGAAGGTCAAAGCGATCACGACCGCGAGCCAGCCGCATACCACAAGCGCGAAAGCGCCGGCGATCCGGCGTAGTGGCCGCAGCCTGCTGCGATATGGCGCTTCAGTAGTCATAAAAATGCTCGATGCTCACGCCCCTGGCCTTGAGGTCGCGGTTGATATCGACGAGACGGTCGATCCTAGCCTTCAGGCCGGCCCGGCGAAAGCCGGGTTTGCCATCAAGCTCCAGTGAAAACAGCTCCGTGGCATCCTTGACATCGAGCCTGGCGGCATCAGGCGCGATCACGGTGATCAGGATTTCGTGGTTGCCGGCGATCTCGGCGAGGCCAAAACCCTGATCCAGCAGGCTCTGCAGGATTTCGGTCAAATCCTTGTAGCGCGGCGCCTGCACCAGCTGCCATTGCGGCGTCAGCGCGCGGATCGGTTTGAGGCGCGGCTCCTTCGCCAGCACTTGCGGCGGCAGCGTCGCGACCGCGAACATGATGTCGCGCGGCTCATCGTCACCGCCGGCATCGAGCAACTTCTGGATCAGCGCGGCATAGCCGAGCTTGACATAATATTCGATGCCGAGTGCGAACGTGCGTTCCCAGGTTCGCAGCGGGCTTTCGGTCCGCGCCGAGATCGCCATCAACCCATCGAGCTTTTCGCGGAACGGAAACTTGAACCAGGGGACGGTGTAGAGGAACGCGGCATAGTCCTGCAGCACCTTGCGCGCATACAGATCTTGCGGAGTCCGTTCCTCGCCCCTGATCCATTCAAAGACGCGGCCGATGGTGTTTTCGTAAAGCCCCTTGATCGCGTATTCGGCAGAATAACTGATGCCGATGATGTAGATCATCGTCTTGACTTCGGTGAGCGATTCAGCGCTCGGCGGTACCGCCTGGTTGATGGTGCAGAAGCTGCGCCAGAACCCGAAGATATGTCCGAGATAGTTGAAATGGCTTTCGCTGGAGCGGTCGAGGAAGCGGCCGAAATCCTCGAACGAATAGACGATGTACCATTCGGGGAAGGTGAAGAACGTGTTGTTCTGCTTGCGCTGGTAGCGCGGCTCATTGATCGCCGGCAGCGTCACGGATGGCGCAGAGGCCGCCGCAGTGGTCGAAGGCGGGCGGCAGGTGCCTTCGATATAGGCCAGCGGCACGAGCACCGACAATGCGAGCACGATCGCGATGACAGCAAAGATGCGCCGCAGGCATTTAAGCATGGACGACGGCCCGCGTCCGCGGGGCCAGCACATACCCGATCAGGATCGCGACGCCGCCGAGGCCGAGATGCGGTGCGTTGGTGAACACCCGTGTCATCAGCGGCAGGTCGCGGATCCCGTTGACGAGGATGCCGAAGTCGAGATAGCCCGAGCCGGTGAGCAGGCCGAGCACGCCATCGGCAAAATAGAAGGCGCCGAACAGTTGGAAAAACAATTCCGAGGCGCGGCGCGACGTCAACGCCGCAATCAGCGCCCACAGCGCGGACACCAGATGCAGCCCGTCGGCATACCAGGTGCGGCGGAACAGGCCGAAGATCATGTCGTTCTGGTCGATGAAGGCGGGGATATATCCGGTCAGGATCACGAAGCCGAGCAGGGCCGCGTAGCCCCAAGCGCATAATCTGATGATATCCATGACGTCTCCGGCCTTCTCGAATCTGTGCTGACTTTAGAGTTTTCCGAGCGCCTTGAGCAGGGCGTCGTTGAACAAAGCGGGGTCTTCTATCTGGGGAATGTGACCGAGCCCGGGCAGCAACGTAAGCGCGGTCTCAGGCGGCAATAGCGTTCGCAGATCAAGTGCCTGTTCGACCGGGGTAACGTTATCCTTGTCCCCCCACAGGATAGCGACGGGAAGTTTTACGCGCGCATAGGCCGAGCGGTCGGCGCTTACAGCGTTGCGATCGGCGCCGAGGAAGTAATACAGCCAGTCGGCGATATCGGAGGTGGTGTCGCGCTGTGTCGTCGGCCGCTGCAGGATCGCGACGAATTCGGGCAACGCACGTTCCTTTTTCGCGATCAGGGATTCGAGCAGCGTCTTGGTCGCCACCGGATTGGTGATCGTGAGCGATACCAGTATTTCGCGGATCCATTTCGGCTCGATGATCCAGGGCGCGTCTGATGGCGCTGCGGTCAGTCCCAGCGCCGCATCCACCAGCACGAGCCCCCGCGCGCGGTCCGGATAGCGCATCACGAGTTCGGTGGCCGCACCGGCGCCAAAGGAATGGCCGACGATGATCGCAGGCTTGGCCTTCAGGTGGATGAGAACATCGTTGATGCGCGCGGCCTGGTCCTGCCGCGTATAGCTGCCCGGACGATCCGAAAATCCAAACGGCGGCAGGTCGAGCGCAATGACGTGGAAGCCGGCCGCGGCGAGCACGCCGGTGGTGTGCCGCCAGAGTTCGCTCCACGCCGCGGTGCCGTGAAACAGCACGACCGGAATTCCGTCCGCCGGGCCTTTTTCCTGCACGAACACGCCACCGGAACTGGTCGGCACCAGATGGCCCCATGGCGGCGCCAATTCGGCGCGCGTGCGGGTCTCGCGGATCGATGCGGCCATCCGGAACGAAATGATCACGAGCACGATCAATAGCAGGAGCACCAGCAGAGCGTTGCCCGACCAGCGCAGGATGTTTGAAATCACGAGGCCTCGCAGAAACGGATCGATCAAAATCGAAGGCAGCCAAGATCGGATTCTAGGCTAACGCGGATTCGCCAGGACGAAAAATGGCCGACATGATCAGCGCGCGGTTAACAACCGCAAAGATTACTGCCCCGACGGCGTGCGCAGGCCGTGCCAGGCGTCACGTACCTGGTGGTAGTGCACTTCCGGCAGATAATCCGGCGTGTTGAGCGCCAGCGTCTTGACGTCGAGCCGGCCGATGGCGCTGAGCAGGGTGTAGGAGGCGATGACGCGGTCGCGCAGCGCCCCGATCAGCCGCGCCTTGGCCAAAATCAGATCCTGCTGCGAGTTCAGCACGTCGACCGTGGTGCGCTGGCCGCCCGCGGCCTCGCGCTGCACGCCTGCCAGGGCGACCGTTGCCGCGCGCACTTCGGATTCGGACGCGGTCACCGCGACCTTGGCGCCTTCATTGGCAACCCAGGCGCCGATCGCCGCGGTGCGCGCCTGGTTGCGGACCTGGTCGAGCACCAGCCGGCTTTGCGCGGAGATTTCCTTGGCCTGCCGGGTCCGCGAAGCCGCCATGCCGCCATCGTAGATCGGCTGGGTGAGCTGGGTGGTCACCGAAGCCTGGTCGGTGGCGAAGGTGCTGAGCGAGGGATCTGAGTCCCTGCTGCGGCTAGCACCGCCTTGCAGCGTAATGGTCGGCATCAGGCTGCTTTCGGCGACGCGAATGCTGGTCGAGGCGACGTCGACATCGAAGGCGGCCGCCATCACCGCCGGATGCTGCCGGAACGCGAGGCCGGTAGCGTCATCGCGGCTGCGCGGCAGATAGCGGTCCACGGTTTCGGCGGGACCCAGCTGCGCGGGCGCGTTGCCGATCACCTGGGTATAGGTCGCCTGGCTGATCGCCAACGCCACCTCGGCGGCGTTGAGGTCGGCGAGGCCGCGGCTGAGGCGCGCTTCGGCCTGCGCGGTGTCGGTCGGCGTGACGTCGCCGGCGTTGAGGCGCTTCTGGGTGATGGCGAGGGTTTCGCGCAGGAATGCGACGTTGGAGCGCTGGGCAGTCACCAGCGACTGATTGGCCAGCACGTTGGTATAGACGGTGACGGCGTCGAGCAGCACGCCCTGGCCGACATTGCGCAGCGCCTCGCGGCCGGACGACACCTGCAGTTCCGCCACGCGGACGCTGTTGGCGGTCTTGAAGCCGTTGAACAGGGTTTGCGTCACCGTCACTCCGATGGTCCAGGGCTTCAGGTTCGCCGACTGGACGGTGTTGTCGGGCAGCAGGTTGCGGACCGCCTGCAGGCCGGCGGTCAGGCTGGCGACGATCTGCGGCCGGTAGCCCGCCAGCGCCTGCGGCACGTTCTCGTCGGTGGCGCGCTGGCGCGCCCGTTCGGCATTGAGCTGGGGATTGGTCTGGTAGGCCTTGGCCAGCGCGTCCGGAAGGTTTTCGGCATTGGCGCTGGCGGTGAAAACCACGCAAATTACCGCCGCAAGGCAAATGCCCGATCGAAGCACGCGCCCTGTCACGTGGCCAATCTTAGCGGCACGCCCAACCATTTGATCCCGCAACTACTCAAGACCCATCCGCGCCCCCGCCGACGGCCCCGTCCCATTTACCTGTTTAGGGGGCGGTGCCGCCACTGGCAAACGGTCGCGCGACATCACCACAGGAATTCGGCGCCGGGCTGTTGCCGGTTCGTCACAGACGCGGCCCAATGACAAATGCGTTATAGCTTTCAACGGCCCGCGCCCGATTCCACGGCAGTTGGCTGTCCAGTCGTGCCCGGGTCTGCATCTCGATGCCAAAGCTGTTTTCCGACCCCGAAGCGATCGCGGAAGACATCGTCCGCGATGTCGGAACCAACCTCGTGGTCGGGTTGCCGCTCGGGCTTGGCAAAGCCAACCACATCATCAACGCGCTCTACGCCCGCGCGGTGGCCGACCGCTCGATCAACCTGACCTTGTTTTCCGCGCTGACACTGGAAAAGCCGCGGCCTGGCAGTCTGCTTGAAAAGCGCTTCATCGGCCCGGTGATCGATCGGCTGTTCGGCGGCTATCCGGACCTCACTTACGCCGCCGCGCTGCATGCGGGTGCGCTGCCACCCAACATCCAGGTGATCGAGTTTTTCTTCCTCGCCGGAAAGTGGCTGCAGGTGCCGTATGCGCAGCAGCATTATATCTCCGCGAATTATACCCATGCAGCATCCTATCTTTTGGCGCGCGGGCTCAATGTCGTGACCCAGCTGGTGGCCAAGCGCGTCGAGGGCGGCGTCGCGCGTTACAGTCTGAGCTGCAACACCGACACCACACTGGATATTTTGCGCGCCCGCGCCGAGGGCCGCGCGTCGTTCAGGCTGGTTGGCCAGGTCAATTCCGAACTGCCGTTCATGCCCGGCGTGGGCGATCTCGCAGGCGAAGAATTCAGCGCGGTGCTCGATAGCCCCGCGACCGATTTTCCGCTGTTCGCACCGCCGGCCGAACCGATCAGCGACACCAAATATGCCATCGGCCTGCATGCCGCGGGCCTCGTGCCCGATGGCGGCACGCTGCAGATCGGCATCGGGCAGGTCGGCGATGCCTTGGCGCAAGGCTTGGTCGTTCGTCACCGCGACAATGCGCAATTTCACGCCATCATGAAACGGCTCGCGCCGGAACAACCCGTGCTGCAGACCGGACCGTTCGAGCAGGGGCTCTACGGTGTCAGCGAAATGCTGTTCGAGGCATTTTTGGGCCTGATCGACGCCGGCATTCTCAAGCGCGAAGTCGACGGCGTGACGCTGCACGGCGCGTTTTTTCTCGGACCGAAAGCGTTTTACCGCAGCTTGCGCGAAATGCCGCCGGAACAGATCGCGCGCATCCAGATGATGCCGGTGTCGTTCACCAACCAGCTTTATGGCGATGAGGATGCAAAGCGCCGCGCGCGCGTCGATGCCCGCTTCGTCAACAATGCGATGATGGCGACGCTGATGGGGGCTGCGATTTCCGACGGTCTCGAGAACGGTCAGGTCGTGAGCGGCGTCGGCGGCCAGTATAATTTCGTGGCGCAGGCCTTCGCGCTGCAGGGCGCGCGCTCGATTTTGGCGCTGGAAGCGACACGGCAGACCGGCGCAAGTGCGCAATCCAACATCCTCTGGAACTACGGTCATCAAACCATTCCGCGGCATCTGCGCGATGTCTTCGTCACCGAATACGGCGTCGCCGACGTCAGGGGAAAATCCGACGCCGAAACCATCGCGGCGATGCTTTCGATAACCGACTCCCGCTTCCAGGCTGAACTCGCAAAGATCGCC
>Ga0193742_1002237_pt1 | contig 11204 bp, 7 predicted proteins | sample L2c1metaG_FD_165511 | JGI IMG/M metagenome (GOLD analysis project Ga0193742, IMG submission 165511) | Soil microbial communities from a riparian zone of the East river system, Colorado, United States - L2c1 | ecosystem: Environmental > Terrestrial > Soil > Riparian zone | place: USA: East River... | reverse complement strand
TTTTCGTTGTCGACGCGATCCGGGACCGATGCATTGCACGGCACTGTATTTGACTATCTGCGTAACGATCTGTTCGACGCGAACGACTGGTTTAACAACCATAACGGCATTCGCAAGACGCCTCTTCGGCAAAACGATTTCGGTGGAACCCTCGGTGGCCCGATCGAAATCCCCCATCTGTATGGTGGGAGAGAGCGGTCATTCTTCTTCGTATCGTACGAGGGGCTTCGCCTGGTTCAGCCAACAGCGGCAACCACGCAATATGTACCGTCGATAGCTGTCCGTTCCAGCGCACCGGCCGCTATGCAACCGATGTTGAACGCCTTTCCTGTTCCTACGAGCAGCGAAGTACTGACAGCAACAGGAGGTCTGAGTGGCCTCTCTACTTTCGTCGGAGCATATTCTCTCCCAGCGAATATCGATTCCACGAGCGCCAGAGTGGACCATAAGATTTCCGAAAGACTCTCTGCCTTCATCCGCTATAGCTATGCACCCACACATACGTCAACGAGAACGCTCTCCACCGTAATGCAGCAGCAGCAAAACAGCCAGACCTATACCGGCGGAGTTGATAGTCTCCTCTGGCGAAGCCTCAGCAACACTCTTCGAGTTGGCTTCTCGGCAAGTCTGTCCCAGCAGCAGGATGATCTGGATTCTTTTGGTGGAGCGACTCCGGTAGATCTCCAGTCAGTGTTAGGCGTACCAGGATCGTACAACACCTATCAGTACTACCCGTTGATCTCTATCAGCGGAGTCGGTTCGTCTTACATAGAGCAGTACAAGGCGTTCAATAGATTTCGCCAGTGGAATATTACCGATGTGTTTGCCGCGTCATTTGGCAAACACCAGCTCCGCTTTGGAATAGACGAAAGACACTTCGTCTCCCCGCTGAACCCCACGGCCACGGCCGTGTATCCCTATTACTACAACCGCACAGCGATGCTGAACAACTCTGCGACCTATGTCTATGTGTACAAAATGGATCCCGCTCGCCCAGTCTTCAATGAATTTTCAGCATTCGCTCAAGACGAATGGAGGGTCCGTCAGGGGTTCAGTTTGTCATATGGACTACGCTGGGAGGTGAACCCTCCTCCCGGTGCTGCAGACGGCAGATCGGCCTACACGGTGTATGGCAACCCTCAGAACCCAGCCTCCCTGACCCTTGCTCCACGCGGCACTCCACTTTGGCAGACCTCTTGGTATAACTTCGCGCCGCGGGCAGGTCTGGCATGGACACCACATGCTCAACCGGGGCACGAGACGGTGGTGAGAGCAGGGGGAGGCGTATTCTTTGACACCGGTAATCAGAATGCTGCAATGGGATATTCAGGTCTTGGTTTCCGGTCTGTCTCTACCTCATCGAATGTAGCCCTCCAACTTCCTGCTTCGCTCTTCAACTTTTCAACCGCAGTGAGCGCTCCATATACAACCAGTGTTGTGTATGCCTTTCCGGAACATCTTCAACTTCCATACACGCTCCAATGGAATGTAAGCGCGGATCAAGCGTTCGGTTCTGCGCAGACCCTTACTCTCTCCTATGTTGGATCATCAGGCCGGCGGCTGCTGCAGCGGCAATACCGTACGGTCACCTCTCAGAACCCTAACTTTGGCGTGGTGACGTTTTACCCCAATGGGGTTACCTCCAACTACGATGCTCTGCAACTCAAATTTCAACGCTCCGTAGCGAAGGGTCTGCAGTCCCTGATTTCCTACACATGGTCGCACTCTCTGGATTATGGATCGACGAACGCCTCCTATTCCTTTATCTATGGCAATTCTGACTTTGACGTCCGCCACAATTTTCAAGGCGGGGTGAGTTGGGACATCCCTCATACGAACAATGGAAGGATTGCGAGTGCGCTACTGAATGGCTGGGGATTGGACGGGCGTATCAATGTGCGAACTGCGTTCCCAATCACATTGGCCGGGAATCAACTGACGGACTCCACGGGATCAATCTACTACAGCAGCGTCAATTACAACCCATCCAACCCAACTTATCTCTACGGTTCTCAGTACCCCGGCGGCCGTACGATCAATGGCGGCCCCAAAGTCTCTTCGGCAACGGCAGCATTTACTTTGCCCACAGGAACTGCCGCCGGAAACGCGCCACGCAACCTCGCAAGAGCGTTTGGAGCTACTCAAATGAATTGCGCGGCTCGCCGCGACTTTCACATCGTGGACGCCTTCTCGATGCAATTCCGCGCCGAAGCATTCAATATCTTAAACCACGCTAACTTTGGCTACATCGATCCGGCACTCATCGATGCTCAATTTGGACAAGCAACGAAGATGCTGAACTCCAGTCTCGGTTCCATGAGTTCTCTCTATCAGCAGGGCGGCCCCAGGTCGATGCAGTTATCTCTTAAGCTCGCGTTCTGAGCGTTAGAAGCGGGGAGCCGATTCGACTCCCCGCTCATCCCCCTCTCCACCGAATCTTTGAAAGAGACGACGACCATGACATGCATCAGATGGTATGCGCTGGGGTGTTTGTACTTCAGCGTTGTTCAACTCCATTCTCAGCAGCTTGTTCGCGAGGCGAAGCCTGGATTCTCGGTAAAGGATTCCATCGAGATGACCACGTTCAGTGATCCATATACCCGCTCACCATCCGCCGCATGCAAGTTGTCTCCGGACGGCAAGCACTTTATGGTGATCACGACAAGAGGGCTGCTTCGAAACGACCACCTTGAGTCCAGCCTTTGGACTTATTCAAAAGCGACAATCGAGAGATACCTGAGCGGAAAAACAGCTCATGCGCCGTGGCCGCATCTCCTTCTGCGGATTGCAGGTGTACCACAGGCTCTCCAGATCAACTCTTATGGATCATTGATTGCGACCGCTCAATGGTCCAGTGACTCGCAATCGATTCTCTCCCTGGTCGAGAATCGTGACGGCCACCGCCATATCTTCCGGATGCCCCTCTCTGGGCGCAATGCTGTTGACATAACACCGGGTGATGCGACGGACGTACAGAGCTTCAGCGAAGCCAATGGAACCATTGCTTATCTGGTCAGGGATCACGCGGAGGCGTCTCGGCAACGGGGAAGGGAGCCAATCGCGAAAGACGCTTCTACGGTCCTGACCGGATCGACGCTATTTCACATCCTGTTCCCTGAGAAATATCCGTATCCGTCCTCCTTTGGTGACCCTCTTGTCCTGTGGGTTCACTATAAAGGTGCAAACTGGAGGGTCAGGAAGAGCACAGAGGAGTATTTTCCAGCTGGGGCAGCTCGTGCCTTTCGGATGGCCCTCTCGCCGAATGGCAGATCGTTGATTGCGGCTCAACCCGTACCAGAAATTCCTGTTTCTTGGTCTGCGTATCAATCCGCTTTGAGTACAGTTCGATTCCACCCGCCTGCAGATTCAGCTGATCGTACCGGAAAGAGTTTTGATTGGCCCTGGCAATACAGCTACACCGATCTTGATAGAAGGTCTTCGCGCCCACTTGTTGCTGCGCCATCGGACCATACGACCGGATATGGCGACGTCTTTCAGGCCTCGTGGTCAAAAGCGGGGGAAGAGATCTTGTTTACGAGCAGCTACCTTCCTCTTCCGGAAAAAGTGTCTAAGAAGGCAACAGAGGCGCTCAAACCATGTGCCGTTGCAATATACCGTCTTTCCAGTGGAGCCGTGGCATGTATCGCCTACGCGCGGTTTCCAGAGCGAAACGAACACCTTCGGTCTGCGGCATTCGGAAGATCAGACGACGAGATTGTGCTGGGGTGGTTGAACAATGGTGCGGAGGCAAGCGAAGTGTATGAGCGTACCGGCGCCGGTTGGATGCTGACGACCGGTGGGCTTCATAACGATCCCGGAACAGAGACAATACTCTCGCTTCGGCAGGACATCAACGATCCACCGTCCTTGTGGGCGACTGACAAGAACAGAGACACAAGCAAGCTGTTGTGGAATCCAAATCGCCAGCTTGCATCCATCGCGCTCGGTCAGGCAAAGGTCTACAGCTGGCAAGACAGTAGCGGATATAAATGGAGAGGCGGCCTTGTGTTGCCACCAGAGTTTGTGCCCGGGCACCGGTATCCGTTAGTACTCCAGACGCACGGTTTCTACAACGATCACGAGTTCCTGGTTGATGGCTCGTACACGACCGGGTTTGCCGCTCAACCTTTGGCAGCCGCCGGTATGATCGTCCTGCAAGTGGAGGATCGGGAAGATCGGCACTCTCGCCCGGCCCGGGAAGAGGCGCTCTCGCAGGTACAGGGGTTTGAGTCTGCCATTGACCACCTCGATAAGGACGGTTTAATCGATCCTTCTAGGGTCGGCATCATCGGCTTTAGTCGCACTGCATGGTACGTTGAGCAGGCCTTGATCCATGCTCCGCATCGATACAGGGCCGCTACTCTGATCGATGGAGTTGATCAAAGCTATCTGACCTATATGCTATTTTCAGTGAATTACCCGCTTGCCGCTCGCGAAAGCGAAGGAGCAAATAACAGCAGGCCATTTGGCGACGGCCTGGAGCAGTGGCTTAAAAGCGCCGCTGGATTCAACCTTGATAAAGTTGAAGCTCCGGTTCGGCTTGAAGCCATTGGGACTGTATCCGTCTTAGGAGCGTGGGAAACTTATTCGTCTCTCTTCCACCAACGAAAGGCCGTGGATTTCATCGAGATCCCTGATGGACAACACATCCTTCAGAAGCCAGAGGAACGGTATGCATCCCAGCAAGGCAATGTAGATTGGTTTCGTTTTTGGCTGCAAGGGTATATTGATCCAGATAGCGCAAAGCGGGGACAGTATCAACGCTGGCGGAAGCTTGCGGCTATCAAACAGTCGAACCAGGAGTAGCAGGTCTGCTCATTCTCTTAGGACGAACCTTCAGGGGATGAGATTGATGCCAATCTCACCCCCTGCGGCGAGGCGTCAGCTATTCATCTGCTGGGTAGCCTGGTGCCCCAGATAGAACCTGGTTGGGGTTGCTGCTGTCTTGGATCAATTGATCCTTTGCTCCCTTGATCACCGTGGTTGCGCGGCGAACGTTGACGATTGCTGGCGATGTATACTTCATGTCGACCTCTTTCCCTTCGAATTTCTGCTTGAGCGAAAGGAACTAACCCTTTCCTCAAACAGATCCTTTCTGCCTTTTTAGAGATAAGGCAAATCTATGCTGCGTAGCCCTTCATTAGCGCAGCCTGAAACCAAAGTTCAAAGTTGATTGTTCTAATCATGGGACCGAGCCATTCCGACGTCGATCCCGTGCCCATTTGATCGAGTGCCGCGCTGAACTCATGTCGTTGAATGAATCCAGCGCTTGCCGATAGTGGATTAGTAAACAGTTGGGAGATCTTTTCTTGATTCTGAGGAATCAGTGCCAAGGGGCCTCGCGAAACGTACGCCTTCCTTCTCCGCTCCAAGACCTCGGATGGAACGATGTGACGAAGTGCTCTCCGCATCATGAAACGTCTCCGACCTGGCCTTAGAAGCTGGTCGGCTGGCACCCGCAGCAGGAAATCAACAAGATCACGATCCAGGTACGGATATCGAAACTCGTACCGTACCGTCAGAGCGTGGAAGCGGTGAGGCAACGTTTCGAGCATGTTCCACCAGGTATCGCCGTTGTCAATCGCAGTAGGCGACAGACCTAAGCTGAGGGGCCTCGCCTCCCCCGCTTTGAGAGCAAGATACCGAGCGCGAAGGTCAGGACTGATCCACGGGGGCATTTTCTTCTCTGTGACCGGCAAGCACGGATAGATCCCTGCGCTAAACTTTGCCGTTTTCGCAATCATGTGGATCAGAGGCATCCTCTTTTCAAGACTCCAGCGAAACGACTGGCGAAACAAGCGGCCCGCTTGGAGCGAAATGAGATAATCGGCAAGTTCGGGCACTGCATTGGGCGGTCCGCCCAGCAACTCGTCACCTCCAAGTCCTGACAGAATCGCCCGATATTTTCCTCGCCCGATACGCTCCTCAACCTCCTCTTCGGCGAGAGGTGTGCGGCTATCTGCGCCCGGGAAAAGATATTCGGCAGGAGGAGGCTGAAAACTCCTGTCAAGTGCAGACGTCCGAATATGAACCCCACGCTTGCCCCGTGATTCTTCTACCAACGTAAAATACGGTTTCTCGTCCCAGTTCGGCTCTGAGTCATCGTAATAGGAGACGGTATTGATCAACTCCTCAGGACGAGCACCCTGATCCAGTCGAATGTGATCGGACATGCAGACGATGGCTGTTGAATCCATGCCGCCGCTGAGCTGGGCGAGAACGGCTGCCCCCGGTCCGCTGCGACGCTCCACTGCCTTCCTGAAGAGCGAAAGAAAGTGCTCGTTGTATTCTTCATCCGTTTTGTAGATTGCCTTGCTCTTCGCCATCCACTGCCAGTGAGGTCTCTTCAGTCTGGAATTGTCTCCTCGGATAACGATGTAGTGAGCGGGCGTGACGGCGTGAATATTCTTGTACGGTGTCAAATCGCGGAGTGGTTCACAGACTAGATAGCTGGCTATGAACGCTTCGTCCAATTCTCGGTCGCTTCGACGCGCCAGGAAGGTTTCTATGTAGGTAGACCAGAGGGCGGTGCCACCGGACGTATCGTAGTAAAGAGTGCGTGTTCCGGCATGATCGCGGGCGAGATAGAGCGATCGTTCTCTTTCGGACCAGAGTGCCATCGCCCAATCTCCGGTGAACCGCGAAAAACATGTCTCGCCCCAGCGATCGAAAGACGCAAGAACAATCGCGGAATCTGGCATCTCTTGACCACGAAGATCTAATAGCTCGCACAGCTCCTTGTAGTTGTCCAGCCGGCCATCGAATGTGAGCAGGTTCCCGGAAACATCCCTTACAGGCTGCGACTCCAAATCCAGACGCTGATGTGTACGATATGGCTGAAAACCCATACCAACCCGACCGCAGGCTTTGACAAATGATCCATCCGGGGCATGATTTTGAGTGGTGATTGCAAGATGCCGCAGTTCCGGCTCGACCACTGAGTCCCCATCGCTCTTCAGCATTCCAAAGATGATGCTCATAGGTACTCCCTCAGCAGCGCTCCAGAACCTGGTAGATATCGAGCATGTAGGGTTTGTCGTTAATCACGGCATGATCGACCTCCACCCAGGCGTGAAACGCCGGTGGAACCATTTGCGCCCCAATCACCATTTCCGCGCTCCACCCATGGCGGCGTAAGAGCACAGCCGTCGCGGCCGAACGTTGCAGACAAAGCACCTGCTTGAAATAAAGGACACAGGCAATATCGACCGCACGACAGAGCTGCTCGCTGGTCGTCTGTTTTGCCGAAGTAGCAGGGTGGACCTTCCGCTCACGGACTAACCGATATAGCGCCTTGAAGTCCCGGAAACGCATGACGAACTCGAACTAGAGCAGCAGCAGCCAGCTCTCAAGCACAAGCGGTTTCATAGCAGGCTCCATCGGCGAAGGGCAGGTTCAGTTCGCGGCACAGAAAGGCGATCCGGTGCGCGAGTGCATCAATCCGAACGTTCAGGGGCAATACAGGCGAGTGGCCTCGCTCGTCGCTGTAGTCGACCAGTACCGGATTAGCCTGCGCGCTGTTTTCCAACAACAGCGCCGCCATCTTCCGCACATGGAGCGGATTGCATCGGTCGTCTTTGTCCCCAACGACGAAGAGCACAGCAGGGTACTTGGTGTTGTCTTGGATCCGATGATACGGCGAGTAGGCATACAGGGCCTGAAAATCCTCTGTGCTTTCGCAACTTCCGTACTCCTCTCTCCACTTCATAGCCTGGTCGAAATGCTCGTAGCGGATCATATCGAGCAGCGGAGCGATGCAGAGGACTGCCCGGAAGAGTTCAGGACGTTGCGTCATGGCCACTCCCACCAGAAGACCGGAGTTCGATCCACCGAAGATCGCAAGTTGTGACGGCGACGTTATCCCTGCCCGATAGAGCCATTCGGCCGCAGCGAGGAAATCGTCGAACGACGTCTGCCTGTTTCTTCTACGTCCGGCGTCGTGCCACGCCTTGCCGAACTCTCCACCACCGCGGATGTGCGGAATTGCGAAGATCGCGCCACACTCCAGCATGAGTGCGACCAGGACGGAGAACTGAGGTGTCATCGGCACACCGAAGCCTCCATAGCTGGTCATGATCACCGGGACAGGCGACTTCGCGTCCGAAGGTGCTTGATAGCCGACCAACGTGATTGGGATTTCAGCGCCGTCCAGCGAGGAATATGTTGCCGCCCGTACGGTGAAGTCTGTCAGCGCACGGTGCGGTGACCTCTCATGCCAAACCGACAGTTCAGAGCGTGCAGGAATGTACTCGAAGATAGCTGGTGGACGTGTGAAGGATTCACAGCTCAGGAAGAGAGAGTTCCCGTCTCCTAAATCGGGAAGCAATGCCGCCGTTTCGTCTGGAGGAAGATCGAATACTGGGAATTCCTCGCCCCGGTGACTCCAAGACTGAATCGAGGAATGCAAACCGTTCTGAGACAGGACAAAGACTTTGTGTTCCGCCATTACGAACTGCCGGAGCACCGATCTCTGCTCATGGATGACCGTGCGTACTTCCTCCCCGTCCCGATTCAGTTCCACAAGCTTTCCATTCTCGGCATTCTCATAACTGATGGCGAAGAGGTGGCCGTTCCTGAGAGTTGGAATGAAAGGTGGTCTCTTATTGGCGAACACCCGATGCCAGGTGACCGGACCGGTCTGCTTTGCCATCCAGAAATCTTGGAGCATCTCTCCGGCTACCTCGTGTACCCAGATCGCCCCAAGGTGGACGGAGTCGGCTACCAGAACCAGGCGGCTTCCGCGTGAGCGCGCAGCACGAAATACCACCTGGTCCGCTGCCGCCTCCTGAGGAAGATGAAGCCGAATCGTGTGCTCCTCTTCATCTGAAGACAGTTCATGGCAGTAGTAATAGCTCCGGTTGTCTGCCGAGAAGGCGAAACCACGGGCATAGCCTCGCGCGATACCGCAGGACAGCGTGACGCCTGCTTCCACATCAACAATGTGGATTGACTTCTTGTCTTCACCACCGTGCTTGCGCTCATAGGCTAGCAACGATCCGTCGTTTGAGACTCGATGGATACCCACAGAAACAAATGGTCCATCAGCAGATAGATCGACGAGCGACCGCTCGATGCCTGTGATTGCATCACGGACATAGATACAGCCCTGCTCCTGCCGACGAGCGCGCCGCCGGTAGAAGTACCGGTCACCAACCCTTGCAGGCTGATCGACCACATCGACGTCGAGACACTCACGCACGCGTTCCCGAATTGCAGAAAGTTCTTCACATTCCGCAAAGTATGCGTTACAGCGACGCTGCTGCTCTCGAATCCACGCTTCTGTCTCGGGCAGGCTGCGGTCTTCCAGCCAGCGATACGGATCGCGGACCAGGGCGCCATGAATCAGCTCTTCGACAGGATCGAATCTGGAGCCGGTCAGTGACATAACGCCTCCAGCAATTCCGGCTTGCGTGCGGCACGGTCCATATGGCGCGCGAGGCTGCGCGAATACGATTGCCGGCGCGGGTCGTTGCGCTGTGGCGAATTCAGCCAATCGCCCCGCCCGTACAACGTCGATGCCGCCGCCAAAACCGGCATGTACACAAATCCTTCATCGAAGGCCTCTGGGTCGCAACTCCCAACCCAGACGTCCAGATATCTCCGTTTGAGGAGCAAGTTGGTGAAATCCCGGATCTCAGAGTTTTCCACCTTATTGAGCAGCAGGAGGTGCTGCAGGGTCACGAGAGGATGCCCGAGGTAGGCCTCGCTCCAGTCTACGAACTGACAGTGACCGGTACCGGTGAGGATGTTGCCGGGATTCATGTCGCCATGCACGATGGTCTCGCAGATACCGAGATGTTCCAGACGTTGGCACACCCCTGCAAAGATGGTGCGGAGCTCCTGTATGCGCTTCTTCTCAAAGCGAGGCGCTTTGGTTGAGGTCTGCAGGCCCATCGCCTCTTCGAGGTAATCGAACAGTTCTGTGGCATGATTCTCGAAGACCTGCAAACCTTGGTCGAAGGCTCCTGCATCCAGGAGATCGAGGTTGTGACCTTGCGTGTTCATCTGGAGTTTGGCCATACATTCGACGACGTCTTCCAGCAAAGTGAAGAGCTGGAAGGGGGACGTTGGTATCTCCGTCACACTTGCTGCCTCTCCCGACATCAGCCAGGCATTCCATGCAGGTTTGGAAGAGATGAGTTCGGGAAGATAGCTTCCACACAGCTTCGCTAGAAACGTCGTGATCGAAAGCTCATGGGCATTTGGCTCTCCCGTCGCCTTCAACCAGTAGTCCCCGTCATTCTCCACGCGGAATCGGACCAGCGCGAAGGCGCCGCCCGCGTTGTACTGCTTGATGTCACTCTTCGAAGAGAGCTTTCTTCCTGTCTCCGCTTCGAGCCATGTGATGGCCTCATCGATCCAGCCGACCCGGGAGAAGGGACTGCTCGCGTGGGAGGCATCAGCAAGTATTGACGCGATCTGCGCCCGCTGCTGTTCTGAGAGCTCGGAGATCAGAAGTTGCTTTAGCGACACTGCCTTGAAGCCGATAGGTTGGCCTGGGACAAGAATCTCTGCAACAGCGCAGAGAGGCGAACCGTGGAAGAAGTCAAGAATGAGGACATTTAACTTCCATGCCACGTGGATTGCCTTCTGCAATTTCTCCGCGGGCCGCGCCCACTGCGGGATGCTGATGGATGGTAGGCGATATCCATCGACGTCGCTGATCGCCAATACATTGCGCGACTCCGGCAGCACAAGGACCAGCCGATACTCTGTCGTCTCGACCATGGCTTCCTCTACTGGCATACGCAACCTCCGCGTTAGTGTGGCAACAGACGTTTCTGTTTTAGGTCTTCGACGAACTTGCGCACATCATGCTCGACCAGCAGGAACTCTTCTCCGGTATCACGCGCAAGATTGGCAATGATAGTTTCCAGTGACTCTCCGCGCCGTAATCCCTGCCACACGTACGCGCCGGTGGGATTGAGCGTAGAAATCGAGCCGTGCTCGATATCGAGGATTGCCGCTCCATCATCGTTCACTATGGCCCGGAGATTGGGGTTTGGAGACACCGTCATTTCCGTCCTCTATTATTTGCGTTGGCTGGGAGCGGGAGATGGGCCAGCCAGCTCTCTAGGTGTTTAGTCCCACAGTGTGATGGAAGGGGTTGATGGTGAATTTTAGCGGTGATTTCTGCCAGGATTGGCAGATGAATTGATAGGGCGTGAGTCCTCGGAGGGTCTTGAGACGCTTGGCGAAGTTGT
>Ga0193742_1002235_pt1 | contig 11217 bp, 5 predicted proteins | sample L2c1metaG_FD_165511 | JGI IMG/M metagenome (GOLD analysis project Ga0193742, IMG submission 165511) | Soil microbial communities from a riparian zone of the East river system, Colorado, United States - L2c1 | ecosystem: Environmental > Terrestrial > Soil > Riparian zone | place: USA: East River... | reverse complement strand
TTAATATGGTAACGGATTCAATCTCATTAGGATTAACATAAGTCAGGTCCCGTTCGATACCATCTACCAGGATTATCGGCGATTGTGCATTGATGGTGCCCTGGCCGCGGATCAACAACTGTGTAATATCACGTCCCGGCTCACCGCTTCTCTGGATGGCAGTTAAACCAGGCAACCGACCCGCGAGAGTCACGGCAAGGTTTGCAGCAGGACTTTGTTTGATCTCTTTGGTTTGAATGGATGCTATTGCTCCCGTAACGCTGATCTTTTTCTGTTTACCATATGCTACTACCACCACTTCCTCCATTCCCGTTGTTTTGACATCCAACTGTATTTCCAGGTTGGTACGCTTGTCAATAAGCACTTCCTTATCAACAAAGCCCGCGTAGGTAAATACCAGAACTGTTTCTCTGTCCGCCCGGATCGTGAACCTCCCGTCATTGTCCGTTGAAGTTGCCTTATTTGTCTCCCTGATGCTGACTGTTACCCCTACCAAGGGTTCGCCTTTCTCATTTATTACCCTTCCTTGTACCTCTACTGGAGGATGCAACTGCGCATTGGAAGGCGATACTTCAGGCTTTGCTTGTTCATCTGCAACTCTGCGGATAACAAATGTATCCCCCTCAACGACATAATTGATATTACTGCCTTTAAAACAGATATCCAGCACCTCCTGAACGCTGGCATTCGACACCACGACAGTTACTGGTTTCCAGCCTTCGAAAGCATCTTCATCATACAATACCGATACTCCCGCCTGTCGGATCACTTCGCGAAGCACTTCCTGAACTCGAACATTTTTTAGGGAGACCGACACCTTCTGTCCGACCGTTCTTGCGCTGACCTGCAAACAGAACGCCAACAACAAAACGCTCGTAATTTTCATGGTCAAAATAAAGAATTTAGTTTTTGGAGGGGATGGCTCCATTTGAAAACCTCCCTTGCATTGATCAGCAAAATCCATAATTTTGATTTGTGGGGTTTTAATGAATAAACCGGAACGACATTCTATGTTTATCGGGTAAACCTCACTCCACCGTTTCGCCTGCTCGCGAAGCGGTTTTTTTATTGGCAACCGGTAATAAAAACTTTACTTTATTATCCTTTTACAACGAGTACACCATTTTCATAACGAAATTGTATATTTCCAGCTTCCAGCAATTTTAATACTTTCTCCAAAGGCAGGTATTTACTGATTCCCCCTCCCAATTTCCTGCCTGATACATTTCCTTCCAGGCGAACATCTATATCATACCAGCGGCTGATCTGCCTCATTAATACAGGAATACTCGTGTTATTGAATTCAAACATTCCCCTTTTCCATCCCATCACCTGGAAGGTGTCAATAGCGTTATTCAATTGGATAACAGACCCATTTAATATCGCCTGCTGACCCGGAAGGAGTTTCTGTTTGTCTGATGACGATGACACTTCAACACTTCCTTCCAGCAAGGTTGTCTTCATCAGATTTTCATCTGTGTATGCGTTCACATTAAAATGAGTGCCCATTACTCTTATCTGCCCACGGCCGGGAATGTTTACATAAAATGGACGACTCACCTCTTTAGACACTTCGAAATACACTTCTCCGGATATTTCAACAGTTCTTGAAATATTGTCGAATACCACCGGGTATCTGATAGATGATGATGCATTCAACCATACACTAGTTCCATCAGAAAGAACAATATGATACTGCCTTCCTCTGGGTGTTGTCATCGTGTTATAAGCACTAACCGCTGCGGTCCCACTTCGATACACCAACTGTCCCTTGGTCTTTACTGCCTCAATACCCTTCAGTACTTTTACCTTTCCGTCTGCACTGCTGTCAAGCAATATCTCATGACCGTCGTCCAGTTTAAGAATGGCTCCATCCATTCCTGCACGGATATCCGCAAGGGATGCAGGCTTTGATACTGCTGATGAAAGTTCTGCCGAATGATCCCGTTTTGTATGAATCAAATAAAACCCCACTGAGAAAAAGGCAGCCAACAGGGCTGCTGCTGCGACTATTCTTCTCCAGTTGAATCCAAGTAGTGCCATCGTAGCGCCTCTATCAGCTTTTCCAGATCCATGTATATTACCCAGGATATTGGCTAAAATGTCGCGTTTAACTCCTTCTTCCGTATCTCCAAAACCAGTTGATACTTCTATACTTTCATTTTCTTCGGCGCTGTTGTACCAGGTATCGAATTCCTGTTTCTCTACCTCGGAAATGGTTTTATCCTGCCATTTCCTTGCGAGTTCAACAATTCGTTGAAAATTAATTCCATCATGCATTCCGGTACTTTAACTGTATTAGTGAGAAAAAATGTCCACCCCCCTTAGTATGTGTAAAAATATTTAGCAGGATTATCGCTTTGCTGAAAAAACGAGACTAAACTCAGAAGGATCCGAGCGCTGTCTTCAGCCTTCTGAGAGCAAGGGAAATATGCGCTTGTACCGTCTTTTCAGCAATTCCAAGTTCCAAAGCGATTCGTTTGTGTGTATATTCATGTTCCCTGCTAAGGCGGAAAACGAGCCGGCATTTTTCGGGTAGGCCTTCTATAACGGAAGATACCTCCGACTGCAATTCCTGAAGGTCAATTCGGTGCGAAGAGTTATTCATTGGATACTCCTCCGCAAGTTTCTGCGACCGGAGCGTACCCGCCCTTAAAGCAAAAAAATTGATAACTTGATATTTGACAGCCGCAAAAAGATAAGAGGAGAGGGAATAACTCAATTGCCAACTTTCTCGTCTTTTCCAAATGTCTATGAAAATATGCTGAACAATTTCCTGCGAGTCCTGGTAATGCCTGATTCGATGATAAGCTGATAGAAGCAGTTTTTTCCAATACCTGTTATAAATCTCGGTGAATGCATGATGATCATTCTTCCGAACAAACATTACGAGATCCGCGTCACTATATTTAGTGTAGTCCTTCAATGATTGGCAGTTTGAAATTTCCGCAAGCTTCTGGTGAACTAATAAAAGAAAACTAAAATTAGTGTCATATCGATTGACTTTGATCCTATTTAATATTACCAAATTGATAATTGTTAAGAAGCGTATCTGCCTATCTGTATTTAAATAATAGGTAACTCGAAGGATGAGGTAGATTATATCTCAAAATTCTGATGTCTTTATCGAATTAAATATTTATCATGCCCATATAACTCTAATCCGTGTGACATTATAACAATATTCGCCCTGACGCTCCACTTTGCCATAAGGAACACTTCATATTTATTTCGAATCGAGCAGTCTCTGATCGTACAGGTTCAAATCCAAAATGGACTACCCTTATTAATGACAAGCTCAGCTTTGAAATGTTACTGTATTTGTCTATATATAAAAGGGAAATAAAGCCTGACCGCCTATTGCAATACCCGTCCATGGGCGTCAAGTATGACCATGTGCATGGCTCTGGCAAAAATCTACTGCTGATCGTGAGGATATCTACAGCCGGAAGCAGATCATTCATATGATGCGGCAAGTGTCAAAAAAAGGGGAGGTGCTGGTGATGCTTACCGGATCTATCAATAGGAATGTCTCCTAAGAAATGGTCAACCGCGATCATAATGAGGTGATCACTTTGAAGCGCAATTCCCTGATCCGATTCAAGTATAATTGCCCGCTCTTTTTGTCCATAATCTCCGTCTTCGTCTCAATTGATTGGTTTTCTTTTAGAAGGCGCGCAAAAAATAATTTTTTTTGAGAATTGTATTGTATTATATTTGAATTTGAATACGTATTCAGAAATACGAAAAATTGCAGCCGCCATTGTTAATTGGAAGACGAGAATGATTGCAACGAGGATATAATCATTTGACGTATTGATCGTTGTAAGTTATATCAAAAAAGTACAGAATTGAGGTAGGATATTGGACCTGGGATTTTGCAAGAGTCATTTTGTGACGCATTATTTTGAGGGCATATTTTATTTACATCTATTGCAGGAAAATTGAAAGGAACTAAAAATTATACTTCCAGGGATATAGCTGAAATGGCTGGTGTTTCGCAGTCTACCGTTTCGCGTGTATTGTCGGGTGGCGCCAATGTTTCCGAAAAAAAGAGAAAGAAAATTTTAGCTGCAGCCGATAAACTGGATTATAAGCCAAATGCGCAGGCGAGAAGCCTCATTACACGCCGTACAATGATGGTGGGCATTATTATGCGCAATATTCGCGATCCGTTTTATTCTGCCGTATTGGAAATTTTTCATACCAGGTTTTCGCCATTGGGATATCAGCTTATTTATATTAATTCTGAGAATGAGATTATCCAGGAAGCAGAGATAGCAAAATTATTGGAATATAATGTAGAAGGTATTATTGTAACGGATGCCTTACTGTCGCCTGAAGCTTCGAAAAAGTTAAAACGGTATGGCATTGTTTGTATTTTATTTAACCGATACACTGAAAATTTAGAGAATAGTGCCGTGTATTGTGACAATTATGCTGCTGCAAAACAAATTGCTACTTATTTAGTGAGCTTAAAACACAAATCTTTTGCTTTTATATCCGGGCCTTCCTATACTTCTACTACAATTGACAGGCTTAGGGGATTCAAAGAAGTTTTAAACGCCAATAAAATAAAAAATCTAATAATAGAACCTGGTACTTATACTTACGAGAGTGGTTTTAAATCGGCCCAGAAGCTAGTTAGAAAGAATAAAGGTATTGACTGCATATTTTGTGGAAGCGATATAATAGCCCTTGGTGTAATGGATGCTATTAGAGGGGAGGGTTTAAAAATTCCTGAAGATATGTCTGTTGTTGGATTTGATAATATCAGGATGTTGGGATGGGTTCCTTATCCACTCACAACCTGGGAACAACCGCTGGAAGAAATGGTAACAAGTACAGTAGAATTGCTGGTTGAGGAGATAAATGGGAAAAAATCAAATCCGCAGGTAGTTATGATGTTAGGGCAACTGATTATCAGAAAAACAGTCCAGGAAAGAAAATGATTTTTTTTGCCCTGCAATTTTTTGAATACGTATTCAAATGTGGCATCGCTAACAACATAAGAGTAGTTGATACGAGATAAAAGAAATATAACCTCTAGAGGCCTTTTAAGTATGAACAAACATGACTTAAAAATAAATTCTTCCTAAAAACTTATCATCCCGATAATAATAAAAAGCTGATAACCAAAAAACTGCTTCGATCATGAAAAGTAATATTAAACCAATCTTTTACAGGGCTTTCTGTCGTAAAAAAAAGCGCTTCCAAAACATTTCACCTGTTTTTTTTACGAGAATTTGTTGCATGATGTTTTTAATGTTAATCGCCTCATTTACAAGTGAGGCTACCAATGTTAGTACACTTGCTGTTGAAGTTAAGAGTCATTTTATTTATATTTCTGCTTTTCAGGATACTGTTCCTTCATTTGTTTTAAACGGTATTGTATACAATGAAACCAATAACCCGGTAGCGAGTGCTTCGGTAAGCATTGTAGGTGCCAATCGTGCTGTTTCTACTGGTCTCGATGGAAAATTTATCATAGAGGCCAGGAGTAGAGATTCTCTGAGAATATCTAATGTTGGTTATTTGGGCCAAACTGTACTTGTAGGAGATGTTCGTAACATTACTATTAAAATACTGCCGGATTTTGAAGGCCAAAAACTTAACGAAGTACAGGTGGTTGGCTATGGTACACAAAAGAAAGTAACCATGGTGGGCGCTGTATCATCTGTTAATGTAGCAGAAATACAGAAATTTTCAACTCCCTCTTTAACCAATGCGATTGGCGGTAAGCTGGCCGGCGTGGTTACCCGCCAAACATCGGGCGAACCCGGATATGATGCGGCAAGTATTTTTATTCGCGGCCTGGTTTCGCAAAGCGGAAGTAACAAGCCACTCATCATTGTAGACGGTGCCGAGCGCGAGCTCCAGGATTACTGGACCACGATGAATGTACAGGAAATCGAGAGCTTTTCTGTCTTAAAAGATGCATCTGCCACAGCGGTATATGGAAGCCGGGGTGCCAATGGCGTAGTATTAATTACTACCAAAAAAGGTAAGATTGGTAAGCCCGTGGTGACCCTGAGACCAGAGGTGGCTGTGTTAACCCCTTTGCGGCTGCCCGATTATATTGGAGGCTCTGACTATGCCCAACTGGTAAATGAAGCTTTAACAAACGCAGATCAGACACCAAAGTATTCTGATGCCGAACTTCAACAATACAGGGATGGATCCGATCCTTATTTGTATCCTAATGTGGACTGGGAAGAGGTTGTATTTAGAAAACATACCAAACAAACCATCAATAACCTGGGTATTTCGGGAGGTACCGAAGCCGTAAAATATTACGTGAATATTGGTTACACCATACAGGAGGGGATCTATAGCGAGGATCCGAAAGTGCCCTATAATACCAATGCCGCCGTTAAACGGTATAATTTCAGGGCCAATACAGATTTTAAACTGTCAAAGAAATTTACGGTATCACTGGGCCTATCAGGTATTATATCAAGCGCCAATTTCCCAGGGCGTTCAGCTCCCTCCATATTTCAAGGCATTATGTTCACGCCACCTAATGCCTATCCTATCGTAAATCCTGATGGGTCCAATCCTGGAGGTTTTGGTAATATACAATATAACCCTTATGCACTCACCACCCAAACGGGGTATACGAGACAGTACTATACAACCCTGGTGAACAATTTATCGGCCAAATGGGACCTTTCTGCCATAACGCCTGGTCTTTCCATTACAGGATTGGTAGCTTATGATGTTGTGGATATCACCCAAAATGTAAGACGAAGAGAACCTCAGTTATATAACTATACCAAGGATAATGATGGTAATGATGTTTACAAAGTGGTTTCTGCTGAAACACCATTGGGCTTTTATCCTTTAAATGAAAATTATAAAACCACCTATGTACAATCCATCTTAAATTATGTCCGCAGTTTTGGCAAGCACAGCGTTACAGGAATGATTGCAGGAGAGAGAAGGGAATTCGTTAACGTAAATGCCGGTAGTTCCATAGCCAATCTTCCGGAAAGAAGACAGGGTCTGGTAAGCAGGTTGACCTACAGCTATGACACCCGTTACCTGCTGGAGGTGAACGGCGCCTATAACGGTTCTGAGAATTTTCCTAAAGGCAAACGATATGGTTTTTTCCCCTCTATTGGGGCCGGTTGGCTGGTATCCAATGAAAATTTTTGGAATAAAAATATAGTGAGCACATTAAAGATCCGCGGTTCTTACGGGATAGCGGGTAATAGCCAGATTGGTGGTGACCGGTTCTTATTTATTTCCACTTTTGACAAAGATGCCGCGGGTTATGTTTTCGGGCAGGATCAAAATAATGACCCTGGGGGTAAGGCGGAGGCCTTTATCGGCAACATGGATGTAACCTGGGAAAAAGCATATAAAGCCAACGTAGGATTTGACCTGGAATTGTTTGATGAGAAAATAAGCTTAAGTGCCGACGTTTTTCACGAGCGCAGGGAAGATCAGTTATTATCAAGAGGTTCCGTGCCTGCATATGCGGGCTACCCGGGCTTTATCCTACCGTATGGCAATGTTGGTATTACAGTCAATAAAGGGGGTGAAGCAAGTATTCAATTTAAGAATACCACAAAAGGCGGCTTTTATTATGCTGTAAACGGCACATTTACTTATGCCAGAAATCAAATTATAGAAAACGACAAGCCCGCCGCCTTATACCCCTGGCAGGAACTTAGGGGATATCCCATTGGCGCCAACCTGGGATATGTAGGCATAGGTTTTTTTGAAGACCAGGCAGACATTGATAAAAGTCCCAATCAGTCGGCTTTACAATCTACTATACGTCCTGGCGACATTAAATATCAGGATATCAATACCGATGGAAGAATAAACGAAGCAGACAGAACGGTGATTGGGACGTATGGTTCGGAACCGCAGATGATCTTTGGATTGGGTACCACCCTTGCGTACAAAGGAATTGATGCATCGATATTTTTTACAGGCGCGGCGCGACGTGACTATTTCATGTCCTCGGGCAACCAGGCCTATACCGTATGGGCATTTTCAGGTGGCGTAGGCACAGACAATGTTCTTTCAGAAATTTACAATAACCGCTGGATACCCGGTGCAGACAATAGTAACGCAAAATTTCCCGCAGTAAGGGGTGTGAGTACCAATAACTATATGGGCTCGACGGTTTGGTACCGTGGTGGTGATTATTTGCGTATTAAAAATGCTGAAATCGGATATACATTACCCGCTCTACTCACTAAAAAATTAACGCTAAAAAATATCAGGGTATTTGTAAATGGTACCAACCTGGCTACCTGGGACAAAATAAAAATAGTGGATCCCGAATCCAACTTTAGCACAGGCGCCTATCCTTTAACCAGCTCTTACAATTTTGGTATTGACGTTAGTTTTTAAAAAACATTTCAGATATGAAACATAGAATAATAGCAAGTTTATGTTTAGTAATAATCGTTGCTTTCTCCTCTTGCAAAAAAGGTTTTTTAGATAAGACACCGGATGGAGATCTTACAATGAAAGATGTATTTACAAATCCCGTGTATTCAGAACAATACCTGACTAATATTTACACGCACCTGCCGTATGAGTTTCAAATTGTTGACAATGCGCCTGCAGGAAAGATGTATAATCTTTTTGTCGGATCAACAGACGAACTGGAAATGAGTTATGATCCCAATTTTGCCAATAATATGAATATTGGTAATTGGAACCCTGCATCAGATTTTAACGATATCTGGGGGCAATGCTATATTGCCATACGGAAAGCGAACCTGTTTCTTGAGAATATTGATCAATTGGTTCCTTCCGACCTGGCTACAACTGCAAGGATAGACCGCTGGAAGGGCGAAGCCATATTTCTCCGGGCTTATTATCATTTCCTGATCATGAGGGCATACGGACCGATTCCGATTATTGACAGCACGGTCAATTTGAATGAAGGCTTGAAAGCTTTTACCCGTCAGCCTATTGAGGAATGTGTGAATTTTGTTACCAGCCAATGCGACGAAGCAATGGCTAAGCTGGAGCCAAAAGTAACCACTACTACCGATTATGGCAGACCGAGTAAAGCCACCTGTCTGGCTCTAAAAGCTAGGGTACTTTTATATTTGGCCAGCCCTCTTTGGAATGGCGGGACTACCCTGGCCAATCAGGACGGCACAGCACTTTTTCCTACCAGGGATGAAGGCAGGTGGCAAACAGCAGCCGATGCGGCAAAAGACTGTATCGACCAGGCAGAAGCCGCAGGTTATAAATTACACCGGTCGGCCGGTAATAACCCGCAAAGGAATTATGCTGAAATTTTTTATGTAAACTTTAATGATGAGGTGATATGGACAAGAGACGATCCAGGTTATCAGGACATTGATACATATAGCGAACCAAGAGGTATGACCGGTGCGGTTTGGCCCCTGCAAACCCCAACACAGAATATCGTTGATGATTACCAGATGGCCAATGGCACACAACCCATACTAGGTTATAATGCAGATATGACGCCCATTATTAATCCCCTTTCCGGGTATTCAGAAACAGGGCAGGGGGCTACGGAAACGGAGGACTATGTAGCCGGAACCCGGAATATGTATGTAGGGCGCGAACCCCGCTTTTATGCCAGTATCATGTTTACCGGGCAAAAATATAAATGGCTGAGGTCCCCGCAAAACAGAAGCACCCCCCTTGAATTTTGGAAATATGGCGAGGATGGACGGACCGTTAATAGTGGTGATAATTATAGCAAAACAGGTTATTCCCTGAAAAAGTTGATGAACCCTGCCTTTGTAATGGAGCCAAAATCGGATCCTGTTCGAGTGGCGGTGACATTTAGACTAGGAGAACAGTATCTTAATTATGCGGAAGCGCTGAACGAGGCCCAGGGGCCTGTTGCCGACGTCTACACATATGTCAATTTGATCAGGGATCGGTCGGGGCTGCCAGGGTTAGCCATCGGCTTGTCAAAAGACGCCATGCGTGAAGCTATCCATCATGAACGCCGTATTGAACTGGCTTTTGAGACCCATCGTTATTTTGACACGCACCGTTGGATGACGGCAGAAGGTATCGATAACAAAAATATTTATGGTTTGGATGTAAACGGTGTTATCAAAGAAGCTGCGGAAAATGAGTCTGCCATACCCTACGATATAGCCAGTGATGCTTTTTATAAAAGAACGCCAATGGAAAAACGAGTTTTTGAAATGAAACACTATTTCTGGCCGGTGCCCTTAAGAGAGATTGAAAATAATCCAAAACTAGCTCAAAACCCAGGATGGTAATTCAAATGGCATAGCGGTGTTGGACGATGAAGGAATATCCTTTGGAAAAAAACTTCAATGATACAATTTGTACATTAAAGTAACCTGCCACCCCTTGCACCATTGGAAAAAAAGCTAAAAGGCATTAGATAACTATTCAGCTACTGGAAAAGTATGAACTGGGCACATTTAGATATTTGGATTGTGATAGGGTATCTCGTGTTAATGCTGGGTCTTGGTTTTTGGCACAGGCGCTTTGCAAATAAAAGTATGGATAACTTTTTCCTGGGAGGACGTAAAATTCCGGGTTGGCTAAATGGAGTGTCCTATACCGCTGCTTTGGTAAGTCCTGATGCAGCAACAGGCTATGGCGGACTGGCCGTAGCTACCGGTGGCTTTATTTGCTGGTGGTATTTATCCCGTTTTGGATTGGCTTTGTTTCTCGGCGGTGTGTTGTTTGCTTTTTTTTGGAGGCGACTCAATCTTTTTACGACGCTTGAATTTTATAACCTTCGATTTCCCAAAAAAGCAGCCGTAGCGATGCGTTTGTGGATTGCCATTCGGACGTCTTTTATCGCCATGCCAGCCTGGACAGGTATTACTTTATTGGCGGCCTTTAAAATCATGGGGCCGGCCTTTGACCTTACTAAGTTTCAAACCCTTTGCCTCGTAGTGCCGGTTTCACTACTCTTTGTGTTCTCTTCAGGATACAAAGGAGTCGTGATCTCCAACCTTATTCAGATGGTGATATTTTTTATTGGCACTTTAATGCTTTTGTTTTTGACGGTAGATCATTTTGGTGGCGCAGCGGCGATGGTGGAGGCTATTCATCAAAAATTTGGACCACTCAGCTCCGAGATTTTAGCTTCGATACCTCCTCGAAACCAAGAGGTATTTCCGTTAGCTGCTGCTTTGGGATGGTTGGTAGGGCAGAGTATCGGCTATGGCGGTGATGCAGCCCCTATGGGTGGTGCCATGGAGGGACAACGGA
>Ga0193742_1002234_pt1 | contig 11220 bp, 8 predicted proteins | sample L2c1metaG_FD_165511 | JGI IMG/M metagenome (GOLD analysis project Ga0193742, IMG submission 165511) | Soil microbial communities from a riparian zone of the East river system, Colorado, United States - L2c1 | ecosystem: Environmental > Terrestrial > Soil > Riparian zone | place: USA: East River... | reverse complement strand
CTGCGTGGGTTTCCTTTTTAACCCCCCCCCGGGATTGGGTCCAAGCTCCTTGACGCACGAGCCTGAACCTTTTAACCTATATCTCAATGGGATCGATGCACATTGCGGCCTGTAGCTGTTGTCCTTGTTGTAAGGGCACCTGTTGCTGCTGCGCTGGAATCTCCCTCGCCTGAGCCCACTTAGAAACCCGGCTTAGAGGATCTCTGAAACCCACGTAGCAGCGCCCTTCGCGCACGTGGGTTTTTTCTTTGCCCTCCGCGCAAACGTCCACCGAAAAAACTCTGCTGAATCGAGGCATCCATGGCAACACCTCACGTTACCAACAGCCGCATCAATATCGACCTGATCGCCGTCGCAATCGCTCTTACGCTGGCCGCGCTCATCCGCTTCAACATCCTTCCGCCGGTCGGGTTCTAGCTCACTCCCGTGTCCGTCCAGACGATTCCGCTTACGGCTGCCGCCCCTTCACTCAGCACAAGGTTCTTCCGCGTGCTGCCGGGCATTGCCCTGCTCTTCGGAATCGGCCTTCTGGCCAAGCTCTTCGAATATACGTTCACGCATCTTCGCGCCACCTATCCCGGCATCCCCTTCCCTCATCTTGAATACGTTCTCTGGGCCATCCTTCTGGGATTAGCGATCGGCAACACGATGGGCGTCGCTCCGTTCCTTCGCACCGGGGTCGCAACTTATGAGCTGTGGCTCAAGCTCGGCATCGTTTTGGTTGGCGCGCGGTTTGTCCTGCAGGACATCCTGCACATCGGCGGCCTCTCACTCGCGCTCGTCGCCGTCGAACTCATTCTGTCGCTCTCGATGATGCACTTGCTCGGCCGCATCTTCCGCCTTCCGCCCAAGCTCACCTCGCTGCTCGCCATCGGCTCCAGCATCTGCGGGGTCACCGCCATCATGGCAGCACAGGGAGCCATCGAGCCAGAAGAAGAAGACACCTCCACAGCTATCGCCGCCATCCTCACACTGGGCGCCATTGCGCTGTTCACCTTTCCTGCTATCGGCCATGCCCTGCATATGAGCCAGCAGGGATACGGCATGTGGGCTGGACTCGCCGTCGACAACACCGCCGAGTCGCTCGTCACCGGCTCGCTCTACGGCGAAGAGGCAGGCCGCTGGACCGTGCTCGCGAAGACCGCACGTTCCGGCTTCATCGGCTTCGTCGTGCTTGCCTATGCGATCTACTGGTCCTCGCGGGGCCTCGCTCCCAATGTCGAGCACAAAGGCGTCTTTCTGTGGCGCAAGTTTCCGAAGTTCATCCTCGGGTTCATCGCCTTGTCGGTGCTTGCTACCTCGGGCTTCTTTACCCATACACAGCTCACCAGCCTGACGAACCTCTCGAAGTGGGCCTTCCTCCCAGCCTTCGCCGGTGTCGGTCTCAGGACTAATCTGCGCGACCTGACCGGGCAGGGATGGCGTCCCCTCATCGTCGGCATTCTGGGCGAGATCGCCATCGCGCTCATCACGCTCGGCCTCGTCTACTGGAGCTACAGCCACGGAGTCGCACGATGATCCGGCTCTTCTCTTCTTCGAATCGCTGTTGTTGTCGCCGCTGACGCGAGAACCAGCCCTTTTCTCTTTTCCAACCAAGACCAACTCATGAGACTCGCTCTCGATCAAGCGAGCGCCTCTGAACCATCCTTTGCGGAGACCGCTATGAATACCCTTATCCACAGGCTCACGCCTTCTTCCTTCTTCCTCCCGGCACTGCTTGCCATCCTTGCTCTCACTCCTCTGCACGCACAGGTCGTCGGCGGAACGCTTGCGGGAGTGATCACCGACCCCACCGGCGCCGCGCTTTCCGAAGCCACCGTCCTCATCCACAACGACGAGACCGGCAACGAGCGCCACATCGTTACCGGGCCGGACGGCCGCTTCTCCGCGCCCTCCATTCCCATCGGGACCTACACCATCACCGTGCAGCACGCGGGCTTTACCGAGCAGCGCCGCACCGGCATCCCTCTGACCATCGGCCAGAGCAAGCAGTTCGACCTCCAGCTCACCATCGACTCCGTCCAGCAGCAGGTCACCGTCGAGGACACGCCCGGCGTCGTCAACCTCTCCACCCAGCAGACCTCCGGCCTCGTCGATGAGCGCCAGATCAAGCAGCTTCCGCTCAACGGCCGCAGCTACGATCAGCTCATCACGCTGAATCCGGCCGTGGTCAACTACACCGGCCAGCGCTCGGGAAGCATTGGGACTTCGAACTCCTCGGTCGGCAACATGTTCGCCATCTCAGGCCGCCGCCCGCAGGACAATCTCTTCCTGCTGAACGGAATCGAGTACACCGGAGCCTCGCTCATCAACGTGACTCCCGGCGGCACCAGCGGACAGTTGCTTGGCGTCGACGCTGTGCGCGAGTTCAACGTCGTCACCGACACCTACTCGGCCAGCTACGGCAAGCGTCAGGGCGCGCAGATCTCCATCGTCACCGCTTCGGGAACCAACCATCTGCACGGCTCCGTCTATGAATTTCTGCGCAACTCCAAACTCGACGCACGAAACTACTTCGATCAGGCGAAGATCCCCGAGTTCCAGCGCAACAACTTCGGCGGCTCGCTCGGCGGCCCGATTCGCCGCGACAAGCTCTTCCTCTTCGCCAACTACGAAGGCTACCGCCAGAACCTCGGCCTCTCCGACGTCACCTTCGTCCCCGACGCACAGGCTCGTCAGGGCTACCTTCCTGATCCCGCGAAACCCTCCGGCCCGCGTAAGAACTACGGTGTAGCCGCCGGGGTCGCGCCGCTCTTCAATCTCTGGCCTGAACAGAACGGCCCCGCCCTGCTCGACGCCAACGGCAACCAGACCGGCATCGGTCTCGCTTACTCCAATCCCATGCAGCATATCCGCGAGGACTTCGGCACCACGCGGTTCGATTACAACCTCAGCCCGCGCGATCTCTTCTTCGCCGTCTACACCATCGACGACTCCACCGCCAATACTCCGACGCAGAACCCTCTCGCCTCCATCAACGAGGATCTCCGCGAGCAGGTCGCCAGCCTGCAGGAGCAGCATGTCTTCTCGCCTCGCCTGCTCAACACCGCGCGCTTCGGCTTCTCGCGAGCATCGTTCTTCTTCCTCGGCACGTCCTCTCCTCTCGGCGGCGCTGACGTTCCGGGATGGGTCGCAGGCCAGCCTGTCGGAGCGATCGTGATCGCAGGATCGACCGCCTCCAACGGCTCCTCGCAGATCACCGGAGCCGGAGCGAACGTCGGCTCCAACAACGCCACCACACGCAACCTCTTCACCTTCGACGACCACATCTTCTGGACGCACGGCCGCCACCAGGTCGAGGCCGGAGGATGGCTGCAGCGCCTGCAATCGAACGACAACCTCGCGCAGAACCAGTTCGGCCAGGCGTCGTTCGCCACGCTCACCACCTTCCTTCAGGGAACCGTAAAGACCTTCACCGTCGTCCCGGCACCCACGCGACTCGGCTGGCGCTCGTGGATGGGTGCCGCATATGTAGAGGACACCATCCGGTTCACGCCACGGCTCGAGCTTCGCGCCGGCCTCCGCATCGAATCCACCAACGGCTTCAACGAGTCGCAGGGCCGCGCCTCCAACTACGCCTTCACCAACGGTGTCATCAGCACCAATCCCTTCACCGGCTCTTCACCCTTGACCGACAACCGCGCGAAGTTCCTTCCCGCTCCTCGCCTCGGCCTCGCCTGGGACGTCCATGGAGACGGCAAGACCAGCATCCGCGCCGGCTTCGGCCTGCACTACTCCCTGCTCGACAACCTGAACTACCGCCTCGATCAGGCCGCGCCCTACAACACCACGCTCTCGCTGGCGAACGTCGCCGTCTCCAGCCTGAACATCACTCCTTCTACGAAGCCCTCGGCCGGAACGCTCATCTCACCCTCCACCGTGCAGACCGACCTTGCGACTCCTACCGTCCTCTCCTGGAGTGTCCAGGTCGAGCAACAGATCGCGCCCAACACCTCTTTCACCCTCGGTTACATCGGATCGCATGGATACAACCAGATCCTCTCCGGCGATCTGAACGAGCCGGATGCAACCATCGTCAACGGACGCATCTACTACCCCACCACCACGAAGGCCAACCCTGCCGTCGCCAACACCACCTCGTGGTTCTCGCGAGGTTACAGCAACTATCACGGCCTGGTCGTCGACGTGCGCCGCTCGCTCGCGCACGGCCTGCAGATCCGCGGCAACTACACCTTCTCTAAGAACCTCGACAACGGATCGGCGTGGAATACCAGCGTCAGCGCCAACACACCGGCCTTCGTCTCCTACCCGGCGAACCCGGACATCGACTACGGCGTCGGCGCGACCGACATCCGTCACCTCGCCTCCATCAACGGCACCTACGATCTCCCCTTCGGCCAGGGCCATCTCGTAGGATCGAATCTCTCCGGCTTCGCCAACCGCGCCGTCGGCGGATGGACCCTCTCAAGCATCGTCGCCCTGCAGTCCGGCTTCCCTTTCTCGCCGCAGCTCGGCTACAACCCCACCGGGTCAGGCGATACCCGCAACCCGGTCCGTCCTGATATCAACCCGAACTTCCACGGCAACCTCTACCCGCGCACGCCGCAGCAGTACTTCAATCCAGCGGCATTTCTCGCGCCCTCCTACGGCACCGTCGGCAATCTGGGCCGCGACACTCTCACCGGCCCTGGACTCACCAATGTCGACCTCTCCCTGCTCAAATCCACTCAGGTCACCGAAAGAGTCCGCGCGCAGTTCCGCGCAGAGTTCTTCAACGTCCTAAACCACACCAACTTCGCCACGCCCAACCCCGTCGTCTTTACCTCGGGACCAACACAGGGAGCCCCAGCCAGTCAGACGGCCGCCGTCGTCGCCAGCCCCACGGCAGGGGTCATCACGGCAACCGCAACCACCTCACGCCAAATCCAGTTCGGCCTGAAGCTCCTGTTCTAAGTTCCACCCCACATACTCCTACGCGGATGGAGCCATATCTCCATCCGCGTGTCCCCGCCTTCTCGCTTCATGCGGTATCCTTGTAAATGACGTGCAGCGGAGATTTCTGCGCCCATAGTCGCACGCCGCTCCCACTTCAAACAGGGGATCGTCATCCACCGGCCCAGGCTTGTGGATTGCCGTTTGCGCCCAACACCGCGCCCGGCAGGAAGGCATTACGTTGAATACCTCGATTGCTCCATCGGCTGACCAGCTCGCCGCCACACGCCTTGCGCACTGGCACCATGACGCGCAGCCCCTCCTCACCCTCGATCTGCTTCGCGATTGGATCAATGCCGCCGGACTGGTCCTCTTCACTCCGCGCCCTCAGCAGCTTCCTGTCCCCGCCCCCAGCTTTGCCGAAGCCATCCTCGGAGCCGCGACTCCCGCTCCCACACTCGCCGAACTCGAGCAGCCTCGCATTCTTCTGGCGCGCCTCGTCGCTGAAGGAGCCGTCGTTCCTCTCCACCTCTTCGGCTCGCCCACCGGCACCGGCTCCGAGACACCGGACTTCCTCGCCACCCCCGCCACCCTCCCCTACATCTTCACCCTCCGCGGCGACAAGGCATGGAAGCAGCCCCCGGTCACCAGCGGATCCGCCCGCGTCTCCCCGCTGGCTCTGGCAGCCTACAACCTCCTCGCCACCAAGGGCCGCCTCACCGCATCCGAGCTCGCCACCGAGCTCGGCAACGAAGTCACCGAAGCCGCCACCCTCCGCGCTCTCACCGACCTCTGGGAGCACCTCCGCGTCCTCCCCGTTCCCCAAGCCGACGGCACAGCCACCCTCTGGGAACTCACCACCGCCCGCTACACCAAGCAGATCAAATCCGGAGCCAACGCCGGACTTCCCACTGCGCTCTCCACTCTGATCTCCCTCTATCTCGGCCAGACCATCCTCCCCAGCGAAGACGAGATCGAGACCTTCCTCTCTCCCCTGGCCGCGCGCTCGCGCATCCGTGAGGTCATCCGCGCGCTCATCGCCGCGCGCCAGCTCGAAACCATCGTCCTCGAGGGCAAGAGCCTCCTCCACGTCTCCGGTGAACTTCCCGTCTTCGCTCCTCTCCCCGAGCCCATCCCCAGCGAAACCGACGTCACGGCAGCCCCGGCAGAGATCGACGCCTCCGCAGCTCCATCCACCGAGCGCATCGCGAAGTTCACTCCCTCCGCGCGCAAGCCCTTCAAGAAGCGCGAAAGCGGGGACACGCGATCTGTAACCGGAATAGATACAAATAGCCGCCCCCCCAGGCGCAGCGAAGGCTCCGACCGCGAGCGCCGACCCTTCAATCGGGAAAGCCGCCCTTTCAATCGGGAAGGCGCCCCTTCAGACCGCGAGCGCCGCCCCTTCCGCCGCGACGATCGGCCGCAGAACTCGTCGAGCGAACGCCCGCGCCGTGATTTCACTCGTCCCTGGAACGAAGAGAAGCGGGACCGCCCGACGCCCCGTCCTCGCTCCTTTGCAGCGTCCGGCGACACCCCCCGTCCCCCCAGGCCCCGCTCCGATAGCGATGGTGATCGCCCTGCCTTCGAATCCCGTCCGCGGCGCAGCTTCGGCGATAAGGAGCGCAGCCGCCCTGGCGGCAAGCCTTCCTTCGGATCGCGCCCTCGCGGTTCCTTCGGAGACAAACCTCGCAGCTCTTTCGGTGACAAGCCTCGTGGCGCCTTCGGAGACAAGCCCGCGTTTCGCCGCGACGAGCAGGATCGCCCCGCTCGCCCACGCCGCGACTTCTCCGACAAGCCCCGCTTCCCGCGCGAACGAGACACCGACGGCCGAGCCGAGCGAGGCAGCAGCCAACGCTCCGGCCCACCCTTCCGCAAATTCGACGCGCAACGCAGCACCTTCCGCAAACCCCGCCCTGAGGGAGCAGGCTTCGATCCCGCCGCAAAATCCGCGGGCTCTGAAGATCGTCCGCGCCGCAGCAGCTTCGGACCAAAGAAGCCCTTCACCCCCGGAAAGTCCTTCGGAGGCAGCAAATCCTTCGGAGCAAAGAAGTCTTTCGGAGCCGGAAAATCCTTCGGACCGAAAAAGAGCTTTGCCGGGAAGAAGCCCTTTGCGGCCTCCGGGGAATCCTCGGATAGACCGAAGCGTTCCCCCTCTGGCGACGGATCGAAATTTGCAAAGAAAAAATCCTTCGGCAAGCCATCTGGAAGCTTTTCCAAGAAGGGTAGTGCTTCTGGAAAACCCTCAGGCAATGCCGGTCCCTTCGACAAGTTCAAGGGCAACAAGAAGCCCTTCGGCAAACGAGGAGCCCCAGCCCGTAAGCCCAAAGAAGACCGTGGGGAGTAACTGCAGGAGTGGCACCCTCGGAAACCCTTGTAAAACTTCCCTCTCTCATCCGGTCAGCACAGGCATAAGATAACCCGCGAATGAACAACAGCGCTAACGCCTCTCCAGAATCGTCCAGCCCGCGCCAGCGCCCCGTCATCGCCATCGACGGTCCCGCGGGCGCCGGCAAAAGCACGCTCGCCGCCCATCTCGCGCGCCGCTTCGGCTTCCTCAACCTCGAGACAGGAGCGATGTACCGCGCCCTCGCGCTCAAGGCCATCGAAAACGATCTCTCCTTCGACGAGGAGCAGCCCCTGCTCGACCTGGCCCAGGACACCCGCATCCGCCTCGAGCCCCAGCTCGAAGGCAACCGCGTCCTGCTCGACACCGTCGACGTCTCCCGCCGCATTCGCGACACCGACGTCACCGCCGCCGCCTCGCGCGTCTCCGTCCACCCCCGCCTCCGCGCCTGGATGGTCCAGCAGCAGCGCGCCCTCGGGGCCAAAGGTGGAATCGTCATGGAAGGACGCGACATCGGGACCGCCGTCTTCCCCGACGCCGAAGTTAAGATCTTCCTCGACGCCTCCCCCGAGGTGCGTGGAGATCGTCGTTACCGCCAGGTCATCGTCCCTCGTCCCCGACAGGAAGACATCCCGATAGCGCCGGAGGCTCCAACGGCGGAACAGATCGCGGCGCAGCAACAGATTCTCAAGGAGATGAAAGACCGCGATCAGCGCGACCGCACCCGCGCCGAATCCCCTCTCCGCCCCGCGCCCGATGCCGTCATCCTCGACTCCACTTCGATGACCCTCGATGAGGTCCTCGCCCAGGCCGAGCAGGTCGTCCGCTCCCACCTCCCGTCCGACTCACTCGGCTGACATCCTTACGGTCGCAGGAACACAAAAAAAACGGTGCGACGAGCCAGGTTGCCCGCCGCACCGGGAGAACTCGATGACCTCAGTCTTCCAAATCAATTCTCTTCCCAGTCGCTACCGCGCAGGCAGACGTAAGCAGCGTCGTTCCATCCGGTCCGAAAAACTTCACCGTCGCCGTGGACTTTAGTGTGTTGTCGCGTTCCATCTCGATCGTCTGAGCAATCGTCTGGGTCCGGGTTAAAGCTCCATTCATGGTGATAAACGCTGTACTGACAGCCTTGTACGTATGACGGGGGCCTTTGTCCCAGACTCCATGTCCCGGTCCTCGCACTGCCGGAAAGAACATCGGGCTCGATGTCGCCTCCGTTAACGTTCCTCCACGCGCAAACGTAAGCAGCGATAGAAACGGCGTCCCCAGGGGTGTATTCAGAGAGCAATCGCGCAACGTGACCTGCACGACCCACGATCCCTCCAGTTTTTTGCTCTCCCAGTCATCGTCCGGCCACGATGCAGCCTGCGCCGAGACCATGCCCAGAAAACCAGTCAGCAACAGTAACGCAAAGCGTTTTCTATAGTTAGCTTTCATAAATCCTCCTCGTAGATCTCCTCGGCCGCGTTCTATCCAGCCGAGGTAGCCCTATACTCTTCTCAGTCACGCATCGATGTACTTAGGCCATGCTGAAGATTTCTGAAAGTTTCTGAGTATCGCTCACTGTGCTCTGCGGAGGCATTTCTCTTGAAGGACACCCAGCCTTGCATCTATGACTTCGGGGATTTCCGCATCGACACCGGCAAACGGCTGTTGCTGCGTTCAGGAGATCAGGTTCCCCTCAGTCCGAAGGGCTTCGACACTCTGCTTCTGCTTGTCGAAAACCGTGGCAAAGTTCTCGAAAAGCAGCAGATGCTCAGTGCCATCTGGCCGGATACGGCGGTTGAAGAAAATAATCTCAACCAGAACATCTCGACCCTCCGCCGTGTCTTCGGCGAAACCCGCGGAGAAAATCGTTACATCGCAACCATTCCAGGCAAAGGCTATTGCTTCACCGCACAGGTACAAACGACCCAATCCATCGCCTCGGAAGAACCTGCCACACACATCATCATTGCTGTGCTCCCTTTCGAAAACCTGAGCGCGGATCCTGAGTGGGAATATCTGGCCGATGGCCTGACAGAAGAGACCATCGCCGCCATCGGACAGATCGATCCGGGCCATTTCAGCGTCATCGGGCGAACCTCCGTCATGTCCTATAAGCGGACCCACAAGACCCTCGCGGAGATAGGACAGGAGCTTGACGCCTCCTACCTCGTCGAAAGTTCCCTCCGCGCAGAAGGAGATCGCTTCCGCATCATCTCCAAACTCATTCGCGTTCGTGATCAGCTGCAGATCTGGTCCGCTTCCTACGACAGCGAACCCAGCAGCTTTCTCAGCTTTCAGCGCGAGCTCAGCATCACCATTGCGCAACAGGTCCGTCTCCGGCTCTCTCCCGCTCGCCTTACAGCGCTCGCAAACCGTCAAACGCAGAACCCTGAAGCCTACGATCTCTATCTCCGTGGACGCTTCTTCTGGAATCAATTCACCCCTCTCACCACACGCCGCGCCATCGAGTACTTCACCCAGGCCACTGCGCTCGATCCGGATTACGCACTCGCCTGGTCCGGTCTCACCGATGCCTTCTGCTCCAGTCCCATTACCGGCGACGCACCCCCACTTATGGTTCTGCCGCGCGCCCGCGAAGCTGTAGACAATGCCATCCGCTCCGACCCGACGCTCCCTGAGGTTCAGGCATCGCTCGGTTTCTTCAAGTTCTGGCTGGGTTGGGATTGGGCTGGTTCCGAGATGGCACAGCGCAAAGCCATCGCTCTTGATGCAAGCTATGCCTTCGCCCATCGCATGCTGGGAATCGTTCTATCCCATCTATGCAGGCATGAGGAAGCCATCGCTTCGATCCGGCGCGCCCGCGAGCTCGATCCCCTCAGCGCGATGAACCGCGCTCTCTCCTCCCAGATCGCCTTTGCCGCTCGCGATCTGGACGCCGCTCTTCATTTCGCCCGCGAAGCCGTCGTGATCGACCCCGAATTCTGGATCGGCTATCACCAGCTGGCGCAGGCATGCTTCCATCTGCAGAAAAATGAGCTAGCCCTCGAATATCTCAACCAGGCCAATCGCCTCAGCTCTGGGAATTCGAAAGCTCTTTCTCTGCGCGGTTATATGCTGGCTCGTTCCAATCAACGCTCTGAAGCCCTCGAACTCCTTGAAACGATGAAGTCAATCTCCCTTCAGCGCTTCGTTCCCCCTTATGCCTTTGCCCTCATTCACGCTGGCCTCGACCAGGATGAGCTTGCACTGGATTACCTCGATCGAGCCTTCGAGGCACATGACGTTCACCTGGTCTTCCTCGCCGTAGACCCCAAATGGGACCGCTTTCGGGATAATCCGCGTTTCGCCCAGGTCTTCAGGAGCTGTGGATTCTCCGAGGCGAACCTTCTTTCCTTCAGCCATTGAGGTAATTCGCAGGCATCGCTCACCCAAACCAGTAGCCGTCCCGGTCGCCCTCCCGCGCCCCGCAAGGTCGAGCCAGCATGCGATGGTTGGGAGTGCTCTCGTCCGCAAATCTCCTGTTATCAATAAAACATATCTCTGTTTTCCTCATCGGGAGGGCTGCACCATAAGTAGTGCAAATATAAAAGATTTTCGAAAAAATTTGCCGAATATGCTAACCTTCTCACATCGTTTGAAACAGATTGGTTTTCTGCAATGCTTGTCCTGCGCGAAACCCCGTTTGTATCTACGGCAATTCATTGAGTTGGAAACGAAGGAAAGAAACAACATGGAACAGGGAACAGTGAAGTGGTTTAATGACGCAAAGGGGTTTGGCTTTATTAGTCGCCAGAACGGAGAGGACGTCTTCGTGCACTACTCGGCGATTAACACCAGTGGCTTCAAAAGCCTTCAGGAAGGCCAGGCAGTTCAATTTAACGTGGTAAAGGGACCAAAGGGTTGGCAGGCTTCGGACGTTCAGCCTCTCTAAACTCCTGATACTAGGCCAGCGATCATTTTTGCAGAAGGGGATGGCTCTGAGCTGTCCCTTTATGCATGCCATAAGATTAATAGATTCAGTCACATAGATC
>Ga0193742_1002233_pt1 | contig 11221 bp, 11 predicted proteins | sample L2c1metaG_FD_165511 | JGI IMG/M metagenome (GOLD analysis project Ga0193742, IMG submission 165511) | Soil microbial communities from a riparian zone of the East river system, Colorado, United States - L2c1 | ecosystem: Environmental > Terrestrial > Soil > Riparian zone | place: USA: East River... | reverse complement strand
GTACTTTCCTGCCGTACAGCAGGGCGCCAAGCAGGCGGTCCGCCATCGATCTGCCCCCTATGACAGACCGCCTGCTTCACCCCGTTCACGATCCCCCGGACCGTGGGCTGAAAACATAGGTCCTCCAAGCTTCGTGTGGGCACCGCCGGGTGGTCTAACCGCACAGCTGGCGCACAGGAAGGGGCTATTTTCGAACATCCGTTCCCATCCCCCACGATCCAGGCCGGCTGTTCGCGTGGGTGGTCGGAGTCAATCCCTCGTTCCGGTGTGCTCGCCTTACATGACCACCGGCCGACCGCCTGACCGCACGGCGAGCTCACCGGAACGGCCCTGGGTTGAGGCCGGCCGCCCACGTGAACACGATCTGCCATCGAGGGCGACTATCTTGCGTTCTTCACCTCACCTAACTCGCGCAAGGGCCGCAATCTCCACGCGGACGACCGCATTGCGATCTCGGTGACCGACCGGGAGAACCTGGTCCGCAGTGCGCTCGTCCGCGGCCGCGTCGTGAAGCGTGTCGGCGGCGATGCGGGCTGGGAGATCGTCGATCGCATCTTCGCCAAGTACACCGGTGGCCCGTACCCCAGCGCGAGGACCGCGAGGCGTACCTCGTGGAACCGACGCACGTGATCGTCCCGACGTTCGGCTGAGGAGCGGAGATGGCCAGGGTTGTCATACAGGCGGTCGTGTCGGTGGATGGCTACATCGCCTATCCCGACGACACGGTCGGGCCGCTGTTCGACTGGTACTTCAACGGCGACACCGAGTTGTCCGCCAGAGCGAGCGGCTGGACGTTCCGTGTCTCGCGGACGTCCGCCGACTACGTCCAGCCCTTCTGGGACGCCATCAAGGTCCCGGTGATCGGACGTCACCTGTTCGACACCACGAACGGATGGGACGGCAATCCGGCCGCCGGCGACGAGCTGGTCGTCGTCACCCACCGGCCATTGCCCGACGAGTGGCTCGCCCACCACCCGGACGCACCGTTCCACACCGCCGACTCGGTCGAGGCGGGTATCGCGCTCGCCAAGAAACTAGCGGGCGACGGCCTCGTTAGCGTGAGCGCCGGCGACCTCGGCAGGCAGGCGTTCTCGGCCGGGCTGGTCGACGAAGTCGCGATGGATGTCGCCCCGGTGGTTCTCGGCGAAAAGGTGCGCTTCTTCGGCAGCCATGCCGGCACCGTCCTCCTCGACGATCCCGACCAGGTGGTCCAGGGCGACCGCGTGCTGCATCTGCACTACACGGTCAAGCGCTGACCGGCTGACGGCGGCCCACTCACCCGGACAACGACCATGAGGGCCCGGCCGTGACTCAGAGCCGATGCGCGGCTGTCCGAGACCTGCGGTCGTGGTGGATAAGAGGCGCGTGGCTTGCTCGAGTTGGCAGTGCGCGCTTTGGAGCGGCATTCGGCGATCGTGGAGGTCGACCGCGTTGCTGTCGTTGCTGGTAGTGGTCTTGGTCAACATGGATCGGTAGCGTTGTAAGTGATTGGTCGGCGCCTTACGCCGAGTCCCCAGCGCCCTTCCCCGAGGTTGCCATCGACGGCTTCGGGCAGAGCACGTGCAGCTGTCGGAGAGAGCAGGGAGACACACGATGACGACGACTGCTCGTGCGACGGTGCAGCACGAAGACCAGCGCGTGCGTGTCACCCGCTGGGATTTCGAGCCCGGAACCAGCACAGGTCGACACGTGCATGCACACGACTATGTCGTGGTGCCGCTCACCGACGGCCGGACCGACATCCATACGCCTGACGGAGCGGTGACCCAGACACAGCTGCGCGCCGGTGAGTCGTACACGCGTCCAGCCGGCGCGGAACACGAGGTGATCAACGCCGGTTCCGCCTGGTTGGCGTTCGTCGAGATCGAGCTCAAGGAACCTGCCGCGCCGTCGTAGTGTGGATGTTGGCCGATGCTCCCCGCGCCCGGATGCTGTCCGGTCAGGCCAGCCCGCGCGTCAACCACACCAGCTCGCCCCGGTCGTCCACCGCGACGTGGTCTCGCTCGAATCCGAGCTTGTCGAGCACGCGTAGCGAGGCAACATTCCACGAGCGCACCGTGGCCCACAACCGCCGGCGCCCAGTGGCCGCCGCCGCCAGGACTACTACTCCGGCCGCCTCAGTGGCAAGGCCGTGGCCGTGCACACGCTGGTACAGCTCGTAGGCGATCTCAGGCTCATCGATAGTGGCGCGGCCAACGATCAGGCCGCAGTACCCGATGAAGTCCCCCTCTGCCCGCCGGGACACGGCCAACAGGGCGATGCCGCTCTCGGCGGTGGCGGACAGCTGTCCCGATATTCGCGTACGAATGTCGCCCAGTGTGGGCGTCCCGTCACCTCGTTCTGCGACCAACGCCCGATAGTCCGTGACGTCCGATGGATCCCAGGCCGTAAGACCAGGCGCTCGGTAGCGAGCTGCATGGCCATCGATGGATGGTCGGACACAGTGCCACCGTAGCCAAGGATCGGCCTAGGACCTGCGGGCTCCGCCGGCACCCGATACCGCTTCGGAGATCAGGGGAGCGACGGGGCGGTGAAGTCCCCCACGGATCGCCCGAGGGCAGCCAGCCCGACCGGCCAGATCACAAGGAGGGACTGAGTACCTTGCGACCCGGCCACTCGGGCCGGCAGGGATGAACCCGCGCCGCGAGGAGATCCCCACCAGTACAACAACCGTCTACATAGGACTTTGATGACCGCGGATCTGACCGCGAGTCGTGGTCCGCTCTGGGCCACAACAACAGCACAGACAACGCGGAGGTTTGTCCTGACCGGGTTAAAACCGATCGCACGTCGTCGGTGCGCGGTCTTTAATCCGCTGCTTGATGGATCGAGACGATCGCGTCGGTCTCCGCCGTCAGGAGTTGGGGCTGGCCAGCGGTGCGCTTCCCATGGAGCGGGTCCGGCCGAGGGGCCGTGTCCCGGATGCCGGACCTCTGCGGGAATCGTCAACGGGCGGGTCTTACGGGACGCCGTGGCGTGGACACGGTCCGCGACCTGCGGCGTTCCCGTGGTGGGTTCGGCTTCCAGGATGCGGGTGCGGTCGTGGTGCCGACGGGGCCTAATCCGGAGGTAGTGGGCGCCGTCGGGGTAGTAGATCGCGGTATTGAGATCGAGCCCGTACACGTCCGCATAGCTCACGGGCCGCGTCAGCGTGGAGGACGGCCTGGCAGGATCCGCTAGTTGGGCCCAGACGTTCGTCGTCCTCTCACGGCGCTTCCGCGGCCACTACGTGATTTCGGGCGTTGTGGCGTCTGCTCCGGCCGCCAGCTGTTCGATCGTGTGCAGCGCCAGAGCGGTCGCCCAGGACAGATCCTTGCCCTCGCCCTGCGCCATGGATCGTTGCAGGAGGCCGGAGCCGAGGGCTCGTTCGAGTGTGGTTCGGGCGTCGGCCAGTCGCCGGGCTTCGTCTCCGTAGCTGCCCTTGAGGTCGCGGCTCTGCAGCGCGCCGAGGAGTTGAGCGGCGGCTTCGTGCGCGTCGACGCGCACGAGGAGCTCGGTGACGTTGCGCAGCGTGGTCACCAGGTGGGTGAGGTTTCCGTGCCGTTGCCAGTCCGTGATGAGGCGGGGGAACGCGCGTAGCGCCCGGTCCGGGTCAGCCGCCCGGGCGTACACGGACGCGGCCGACACCCGTGCCACCCCGCCGAGGAAGCGGTTGCCGACACCGTCAGCGAGCTTGATCGCCTTCTCGAACGCTGCCACCGCGCGGTCGGGATCGTCACGGGCGTGTGCCTCCCCTTTGGCGTAGTGGAACCAGGCCAGGTCCGACGGTGCATGGCTGGACCGCTCCCGCCGACCGAGCAGCTCGAGCGCGGCGCCGGGATTACCGCCGTAGGCCAGGGCGAGCGCCTCGTCGACGTGGCCGAGGGCAACCGCGTGGTGGTCGCCGGCGCGCTCGCCGATGTCTCGGAGCTGGCGTGCCAGACTCCGGCAGCGGGTCAGGTCGCCTTGGTACATGGCGATGTCGGCGAGGGCCTCCAACGCGACGGCGACGGCGCGGGGATCGGTGGAGCGCAGCGCCCGCTCGGCCAGCGCCGACCCGTCCTCGAACCGCCCTTGGTGGGCTGCCGCGTTCGCCAGCGCTGCCCACACCTGAGGCGCGAGCGGCTCCTCCTCGCCGATGATGCCCGCGAGCTCGACCGCCCACTGCGCCGGCTCCACCCACAACCGGCTGTGGGCGTGCAGTTGCAGTGCGGCGGTGAGGCGCGCCGCGAGGTGCGGCGCGTGCGACCGTGCCCACCGGTGCGCGGCTCGCAGCTCGTCGACGCGGGCCTCGATGGTCTGGTGGCCTTCGCGTTCGGCCGGCGTCCGCAGGAGGGTGTCGGCCGCCTCGGCTACGTCGGTGAACCAGGTCGCATGGCGAAGGCCGAGTTCGTTGTCGGTCCCCGCGGACGCGTGCCGCCGAACGGTCTCGAGCATCCGGTAGCGGGTGGGCCCGGTTGAGACCTCGGCGATGACGAGTGACTTGTCGACGAGCCGGCACACGCGGTCGAGGGCGTCGCCACCGTCGATCACGCCGTCGAGGTCCGCGCCCAGCGCCGGACCGGCGAATGCCGAGAGCTGCACGAACGCGGCTCGCTCGCGATCGTCGAGGAGCTCCTCGGACCAGGCGATGACGGCGGCCAGCGTGCGGTGCCGGTCGGTCGTCGCGCGCCGCGGGGAGCGGAGCAGATCGAGCCGGGCGGTGACGAGCCCGGCCAGCTCCGCCATCCCCATCGCGCCGACCCGGGCTGCGGCCATCTCGATGGCGAGTGGGAGACGGTCCACCGCGTCGACGAGCAGGTGGACCGCGGCTGGGTCCACATGCGGGTCGAACCCGGGGGATGCCGCCCGCGCGCGGTCGAGGAAGAGCTGCCGTGCCGCGGTGGGGTGCAGCGGTGCGACCGGCCACACGTGCTCGCCGGGCACGCCGAGCCGCTCGCGGCTGGTCGCCAGGATGCGCACCGGCCCGCCGAACCCGAGCACCGCCTCAGCGGCGGCCGCGGCGGCCTCGATCAGGTGCTCGCAGTTGTCGAGTAGCACCAGCGCGTCGAGGGCGGTGAGCCCCCGCAGTGCGGCGAGCTCGCCCTCGACCTGCAGATCGGCCGAGCGCAGGAGCGCGGGCACGACGGCCTGGCCGGTGGCGAGGGCGGACAGGTCGACGAAGAACGTCCCGTCCGGGCACTGAGCGCGGGTCCCGGCGGCGACCTCGACCGCCAAGCGGGTCTTGCCGACGCCGCCCGCGCCGACGAGCGTCACCAGCGCAGACGTCGACACCAACTGCGTGACCCGGGCGATGTCGTGCGCGCGCCCCAGGATCGGTTCCGCCGAGCGCCCGCCGGCGGGCGGCACGATCTCGCCTACGAACCGGTAGCCGCGACCGCGCACGTTGCGAACCAACCGCTGCCGGCGGCCGTCGTCGCCGATGGCCCGGCGCACCTCCTTCACCCGCGTGGTCAGCGCCGAGTCGGACACGAACTGATCGCCCCACACCTGATCCAGCAGCTCCGCCTTTGGCACCACCCGGCCCCGGTGCTGCACGAGGTAGGCCAGCAGGTCGAAGGCCTGCGGCTCGAGGTGCTGCACCTGCCCACCTAGGCGGACCTCACGTCGAGCGAGGTCGACCGAACCGCCGTCAAACCTGAGCATCAGGGGGATCCTCCAGCCCCTGCCGCTCGGCCGGTCCGGGCCGCATCCGCGGCCGATCCTCAGACAATCCTCACGCCGTCCTCAAGCCGCCGGTCGTCGATCGCAGTTCGATTCACCCATGACAACGAACCCATCCACCACCACCGTCACCGATCCGGCCGATCCCGCGCCCACCGCCCCTGCACCCCTGGACACCCGAATCTTCGAGGCCGCCGTGGCGTCGCTCGAGGTGCTGAGCATCCACCTCGGGCGTCGGCTGGGGCTCTATGGCCACGTCGCCGCACCCGGCGGCGTCACCGCCGACGAGCTGGCCACCGTCGCCGGCATCGTCCCCCGGTACGCCGTCGAGTGGCTCGAGCAGCAGGCGGTCGCCGGCTTCGTGAGCGTGGACGACCCCGAGGCAGCGGCTTCGACAAGGCGCTTCCGCCTCAGCGACGAGCAGCGCGCCGCCTTCGTCGAGCCCGACGACCCGGCCCACGTCGCGCCCGTCGCGGACATGGTCGCCGGCATCGGCAGCGTCCTGGACGAGCTGGCCGAGGCCTACCGACGCGGCACGGGCGTGCCCTATGCCCGGTTCGGCCAACACCTGCGCCACGGCCAGGGCGGCATCAACCGGCCCACCTACCGTGCGTCGCTGCGGGACTGGCTCGACGCCACCGGCGTCGGGAAGCGGATCGCGACGAACGGCAGCGGCGTGCGGATCGCCGACGTCGGCTGCGGGCAGGGGTGGTCGACCATCGCCCTGGCGCGCGCCTACCCCGACGCCAAGGTGATCGGGTTCGACGCCGACGGAGCGTCCATCGACGAGGCCCGGCTGCATGCAGCCGCGGCTGGTGTCGACGTCACGTTCCAGGCGCTCCCGGCCGCGGCCATCGCCGAGCACGGCCCGTTCGACGTCATCGTCGTGCTCGAGACGCTGCACGACCTCGCCCATCCGATCGACGCCCTCGTGGCCTGCCGCTCGGCGTTGCGCCGCGGCGGGGCGGTGGTGATCGCCGACGAGATGGTCGCCGATCACTTCACCGCCCCCGGCGACGAGACCGAACGGTTCATGTACGGCTTCAGCGTGCTGCACTGCCTGCCGGCCTCGCTCGCGCAGGAGGGTTCAGCCGCGCTCGGCACTGTCCTGCGCGCGTCGACGGTGCACCGGATCGCCGCCGCCGCGAGCTTCAACCGCTGCGAGCAGATCGACGTGCCCGCCGGGTTCTTCCGCATCTACGAACTCACCCCCTGACGGCGCCGCGCCGCCAGTCCCAGGGAATCCAGCCCGACCCCGAAAGGAACCAGCCGTGAAGACAACCGCCACCACCGCTACCGTCGACGCCGACCCTGACGACGTGTTCGGCCTGTTGACCGACATCGACCGTCTCGCCGAGTGGAACGACATCATCACCCGCGTGCTGCATCGGCCCACCGACCTGGCGCCGGGCGCCGAGTGGGTCGTCGAGATGCACGCCATGGGCCAGCCGATCACGGGTCGAGGCCATCGACCGGCCGGCTCGGCGTTTCTCCTACCGATCGGGGACCGACGACCATAATCCCTCCTACACCGTCTGGCGCTGGAGCATCGATCCGCACCCGGGCGGTTCGCTCGTCTCGGTGAGCTGGGACCTGAACCCGAGGACGTTCTGGCGGCGCCACCTCGTCGTCCATCTCCGCCGCCGCGCCCTGGCGCGGGAGGTGCCGACCTCGATCCGGGCGCTGGCCGACGCCGCCCGACGCGCTCCGGCAGATCCGTCGCCAAGCTCTCAGTAGCGGAGAGCCTCGACCAGACTCGACGACTGATCACCCAGGATCAGTCGTCGAAGCTGTGGCGAATCCGCGTGCGGCGTGTCAACGCACCGGGCTCTCCACGACCCCTGCTGTTGTGCGGGGCAGGGTCCAGGGGTCGGGATGGGTGCGGCCCGGGATCGGCGCTCAACTCCCGCGCCATGCGGTCCTTTCTGCCCGTCGCTCCCGCCCCGGGCAGGGCGTGCTTGCCGAGGCGAGTCCTGTACGCCGATCCGCTTCCGCCGCAGTGGTTGCCCGGATGGGGTGCGGGGTGGCGGCTTCGGTCGCTGTCGGCGCCGCCGTGTCGTAGCGGGCCGGCCCCATCTCAGGAGGTGCGCCGTGGCGGCGCTTCTCATCGGTTACGCACGCTGTTCCACCGACCAGCAAGACCTCACCGCCCAGAGAGACGGATTGACCGGCCTGGGCGTCGCGCCCGGCCGGATCTACGTCGACCACGGCCTGACCGGCACCAATCGTGAGCGCCCGGGGCTGCGGGAAGCCCTTGCGGCGTGCCGTGAGGGTGACACCCTGGTGGTGACCAAGCTGGACCGGCTCGCCCGGTCGCTGCCTGATGCCCGGGCGATCGCCGACGAGTTGACCGTCCGGGAGGTCCGGCTCAGCTTGGGTGGGTCGGTGTATGACCCGACCGACGCTGTCGGCAGGTTGCTGTTCAACGTTCTGGCAATGGTCGCGGAGTTCGAGTCCGACCTCGTCCGATTGCGGACAAAGGAAGGCATGAGGGTGGCGAAGGCCAAGGGTCGGCTGCGGGGCAAGAAGCCCAAGCTCAACCCGCGTCAGGAGGCCCACCTGGTCAGCTTGATGGCCGTCGGTGAGCACAGCACCGCTGAACTCGCTGATCTGTTCGGTGTCGGCCGCTCCACGGTCTACCGCGCCCTGGAACGCAGCAAGAACACAACCACAACCTGAAACCGCCCCGAAGCTCCGTCCCGCAGAACTGACCTCTGCGGGACAGAGCCGGGTTCACACGTCGTCTCGACCAGTGCAGCCATGAGACCATCGCTTGCATCGTGCTCAAGCCCAGTCGGACACACGTGCCGCTGCGAGGCATCCGCACGCTGGCGATCGAGTCGGACGTCTAGTGCTCGTCGCGGCGCTTCGCTTCGCTTCGAGCGGCCCACCACTCAGCAAGCCGCTCCTTGAAGGGCGCCATTGGTGGAATAAAGACCTCGTTGCTTCGTACAGGCTTGCCGGTGCCTGTGACAACAACGGCCGCTATCTTCATCTGGTGCGCATCGAGGCTGCCCTCCGCCTTCGACGGCGTCTCTGGCTGGCCAAAGACCTCGATATCGTGCTGGCGCTGAGCTGCAGTTTCGAGATGTAGCACCCGATCGCGGTTTAGAGTTGCTCTCCACTCAGCGGTTGCTAGACCCTCCAGCGTGGTTATCGCCTGGCCGACAGGCCGGAAGCGAACCTCACTGAAGTTGCGCTCGTCTCCTTCGATGCATCCTGAGTACGGTACCCAGCGGATCGCGAAGCATCGCTTGACGGTGACCTTGCCCGCGCCCAGCCCGGTACGCGCCGTCAGTCGGAGGTGCACGGTGGACCCGAAGCCATCAGCTTCGAGGTGGACTCGCAATGCTTCACGACGGCCGAGGCGGAACAGGTCTTTGACGACCGAGTAGCCCAGCCCGGCGTACTTCGACCCCTCGGACAGCACGAGCGAAGGATACGCTCGTTCGTCGGCGTCGACCTGTGCGGCGAGCGGCGCGGCTGTCCAGCCGGCGGGCGAGTCGAACTGCGCGCAGAAGGCGCGGGCGCCGTCCTCGGCGCTGCTCACCGCCCGGAATCGGCCTGGGTCAAACTCGGTCAGGTAGGCCTCGACCAGATCGAGCGCGGCGGCCGGTAGCCGATCCCCAACCGGACACAATCGGGATCGAATACCTGTTCGCTTGGAGCGCGAAAGTCGAGTTCTCAAGTGGCATCTCGTGTTTCGCGGTCAGGCTGCAGCATCAGCCCAGGCCAGGCATAGCGCCTGGATCTGTGAGCGCCGCTCCAACTCCTCCGATAAGGCGCTTGCAGGCGCTCGACAAACCCAGATGTGATCATCACTCGGCGTACTTCGAGCGCGCCCTACAGGTCGCAAGGGAAGTAGGACGGGCGGGCGACAAGGGAACGGTCGATGTCAGCCACGGTTCTTACCCCGGCGAGCCGCATGGCGAGGGCGAGATCACCTCCCAGGATGTCGAGGACCTTGGCGACTCCGGCTTCGCCACCGCAGGCCAGGCCCCACAGCTGGGGCCGGCCCACGAGGACCGCGCGCGCCCCCAGGGACAGCGCGCACAGCACGTCGGTCCCTCGCCGGACTCCCCCGTCCATGAACACTTCGACCCGGTCGCCCACAGCGTCGACCACCTCGGGGAGGGCGTCCAGCGCGGCGGGGTCACCGTCGAGCTGACGACCTCCGTGGTTGGACACCGACACGGCCGCGGCGCCAGCCTCGGCGGCACGCACCGCGTCCTGTCCAGTGATGACGCCCTTGATGACCACGGGCAGCTCGGACAGCGACCGCAGCCAGGCCACGTCGTCCCAGGTGAGCCCCGGATCCAGCTGCTCGGCTATATAGGCCAACAGCGGCGAGGCGCTGGCCGGCGCCCGGTCATCGTCATCGGAATCGGGGCCTTCGGGTATGCCCGAGGCTCGGCAGACGCCCAGCGCCCGGCCGGCCAGGATGGCCAGCTCGCAGCCCGGTGGGGGAGCGAAGCGGTTGCGCTCGTCGCGATCGCGCCGGCCGAACTGCTGAGCGTCGACGGTGAGCACGATGGCCGAATAGCCGGCGGCCACGGCGCGCGCCACCAACTCCTTCGTCAGGCCACGGTCCCGGTGGATGTAGAGCTGGAACCACCGGTTCACCCCGGTGGCGGCCACCTCCTCGATGGTGGAGCTGGCCAGCGTGGACAGCACCATCGTGGTGCCCGCGCCCCGGGCTGCCCGGGCGGTGGCCAGCTCGCCCTCGGGATGCGCCATGCGCTGCAGCGCCACCGGGGCCAGCAGCACCGGCAACTGATGTCGCCGTCCCAGGACGGTGACGCTGGTGTCGATGTCGTCCACGTCGACAAGCACGCGGCGGCGGAACACCCAGCGGAGAAAGGCCCGCTCGTTCTCCGACAGTGTCCACTCCCGGCCCGAACCGCCGGCGTAGTAATCGAATGCTCCTTGGGGCAGCATTTCCTCCGCGGCCGCGGCCATGTCGGCGACACAGGCCAGACGGCGCAGATCAACGCTGGTGATGGCGGTCATGGAGTGCCAACTCACTTTGGACAGGTGTATGAACTCGGGTGATGGGTCGGCCGTCCGGTCGTTCCGCGGCCGAGGGCGAGGGACTGCCCAAGATTTGAGCGGGAAGGCGCGTTGCGGCGCGACGATGAGCCCACGACCGGGCGAAGGGGTCAATGTTGTCGGGGCGCGGAAGACGACTCGTCGGCGATGGGCGACCAGGTCAGGGTCCTCCCGGCGAGATCCTTGGCCAGGAGCCGAGGGATGCCCGAAGCAATGGGGCCGTCTTGATACCGACGGGGTACTACGACGGCGGCATGGCGGGCCTGTACTGCCAACCAACCGGCTACGAGGGCTTAAACCTCCTGGTCCATGTAGAAGATCTCGAGTGCGACGCCGTCGGGATCTTTGAAGGAGAATAGTGAGAAGGTGAGCGGCTCGGTGATGTCCTCGATATCGCTGCACTCGACGCCCTTGGCGGTCAGGTAGGCGTGCCACGCGTCAAGTTCGGCACGTGTTGTCGCGCTGAGCGCCAGGTGGTCGAGCCCGGTGCGGTGCGGGGCGAACGGCTCACCTTCATTCCGCTCGTGCG
>Ga0193742_1002232_pt1 | contig 11222 bp, 9 predicted proteins | sample L2c1metaG_FD_165511 | JGI IMG/M metagenome (GOLD analysis project Ga0193742, IMG submission 165511) | Soil microbial communities from a riparian zone of the East river system, Colorado, United States - L2c1 | ecosystem: Environmental > Terrestrial > Soil > Riparian zone | place: USA: East River... | reverse complement strand
GCTCCTGCCGTCCAATGGAGAGAAATACACGGTTGCGTTGATGATTGACCATTGACGCAGCGGCTTGTGCATCGGGTACCGTGCACCAGCAATCGTGCTCATTTGGCTCCCACGGTGGGCGTTCCAACGCGATAAGCGGAAGGCTTAAGGTATTGCAGGCCAACTCGGCGTTGCCACTTATCTTCGAGGCGAAGGGATGGGTCGCATCGATGACCACTCCGATATTTTCATCGACCAAATAAGAGATCAATCCGGCAACCCCGCCGAAGCCTCCAACTCTAACAATCCCGGCGGGCAGCCTGGGCTGGCTCACTCGGCCGGCGAGGGATGAGATCACGGTCACATCGGATCTGGCAGCCAAGTGCGTGGCAAGCTCCGATGCCTCGCTTGTTCCACCCAGAATGAGAACGCGTGGCCCGTGAGTTCGAGTTGGGGTTGTAACGGATTGCATCTTGATGACCTTGTCTGCGTCCATAGCGCTATTGCTCGGATGCATCCGTGCGATCCCTCGCCGTGGAGTAGAGGTAGCTTTCGCCGAAGGGCGACTGGTCGAGAGACCGCCCAACCAGAATGAGGGCATTGCGATCGATACCGGATGCCTTAACAATCCCATGAATGGTCGACAGAGTGCCGCGCAGGATGCGCTGGTCGGGCCAACTGGCCCTGAAGACGACGATGATGGGACAGTCTTCGCCGTAGAGGGGTAACAACTGGGAGGATACCTGTTCGAGGTTCATGATGGAGAGGTGAATGGCGAGCGTCGCACCGGTGTGGCCCAGGGTTGCGAGGTCTTCTCCTGCTGGCATCGGTGTGGATCTTGTCGAGGTGCGAGTGAGAATTAGGGTCTGAGCTACATTCGGCAGCGTGAGTTCCTGGTTGAGAGCAGCGGCGGCGGCAGCGAATGCAGGAACACCCGGAGTGACATCGTAAGGAATACCAAGCACCTTCAGGCGGCGAATCTGTTCTGCCATGGTGCTCCAGATGGAGAGATCGCCGGAGTGGATGCGAGCAACGTCGAGGCTTTTGGCGTGCGCGTCGGCAATCTCCGCAATGATCTCATCAAGGTTCATCTCTGCCGTATCGACGATGCGGGCGCCGAGTGGTGCATGGGCAAGTATTTCCTTGGGCACAAGCGATCCGGCATAGAGGCAAACCGGTGAGTTGTGAATGTGATCCCGACCCCGTAGGGTAAGTAGGTCGGCGGCTCCTGGACCTGCGCCGATGAAATGAACGATCATGGACGCACCATTATGGGAAGCGCTGCGACGGCACAGGTACAGAAGCGGCTTTTTTGTTTGGGGACGATAAGACGCGCAGAGGGGCCGAGCGATGCAAGCGCCGCAGCTTCCGCAACGTTGGCGGTTCGTATTTTCGAAAGAGCGAATGAGGACTGTGTAGTGATCCCCGCAATGTTTGCAAGGATGCTTGCCGGGAACAGCACAAGACGAAGCCCCAGGGTCGAGGCTACGATCTCGCCTATCGAAGCGCGACGGTCGAGGGTCGCGATCAGGGTGCCGGAGGGTACCTGGTCGATGGATGCTTCGATCAATTGGATGACATCGTCGCTGCAGGCGCGAGAGGAGCAGCCGATTCCGATGGAGAGACGCTCATCCTGGATCATATCGGTCACGGCTTGGTCACCGTCCACTGAGTAATTGGCATCATCGGTCGCCATCCATACAAGCCGCCGATCAGATCGGCTCGGGAAACCGTCATGCGCATCAGATCGCCTCCATAAAGTGTATGGCGCGCGACAAGGCTCGCTTCGCTTTGGAGCGTGACCGCGTTTGCAACTAGACGACCACCAGAGGAAAGCTTCGCCCAGCAAGCGTCGAACAACTCATCGTTGCCAACGCCTCCTCCGATGAAGATCGCATCCGGCGGCAGCAGGTCTGCAAAGGTGGCTGGCGCAGTCCCTTGAATGACCTTTAAGTTCGGTACACCCAACCGTGCGGCATTCGCCCGGATTCGAGCTGCACGATCCTCTCGCGCTTCGAAGGCGATGCAGGAGCAGGAGGGATGAACACGCATCCACTCGATCCCGATCGATCCCGTGCCGGCTCCGACATCCCAGAGGGTTTGGTTTGGTAGCGGGGCAAGCCGGGCGAGCGTCACCGCGCGAACCTCCCGCTTAGTCAACTGCCCATCTGTATCGAAGGTATCGTCCGGTAAACCGGGAGTGAGGGCTAACGGCCTCGCCGTCGTGTCAGGAGCACAGAGTATCGCCATAAGATTCAGCTTGGCGCACTGCTTGTTCGGCCAGTTTGCCGCCAGGTCCCTGATGTTGCGCTCTGAGGAACCACCCAGATTTTCGAAGACATCAATCTTGCTTGATGCGTATCCAGATTCCGTCAGGAGCCGAGCAACGGTCGCCGGCGTGCTGCCGTCTTCGGAGAAGATTACAAGGCGTTGATCAGGATAGAGATGGCGAAGCAACTGCTCTACCGGTCGGTTGACCAGCGTAATCAGAGTCGTCTCTGCCATCGGCCAACCAAGCCGCGCACAGGCGAGAGAAAAAGCGGAGACCTGCGGAATAACGCGAAACTCGGTTGCGACAAGGTCACGGGTGAGAGGTACTCCCACACCGTGGAGCATCGGATCGCCACTGGCGAGCACGGTCACTCTCTTCTTTCCGCGATACTCCGTGAGGATTTGCTGTACGGCCGGGGTCATCGGAGAAGGCCAAGGGATACGGGGTGCAGACGAACCGGCAGTTGGTACGAGGGCAAGGTGGCGGGCTCCTCCGTAGACCAACTCAGCGGACTCGACTGCTCGTTTGGCCTCACTGTTCAGTCCATCCCAACCATCTTCGCCGATGCCTACGATCGACAACCAATGCTCAGCGGCACTCATGCGCCAGAACTCCTGTCACCGTAGATCCGGGAAGTGTAGATGAGCTTCCTGGCGTTCGACAATGCAATCGCCCGGGTTGTTGAGGAACCAATGAGGACGATGGTTTGCATATCGGCGAGCGAAGGATCGAAGTGTTCAAGATCGGTGATAGTAATTTGTTCGTCTGACCTGCCGACGCTGCGTGCAAGGACAACAGGTGTCTCAGGGCCTCGGTGTTTGGCGATGATCGTCCGCGCCTCGGCGAGTTGCCATAGCCGTTGCGATGAGATCGGGTTGTAGATTGCGATCGCGAAGTCGGCGGCACCTGCCGCTTCCAGTCTCTTCACCACGATCTCCCAGGGTTTGAGCCGGTCAGAAAGCGAGATGACGCAGAAGTCATGCCCTAAAGGAGCTCCCACTCTCGAAGCAGCTGCCTGCATAGCCGACAATCCGGGAATGATGCGAATGTCCAGCGAGCGCCAGGCTGGCGGTCCCTGGTCCACACATTCCAGAACAGCCGACGCCATGGCGAAGATGCCCGGGTCTCCAGAGGAGACGACGCAAACACGACGGCCTGATTCGGCAAGCGAAAGAGCGTGTCGTGCGCGGTCCGACTCAACCTTGTTGTCGGAGCCGAAGCGGCGCTGACCAGATCTCACGGGGATTCGATCGAGATAGGTGTGATAACCCACAAGGTCGGTAGCCTCGGTCAGCGCTTGCTGAGCTTCGGGCGTGATCCAACCAGCAGCACCGGGGCCAAGACCAAGGACGGAGATCCACCCAGCACTCCGAATGGTTTCTTCCCGCTGGGACTGACTTACATCGGGAATCAGGATGAGCGAAAAGTACGGGACATGGATCGGGTCGACTTCGCGGAGCGAGATGATGCGTTCGGCAGCCATCGTCGCTCGTTCGATGAAGAGTGCTCTGTCCGCTAGGCCGGCCGTATCGATGGCCCGCTTTACCTTGGCGAAGTTTCGGCCGAGCTTCATGATGGCAAAGGCACTCTGCTGGCTTAGCTTTGCGATCAATACGTCTTCCGAGAGAGTTCCGGGTAGCACCGTGAACTCGGCGTCCCTGCGGACGAGCGGCGTTCCAAGCTGTGCAGCTGCGCCCATAATCGAGGCAACTCCAGGAATTACCTGCGTGGAAAAGCGATGAGCGAGACGGTCATGAAGGTACATATACGACCCGTAAAAGAACGGGTCGCCCTCGCACAGAATGGCCACATCTCGCCCGTTTGCAAGGTGGTCCGCGATCTGTTCGGCCATCTCGTCATAGAACTGTGACAGCGCCACCTCGTATCCTCCAGGATGGTCAGTCTGCTCTGTCGTAACTGGGTACATCATCGGAAGCTCGATCTGGCCATGAATCAGTTCTGAGCAGACGATCGAACGAGCGTTGCTCTGTCCATGTCTGGCGCACGGATAGGCAATGACCTGCGCCTGCCTGAGCACACGCTGCGCTTTGACCGTAATTAGTTCCGGATCGCCGGGACCGACACCGACTCCGAAGAGACGTCCGCTTCGTGCGTCTGCGCTCATTCCTTCTCACTCGCGAGCGCATTGACGGCTGCCGCCGCAATGGCGCTGCCGCCGCGCCGTCCTCGAACGGTGAGGAAGGGAATTCCAAACGGATTGGCGGCAAGTGCTGCCTTGGATTCGGCCGCTCCTACGAATCCGACAGGTATGCCAACGATCAGTGCTGGCCGCGGCGCTCCATCGTCGAGTATGTCGAGTAGATGGAAGAGCGCGGTGGGAGCGTTGCCGATGACAACGACGGAGCCGGCGAGTTTCTCTCGCCATAATTCGACAGCGGCGGCACTTCGGGTGGTGTGTAGGTTCTCAGCAAGTTCAGTAGTTCGCGCATCGCTCAACGTGCAGATGACCTCGTTATTCCGTGGGAGCCTGGAACGCGTAATTCCATTCGCCACCATCGTCGCATCGCAAAGCAGTGGCGCACCCGCGAGCAGCGCATTGACGCCCGCCGAGGCGGCACCCGGCGACGCCTGGACATCCTGCGGCAGGTCCGTCATGCCGCACGCATGGATCATGCGGACGACGACGGGAGCGAGATCGGTCTGAAAAGTAGATAGATCGGCCTCTCTTCTGATGATGGAAAAAGACTCGCGATAAATGGCCGCGCCATCCTTGACGTAGTTCATCGGGCAGCAACCTCGGACAGCAAATTTTCGTGCAGTGCGGCGACCGCATCGAGCGCGAATTCACGTGAACAGTCGGACGCCACACGACGTCCCTTGACATTGAGGGTGTAGCCCAACGGGCCGGCGACAAGTTCGGCGGTCGCGCCGTGCCGACGTGCGCATTGCTTGTCGCATCCGGATAGGTTCACCGTCCATCCGGAAGGCACAGCGTGGCCTAAAAGGCGCTGCGCGAGCGAAGCTGCGTCGTCCCGCACATCGGCCAGCGACGCATCGCACCCAGTGATTCCGGCGCAAGCTGCAATTCCTTGAAATCCGTCTCGTCCTTCACAGGACAATCCTATGGCGCGAAGCTGGGCAACGATATTGTCTGCCGCGCTCTTCGGAATAGAACCAAGGACAACACCGCGCCACGGAGCAAGTCGAAGATCACCCGTCCACTCGTTCGACGCGTCGGCGAGATAGCGTGCCTGTTCCGGGTTGAGCCGACCAAGTGGAACGGATGGGATGATGTTCACTCGGCCATCTTGAGTCGTGGTATAGATGCCCATAAGGGGTTCGTTGACTGTGCTAGCGGGCAGCGAAAGAGGCGACGGCTGCAACATGTGCGAGAGGGCATCGAGGACACGTTCCATCGCTCCGGGGATCGCCATGACCGCTTTCACGCGAACGGGCAGGCTGGACTCCTTCGCCAGTTCGATGCACATCCTTGTTGTTGCCAACATGCAGTCGACGGCGTCACCTGGCTTCACTACGAAGCGCGAAGAGACTCCACCGAGGGAAAAGCGAAGATAGGGTGCCGCACCAAGATTCACTGCATCGAGAGAGACATCGTCGATATCGCGGCTGAACCGTTTGGGGCCGCCGTGAATCGCGAAGCTGAACTTGGGGTGGAGGTTTACAAGGGCTGCGTCGGCCTGCAAACGCTGATCGAACTGACGGATGAGCGGTCGCGGATCGATGAGTTCCCCGGGGTCGATCCCGGCGATGGGACTGGTGATGATATTGCGGACGCGATCATGCTGCTGGGAGGGCAAGAGCCCGGCAGAAGAAATGCTGTCAACGATCTGACCGAGGTCTTCGGTCCGAATTCCGCGCAACTGAAGGTTTGCCCGCGAGGTGATTTCAATGGTGCCGTCGGCAAAGCCACTGGACAGATCGGCAATTGTCCTGAGTTGATTTGCTTCGATCAAACCCCCCGGCACCCTGATTCGAATGAGCAGACCGTCTTTTGCCTGGACTGCATGAAGGACGCCTGGACAGAAGTGTTCTCCAACTCTCATGGAGCGCCTGCACTCCGAGCGATAGCGGAGGAGAGCGACATCGATCTGAACAAGTGCACCTCACAACAGCGGGAAAGAGGCACAAAGCTCAAAGATCTTTGAGCGATTGCTTCCCGTTTCCACGCGGAGAAGAATCAAGACTATATCTGAGGTAGGTCTCCTGATTGACAGGCTGAGCGCTTATTTTTAACGCTCTGGAGTCTTCGCCTTCCTCGGTATGATCGAGTGGCTTACGAAGAGTCCATCTCCTGAACACAGTGGCGGGACCATGCCGGATTCACACCGGCTTCCCTGTTACGCCCTTGCGGGCACCCCAGAATCTTTAACTAAGATACCAGACTCGTTTCGTCAGGCTCTAGTTTCATGCCCGAAAAGCGGGAAGCCGCTATTCCGCAAGCTCCAGAATCTGCCGTTCCATCGTCGATCCGTGATCGACAAGGGAGAGATATCGCAAATGCAGTACTTGAAGGTCGCTAAAGCGCTACGGGGCAGCATCGAGCGCCATCGTGTCCCCTCGCCGATCAACGATCTTTCGGTACGCCTGAAGGCCGGCGAGCGCTGGCGCTATGAGCCTCGGAGGAGCCATAAAGTCCTCTGGACCAGGCGCCCCTGAAGTACTTGAGCCAGATTACCGGATCCTAATCCGGTTTACGATCGGCTCCCGCAACCTTGTTACTTCGAAAATCTCACACTGTAAACACTGGCCGGCTTCACAGGACCGATGATTTAGCATCGGCAAACGTGCCAGACGCAACCTCAGCGATTCGTCTTAGGGCTGGCCGAGTCTTTCCCGATTTTGCAGCAATCCTTATTCCTGCCAGCGTGCTTTCAAAGAAATCGGCAAGACTCTCAATGTCCATCCGAGCATCAAGTTCGCCTTCCATCTGAGCTCGTTTCAATGTGTCCATGAGCGTGTGACGCTGTGCGTTGGCAGCACGGCGTGTAATTCGCGTCACGTCTTCATCTCGCATCCCGAACTCACAAATGGCATTAATCCCCATGCAACCATCTGTACTGGAAAGATCTTTGCGTTCTGAAAAATGAACCAATGCGCTCCGGATAGCAGCAAGCGGTGACCCTGGAGCTTGGAGTTCGACATTAATGGCTCGAACGTTTTCCGAGACGTAGACTTCGAGAGCCTTCAAGAAGAGGGCGCGTTTGTCCCCGAAAGTGTCATACATGCTTTGCCGGCCTACCTCCATTGCACGCATCAGGTCGTCGGTCGACGTGGCGGCAAAGCCTTTTTGAGAGAAGGCGGATATAGCACGGTGAAGAGCTCTCTCTAGATCAAATTCCTTCGTTCGGGCCATATCCAGCTCTCCTCGTTCTCAATTATGCGATGTATCCCCCATCGATTGTGAGGCTGGCCCCCGTAATGAATCCGGCCTCGTCAGATGCAAGATACGAGACAAAACCCGCAACCTCCGACACATCCGCCATTCGCGCCAGTGGAATCAAAGTCTTCACCGCTTCAGCGTGAGGCGCACTCATGTCAGTCGCCGTCGGACCAGGCTGAATATTATTGACCGTAATAGTTCGAGGAGCGAGATCGATCGCGGCCCCTCGCACCAATCCGGTAAGGGCCGCTTTGGTCATGCTGTAAACGCTAGCTCCCGGAAATGTTGTCCGGACGGCAGTGTTGCTGCCGATCAGGATGATCCGTCCTCCATCCTTCATGGCTTGTGAAGTCGCTTGTATGCCGACAAATGCTGCACGGACATTAATGGCCAACATGCGGTCGAAGTCTTCAAGGCTGTAGCTGTCGATGGTTCCCCGGATCATAATTCCGGCATTGTTGACGAAAATATCTATTTCCCCCAACTCTTTCACGACTTGATTCACTGTTGCGCGAATGTCCTCAGCAGAGGCACTATCGGCCTTAATCGGTAGTACCTTGCCTCCCGCAGCATCTATTTCGCTCGCGAGTTGCTTTGTTTTCTCTTCCGAGTTGAAATACGTAAATGCGACGGCAGCGCCATCTGAAGCAAGCCGCCTCACGATTCCTTCGCCAATCCCTCGTGAGCCACCTGTCACGAGAGCAACCTTGCCTGCAAATGATCGACCGTACTTTTCCGCCATGTCCATCCTCCAGAGTGGGCTCAATCTGTCTTATTGGATAAGATTATCCAGAATAAGATTCAGATCTCTCTCCGTGCGACGTGTCCAATTCCATTCGTTGCAGATCAATAACGAGAAACGCTCTAGTGTTCATGATTTCCAGTGGGGACTTTCCACGTGGACGTAAAGTCGCCTTTTGGACAAGGGAACCTCTCTTTCAACTGTTGCTAACAGATCGATGTGCTCATCGAAGAGAACGCGAGGTCATTCGGGTAGCTCAGCGAGCGAATGTTCAGACCCAAACGAAATAACTAAAGAAGGCAGGGAATTGGCGCTAGATTGAGGTAGCTTCATACTGCAAATGCAGTACTGGGCGGATGTAAAACGCAACGATTTCGGGTACAGATTCGGGTACAGACATCAGTTTGGCCAAATTACGCTCGACTACGATAAATGTCTGGTAGACAAGGACTTGGGGTCAAGCTGGCTTGCGCTCAATTACGCTTATTTATCATAGATTTACGGTATCCCTCGGAGACTTAAAATCCGCAGACCCGAAACGGTCGTGGGGGTTCAAGTCCCCCTCCGGGCACCACCCGCCAATCTGAATCCGTTCCTAACCAGACGCCGTTTCCCTCAGTGCTCAAAGAAGCATCTGTTGTTCTGGAAGAGTTCCTCTTCGAAGAGCAGCAAGGAAGATTGGGTATGACTCTGGTCCCCGGGATTTGCCGGATCATTTAGTGTTCTCGGTTACTCCGTTGCCACACCATAGACATCCTCGTTGGCTGCGCCAACGACGTGACCATCCACGGTGATGTTGGTGACGAGGCATTACAAGGAACATGTAATTTATTCGGATCACTCACGGTTGCTACTATCACTCAGTCGAAGAGACCACGACATCACCCAAGGAGCTTACGCATGAGGTCTATATCTGCGGTTAAGGAAGAAACTCCCGCTCCAGATCGTATCACCGAGACTATCGTAGGCAAGCTAAACAATCCCGCCACTTTCTCATCGGACCGTGATCGATCCTAACTGGATTGCCTGCGTTGCGTAAGCGGCGAGCCATCGCGATCATAGGTCCACCCCATCCTTGTGGATAAAGAGATGCCCGTAGCAATGTCCGAATTGGTCTCTTCGAGAAAGGCCAAGAAGGCAATCTGCAAAAATACTCAACTCACTGCCAAGCGCACCGGTGGAAGTTGCTATGAACACACTAACGCAAACGAATGATGCGGAATCAGCTAGCCGCGCCTATCTTTACAGTTGTGTCAGCTCTCTTTGGCCGTTTCTCGGTCTATTATTGAAGCGCACGATGGACGATTATGGGCTGAGGACAATCCAGACTATGGAGCCAAGTTCAGCGTTAAACTTCCCGTCGCCGGTGGCCGGCGCGACGAGTGGGATTGGCTCGAGAGGTGCACGTAGCCCAAGGGGTGCCCTCGGCTATTTGGTTTTGCTGAAGCGAAGGTCATATGAGTGGGCACGTTTGTCGCAAAGAGATTTGTTCCTATCAAGGCACAACACTGTGGCTCTAAAAATGAAAAGCCTTTATGCACGAACGATCGTTATTTTTCTCATTCTGCAGGCGCCGCTAGTCTCTGTAAGTCAACAAGCTCCGTCAACTGCAGAACGGCCGTGGGAGCCGATGCCGAATCGTCGTCCCGATGTTCTTCCCCGACGCATACCGCAATTTGTTCCCGATCCGCTGAAGGTGTATACGCTGCCGGAATTGGTGGACGTCGCTGAACAGAACAATCCAGAGACTCGGGTAGCGTGGGAGAATGCAAAGGCGCGCGCCGCAGAGATGGGAGTTTCCAAGGCAAGCATGTATCCCACTTTGGCTGCACTAGCGCTTGCCGATACGAGCCGTAGCCAAATCTTTTTTTCTCCGAATTACATCCGCCAAACTAGCGGGACATTTTCTCCCGTCCTGGTGTTGGATTACATTATCTTCGACTTCGGCAGGCGATTACAGGAGGTGGCTATCAGTCGAAGTAATCTATTGGCCGCCAACTTTATTTTCAACGACACCCATCGCAAGATTATTTTCCAGGTGATGGAGGCGTATTACAGGGTGCTCAACAGCAAAGGGCAGGAGGACGCGCAAGAGGCCAATCTGAAAAACGCGCAGACGGTGCAGGATGCTGCCGAAGCGCGTCTACATGAGGGGCTGGCGACTTTGCCAGATGTGCTCGAAGCTCGGAATGCAACAGCACAGGCGGATTATGATCTGCAGGCCGCGATCGGTGCGACGGAGATTGCGCATGGTGACCTGGCGAACGCTCTTGGCATTTCACCTACCAATAAGTTTCAGGTCGAGACCATTCAGACTCTGACGATTCCTCAAGATTTGACTGATACGGTTGAGACGTCGATTGACAGGGCGTTGGCCCAGCGTCCTGACCTGAAGCAGCGGGTGGAACAACTTCGCGCTTCTGGGGCTGAAATTAAAGCCGCGAAGACGGCTTATCTGCCTACGCTGAGCCTCGATGGCAGCGGCGGCTTGGCACGCACTTACGCACAGCAGAATCTCGCGCCGGGACTTTACTCACGGAACCAGGAGACGTGGGACGCCAGGCTCAGCCTGACCTGGAACCTGTTCGATGGGTTTGCGCGCGAGAGCCGGCTCGCACGGGCGAAAGCCGATCGGAAACAGGCTGCGGCGGAGGTCGATGCTATTCGTGATCAGGTGGAAAATCAGGTGTGGGCGGCTTACTCCACGGCGCGAACCGCACTGCGGCAGCAGAGGGCGGCGGCCGCGTTGCTGGCTTCTGCGAGTGAGTCGTATGACGCAGCCCTGCAGTCGTACAACTACGGAGTTCGCAGTCAGATCGACGTGGTTTCCGCACAACGTGCTCTGGCAGTGGCGCGTACCGCCGACG
>Ga0193742_1002231_pt1 | contig 11223 bp, 6 predicted proteins | sample L2c1metaG_FD_165511 | JGI IMG/M metagenome (GOLD analysis project Ga0193742, IMG submission 165511) | Soil microbial communities from a riparian zone of the East river system, Colorado, United States - L2c1 | ecosystem: Environmental > Terrestrial > Soil > Riparian zone | place: USA: East River... | reverse complement strand
CGAATGAATTTGCAAAACTCGGGCGCATTGCGTTGTGAGAATGCGAATCTGCGCCCAGTGGTCACCTTTTCAACGAGTCGTCCCTGCGAACGCAGGGACCCCAGCGTGAGCGCCCTTGCGCTCATCCTCGTTTCGGCAGTGGAGTGGATGCCTTCTGATACAACCAACGCCAGGGGTTATGGGTCCCTGCGTTCGCAGGGACGACCTGAGAGGTGGCCTTTAAATTCAGAACAATTCGCAACAATTTCGCTCCTGCAAATCAGTAGCGATTGCGCCGTGCATGCGTGCTTTGACGTTACATGATCGGCTGCTAAAGCATCGCCATGAGCCAATCCGTTCACACCTCAAAGACCCGCGTCGCGGCGATTTCGATGGCCGCCAGCGCCAGCATGGCCGCGGCCAAATTCGTCGTCGGCATCGCGATCGGCAGTCTCGCGCTGATCTCCGAGGCGCTGCACTCCTCGGTCGATCTCGCGGCGACCGTCGTCACCTGGATAGTGGTGCAGGTGTCCGACAAGCCGGCGGACGAGGAACATCATTACGGCCACGGCAAGATGGAGAGCCTGTCGGCGCTCGGCGTGATCGCGATGCTGTATGTGCTGGCGGGCGGCATCCTCGTCGCCGCCTATGGGCGCTTACGCGATGGCGCGCCGCCGCCCACCTTGTCGGCGATCCCGTTCGTGGTTCTCCTGATCGACATCGCGGTCAATCTGTGGCGCGCCTTTGCGCTGCATCGCACCGCGCGCGCGACCAGAAGCCAGGCGCTCGCCGCCGACGCCTTGCATTTTGCGTCCGACGTGCTCGGATCGATCGCCGTCATCATCGGGCTCGCGCTGTCCGGGCTTGGATATCGCTGGGGCGACGCGGCCGCTGCGATCGGCGTCGCGGTGGTGATTTCGGCGCTGGGCCTGCGGCTGGCGCGTTCCACCGTGGAAACCCTGCTCGACCGTGCGCCGGACGGCGTCGCCGAGAAAGCCACCGCCGCGCTCAAGGCGCTGCCCGGCATCGTCGATGTCGAGCGGCTGCGGGCGCGCATGGTCGGCCCGACCCATTTCATCGACGCCATCGTCCAGGTGCCGCGCACCTTTCCGATCGATCGCGTCGAAGCGATCAAGCGACAGGCGCAGGACGCGGTCACCGCTGCGCTCGGCGATGCCGATCTGACCTTTACCGCGGTCCCGATCGCGCGCGACAACGAGAGCATCCGCGAACGCATCATGGTGATCGCGCGCAATTCGGGCCTCGCCGTCCATCATGTCACCGTGCACGATCTCGGCGGCAAGCTGACCGTCAGCATCGACCTCGAAGTCGACGGCGAGATGGCGCTCAATGCGGCCCACGACATCGCCCATGAGTTCGAGCGCAATATCCGCGAGGAGTTCGGCGACGACGTCGAAGTCGACACCCATATCGAACCGCTGGAACCGGAATTGCCGCTGGGCACCGATGCCGCGCCCGATCGCGTCGAGACCATCAAGTCCGCGTTGTCGGGTTTTGCGGCCGACGGCGCCATCCATGACATCCATAATGTGCGGGTGCGCGACACCGATGCCGGTGAAATCGTCAACTTCCATTGCCGCGCCGCGCCCTCGATGAGCGTGATCAAGGTTCACGAGAGCGTCGATGAGATCGAGCGCGCCCTGCGCCGCGCGTTCCCCACCGTCAAGCGCGTCATCAGCCACGCCGAGCCGCCGAATGCGTGAGATGCAGCGAACATGAGGAGAAAGCTGCCGACCTCATCCTGAGGGCCTGTGAAGCTATCGCCAACGTCATCCTGAGAGGGTGTGATTCTTTCGAATTTTGCAATTTTGGCATGAGTCAAATCAACGACTTACAGACGCCAAAACCGCAGAAGTCGAATAAAATCACAGACTCTGAGGTGCGAGCTCTTGCGAGCCTCGAAGGATGGCCGCCCGCACGGCGCTGAACAACATCCTTCGAGGCGCGCAAGAAAGAGCGCGCACCTCACGGGCGAACGCACCGCGTTCGTCCCGGGGATGACGTCGGAGGTAGCTTCACAGCAGGAACCGCGCGCGTTCTCGTTTCGGACTCACTTTGTGACCTCATCGACGCCCCAATTCTCCGTTGGACAAGATTTATTTGAAATTAACGAATCGTTGACTCTCGACAGCCCGGCAAAACTGGATTCAAATCGCTGTGATTCGGAAGCGAGCGGGGTGGCTTCCGGACGTGTTTAATTTGATTTTTATTTGGGGGTGTCAGGCATGGCGCGCGCACACGCGGCGAGCGCGTGCGTCCAATCCGATTCGATCAAGGGATTGGCGCAATCGATCGCGAAACCGGCCTACCATAGACTGCTGATAGCGGAGCCTGCGCTCCGCCGCGCGGTGCCCACTCTGATCATCGCGTTCCTGATCACCATCTGCCTTGGCGCCTTCGTCCAGGTGGTCGATCAGAACCGGCAAAGGCGCGCGGCGATGAAGCGAGACCTCGCGGCCGTGGCCGACATTCTCGCCGAGCGTATCGACCACCTCGCTTCCGAGCCACAGGAGCGCCCGGCTTCGTTCGAGCGCCTGCAACTGCTGCTCGCCGATCTCATCCCGTCCTGGGGCCGGGCCAACGGCCGGCATGTGTTCGTCACCGGCGAGGGCCAGCACGTCCTCGCCCGCGCGCCGGTCGACGGCGACATCGGCGATACCGCCAATGTCCTTGATATCGTCGGCGCCGCGCTGCCCTTGGCCGGCCCCGATCAGCCGTCGGCTGCGACCGACGTCACCCTGCCCAACGGCAACAGCGCATTGGCCATTTCACACGTGATCAAATCGCTGGCCGGCCAGGTCATCGTGATCCAGGAAAAGGTGGATCCGTTATGGGGATCCGATGCGGCGCTGTCGGTGACGCTTTCCGCTACCACCGGATTTGTCGTGCTGATCCTGGGCTTTGCCTTTCACTGGCAGTCGACCCGCGCCCGCGAAGGCGATCTCATCAATGACGCGGTGCGCGGCCGGATCGATACCGCGCTCAATCGCGGGCGCTGCGGCTTGTGGGATTGGGACCTGTCGCGCGGCCGTATCTTCTGGTCGCAATCGATGTTCACCATGCTCGGCCTCGACAGCCGCAGCGACCTGTTGACCTTCGGCGAGGTCAACGCGCTGGTGAAGTCGGACGATATCGATCTGTTCGAGATCGCCAACCAGTTGATCTCGGGGCGGATCGACCACATCGACCAGACCTTCCGCATGCAGCACACCGGCGGCCACTGGATCTGGCTGCGGGTGCGCTGCGAACTCAGCCACGGCGCCGGCGATGCCGGCTTGCACCTGATCGGCATCGCGGTCGACATCACCGAGCAGAAGAGTCTCGCCGAGAAAACCGTCGAGGCCGATCTGCGGCTGCGCGATGCGATCGAGACCATTCCGGAAGCTTTTGTGCTCTGGGACGCTGAAGACCGGCTCGTGTTGTGCAATTCGCACTTCCAGCGCCTGCACAAGCTGCCGGATTCGGCGGTCGCACCAGGCACCTCCTATGAGACCGTGATCGAGGTCGGCAGCATGCCGGAGGTCCGCACCCGGTTGCAGGAGACGGCAGCGCAGGTGCCGGGCGCGCGTACCTTCGAGGCCCAGATCGAGGACGGCAGCTGGCTGCACATCAGCGAGCGACGCACCAAGGACGGCGGCTATGTCTCGGTCGGCACCGACATCACCCGCATCAAGGAACACGAACAGAAGCTGGTCGACAACGACCTTCGGCTGCGGGCCTCCGTGATCGACCTGAAGCGTTCGCAAACCGCGCTGGAACGCCAGGCCGTCGAGCTTGCCGACCTCGCGGAAAAATATTCCGAGGAAAAAAACCGCGCCGAGGAAGCCAACCAGACCAAATCCAGATTCCTCGCCAATATGAGCCACGAGCTGCGCACGCCGCTCAACGCCATCATCGGCTTTTCCGAGATCATGGGAAGCGGCATGTTCGGTACGCTCGGCTCGGAAAAATACCAGGAATATTGCCACGACATCCTGACCAGCGGCCGCTATCTGCTCGAAGTCATCAACGACATCCTGGATATGTCGAAGATCGAAGCCGGCCGGATGCAGCTCGATATGGAGCCGCTCGATCTGTCCAAGACGCTGCAAGAATCCATGCGCGTGGTCTCCGGACGCGCCGAGCACAAGAACCTTGTCCTCGACGCCGACATCGAAGGCACCCTTGCGGTGGTGGCGGATCGCCGCGCGATCAAGCAGATCATGGTCAATTTACTGTCGAACGCGGTCAAATTCACGCCGGACGGCGGCAGGGTGGTGGTACGCGGCCGGATGCGCGAGGATTCAATTCACCTGATGATCGCCGACACCGGCATCGGCATCGCCCCGCAATCGCTGACGCGGCTGGGCCGGCCGTTCGAGCAGGTCGAGAGCCAGCTCACCAAGACCTATCACGGCTCAGGGCTCGGACTTGCGATCGCCAAGTCGCTGACCAATCTGCATGGCGGATCGATGCGGCTGCGCTCGCGGCTCGGCACCGGCACGGTGGTATGCGTGTCATTGCCGCGCGACGCGCGGAAAGTGAAGGCGGATATCTCCGCGGCGGCGTAACACAGGGCGACGGCTTCAAGGCTCCAGCGTCGGCGCGACCTCGCGGGCGATCTGCGCCAGCGCTGCGATCAATGGCGTCAGCGGATCACGCTGCGGCACCACCAGGCCAACGCTGTAGGTCACCGTGGGATCGACGATGGGGATGCTCCGCACAGTGTCCGACAGGCCGAGCGTCTGCACGAGCATGGCCGGCATCACGCTCGCCCAGCGCCCGGTCTTGACGTGGGTGTAGAGCACGATGATCGAATTCGACGTCAGCGTCGGCGTCGCCTCGGCGCCGGCGGCTTTCAGCGCGCGATCGATGATGCGGCGGTTTTGCATGTCGGGCGTCAGCAGGCACAGCGGCACCTGGCCCACTTCGTGCCAGGTGACCTGTTTGCGATCGCCGAACATGCCATCCGGAGAGGTCAGCAAACGGTAGCTCTCGTTGTAAAGCGGGATCGAGCGGACTTTGCCGAGCGGTTCGTTTTCCAGATAGGTCAGCCCGGCATCGACCTCGAGGTTTTCCAGCAACCCGAGCACCTCGATCGAAGTGCAGGACACGATGCGGAAGCGCACATCCGGATGGCGGGCGCGGAACGGCGTGGTCAGCGCAGCGACCATGCCGAGCGCGGTCGGGATCGCGGCAAGGGCGATTTCGCCGGAAAGGCCCTGCTTGAGCGCGTTGATCTCCTGCCGCATCGCGCGGGCATCCCCGACGATCCGCCGCGCCCAGTCGAGCGCCCGCTCGCCTTCCGGTGTAAAGCCCTGGAATCGGGAACCGCGCTGCACCAGCATGACGCCGAGGATTTCCTCGAGCTGCTTGAGGCTCGTCGACATCGTCGGCTGGGTCACGCCACAGGCCTCCGCGGCGCGTCCGAAGTGGCGTTCCTTGGCCAAGGCCAGCAGCAATTCAAGCTTGTCGATCAAAAAACGCCCTCTCCTGCGAGTCCCCGTGTCGAGAGTACCACGCCCACGCGCGAGCCAGTACGCCTAAAGGCCGCATCCGATGCACCGGCCACCGCCTGAATTAGTCATTATTCAGTTTTTCTATCAAACGATTTTGTATCCGGATCGATCCGGTTTCCGTATCGCAGCATGAGACAGCTTTATTGATGTTTGGATCGATTCCAGCTTTCATCGCTTTACAAAATAAGCCTCTGAAAGAGAAGGCAAATGGCGCCAGCATACGAACCATGGAATGCAGACCGGGGCGCTGAAATCATCGCCGAGCACGCGCGCCTGGAAGGCGCGACATTGGTGATCCTGCACGCGCTGCAAGAAGTATTTGGCTATGTGCCGGAGCCCGCGATTCCGATGATCGCGCAGGCGCTCAATCTGTCGCGCGCCGAGATCCATGGCGTGTTCACGTTCTATCATGATTTCCGTCATGAGCCCGCCGGCCGGCATGTCCTGAAATTATGCCGCGCCGAAGCCTGCCAGGCCGCCGGCGGCGATGCGCTGGCCGCGCGCGCCGAGGCGAAACTCGGCATCGCACTCGGCAACACCACCGCCGATGATCGCGTGACCTTGGAGCCGATCTATTGCCTCGGCCTGTGTGCCACCGCGCCATCGGCGATGCTTGATGGCCGCGTGGTCGGTCGTCTCGACGAGGCGCGCATCGACGCGCTGGTGGCGGAGGCGCAGCGGTGAAAATGCGGATTTTCGTTCCCCGCGATGCCGGCGCGATTGCCGTCGGTGCCGACGATGTCGTTGCCGCACTCGAGCAGGCAGCCGAAAAGCGCGGCCTGCCGATCACCGTCGTGCGAACCGGATCGCGCGGGCTTTATTGGCTGGAGCCGATGGTCGAGGTCGAGACTGTGGAAGGCCGCGTGGCATACGGCCCGGTGAGCCCGGCGGATGTCCCCTCTCTGTTCGATGCTATCGCCAATAATGGCCCGCACGCGCTGCGGCTTGGCATCGCCGACGAGATTCCCTGGCTGAAGCGCCAGACCCGCCTGACGTTTGCGCGTTGCGGCGTGGTGGATCCGCGTTCGGTCGAGGATTATCGCGCCCATGACGGCTATAAGGGCCTGGAGCGTGCGCTGACGCTGACCAGCGATGCGATACTGGCCGACGTCACGACGTCAGGATTGCGCGGCCGCGGCGGCGCGGGATTCCCGACCGGCATCAAATGGAAGACCGTGGCGCAAGCCAGCGCCGACCGGAAATATATCGTATGCAACGCAGACGAAGGCGACAGCGGCACGTTCGCCGACCGCATGATCATGGAAGGCGATCCCTTTGTCGTGATCGAGGGCATGACCATCGCCGGAATCACGGTGGGCGCCACCAAGGGCTATATCTACATCCGTTCGGAATACCCGCACGCCGTCGAAGCCATGAACGCGGCGATCGCGGCTGCCAGGCGCGCGAGCTTCCTCGGCGACCGCATCTGCGGCTCCGCGCACAATTTTGACCTTGAAGTCCGGGTCGGCGCCGGCGCCTATGTCTGCGGCGAAGAAACCTCGCTCTTGGAAAGCCTCGAAGGCCGCCGCGGCATCGTCCGCGCCAAGCCGCCGCTGCCCGCGCATAAGGGCCTGTTCGGCAAGCCCACCGTAATCAACAACGTGCTGTCGTTCGCGGCAATCCCCTTCATCCTCGCCGGCGGCGCCAAGGCCTATGCGGATTTCGGCATGGGCCGCTCGCGCGGCACGATGCCGATCCAGCTCGCCGGCAACATCAAGTATGGCGGACTGTTCGAGATCGCCTTCGGCATCACGCTCGGCGAACTGATCGACGACGTCGGCGGCGGCACTTTTACCGGACGGCCGGTTCGGGCCGTGCAGGTCGGCGGTCCGCTCGGGGCTTACTTCCCGCGCGAGCTGTTCGATACACCGTTCGACTATGAATCCTTTGCCGCGCGCGACGGCCTGATCGGCCATGGCGGCATCGTGGTATTCGACGACAGCGTCGACATGGCGAAGCAGGCGCGCTTTGCGATGGAATTCTGCGCCGTGGAATCCTGCGGCAAGTGCACGCCGTGCCGGATCGGTTCGACCCGCGGCGTCGAGACCATCGACAAGATCCGCGCCGGCGAACGCGTCGAGGAAAATATCGCGGTGATCGAAGACCTCTGCAACACCATGAAGTTCGGCTCGCTGTGTGCGCTGGGTGGCTTTACCCCCTACCCCGTTTCGAGTGCGTTGAAACATTTCCGGGAAGATTTCGCACCCGTGCCCACGCGCCAGCAGGCCGCGGAATAAAGGAGACTGTAATGTCGCTGATTCAGGAAATCGATTTCGGCACGCCGCGCTCCAAATCCGAAGCCATGGTCACGCTGACCATCGACGGTCAGAGCGTCACGGTGCCCGAGGGCACCTCGATCATGCGCGCGGCGATGGAAGCCGGCACGCAGATCCCAAAACTCTGCGCCACCGACATGGTCGACGCGTTCGGCTCCTGCCGGCTATGCCTGATCGAAATCGAAGGCCGCGCCGGCACGCCGTCCTCCTGCACCACCCCGGCGATGAACGGCCTCGTGGTTCACACCCAGACCGATCGGCTCAAGAAGCTGCGCAAGGGCGTGATGGAGCTCTATATCTCCGATCACCCGCTGGACTGCCTGACTTGTGCGGCGAACGGCGACTGCGAATTGCAGGACATGGCGGGCGCGGTCGGCTTGCGCGACGTCCGCTACGGCTATCAGGGCGAAAATCATGTGTTCGCCAAATCAAACGGCACGCCCAACGCGGCCTGGATGCCGAAGGACGAGTCCAACCCTTATTTCACCTACGATCCCTCGAAATGCATCGTCTGCTCGCGCTGCGTCCGCGCCTGCGAGGAAGTGCAAGGCACGTTCGCGCTGACAATCTCCGGACGCGGTTTCGACAGCCGGGTTTCGCCTGGCATGAGCGAGAGTTTTCTTGGCTCCGAATGCGTGTCCTGCGGCGCCTGCGTGCAGGCCTGCCCGACCGCGACCCTGACCGAAAAATCCGTGATCGAGATCGGCCAGCCCGAGCACTCGGCGGTGACGACCTGCGCCTATTGCGGCGTCGGCTGCACCTTCAAGGCGGAAATGCGCGGCGAGGAAGTGGTGCGCATGGTGCCGTACAAGGACGGCAAGGCCAATCGCGGCCATTCCTGTGTCAAGGGACGCTTCGCCTGGGGCTACACCAACCACAAGGAGCGCATCCTCAATCCGATGATTCGCGAGAAGATCACCGATCCCTGGCGCGAAGTGTCGTGGGATGAGGCGTTCGACTACGCGGCTTCCGAGTTCAAGCGGATCCAGGCCAAATATGGCCGCGACTCCGTCGGCGGAATCACCTCGTCCCGTTGCACCAACGAGGAAACCTATCTGGTGCAGAAGCTGATCCGCGCCGGCTTCGGCAACAACAACGTCGATACCTGCGCCCGCGTCTGCCATTCGCCGACCGGCTATGGCCTCGCCACCACCTTTGGTACCTCGGCCGGCACCCAGGATTTCGATTCGGTGGAACATACCGACGTCGTCATGGTCATCGGCGCCAACCCCGCATCGGCGCATCCGGTGTTCGCCTCGCGTCTCAAGAAACGGCTGCGCCAAGGCGCCAAGCTGATCGTGGTCGATCCGCGGCGCACCGAGATGGTGGAATCCCCTCACGTCAAGGCACTACATCTGCCGCTGATGCCCGGCACCAATGTCGCTGTGTTGACTGCTTTGGCGCATGTCATCGTCACCGAGGGCCTCGTCGACGAAGCCTTTGTGCGCGAACGCTGCGACTGGAGCGAGTTCGAGGAATGGGCGACCTTCGTCGCCGATCCGAAGAACAGCCCCGAAGCAACCGCGATCATGACTGGTGTCGACCCGAAAGATCTGCGCGCAGCGGCGCGGCAGTTCGCGACCGGCGGCAATGGTGCGATCTACTACGGGCTCGGCGTCACCGAGCACAGCCAGGGCTCGACCACCGTGATCGCGATCGCCAATCTTGCAATGGCGACCGGCAATATCGGCCGTCCAGGCGTCGGCGTGAATCCGCTGCGCGGCCAGAACAACGTGCAGGGCGCCTGCGACATGGGTTCGTTCCCCCATGAACTGCCGGGCTATCGCCATATCTCGGGTGATGCGGTGCGCGACCAGTTCGAGGCGATGTGGAACGTCAAGCTTAACCCGGAGCCTGGCCTGCGCATTCCCAACATGTTCGATGCCGCGATCGAAGGCACCTTCATGGGCATCTACGTGCAGGGAGAAGACATCCTGCAGTCCGACCCCAATACCAGGCATGTGGTGGCGGCGCTGTCGGCGATGGAATGCGTCGTCGTCCACGATCTATTCCTCAACGAGACCGCGAACTACGCCCACGTTTTCCTGCCCGGCTCGACCTTCCTCGAAAAGGACGGCACTTTCACCAACGCCGAGCGCCGCATCCAGCGCATACGTAAGGTGGTGTCCCCGCGCAACGGCCTCGGCGATTGGGAAGTCACCATCCGCCTTGCCAAGGCGATGGGCTTCGAGATGAAGTACGATCATCCCTCGCAGATCATGGACGAGATCGCGGCGCTGACGCCGACTTTTGCCGGCGTTTCCTACGCCAAGCTCGACGAGCTCGGCTCGGTGCAGTGGCCCTGCAACGAGAAGGCGCCGGAAGGCACGCCGGTGATGCATATCGGCGGCTTCGTCCGCGGCAAGGGCAAGTTCGTCATCACCGAATACATTCCAACCGACGAGCGTACCGGTCCGCGCTACCCCTTGCTGCTAACCACCGGCCGCATCCTGAGCCAGTACAATGTCGGCGCGCAGACCCGCCGCACCGAGAATGTCGTCTGGCACAGCGAAGACCTGTTGGAAATCCACCCACACGATGCCGAGCAACGCGGCGTGCGCGACGGCGACTGGGTACGGCTTGCCAGCCGGGCCGGCGAGACCACGCTGCGCGCCCTGATCACCGACCGGGTCGCGCCGGGCGTGGTCTATACAACCTTCCACCACCCCGACACGCAAGCGAACGTCATCACCACGGAGTATTCCGACTGGGCGACCAATTGCCCGGAATACAAGGTCACGGCGGTGCAGATATCGCCGTCGAACGGCCCGTCCGAATGGCAAAAGGCCTATGACGAGCAGGCCCGCCATTCGCGCCGCATCGCGCCCGTCGTCGAAGCCGCGGAGTAATCGTTGCGCGATCCGGTCCGCACAGTTGATCGCAAGGTCTGGCGCGATGGCAGCCTGAGCGAAGGCACGCGCATCATTCCGCAAGAGACAGCGCTGGCGCTGACCTATAATGGCGGCACCTATGCCGTGATGATGGCCACGCCACGCGACCTCGAGGATTTCGCGATCGGCTTAAGCCTCAGCGAAGGCATCATCCAGTCGCCCGACGATATCGACTCGCTCGATATCGTCGACCTCGACGACGGCGTCGAATTGCGGATGTGGCTGGCGCAATCCAGGGCCGACCGGCTGAGCGAGCGGCGGCGGCATATCGCGGGCCCCACCGGCTGCGGCCTCTGCGGCATCGATTCGATCGCGGAAGCGGTTCGCCCCGCGGCCATCGTCGCGCACGGCCGGTCGTTTTCGCCGCGCGAGATCATGGCGGCGATGCGGAGCATCCCGCCGCTGCAAACGATCAATATCGAGACGCGTGCGGTACACGCCGCGGCGTTCTGGACCCCGGCGCGCGGCATCGTCACCCTGCGCGAGGACGTTGGCCGCCACAATGCGCTGGACAAGCTCGCCGGCGCGCTGGCGCATCAGCAGCTCCCGACCAACGAG
>Ga0193742_1002230_pt1 | contig 11226 bp, 10 predicted proteins | sample L2c1metaG_FD_165511 | JGI IMG/M metagenome (GOLD analysis project Ga0193742, IMG submission 165511) | Soil microbial communities from a riparian zone of the East river system, Colorado, United States - L2c1 | ecosystem: Environmental > Terrestrial > Soil > Riparian zone | place: USA: East River... | reverse complement strand
TTGCTCCGTGCTCAATAAGCCATTCCCAAGTCCGGTCAGGTGAGGAATAGTCAACCGCTGCGTCATTTCGGACGTAACTGACGGCGACCAGTGCCTCTTCTGACCCTGCTATCAAATCAAGCTCACTGAGCATATCGACCGCGCGATTACAGCCCGGCCCGAGCTTATCCAGATCGAGAACGGCTGGAGGAACGCACGAGAGCAGAGGCCCGGAGCCGTCCAGCACGGGCACTTCCGCGAGATCGAGACGGTAGTCGAGAACCCTGATGCCGAGCCAGCCCCGCCGTGCGGCAGCCGCGAAGCCCGCAATCATCGTCTATGGCAAACGCGTAGGAACCACTCTCACCGTATGCACAGACGACGATTGCCCAGTACACGACCCACGAGCAGCAGCAGAACAAGCCGCCAATCCAGCCCCATCGTTGGAACCCGCGCCCGAAGCCGAGACACAGAAAGAGGCCGAGAAATACAGCGCCAGTTGCTGCAGAAACGCTCGTCGTGAATTCAGGACGGCTTAAGGATTCCCGCGATATGTTTGGGATGCGATGAATGAGAGACACGCCGTCCAATGGCAGATTCGTCAAGGCTACCAATGTGAAACGGGCTCCATGCTGCTTCATCTTTGGGCAAATAGTGAAGCGTCGATCATCGCCTTACTTCCACGATTGACGCGCACTGACTTGAATGACGCGATGTTGAACCTGAATCCAATGTGGCGGGCATACATCGCCCATGTTTCCGAGTGTCAGCATTGTTCCGCAGCAACATTGAACTCGACGTCGCTTTGACGGATTGGGACATCGTCAACTTAAGGATGTGAGAAGCTGAGCGGGTGAGAGGGTGAGCCTTCCCGCGAGATAAGTTGGCACATTTAACCGGGATCGAAATGGAAGCCCGTATTCTCATCCCTCGGCCCTTTAATTCTCGTAGGGATGAAGGTGAGAATCAGGGCTTTAGCCACCGAAACAACTAAGTCATGGTATTCCATTTTCTGGCATTCTTCAGGAAGGCTTAAGCCTACTTTGCAAAAATATTCTGGTCGCCGAAAGCCGCTACGTACTTGAACGCTGGATCTGGTCACCTCACCTATGGATAAGTCTAAGATCGGTTCTTGCGAACGAGGTCGTTTGGATGAGCTGTATTCGCTCGAAAGTGACGAAAAACTTCTTCATCTACGACTGTCCTTTGAAGAGCTAACTGACGTTGCGCAAATTGCGCTTCGTGAAGAACTCACAAGGCGCGGACTTTGGTCAGCCGCTGAGATAAGTGATATCGATCAAGGCGACTGTCCATCGTTGAGTGATGAGGAACCTCTCCGTCAATCTGGGGAGAACTCTCTGGCGGTGTGGGAAGGAAAAACTCAAGAGGAGGCCGAAGTACTCCGCCATCTTCTACAGCTCGCAAACATTACTGCTGTCGCACTTCCTCTCCAATCGGGGAATTTGCGGACGGTACAAGTAAACGTTGATCGGGACGACGCTGAGAAAGCTCTGACAATCCTCTCTCATGGGATCCCAGAGGAGATCGTGAAAGAATTGGTCTCCGAGTTTACGTCGGATGCATTCGTGATTCCGCGCTACCGTTCATGTGATTCCACCGACGTGACCTTAGACTCGGCCGGGGCGACAAATCGCTGGTCATGTGGAAATTGCGGATCTCACTGGGAGGACGGCCTGGATGGTGCACCCGTCCCGCTTTCATTGAGTCCTCCGCTTAGCGAGAACGGTCTTTCAGACCATAGCGAGTCTGAAGCCGTCGAGATACGAGCTTCAAAATCAAACCTTCGTTCTATCGGTGTAATCGTTCTCGGAACGGCCCTGGCGTTTATTGCGCGTTGGGTTCAGCCGTGGACCCCACTTCGGCTGTTGGGATTGTGTCTCGTCGTACCGTCGGAAATCCTGATGATAGTGGCTCGACTACAACTGGGAGGATCTTTTTCAGTTCGCGCTGAGGCGAGAAGTTTAGTTACGCACGGTCTGTACTCTCGTATCCAAAATCCTATCTATCTCTTCGGAGGCGTGACGTTGGCTGGGTTGATTCTGTTCTTAGACAGGCCGTGGTACCTTGTCGCATTTCTGATTGTTATCCCAATGCAACTTTTTCGCATCCGTCGTGAAAGGGAGGTCCTTACCAAAAAGTTTGGCGAGTCGTATCTGCAGTATAGGAAGCAAACATGGTTTTGAGCAGATAACTCCTGTGGCGGATGCGATCCCGAGTCCCATCCAGGGCGGGAACCGGTAAAGGAGGGTGTAGTACGTGGGATTGTTGCGTCGCGACGGACTTGTGTCACATTTATCCTCGGTCGGTGACGTTATTGAATATCGCTGTTCCCGATGCGGGCTGGTCTACAACTCTGCCTACGAACAGCCTCCTCACCAAATCTATACAAATCCTTACAGTCGCTTCACGTTTCCTGACGGCACGCCATCATTCTGCCAGCTACCTTTCGAATAACGATGTTCGTCCTGCTGGAACTCTATGCGTTTCAGAGCGACAAATCCTCAAGGGTCGGTAGTTGGTAAGGGGAGAGACAGATTGAAGAGAAGCTTTGTGGTGGCGGCATCGTCCGTTGTACTGATGCTATCGATGACACCGCTTGTTTATGGTCAAAGCACGAGCGTCACCGGACAGTGGCTGGTGGTATATGAAGGAAAGTCCGAAACAGCGCTGTTGACGCTCAGACAGGCGCGGGGCTCCGCCACCGGACAGTGGATGTCGGAGAAGGGCGCTACGTCAAAGCTCAAGGATGGGAAGCTTGCAGGGGATACTCTCACCTTCTCGTTCGTTCACGACAAGTCGCGCTTCAATGCGACAGGCCACCTCACCGGCGACGCCATGTCGCTCGACGTCATTGAGCTTCAAAAAGGTGGCAAGACTGCTGAGATCCATGGAAAGGCCAGCCGCGGGGGAATGCAGTAGCCATGTTGATTTTTGTAAAGCCTTTAATCCTAAGAAGTTGTTGGCAAAAGATCGACAGGGGATTCGAATCTGTTCATTCGTCAACTCCCCTCGTTGTGTGTCCTGGCTCTCTTCGACCACCTTCGGGTGCCGCTTTTGAAATAAATCCTTTGAGGGTAGATCACTATGCAACAGCTCACTCGTAGCCTCACCTTCTTGGGCCTGATTACGGCTCGCGCTGTCTCTACCTCTCCGGTCTGGAGGCGCGCTTTGAGAAGGGACATGTGTCGACGGCCACATGCCGTCCTTGCCTGCACCCCACTTCTTCTGTGCCTAGTCACCGCTACTACATTTGCGCAGCAACAAACTGCCGAATTAGAGATTAGCAGCAGTTCGCTCCCAGATGCACCTCTACCCCGGTCAGGCCCGCAGAGCTCGGCTGAGCGAACCCCCTATGCGGAGGGGTCAGCCATCGTCTCAGGCACCGTGCTGGACGGAACCGGAGCCGCCATTTCCGGCGCACAGGTCAGTTTGACGCATAGGGACGGAACGCAATTGCACAGTCTAACGTCCGGAGCGAACGGTGAATTTGCTTTTACTAAACTCCCTGCCGGTTCCTATCTGGTGATCGTCAACGCCAAGGGGTTTGCGCCGTTCACATCCACGGAGTTCGCCGTCACGGCGCAGCAGTCCTACGAGGTTCCTAGCATCTCACTAGCAGTTGCTTCGGCAGACACATCTGTGACGGTCCGTCCCACTGAGGAGATCGCCGCTGAGCAGATCAAAGCGGAAGAGAAGCAGCGCCTTATCGGCATCATCCCGAATTTTTACATAAGCTACGTCTACGACGCGGCTCCGATGACCACGAAACAGAAATTCTCGCTCGCTTCACGCGACACCTTCGATCCCATTTCCTTGATCGGAGTAGGCCTCGCCGCCGGCATCGAGCAGGCGAATAACACCTATGCCGGCTATGGGCAAGGTGCCGCGGGCTATGGCAAACGTTTTGCCGCACAGTTCGGCGATGGACGCAGCAGCGACTTCCTGAGCCATGCGGTCTTCCCCTCGCTCTTCCACCAAGATCCACGCTACTTCTACCAGGGAACCGGCTCCACAAAATCCCGCCTCGTGCATGCCCTGAGCTACTCAGTCATCGCACGTAGCGATGCTGGAAAGCCTATGCCGAACTACTCCTACTTTCTGGCCGCTATTTGCTCAGGAGCCCTATCCAACGCGTACTATCCTCATGCGGATCGGGGAATTAACCTCGTCTTCACCACCGCCGCTATCGGCATCGCGGGAAGGGCGGGTGGGACTGTCGTCCGTGAGTTCTTCTCGAAACGCCTTACGACGAATGTGCCTGGTAACGGAAAACCCTAAGTATGGAAGCATGCTGATTGCCGATGAGAGACCGCCTGGGTCGCATATGCTGCGGATATAGCGACCTAGACTTGCATGGGCCACGCATAGAGGTAGCCAATTCCACGCACGCTCCGAATTCTCTCGGTGCCATCGTTCTGCGGACCAAGCTTGCGGCGAAGGTTGCTGATGTGGAGGTCGATGCTTCGATCAAATGGGGAGAACTTCCGGTCAAGAACATTCTCAACGAGTGCCTCACGGGTCAAAACCTGTCCCGGCGTTTCGAAAAACGCGCGTAATAGATCGAACTCCGCAGAGGTCAACCTCACAGGCTCGCCCGCCTTCAATACCGTACGCGCTGCCAAATCGAGCTCGATATCCCCGGAACGGATCACAGGGGGACGCGATGCGGTGTTGTTCTCGGATTGCCACCCGGATCTGCGAAGTATCGCCGAGATTCGCGCGATCAACTCGCGGGGGTTGAACGGCTTCGGCAAGTAGTCATCGGCGCCGAGTTCAAGGCCGAGGATGCGGTCGAATTCATCCCCTTTTGCCGTAAGCATCAGGACAGGGGTCCTGACGCGCATTCTGATCTCCCGTAGAACGTCAAACCCCTTTATGTCCGGCAACATGACGTCCAGAACGATTAGTTCATGAGTGTCCTCGATTGCGGTTCTTATCCCTTCGCCGCCGGTATGCACAACGGAAAGAGTGAAGCCCTCCGGTTCCAGGTATTGCGTCACCAGATGGCACAAGTCACGGTCGTCGTCCACTACCAGAAGACGTGGGCTGGCTCGCTGTGTCACGCCATTTGAGTTGTGCAAGGTCTGTATCTCCACAAGCCAAAGGAGCGGCTCTTATTCATGATACCTCTGACGTCTTTCCACTGATCTGTTATCCATGTGGCGCGCAAGAATCTGCAATCTCAGCCAACTTACAAATCTTGACACTTTGCAGTGGTTTCCTGACAGTACTGGCTCCGCCTTCCCGTGACAATGAAACCTGTGGAGGAAAATATGACGCAGCATTGATGGACTTCAATCAGATTGCATGGATCGTGTCGTTCTTTGCGATTCGCGTAGCCATCCTCCTCAGTAGTGGATTTGAGTGTTCGTAAGCGATATGGCGATTCCATGCAACTCCTCCGCCAACGGCCAAGAGATACCTTCGCACTTCAACATCCTTATGAGTCCTTGCCTTATGGCGATATTCGAGAACCTACGCCTGCATCGCAGACATCACTCATTGGTTGTGTTCTGCTTGCTGTCGGTCTTGCCTCCGCTGTCGGCGCAGACAGCGAAAGAGTTGATGACTGATGCATGCTACAACGAGCGCCAACAGCACAAGAATGACGCGTTGTGGGCAAGCCGGGTAGAGCGTCATACTGCCGGACATATTTACCTCGAAGAGGAAATTGAGACCGTGGCCGGTCCAATTCGTCGACTCGTTTCAGTAGATGGTCATGAGCCGCCACCTGCAGAACGGAAGCAGCAGGACGATCGACTCCGCAAGTTGATGCAAAACCCGAAGACACAGCAGGCAATGAAGAAGAACCGGGAAGCAGATCAAAAGAAAGTTGATGAAATTCTTCGCGCGATGCCCGACGTTTTCCTCTTCGAGGATCAAGGCAGACAGGAGGCCCTGGAAAAGCTCGCGTTTCGCCCGAATCCTGCGTACAACCCCACGACCTATGAGGAGACGGTACTTCACGCTCTGAGCGGCCTCATCCTGATCGATCTCCAGGAGAAGCGACTGGCACAACTCTCAGCAACTCTGACAGAGCAAGTGGATTTTGGCTATGGAGTGATCGGTCAACTGAAGAAGGGAGGCACCATCGAAGTGAATCGAACCAGGCTTTCTCCGGGGATATGGAAGACAAGCTCATCCAAGATCAACATCAACGGTCGCATCGTTCTCTTTAAGACCATCAGCAAGCAGCAGGACGAAACTCAAAGCGGCTTCAAGCCGGTAGCTCCCGACACGAGCATCGAGCGAGCACTTGAAGAGCTCATGGGCAAATGAGGTAGCTTGTCCGATTCAATCCAGGGATGGCTGCGATCAAACCAACAATTTGAAGGAGGTCATAATAATGTTTGCTAAAACTACTCACGGCGCTCCCACAGTTGATACGAGAGATAAAAGAAGATATGCCATGAGAAATGGGCTCAAGACAATGGCGATGTTTGCAATTGTCCTAATCGGTTTTCTGGCGGTGGTATTCGCCTATCTTGCGTACCCAGGCACACCAAGCAAATCCGAGTTCATGACATTCGATGGATATATTGAGCTGCCCAAAGGAGGACTGCTCAACGTTCTAGACTATCTAAAGCTAAACGGCAGTACGTTGTTCGTTACAAGTGAGTCGTCAGGTGCCTTATTCAAGATCGATTTAGATCTGAACCACCCGTCCGTCAGCTCGGTATCAGAAATGCCTGGAGCAGGCGCCGCTCACGGCGTCGCACTATTGCCCGAAGCGAATGTTGCCTTCCTTACAAGAAGCGAAGAGAACATGGTGCATGTCTTCGATCCGAAATCTCTTCAGTCACTTGGTAACATCCCAGTTGCGGATGATGCGGATGCCATACTCTATGTTCCGTCAGCAAAACTCGTGTACGTAGCAAATGGAGACGCAAAGTTGGCGACCCTGATTGATCCTGTGAAGCGAACGATTGTCGGAGCTATCCAGCTTCCTGGAAAGCCCGAATTTCCCGCGCTGGACCCGCAGACCGGATTGCTCTATCAGAATATTGAGGACATCAACTCGATAGCTGCGATCGATCTTGGCAAGCGATCGGTAGTAGGGCAATGGTCTCTCGCTCCTTGCAAAGAACCGTCCGGGATGGCCATTGATTCCGAACAGCGACGACTTTTTACGGTTTGTTCCGGGAATGCCGAGCTAGTGGTGTTTGATCTGGAGACACATCGAGTCATCACGTCGCTCAAAATCGGTGGCGGCCCTGATTCGGTCGCGTTCGACCCAACGCTTCACCGAATCTACTCTGCCGGAAAGGCCGGGAGATTAACTGTGATCCAGCAAGACGGCCCCGACGCATATCGGGTATTGGACGAGATACATACTCACTACGGAGCCCATACCCTTGCGACAGACCCTGTCTCGCACAAGGTCTTCGTGGGCTACGCAAGCCTTCTTGCACATCCCAGAATTGCTGTCTTCTCCCCAGCGCTATGAATGACGTGTGAAACACCATGGCGTACCTCTGAATGTGTATGCGTTCAGCCATTATCCTGAGCAAATCATCACGACATATCAGCCGGATGGGACAGTAGTAGTTAGTCCCCAGCATTATCTGAACCTAACGTCGGAGGCAGCCACGTCAGGATTTCCTTTCGTCGATCGGGACCATAAAATCGGGAACTTCGCGCCCTACACCGTTGCATGGAATCTTGAAGCGGAACACCGATTTTCGGAGTATTTGACGATGCGAGCAAAGTATCTTGAAAGTGGCGGAAGTGGACTGGTCACCATCTCCCCGGAAGTAGTTCAGGGACAAAACGCGTTTGTACTCGCAGGGGGTGGGAGCTCGAAATATCGCCAATTTGAGTTGACTGCGCAACTTTCATTTCAACCTAACAATCGGATCTACGCCTCGTATGTCCATAGTTTGTCCCAGGGTTCACTCAACGAATCGGACACCTATCTGGGTGACTTCTCCTCACCATTCATACGGGGCAACCTGTATACGAATCGAGCAGGCGATCTCCCCAACCGTTTTCTAACCTGGGGCAGCGTGGCGCTGCCATGGAAGGTGAAAGTCTACCCAATGATTGAATGGCGGAGCGGTTTTCCCTACCAATCGGTCGATGTCTACCAAGATTACATTCAAAGCATGAAGGCGGACAGCGCTCGTTTTCCCACGCACTTCTCCGCGGATGCACGTGTGGCCAAGGACATCAAGCTGAACTCCAAATACGCTCTGAGACCTTCTATATCAATCACGAATGTTACGAACCACTTCAACGCGCTTGAGGTTCATTCCAACACTGCCGACCCTCAATATGGAAAGTTCTTCGGAAATTATGACCGGCACATGCGCCTTGACCTCGACTTGGTTTTCTGAGTAGAGCGTTATCAACTAATAGCAGGGCAAGACTGAAACTCTATTCCGTTGCTTTGCGCCGGTTCATGATTCGACCTCTCAAGGAGAGGGTGGCGCCAAAGTTTTTTGCCTACAAATCCATACAGTTTCCCCACATATCTTGACTGCATCGATGACTTCCATTGGCTACGCTGACAACAGCTACAAGGTCACCTGTAGTTGTCGGCCCTGATGCAGAGTACCGCACAGGCTGGCGGGGCCATAGAAAGACCACGAACGCGGAGAGTGTGAGCCCGTCGTTCCCAGGCTTCACTCTCCGTCTCGTGCAAGATCTGTCCATTGAGCGGACACCATATGTCTTCAAGGAAACCAGAAGTGCTTGGCTCGACCAAGAGATGTCTAGAGGATAGGGTTATGGAACTAGAGGTACAGAATTCGCGTTTGCAGCGACTGGTTGCCGAACTCCTGTTGAAAAATCAGCAGCTGCGTAATGCGCATCTCCCCAACCAAAACGATAGCCGAACATTCGATTAGAACCCGAGCTGCTCGGGCTTTGCACCTCATTTAGGAAGGAAATGACGACTCTCTATCAAGCTGAACTCACTCAAACATCCGCAGCAAATCGAACAGATTGGCTCTATATCAGGTCAGCCGCGGTTCTTTTAACATCGATGGTCTGCTGCGCATTCGTTCTTCGAATCGCTGTAGTCGCATCCAGCTTCCTCAATATTGCGGCACCTTCACTTGACCGTGGACAGTTTGGCGCGGAGATGGGCTGGGTAGCCCGCAGTTTAGCTTTGGGCCACGGGTTCAGTTCGCCCTTCCTCCCCTCAACTGGCCCTACAGCTCTTGTTCCTCCCCTCTTTCCATATTTGCTTGCCGGCGTCTTTCGCACCTTTGGTCTCTACACTGCAAAATCGGCCTTTGTCATTATGTCGTTGGACGGTTTGCTTTCGGCGCTGACCTGTATTCCTATTTACCTGAGTCTTAAATACGCTGCTGGCGAGAGGCCGGCGCAACTCGCGGGATGGCTGTGGGCAATCTACCCTTTCGCAATCTATTTCTCTGGAACTCAGATCTGGGACTATGCCCTAACCTCCTTTCTATTTGCAACCTGCTTTTGTTTCGCGCAGCGGCTTCACTTGCAAGAAAGTTTTTCGGTATGGTTCGGCTTCGGCATTCTGTACGGAGTCACGACTCTCTCCAATCCCTCCGTTCTCTCAATATTTCCCTTCCTTCTTCTGACGGCTCTTTGGAAAGTCCGACGAATAGGAGGACGATGGTTGCTCTATGGAGTTTTCTCGATGCTTGCTTTGATTGCGGTCATCTCGCCATGGGCAGTTCGCAATGATCGCGTTATGCATGCCGCATCTCCCATCCGCGACGGGTTTTGGCTCGAATTCTGGGCGGGCAACAGCGGTGATACCTCCGCATCAAACCCCGCCTGGGCTCACCCCGCCAGTAATCCCATCGAAATGCAGAAGTTTGAAGCGGAGGGGGAGACGGCGTACTTGGCGCATAAACATTCCATGGCTGTGAGTTTCGTCCGTCACCATCCGTTTTTCTTCGCCAGAGTTTCACTGCGTCGAGCCATCCGTTTTTGGACTGGATTCTGGAGCTTTCGGCACGACTATCTTCATTCCGAGCCTCTCGATGTGCCGAATGTATTTTTTTGCACGTGCGTCACGTTCTTCATGATTCGAGGAATATTGCGTTGGTGGAGAGAAGACCGTGAGCGTGCACTTCCCTATATCTGGCTCATCACCCTATTCCCGCTTCCCTACTACCTGACACACTCTTCAATGGATTATCGGCAACCTATCGAACCCGAAATCATTATTCTCGTAACGATTGGAATCTTCGGGTTCCGTGACCGGACATCGTCATCTGACTTTCGTGAACTTGAGGAGTCCGCGCAATCCCGGCCAGCGGCGCGGCTGGTTTATGCATCTGCGCTGGGAACAGCTGATGAACGATGAATCTAAACTCCCACCATCGATCGTGAACGTGCGACTTTCAGCAGTACGCGAATACCAGGAGATGTCGCGAAGACTAAGACACAGTTGCAAAAAGATGTATCGACCGATTTGTCTTACAGGACCTGTACTTCAGATATCGGCCCTGGGACTAACAGCAGGACGGCCAAGCTCAAGCGTATTGTCCTTGGAGGCTCGGACGATCCACGGCAAGAAGCCTGTAAGTACCGGAAAGGAGGATTGCAGTCCTTCATTGGTTTCGTCTCCATGGACGCTGTGTTAAGCTTCCTCTTGCTCGGTTGGCCATCGCATGGATCAGCACCGTCGGATCGGGCCTATGTCTCTCAAGGCGCTTTGCCGGGGCCTCCCATCGCAAGAGGGCCGCCCCTCATCCTTGAGGCAGTGAACGATCCGCACTCGGTCAAAGGTTCATTCCGCTATAACGACCGTGAGATCCCACCGGTCATTCATGTCTCCGCCTGTGAAACTTTTCGGATCAACTATCGCAAAACCACATGTCCCTCACTCCACCGAGCAGTGCGCCAGTGGACCATGCATGAATATGACTAACCTTCATTTCCATGGTCCTCATGTCTCACCGGAACCGTCCCAGGATGACACAATCTCCATGGCGATGCCGGGAGAATCCAGCCAGTACCGCGTTGATGTCCCGCTTGATCAGCCTCCCGGCCTCTACTGGTACCACACGCATCTGCATAGCGAGAGCTACCGGCAAGCTCTCGACGGTATGTAGGGTGCTATTGTCATCGACGGCATCGACCGCTATGTTCCGGCGGTGCGCGCCATGAAGGAGCGCATTCTTATACTGCGCGACGCAGAGTTTCGGGCACACGATCCTCAACCGCCCCTACGAGAAAAGCTCGTGCGATGCCGAACTCAACCGTGCCCATTCTGGAACGCTCCATCGGCCATGT
>Ga0193742_1002229_pt1 | contig 11230 bp, 9 predicted proteins | sample L2c1metaG_FD_165511 | JGI IMG/M metagenome (GOLD analysis project Ga0193742, IMG submission 165511) | Soil microbial communities from a riparian zone of the East river system, Colorado, United States - L2c1 | ecosystem: Environmental > Terrestrial > Soil > Riparian zone | place: USA: East River... | reverse complement strand
CGGGGAGGAGGCCATCCCCGGGAGTGCCAGCGCGGTGCGCGGCCCGGTGACCGTGCGCCCATCCACCAGCGGCACCGGCAGCGCGGCCAGCTCCTCGCGCGCGGTGGGCAGCCCGTCCACCGCCGGACCAAGTGCCGCGTACAGCTGGTGCCACCACTCGGCCGGGCGGCGCACCTCGGCCAGCCGGTCGGCCAGGCCGGCCAGCGACAGGCTGGTCACCCCCAGCTCGGCGAGTACCGCACGGGGCGCCCCGGTCACGCTGTCCGCGAGCAGCCCCGGCACCACGTCGGCCAGCGGCGCGGTCAGCTCCGGCGCGGCCGGCACCGGCAGCTCCAGCACCACCCCGTCGCGCGGCCGCACGTCCTTGCCTGCCACGGTCGGCAGCCACGCGGTGTCCGCGAGCGCCGAGGTGATCGCCGCCCGGAGCGCGGCGTCCAGCTCGGAGCGGGGGAACCCGGGCCGGGGGGCGAGCGCAATCCGGTCAGCCGGCGGCAGCGCGAGTACCAGCTCGCGGTACGCGGCCGCGGCCTCGAGCAGCACGGCGTCGGTGTCCGGGCCGGTGCGGATCCGCCGGCGGGAGGGTTGCATCGGCAGGCTGGCCAGCAGCCGCGCCGGCAACGCCAGCCGCTCGTCGCTCGGGGTCGGCGCGTGCAGCACGTCCTCGTCCAGCGGGCGGGGTCGCCCGTCGGCGTCCAGCGGCACCGCCCAGCACACCGCCCAGTCCGAGCGGTCCTCCACCGCCCGCCCGCCGGCCGGGCCGGGTCCGCCGTTGCGCTGGAGCCCGCCTCCGGTCCGGCGCACCAGCAGCCAGCGGGCCGGACCCGGTTCCAGGGTCACCGTGCCGTCCGGGTGGTCGGTCCGCCGATGCACCACCATGCCGCCGTCCGTGCCGCCGTCCGTGCCGACCACGGTGATCTCGGCCAGCCAGGGCAGCGCGAGCAACAGGTCGGCGGCGGAGGATTCGGCGGTGGCGAGCAGCTCGTCCGGATCGGTACCGGCGTGCACCGGCAGCCGCACCTCGGTCTGGTACCCGTCCGGCGGCGGATCGTCGGAGCTCAGCGGCCAGCACAGCCGCAACACCGGCGGCCGGCCACCGCGGCGGCGCAACTCATCGGCCGGGGCGCCGGACAGCGCGGCCACCTCGGCGGCGGTGCGCGCCGTGGAGAAGACCACGCCGCCGGCCGAGGAGACGATCCTCGGCTCGCTGGTCACCCCGAGGACCGCGGCGAAACCCACGCCGAACCGGCCGACCGAGTCGGTGTCGCGCTTGCTGGACGCCCGCAGTGAGGCCAGCGCGGCCACTCCGGCGCCGTCCAGCGGCGCGCCGGTGTTGGCCACCCGCAGTTCGCTCCCGGCCCGGCCCGGCACCACCCGCACGATCAGCCGCCCAGGGGTTCCGGCGCGCTGCGCGGCGTCGGCGGCGTTCTGCGCCAGCTCGACCAGCCAGCGGTCCGCGTACCCGCCGAGCAGCAGGTCTTCCTCCGCGTTCGCGTCCTCCCGGAAGCGGGTCGGAGAGTTTGCCCACGCGGCCAGCACCGCGGAGCGCAGCGACCGGGTATCGAATGGGTCGGCGGGGTCGGGCGTCTCCCGGCTCAGCGGGTCTCCAGCTCCACGCCGTCGTCGTAGACCAGCTCGGCGACCGGGGCGATCGGGCCGGAGTCCGCCTCCACGTCGGAGTGCGCCCCGCAGCCGTACTCGGCATGCACCACCATGCCGTCCGCCGGGGCGTACTCGTTGGCGCAGACCCCGAAGGCGGCCCGCAGCGACCCGGCCAACGGAAGGTAGAAGCCGCAGCCGGCGCAGGTGCCCGGGGCGGCCTTGGCCATCTCCGCCGTCGGCCCGTGGTCGCCGTCCCGCCAGCGGTCGGTGGCGTCGTCGCGGCCGACCCGGCTGAGTACCTTGATCCGGCCGAGCCCGACCTCCTTCGCGGTCTCCTCGACCGCCGGGTCGTCCGAGGCGAGGTAACCCGCGACCAGCCGGGGATCCTCCGGATCGCTGGGCAGCAGGTCACCCACGCCCAGGTCGCCGGCGCGCACCCGCTCCTGCCAGGGCACCCAGGCGGGCGCGACCAGCGCGTCCGGGCCGGGCAGCAGCACCGTGTCGCTGATCGTGACCGGCTGGTCCGACCCGCCCTCCGCGACCGTCACCGCCCAGCGCCACCCCCGGTAACCCGGCTGGTGGGCGGCGAAGAAGAAGGTCACGGCGTGCTCGTCTTCGGCGCGGACCTCTTCGTAGCCGCCGACCGCCGACTCTCCGGCGAGTTCGATGGCCGCCGCGCGGGCGTGTTCGACCGCGGCCGGCAGCCGGGGGTCGCTCGGCTGGGCGGGCACGGCGTCCTCGGTGGTGGGGGTTGCGGGTATCACGGGTCGATTGTGCCACTCTCTGCGACGTGCCTGTCCCGGTGACCCGTGCCCTGGTCATCGTGCTGCTCTCCGGGCTGCTGGTGACTGGCCTGTCCGACTGTGCCTCGGCCGCCCCGGCACAGGCCGCCACGAGCTCGGCGGCGATCACCGCCGGGGTGGCCGACGGGGTTCCCCGACTCCGCCCGGTGGTCCTGGGCACCCTGGCTCACGACACCAGCGCGTGGACCGAGGGCCTGGAGATCGACAACGGCACGCTCTACGAGAGCACCGGGCTGGCCGGCCGCTCCCAGCTGCGCGAACTCGATCCGGGCACCGGTCGACTGCGCCGCGCCAGCCCGTTGCCGGACGGGCTGTACGGGGAGGGCCTCACCGCGCTCGGCGACCGGATCTGGCAACTGACCTGGCAGGACGGCGTGGCGCTGGAATGGGACCGGAACACCCTGACGCCGACCCGCCGGGTGCCGTGGACCGGGGAGGGCTGGGGCTTGTGCCACACCGCCGACGGGCGGGTGATCGCCAGCGACGGCAGCGACCGGCTGCGGGTGCTCTCCGGCACCGACCTCGCGCCGCTGGGCAGCGTCGCGGTGCGCATCGCCGGGCGACCGGTGGCCGGGCTGAACGAGCTGGAGTGCACGCCGAGCGGGGTGTGGGCGAACGTCTACCAGACCGACTGGCTGGTCCGGATCGACCCGGGCAGCGGGGCGGTCACCGCCGCGGTGGACGCCGCCGGCCTACTCACCGCCGACCTGCGGACCGGCACCGACGTACTCAATGGGATCGCCGCGATCCCAGGCACCGACCAGTTCCTGCTCACCGGCAAGTTCTGGCCCACCATGTTCCGCGTTCGCTTCGTCAGCTGACCGTTCGCGCAAGATCACCCGTCTCGCCTGAGCCGGCACCCACCCGGATGTATCAGCCTGTCCCTCGCCGGGCGCCGGATGCGGAACAATGGCGGCGTGGGTAAGCCCCGGGACCAGGAGCCGCCCCGGACGACCCGCGCGGGTTGGTCGTCCGGAGCGCGGCGCCGCAAGATGTGGGTGACCGTCGACGGCGGGCACACCCGCGCGCCGTTGCGCGATCAGCCCGCCGCCGAGGTGGACCGCAACAACCCGGCCGATCAGCGCTACCCCGAACGGCGCTACACCGACGAGCGCTATCCCGACGAGCGCTACTCCGACCGGCGCTACACCGAGGACGAGCGCTACCCCAGCCAGCATTACCCAGCGGACCAGCACTACCGAGACGAGCGCCACTACCCCGACCAGCGGTACTCCGACCAGGGCTACCCGGCGGACCAGGGCTACCCGGCGGACCAGCGGTACCCGGACGAGTACGCCGACCAGCCCGACCCAGCCGACCAGGACGCCGCAAGCGAGCAGCACCAGCCGCCGATGCCGCGCAAGCTGACCGTCACCCGGGTTGCCGCCTGGCGCGGCCGGCAGCTCACCGGGCAGGGCATCCGGGCGTTCCAGCGAGCCGCCGAGGCGGACGGGGCGGACCGCTCCGGGCTGACCGCGCTGACCTACGCGACCATGCTCAACTACGCCACCGACGCCGCCATCGCGGTGTCACTGGCCAACACGCTGTTCTTCTCCGCGGCCACGGCGGAGAGCAAGTCCAAGGTGGCGCTCTATCTGCTGATCACGGTGGCGCCGTTCGCGCTGGTGGCGCCGGTCATCGGTCCGCTGCTGGACCGGCTGCAGCGGGGCCGCCGGGTCGCGCTGGCCGCGTCCTTCGTCGGCCGCGCCGTGCTCGCGGTGGTGATGGCGTTCCACTTCAACGACTGGGGGCTCTACCCGGCCGCGCTGGGCGTGATGGTGCTGTCCAAGTCGTTTACCGTGCTGCGCGCGGCGGTCACCCCACGGGTGCTGCCGGAGGCGATCACGCTGGTCACCACGAACTCCCGGCTCACCACATTCGGGCTGGTCGCGGGCGGCGTATTCGGCGCGGGGGCGGCCGGCTTCGCCAAGCTCACCGGCTCCCAGGGCGCACTGGTCTACACCGCCGCGCTCTGTGTGCTGGGCGCCTGGCTGTGTCTGCGCATCCCCAGCTGGGTGGAGCACACCGAGGGCGAGGTCCCCGCGACCATCCGCGGCCACCCGGCGGCCAAGCGCCAGCCGATGGGCCGGCGGGTGGTGGTCTCCCTCTGGGCGAACTGCGCGATCCGGATCCTCACCGGATTCCTCATGCTGTTCGTGGCGTTTGTGGTCAAGGCGCAGACCGAGCACGAGCCGACCCGCCAGCTGGTGCTGCTCGGCATCGTCGGCGCGGCCGCCGGGGTGGGCAGCTTTGTGGGCAACGGGGTGGGTGCCCGACAGACCTTCGCCCGCTCGGACGCGCTGGTCTTCGGCTGCGTGGGGGCCGCCGCGACCGGTGCGCTCGCGGCGGCCGTGCTGCCCGGGATCACCGTCGCGGCGATCTGTGCGCTGGTCGCGGCCACCTCCAGCGCGCTGGCCAAGGTCTGCCTGGACGCGGTCATCCAGCGCGACCTGCCTGAGCGGTCCCGGGCGTCCGCGTTCGGCCGCTCGGAAACCGTGCTGCAGCTGGCCTGGGTGTTCGGCGGCGCGCTCGGGGTTCTGCTGCCCCCGGTGTACTGGATCGGCTTCTCCTCGGTCACCGCGGCGGTGCTGCTGCTCGGCGGGCAGGCGGTGCTGATCAGCCGGGGTAGCTCCCTGCTGCCCTGGATCCGGCACCGAGGTCAGCCGGTGCTGGGCACCGAGGCCGGCTGATGAGCCTCCACCACCGGACGCTGGCCCGCACGCTGCTCGGCGGCGCACTGTTGGCCGGTGGTGCGCTGCTGGCCGGCTGCGGCTCGAGCGGGCCGCCCACGGTGGAGTTCACCTCGGCGGCCGGCACGATGCGCACCGGCCCCGCGCAGTACTGCGATGTCGCGGTCACCGAGTGCGCCAACCATCCGGATGCCGTGATCAAGCTCGCGGTGCCGGCCGGGCAGCCACTGACGATCAAGGTGCCCACCGAGCTGGCCGCCGCCCCGTGGCACGTGGTGTTCTCCTACCGGGCGGCGAACGGCGGCTCGGTGGACGGCCGCAGCCCGGTGTTCGCGCCGAACCAACGCATCGACTATCAACTGATCTTGCCTGACCCGACCGACCAGCTGCTCACCGCGCAGGTACAGCAGTTCGGCGGCGGCACCCCGGCCGCGGATCCGGGCGGCGAGGTGTCCTTCCCGATCCGGGGTAGCTGGGTGCTCGCCACCAGCTGACCCTCGGCGGCGGTATCCCGGACCGCGCCGCCAGCTCAGTCCTGGGCCAGCGGCGCGCCCAGCGACAGCTCCACCCGGGCGCCGCCGGACGGAGAACGGTCCAGCAGCATCCCGCCGCCGGAGTCCTCCGCGATCCGCCGCACGATGTCCAGGCCGAGCCCGGTCGACCCACCTCCGGAGCGCCCCGGCCAGAGCGCCTCGGCGGGCGGGAACCCGGCCCCCGCGTCGTCCACGATCAGCACCCCGCCGCCGTCCGGAGACGCCCGCACCAGCAGCCACATCGGGATGCCGCTCGGGGTGTGCGCGAAGACATTGCCGAGCAGCGCGTCCAGCGCGGCGCGCAGGTCAGGATGCCGCACCCGCACCCACACGGGGTGCTCCGGCGCGGCCAGGCTGATCACCCGGGCGGTGTCCTCGGCCAGCGCGGACCAGAAGTTCACCCGGTCCCTGGCCACCGCGACCAGGTCCGCCTTGGCGGGAGTGCCCGGCTCCTCGCTCCGCCGGACCGCGCGGATCACCTCGTCCACCGCCTGGCTCAGCACGTCCAGATCGGCGCTCAATCGGGCGGCCGCCGACCGGTCGCGCAACCCGTCCACTCCCAGGCGCAGCGCGGTGAGCGGCGTGCGCAGCCGGTGCGTCAGGTCCGCCGAGCGCACTCGCTGGGCATCGATCAGGTGCTCCACCCGCGCGGCCAGCCGGTCCAGCGCGGCGCCCACCCGGGAAATCTCCGGCGGGCCACCGGGCTGCACCCGAGCGCTCAGGTCCCCGGCCGCGATCCGGTCCGCCCCGCTGCCCAACGCATCCAGCCAGCCGACCTGCCGGCGGGCCAGGTACTCCGCCACCAGGACGCCGGCCAGCAACAGGGCCAAGGCGAGCGCGATGACCAGCAGCCAGGTGCGCAGCGCCACCCGCTCCCAGACGTCGTCCGGCACGGCCACCCGGACCACCGACGGCACCGGGGCGCCAGCCCCGGCGGCGCCCAGCCCAGCGGCGGGCAACGCGGGCAGCACCACGTCCGCCCGGCCGTCCAGCCCGATGCTGGCGCGCCCGTGCCGGGCGGCGTCGAGCACCTCCGGGGCAAGTGCCGCCGGGACACCGAGGACCTGTCCGTCCGGGCGATAGATCGTCACCGAGAGGCCGTCGGCCATCGGGACGGTGGGCAGCGCCCCGGGCGGCAGCGTGGCCGCGTCCGGGAGCAGCGCCTGGGCCCGCTGGACCGCGCTGATCAGCGCCCGCTGCTCGCTGTCCACCCGGGCCAGAACGAGCACCGGCACCAGCAACGCCAGCAGGCAGGCGCCCAGCACCGCCGCGACCACAGTGGTCAGCTGGGCACGCACCTGCTCACGACCCTGGCGCGTCCAGCCGCAGCCCGACCCCCCGGACGGTGTGCAGGTAGCGCGGCGCGCGCCCGCTCTCCCGCAGCTTGCGACGCAGCCAGGACACGTGCACATCGACCGTCTTGTCCGCCCGGCTGTACGGGGAGCGCCACACCTCGGCGAGCAGCTCTCGTTTGCTGATCACCTGGCCAGGCCGGGTGGCCATGTAGGCGAGCAGGTCGAACTCCTTCGGGGAGAGCGGGAGTATCCGGCCGTCCAGCTCGGCGGTACGGGCGGGCAGGTCGATGGACAGCCCACCCAGCACCACGGTGGGCCGGTGCGTCTGGACCTGCCCGCCCCTGCGCAGCACGGCCCGCACCCTGGCCAGCAGCGTGCCGAACCCGAAAGGCTTGACCAGGTAATCGTCGGCACCGGCATCCAGCACCCTGATCACCCTGCTCTCCTCGTCGTCGGCGGTCACCACGATGACCGCGATGTCCAGCACGGCCGCGCGGAGCATCGGCAGCAACTCGAGGCCGTCCAGATCGGGTAGCGAGAGATCCAGCAGGACCAGGTCCGGGCGGTGCTCGATGGCGGCCCGAAGACCGGCCAGAGCAGTCGCCGCCGAACTCGTGGCATGATCAGCAGAGGTTAAGGCCTGAACCAACCCTAACCGGGTGTGGAGGTCATCTTCGATGACCAATACATGCGGCACGGCGGTCGACCTAGCCGCAATTGCTATAACACTTGTAGCCCATAGAGTAGACTCTGCCACGCTCTGTGGCCGACCGGTGGAATTTCCCGACATGAGTTCGACGAGCCGCAAAAAGCAATCGCCAGACTACTGATCTTATCAGCACTTTAGGACTGGTTTAGCCCGGCCTTAGAGCTCGGCCTGCCAGAATCGGGTAAGGAACTGACCCCCCGCAGGCCCCGCACCTCGGTGTTCTACCGACTTGGGCGGCAATCGGCCGGCGGATCGAGACTTGGGAGGTGCGGTGTGCTGATATCCCTCGATGGAGTAGTGGCGTTATCCCCCCGCCCCGCCTCCCCTGATCACCAGAGTTGCGGCGCCGACGGCTAGACGAGGTGGAAGAGTCGACTCAACACTTCGAGTACGCCGCCGAGGCAATCGCCCCCAATCCTCGGCTCTGGCGCACCTTGCTGTTCGCGCACACTCCGAATCACGCCGGCAATTGCCACGCCTGTAACGGCGTTCGCTGGCCGTGCGGCCCGAGGGTGCTGGCCGAGCGGGCCGAGGAGATTCACGCCGGCGCTTAGGAGGGTCCTAGGCCTTGTTCCTCGGATTACCGGGAGCTCGCGATGGTGGAGTTCGACGGTGGTACGTCAATCGCCGACGGGTCCAGACACAAGCTGCGCACGGTGACGGCGAGCAGCACGACCGCCGCCGCGAACAGCAACACGATGCCGGCCAGTATCCAGAGCGTGCTCGCCGCCGTGACACCCACCGCGCCCGTCGCGGTGGGACCTCGAGAGTCCTCCGGATTCTGGGGTACCCGCACCGCCCGACCGGCGCCCTCGCTGATGAACAGCGGACCGGCCGAGGCTGGCCCTGACGCCCCCGCCGGCCGCCGGTGCTGAGCGGGCGACCTGCGCTCGGTCAGCGGCTCGGCTCCCGGTGCCCCGGCACGCGACGCCGCCGCCCCAAGCCCCCCGGACGCGACGGCCCCCGGCACACCACCGCTGGACGCAACGCCTCCCGGCGCGCCAGCCCGCCGCGGACCGGCCCTTGAGACATCGGCCCTCGGGGCATCGGTGGGCATGCCGCGTTCCGCGCGGAGCCGGCTGAGTATCTCCTGGACCGGGATCGCCTCGGTGGGCGTCTCGTCGTCCAGCGGCCGGCGGGGTTCGCGCACCACGCCAACCACCCCCGAGACTCGACGGTCACCGCGGGCCAGGCTAACCCGTCCGCGACGAGCGGCGAATGCTTGACACTCAACAGTGGGCGGCCACCGAGCGCGACCGGGCGTGGCTGAGCCCGGTCAGCCGTCCAGGTCCCTGGCGACGGCGCGCACCACCTCGGCGGCCAGCTTGGCGGTGCGCCGCTCCGGGTAGCGGCCTCGACGCAGGTCGGGGAGCACCTTCGTATCCAGCAGCTTGATCATGTCCTCGATCAGGCCGTGCAGCTCCTCGGCGGGACGGCGGCGGGCCTCCACGACCGACGGCGGGGTATCGACCAGTCGGACGGACAACGCCTGTGGCCCGCGCCGACCCTCGGCCATTCCGAACTCGACCCGCTGCCCGGATTTGAGGCCCTCCACCCCGGCCGGCAGCGCCGCCTTGCGGACGTAAACGTCCTGGCCCCCGTCCTGGGACAGAAAGCCGAAGCCCTTCTCAGTGTCGTACCACTTGACCTTGCCGGTCGGCACCCTGCTCACCCGTCCCTTGCTGATACACACAACGAACGCGCCCCGAGCGACGTCGGGACGCGCCAAACCCAAGCCTAGCGTCCGGCGAGGATCCCGCGCCCTACTTATGGAAGTCCTTATCCGCGCCCTGGGCGCCCTCTGGTCATCCGGAGTTCCCCTGAAACACCGGCTACGCGTGTTTCGTCCGCGCGACCGAGGTGAGATCGAGTGACTCTATCGACCGCTCCCGCATCTCGACCTTGCGGACCTTGCCGGTGACCGTCATCGGGAACTCGTCCACGATCTGGACGTACCGAGGGATCTTGTAGCGCGCCAGCTTCCCGGCGGCGAACTCCCGGACCGTCTCGGAGGTCAGCGGCTCGGCCCCGGGGCGCACCCGGATCCAGGCGCACAGCTCTTCGCCGTAGCGCTCGTCCGGCACCCCGACAACCTGCGCGTCCAGCACGTCCGGGTGGGTGTAGAGGAACTCCTCGATCTCCCGGGGGTAGATGTTCTCCCCGCCCCGGATGACCATGTCCTTGATCCGCCCGGTGATGTTGAGGTAGCCGTCGGAATCCATGATCCCGAGGTCGCCGGTGTGCATCCAGCGGGCAGCGTCGATGGCCTCGGCGGTCTTCTCCGGTTCCGCCCAGTAGCCCAGCATCACCGAGTAGCCCCGGGTACACAGCTCGCCGGGGGTGCCCCGGGGCACGGTCAGCCCGGTCTCCGGGTCGATGATCTTGACCTCGACGTGCGGCAGCACCCGGCCGACCGTGGACACCCGCCGCTCCAGCGAATCGTCCGCCCTGGTCTGGGTGGACACCGGGGAGGTCTCGGTCATCCCGTAGCAGATCTGCACCTCGGTCATGCCCATCCGGGAGACCACCTGCTTCATCACCTCCACCGGGCACGGCGAGCCAGCCATGATCCCGGTGCGCAGCGAGGACAGGTCGTAGGACTCGAAGTTCTCCTCGGCCAGCTCGGCGATGAACATGGTGGGCACCCCGTACAACGACGTGCACCGCTCGGCGGCCACCGCGGCCAGCGTCTGTTTCGGGTCGAACGCCGGCGCGGGAATGATCATCGCCGCGCCGTGCGAGGTGGCCGCCAGGTTGCCCATCACCATGCCGAAGCAGTGGTAGAACGGCACCGGGATGCAGATCCGGTCCTCCTCGGTGTATCCGCACAGCTCCCCGACGAAGTAGCCGTTGTTGAGGATGTTGTGATGGCTCAGCGTGGCGCCCTTGGGAAAGCCGGTGGTGCCCGAGGTGTACTGGATGTTGATCGGATCGTCCGGGCTGAGGTTGGCCCGCGCGGCGGCCAGCTCGGCGCGGTCCCCGCCGGCGCTCGCGGTCGCCAGTGCGTCCCACTCCGGGGAGTCCAGCAAGACCACCCGCTCGAGCGCCGGGCAGTTCGGCCGCACCTGCTCGATCATCGCCGCGTAGTCGGAGGTCTTGAACGCCGCCGCGGCCACCAGCATCCGGGCCCCGGCCTGGTTGAGCACGAACTCCAGCTCGTGGGTGCGATACGCCGGGTTGATGTTGACCAGGACCACGCCGATCTTGGCGGTGGCGTACTGGACGAATGTCCAGCTGGCCTGGTTCGGCGACCAGATACCCACCCGGTCACCCTTGACCAGCCCGGCGTCCAGCAGGCCCAGCGCCAGCGCATCGACACCGGCGACGAACTCCCGGTAGCTCCACCGCCGCCCGCTGGCCACCTCGACCATCGCGTCCCGGTCCGGGAACAGCGCGGCGGTGCGGTCCAGGTTGTCACCAATGGTGTCGCCGAGCAGCGGCTGCTCGGAAATCCCCGAGGCGTAGGAAGGCACAGCGGGAACAGGTGGGGCAGCCGGGCTCACGGTGTCTCCTCAACTCACAACGGTGTGCAGCGGCCCATATCCTCCGACAGCCCGACCAACCACGCCAGTGCGCCGTTGGGAGTGTGGCTCGCGCAGAC
>Ga0193742_1002227_pt1 | contig 11231 bp, 10 predicted proteins | sample L2c1metaG_FD_165511 | JGI IMG/M metagenome (GOLD analysis project Ga0193742, IMG submission 165511) | Soil microbial communities from a riparian zone of the East river system, Colorado, United States - L2c1 | ecosystem: Environmental > Terrestrial > Soil > Riparian zone | place: USA: East River... | reverse complement strand
GACGCCGCGGCGTTCTTCTCCACTTTGAGACTGATCCCCTCGGCGTCGGGATGCGTACGAACCAGGGCGACGGTGCGATCGACGAGCGAGTCCATGGTCATGGGCAGACGCTGGAGACCCACGCCTGTGCGGCCGAAGGTCAGCAGGGTGTCGAGCATGTCGGTGGTTCCGTTCACCGCAAGACGAATCTCTTCAAACAGCTCGGCGCGCTCGCTCGCGGGCAGGGCAGGAGAGGCGAGAAACTCGGCGTTGGCGTAGACGGCAGCGAGGTAATGCCGCAGGTCGTGCGAGACAGAGCTGGCCATGCGTCCGATGGTCGCGAGCCGTTCAGATTCGAGCAGAGCGTGGTTCGTCTTTTGAATCTCGTCGCGCATCTCGGCGAAGACGCGGCTCAGGTAGCGAACCTCCTGGGTCCCGTCCTGTGGCAGCGAGTAGCGCGGGTCGCCTTCGCCGAAGGCCTGCACTCCCGTGGCGAGCTGTTCGAGAGGACGCGTCACCATGCGGGCAAGCAGAAGCATCAGGATGCACCCCGCCAGCATGGCAAGAAGGCTGGTGAGGAAGACGAGTTGGTTGATCTCACGCTCGGCGCGGTCGGTGGCATCGAACGATTTCAGGATCACCAGGTGCAGAGGAAAGCCGGCGACACCGGTCAGATCCCGGCTCACGGCAAGCAGGCGCTCCCGCCCAGTCTGCAGGATGGTCTCATTCTCGCGATCGAGCGAGGGGATGCTCCGGCGCAGGGCGCCACGCTTCTCCATCGGCAGAGTGGTGACGGCGATCTCGTCGCCGTTGAGGAATGCCGCCTCGGCCCCGGCTCCCCGGCAGATCTCGAGCAGGAAGTGACGGTCGACCGCGTAGCCGCTGATGACATGGCCCAGCAGTGTTCCCGTGGTCTGGCTTCCGAAGTAGAGCGGCCGCACCGAGTACTCGTACATATGTCCTCCGCTCAGCAGATAGTGCTTCGCTGGGTCGGAGATCCGGCCTTGAAGGTCGCGTTTGAGTCCCGCGCCGTCGACGTCCTGCGCATTCGCCGCGACGACGTTTCCATCGGCGTCCGCGAGTGCGAAGAGGTCGTTGCCGCTGGTCTTCCAGAAGTCGACGGAGCCGTCGGCGATCGTGCGGGGGTCGCTCGTAGTCATCAGGGCCTTCAGGCTCGGAAGGCTGGCCAGCAGGGAGTTCTCGCGATCGAGTGCGGCGAGCCTGCGGGATTCGAGGTCCTGAAAGGTCTCGATCGAACTCTGAAGCTCCGACCCCAGGATCTCGCGGACACGCTGCTGCAGTCGGTTGCGGATGATGAACAGGCTGGAACAGGTGGTCGCTGCGATGATAAGGACCAACGAGGTCAGCAGAAGAACCCGCGTGCGAACCCCTGGCCCATGTCTATCGCTCAACACTTCAGGCCTCTCCTATGGAACAAACTTGTAGCCTGCACCATATACGGTCTGCAAGTAGCGGGGCTCGGCTGCGTCCGGTTCCAGCTTCTGCCTCAGCTTGAGGATATGGTTGTCGACGGTCCGGGTAGTGGGGTAGGACTGATATCCCCAGACTTCGTTGAGGAGTTCTTCGCGGCTGAGGACTCGCTCCGCATGCTCGACAAAGTACTTCAGAAGCTTGAACTCGTGCGCCGTGAGGGCGACAGCGTTGTCGGAGCGGCGCGCGCTCATCTTGGCGAAGTCGATCTCGCAGTCGCCGAAGGAGTAGGTCACGGTCATGGTCGGCTTCTGCCTCCGCCGCAGCGCTGCTTGCACACGCGCCATCAGCTCGCGGGGACTGAAGGGCTTCGTGACATAGTCATCGGCGCCCAGCTCCAGCAGTAGGACCTTGTCGGCAACCTCGTTGATGGCGCTGACGACGATCACCGGTGTATCGGGCTGCTCGGCCTTGATGGCCTTGCAGACGTCGCGCCCGAAGACATTGGGGAGCATGAGGTCGAGCACGACTGCGGAAGGCTTGTTGGCGCGGAAGCTGTCCAGGCCGGACTGTCCATCGGCGCAGAGCGTCACGCCGTAGCCCTGATCGCGGAACATCCGGTGGAGGACCTTTTGCATCCGTGGGTCGTCTTCGACCACGAGGATCTGTGTTCCTGTCATTGAGGGGGGAACCTCCAGCTCTTTTGCGTCCGGTGCGATGTTGTTAGTTTGTAGCATAACAAGGTCTATTCTCACCCTGTTATCGACGCGGTGAAGGTTGAGGGTGGATGGAATGACAATCTTCTGACAATACAGAGATAAATGCGATCCTGCTGATTTTTCAAGCGTCCAATTGCCAGCCCCGGGGGACCGGAATTGTCTTCAAACCATGCGGGATGGAGGTCAAGATGACGGTTGAAGATACGATTCGCCGCTGCTATCAGGCTTATGTCAACAAGGATCGATCGGCGCTGGAGGTGCTGATCGCGGAGGATTTTAAGTTCACCAGCCCATGGGACGATCGCATCGATCGCGCAACTTACTTCGAGCGTTGCTGGCCCAACAGCGAACGGATCCGCGACTTCCACCTGGAGAAGATCTTCGTCCAGGGAGACGAGGCCTTCGTGCGCTATGAACTGGTTCCAAAGGAGGGCAACAGATTTCGGAACGTCGAGTTCTTCCGGGTAAAGGATGGGAAGATCCGAGAGGTCCTGGTCTACTTCGGGGCGAAGTAATGCCCTATGCCATTGTGAAAGAAGAGGAGCGCCCATCCCTCAGCGGATAAGCGCTCCTATCTATTTTGTAACCGCGATCTATAGGAACCCCGATAGTTAGATAGCCGCGATTCCGTTGAAACCGGCCATCTTGGGAAGCTCCCCTGCCTGGCCAAGGCTGGTGAGAACACCGTTCTCCTCAATGCGGAACATGCCAATGTTTCCGGAGTCCGAGTTGATGGTGTAGACGTACTCGCCATCAGCGCTGACCGCGATGTCGACATTATGGCTGCCCGCAGGATTATTGCCGACAATCGTCGCGCCGATGGGTGTGAGGGTGCCGTCTTTCCCGATCGCGAATCCCGAGATGGAGTCGCTGCCGGAGTTCGAGGTGTAGACGTACTTGCCGTCGGGCGTGATGGCATTCCAACAGTTACCCGCAGCGAGAGCGGGAACGCTCTGACTGACGACGGTAAGTTTGCCGTCAGGGCCCACCGTGTAAGAGGAGAGGGCAGAGCCGTTTGTCGCATCCGCTGCACCCGTCTCAGAGACGATGACCTTGCCATTGGGTGCGAAGTCGAGAGAGAAAGTTCCCGGCGCAGGATTGGCATTGACGACAATCGGTGCAAGAGTCCCATCCGCCTTTACGCGGAAGGCGTCGATCGTGTTGGCGAGTCTTTCGGTAACGAGAAGGAATTGACCGTCAGGACTGAAGGCGATGGAAGCTCCGGCGGTGGTGTTTCCGGTTAAGAAGGCCGTGGAGTTCTTGATGGGCTTAAGCTGTGCGCCGAGATCGATCCGGAATCCGACAACGCTTCCCGCTCCGCCGGAGTTGAGAGCATAGACGAGGTTCTGGAACTGTGCCACGGCGACCGGCTGGCTTCCGCCGGAGGCAGCCTTGCTTACAAGAACGAGGTTGGAGCGGCGAACGCTGAAGACGGAGATGTTGCCGCTTCCCGCATTGGCAGCGAAGAGAATCGAGTGGTCCTGGCTAAGAGTGAGAGAGCCCTGCGCTTCGAGGGGATCGGTAACGCCTCCGCTGCCACGGCCTTCGGTGTCGTAATGGCCGGCTTCAGTAAGGTAGCCGTTGGCGGCGCGGTTATAGGCGATGACCTCGTTCTTTTTGGCGTCGTTGGTCATGATGAAGACGGCTCCGCCTCCCTTCGCTTGCGAAGAGAGAGCGGAGAGGGCGGTGGTCTGTGCGGAAAGGAAGGAAGCGCTGATTCCCAGGACAGAAATCGAGAGGATAAGAGGGCGGATAAGTCTTTGCATGGATGCAGACTCCTTGGGGAGATTGCGCGAGTTCGCTTCCGACATTAGAGAGCCGGTGGGTTCATCGTTTGACGGGGATCGAAATCGCGCACCCATGAGAGTCGCTTGGTGGGAGGGAGGTTACGGATTCATTTGTCAAAAGGAAATAAAGAGAACCGGCGAGATCGCGAACTTATTCGACAAGCGAGAAGTAGAGGAAGTTCATCCGCAGAGGAAAGAATGAAGTGTCATTCGGTGAAGTGCATAGATTCCCGCATACGGCAAAAAGCCTGGCGAGCGGCCTGATCTTCTTTGCATCTGGCCTCGAGTTCGTCAGCGTGTCGAAATAGAAGAGCCGGACTACATAGGATGGCTGGTGATTTCGACGCGAACGATCTTGCACTCGACCTTCTTATCCTCGGGAGACCAGATCTTGGCCTTGTCGCCGTCGACCTCGTAGCGCATCTGGGCTCCGACGACGAAGTCCGTGGCGTTCATGGATTTGTCGGAGTCGGTGCGGCAGGTATAGCTCTTGCCTTGGGCGTCGAAGAAGAGGTCGTAGGCTTGGTGCTTGTGGGTCTTGTCTTTGATGCCTGCGGTCTGGGTGTCTTTGAGGGTGGCATTGCCTTTGATCTTGGCGGCCAGTGCAGGGAATGCGAAGACGAGGACGAGTGCCGCAGTGCTGGTGACTTTACGCATGAATTCCCACCTCGATGGATATTGTAAGGCGAGGAGCCAATTACTGCCCGATCTTCTCATAGCCGGAGTTCGCGGTTTTGATCTCCATGTTCTTGCTGTCGGCTTTGAGATCGGTGCTGGCGACGTAGTTGGCGCCGTCGGGGAGGCTGGCGAAGCTCACAGCAAGGGTGACGATGTCGGATTTGGGGTCGTCGAGATAGCTATCGACGTTGAGGCTGCGGATCTTCTTCGCGGCGGTGTCGAAGGCGAAGGTCATCTTGTCGCCGGGCTTGTAGTAGTTGCTGAGGGCGAGAGAGGTGATGCCATCGGAAGGAGTCATGCTGGCGTTGCCGGCCTGGAAGGCCTCCTGGATCTTGTCGCGGTTCGGGGGAACATACTCGCCGACGAGGCTCTTGAGGCGGGCTCCATAATCCTTCATCTCGTCGACCTTCTTTTCGATGATGCGGGCTTTCATGCGGCCGCCCCGCTGCTGCTGCTGTTGTTGGGGTGCCGCGGCCGGGGCGCCGACGGGAGTCTTCTGAACCTTGCCATCAGCGCCGTAACGGCAGAGATTCTGCTCGGTCTTTTTGACCTGGCCCTTGAGGAGGATCGTGGTGGTCTCGGTCCACTGATATTTTTCGAGCTTGGCGCGATTGGCGGCTATGGATTCCTTAAGGGCTGCGACGCGCTGCTGGAGGGCTGCCTTGTCGGGCGCCTGGAAGGCGAGGGCAGACGACGCGGTGAGGGCGAGGGATAGGAAGATGCCCGCGGAGCGGAGGGGCTGATGGAACTGATAGGACATAGGAAGCCTCGTTCATTGGAATGAGAGACAGGCCTGTGCGGAGAAGAGTACCACTGAGCGGGTGGAGAGAGAGGGAATTTGGTTCGCGCTGTCACGAATGACCCAACTTGGCGGCGATGAGGGTGTCGCGAAGAGGGGCGTCCCGGACATGGGATCAGGGGTGCATTTTATGTATGGGCGGCCGGGCGAAGGCGGGGTATAAAAGGCGGGCAGGGAGGTGGCGATCGATATGGATCGAACCGTATGCGATGGGCGGCTGGGATGGGAGTGCTGCTGCTGAGCGGGTTTGCGGCGGCGAGCGATCTTACGATCCATCTGAACGGTAACACGGCAGTGCAGCGGACCGCGGCGAAGTAACAGTGCGATGCGCAGGGGGCGAAGATGGGGCTCCCGACAGGGGTGTTACGGTGGAGTACCTGAATGGAGGGGGAAATCACCTGGCTGTGGTTCCGGTGAAGGGAAACTCGATGGTGTTCGTGACGGTGCCGTCGGGATTGGGTGCGAAGTATGCTGCAGCGGAGTCTATGTGGTGGGAGGCGGGCGGACGCGGGAGTACCTTCGCCTCGGATTTTCCCGGGCCGAAGGCGTCGTCTACTTGCCAGATAGTGAAGCTCAGTCAGGCTATTCGGCCGCAATCATCTCGCGGACGGTGGCGATGCGCTTCTTGATACCCTCGATCTTCTCGGGCCAGGAGCCTCCGGTGTGATCCGGATAGGGGATTCCGGCAGCGTACTCTCGTTCGGCTTCGGTGAGGTTGTCGAGGAGGTGGTTGAGCTTCTCCTGCAATGTGGGGCCAGACATGGGAACAGCGTATCACTCGGAAGAGCTTTGAAAGAGTGGTCGCGCGGCGCGTGAATGCCTCCTGCGAGGAGATCAGATGCGGAGGAAGAGCTTTTTGCGGTGCATGACATAGAGCAGGCACCAGTAGAGGAGCAGGGTGATGCTGCCGAGGAGGAGCGGTTCGATGCCGGCGCCGAGGTGATCGCGGACCCAGTCAATCAGCGTGGCGAAGCGAGGGGAGGCCTCGACAAAGTTCTCCCACAGGTTGGCGATGAGGTAGGCGGCGAGGGAGTTCATGCCGATGACGACGAGCGGAAAGGCGAGGGTGCGGTGGCCTCGCCTTTCGACCAACCAGAGAAAGGCTGCCAGGAGATAGAAGCAGAGGCCTCCGCTGAAAAGCGTCCAGGCCGGGGTCCAGGTGCGCTTGACGATGGGGTTGATGCCGAGGAGGTGAAGGACGACTCCCGCAGCTGCGAGCGCTGTGCCGGCGACGAGGAGACGGCGAAGGGGAAGGCTGGGAGCGGCGGTGAGGAGCCATCGGCCAGCGATGAGGCCGAGGGTCATGGTCCCGAGCGTGGGGATGAAGCTGAGTGTGAGATAGCCGCCACCGTTATAGGCAAACGGGGAGGTACGCGGGAAGAGGTTGAGGAACCAGAGGTCGAAGGCCTGGCCGAGATTGGCGTTCTTGTTCCAGTGGGCGGCGAATCCGTGGAGGAGATGGCTGTGCCAGCTGGGCGGAACGCCGACGGCGGCGTAGTCGAAGCCGGCGGGGGGAAGAGGGTAGAGCGCCCATGCCAGCCAGTAGCCGAAGAGGAGGGCGGCGAGCGCGGTCCATTGCCAGCGCGGCCGTGCGAAGGCGAGAAGGAAGGCGAAGGTGTAGCCGAGGCCGATCTGGGTGAGAGTGTCTTCAAAGGTGAAGTTGAGCATCGGCCGGTGGATGGAGCGGAGCAGGATTCCGAGGGCGACGAGGATGAAGCTGCGCAGGATGGTATGGGCGAGGCTGCGAGGGAAGGGATCGCCCCTGCGCCGGCGGCTGCGGACGGAGTAGGGGAGAGCGACGCCGACGAGGAAGGTGAAGGAGGGCTGGATGAGGTCGTGGAGACCGAACCAGGTCCATTCGACGTGGGTCTGGTTGAAGGCGAGGATGCGCCAGAAGGTGCTGCCGGGCCAGGCGCGGGAGACGTGGGAGAGCTGAAGCACCTCGGCCATCATGAGAAACATGACAAGGCCGCGGTAGGCATCGACCGCCATGTTGCGCTGGGGTTTGGAGACCGGAATGGGGGTGGAGGGTTCGATGAGGCACCTGATTGGAACTGGGGAGAAGGCTATCAGGTGAAGTGGGAAAGCGGTTCACGCTGTGTGCCAAATTTCCCGCTCATTGAACGTTTCGCCGATGGCGGACGGCTCGATTCCACAGGATCAACAGGCAAGCCTGCTTCTCATAGGCGATTGGTTGAAGCGGAACGGCGAGGCGATCTATGGGACGACGTTCTGGGGCAAGCCTGGGGAAGGTCCGGGAGTTCCCTCAGAGCCGCCGGGCGACTGGCGCGGATGACCGACGGGGATGGGACTGTCGCAGATGAAACGCGGAGTGTATCCGGGTCCCTACACCAAACGTCAAAAATCGTACGATAAGGGTTCGTTGCGGAAACCTATCGCCATTGCGAATCTGATTGCAATACCTTTATGCAATGCAAAATATTGCGATTTCAACCTAGACGGAGGTTCGTGCGCAAACGTTCGATGCCGTTGAAAAACTCTCTGCATGAAGCGCTTTGAGCTTTGATTTTGGTGTTTTCTAACAAGATGGGGAGTATCTGTGGCTGCCGCTTCTGTTATCGAGAGATTTTGTGCGCAGCTTAGGCCTCTTTATGAGAGGTATTGCTTCCTGCTTTTGTCATGTGGTCGAGAGGCAAGGTAATTCAGCGATCGCAGGCGGACGGAGTCTTACAATGCGACGGAGATTTTGAACAGTCGCCACCAATAAAAACTCCTCAGCGGCGCCAGCCAGTCCTCTCAGCTTAAGCCGCGTGAAACGAAATTGCTGCTTCATGTGAGCGAACAGCATCTCTACCTTCTTTCGTAAGCGGCGCGAGTGTTGAAAGGGTTCCGTATTCTGAAGTGCCATGACTTCTTGCCGAGTGCTCTCGTCGAAGGGTACCGATAAACTTCGTTGCGTGCCTCGCGTGCATTGTTGGCGAATAGGACATGACCTGCAATCGTCGGCCGCCGCGCGATAGATATTGATTGGAGAGTCCGTGCGAGTTGTGCAGTGCTTGAGGATCTTGCCCTGCGGACAGGTGTAGTGGTTCCTGTCGGGATCGAAAGTAAAGGCCTCGCGTGGCAGCAGGCCGTCGGTCTGGTGCTGTCGATCCAGTACCGGAATATGCGGGATAATCTTGCGTTTCGATAGCCAGCCCAGGAACGGGCCTGTGCCGTAAGCCTTGTCAGCCGCCAACTTTTCCGGTCTGAGGTGGTGTGTTTCTTCCACCCGTTCCAGCATGGTTTTGGTGGCGATGATCTCTTGCGCCAGCCTAGCCGGAGTGGCTTCGACATCAACGATGACGGCATGATCGGTGTCAATCAGATAGTTATTGAAGTATCCGAACTTACCCCGTCCTTCCTTCACATTCCACGCGGCAGCGGGATCGGTCGGCGAAAGATATCGAGCATCGCTCCGGTGCGCTGGATTACCAGCGTCGAGCGCCTTCAGATACTCGCGCACCGCTCTGGTCTTAGTCTCTCCTTCTCGGATCGCGTCCACACTCTCAACCCGTCGGGTACGCCCAGCATCGCTGCCGATCAGACTGCCGTCCACGGCGAAGCCTTCGCAACTCACCAATCCTGCACTACAGCACTGTCCAACCACATCCTCAAACAGCACCCTGTAAATATCACTCTCACGGAACCGGCCATAACGGTTCTTTGAGAACGTGGAATGATCCGGCACAGCCCCCTCAAGCCCCAAGCGGCAGAACCAGCGATAGCCCAAATTAAGATGAACCTCGCTGCATAGCTGCCGCTCGGATCGAATGCCATAGACATAGCCAACCAACAGCATCCTCAGCATCAGTTCAGGATCAATAGACGGTCTGCCGGTAGAACTGTAATGACCAGACAGAACCGATCTCACTCGATCGAAGTTCAGCACCAGGTCGAGCTTTCGCAACAGATGATCACCGGGAATGTGATCCTCAAACCTAAACGAATAGAAAAGCTGATCCTGCGCGCTCTGGCGTCCCATCATGCCGGTGCCCTCCGCTCTTGTTACAACGGAATCACACCCACACTCTCGATACAAGAGTTTTCAGAGCGTTCTATCCTTCGAGTATTTAATCAAGCAACTTGCCACAACTAGTTTTTCAACAGCATCGAACGTTTGCGCAACTGCGGCGGCCAACCGATTAGGCGCGAGAAGCCTACTTCGTAGGAGCGCCCCGAACAGCCGAGGCTTACTCCAATTCCCATCAGCGTCGCCGCGCGAGACAATGAGCCATGAGCATCGTTGCCCAACACGACCCGACGGCAGAACCTTTATGTGTTTTTGGACCTCGAATTGGGTATAGCCCCCAGATCGGTATGTTTGTGTCGCAGCTGAACTGGATGCGCACAGCCGTCCTATCGCGTTTGCGTGATCTCTCGGTTGAAGAACTCGATTGGCTACCACATCCAGATGCGAACTCGATTGGTGCCTTGCTGATCCATCTCGCCGCCTCCGAGGTGTACTACGGTTTGAATACCTTCGACGGTGTTCCGTGGGGCCGCTTCTCCTACGACATTCGGAAGAAGTGGGGCGTGGCGATAAATCTCGGTCAGACCGCACGAGTTCGCTACAAGGGCTTTGACCTGTCTTACTATTTATCGCATCTGGTCGATGCCAGGGAGCATACCCTGTCCGAGTTGGGCAAGCGTAATGACGAATGGCTCATGGCGATCGACACCACATGGAGTTGGGGACCTACAAATAACCTTTGCAAATGGTTCCATATTTGCGAACACGAGTCTCACCATCTCGGCCAAATCGATGTCATTCTGAAGCAGCTACCCGGACGACAGCGTAACGACAAGCGTAGTTTGCAGAGGCCAGGCGTCACGCACTGCACTCGGGGTGGCTTTGCGACGCGCGGCTCATCAGATATATGACGAAGGCCCATTAGTGTTAAACGACCCCATCGCCGTACCTCTGCTGGGAAGCAGGTACGCCAAAACCCTAACTGACTCCCGAGAAGATATGAACGAGGACTCGTCTCGTTTGATGCGAGCATGGTTGGTAGCCCGCAGCCGCTTCGCTGAAGATCATCTCGCGAGGGCGGTGGAAGCCGGAGTACGCCAGTATGTCATTTTGGGAGCTGGTCTAGACACCTTTGGTTTCAGAAATCCGCACCCTGGGCTTGAGGTCTACGAAGTGGACCATCTCGCAACGCAATCTTGGAAGCAAGAGCTGGCTGAAGCAAGTGAAATTGTAGCCCCGGAATCCCTTCACTTCGTACCGGTGGACTTCGAGACGCAGAAGCTCTCCGAACGGTTAGAAGAGGCAGGACTAGACCCCCATGTGCCTACTGTCTTCGCCCTGCTCGGGGTGGTTATGTATCTGACTGCTGAAGCATTCGGAGAGACGTTAGAGTACATCGCTGGTTTCCCGAAGGATAGTGGCGTGATCTTTGACTACGCCATACCTCGCGACATGCTTCCAGCTGAAGAGATCGATGCCCGAGACGAGCTTGCGAGTCGCGTAGAAAGCATAGGCGAACCCTTTCGACTGTTTTTCGGTCCCGATGAAGTCGCAAAGGTGCTTGGTACTTTTGGGGCCATAGAGGATGTGGACGATAAAGAGTTAAACCACCGCTATTTTGCTCGCCGAACAGATCAGCTCAGCCTTAGAGGGAGATCTGGACATATGATTGCCGCTTATCGAGGCCCATTAGTACCCTGAACGCGCTTTTTGCCAGTTGAGGATGCTGCGGGCCGCCGTCTGGGCTTAGCGTACGATTATTGGTGCGCCGTGCGAAGGCACGGTTTCTCAGCGGGTGCGAATCCCGCCCGGCAACAGTCGCTCCAGCCGGTAGCAATCGGAGCAGCCGCGGAGGCAACGAAGCG
>Ga0193742_1002225_pt1 | contig 11234 bp, 11 predicted proteins | sample L2c1metaG_FD_165511 | JGI IMG/M metagenome (GOLD analysis project Ga0193742, IMG submission 165511) | Soil microbial communities from a riparian zone of the East river system, Colorado, United States - L2c1 | ecosystem: Environmental > Terrestrial > Soil > Riparian zone | place: USA: East River... | reverse complement strand
AACTCGGCCTGCCGGGGGTCGAGTTTCTGCGGGATGTCGACCTCGATGTGCACGTGCAGGTCGCCGCGGCCGTCGACGCGTCCGGAGGAGCGCAGCCGGGGCAGGCCCTGGCCGGTGAGCACGAGTTCGGTGTTGGGCTGGGTACCCGGTTCGAGTTCCAGCTCGACGGTGTCGTCGAGGGTCTCCAGCGGCACCATGGAGCCGAGGGCGGCGGTGGTCATCGGGATCCGCACGGTGCAGTGCAGGTCTGCGCCTTCGCGTTCGAAGGTGTCGTGCGCCCGTTCGACGACCTCGACGTACAGGTCGCCGGCCGGCCCGCCGCCGGAGCCGACTTCGCCCTGGCCGGACAGCCGCACGCGCATGCCGTCGGCGACGCCGGGCGGGATCTTGGCGGTGATGGTGCGCCGGGCGCGGATCCGCCCGTCGCCGCCGCACTGCCGGCACGGGTCGGGGATGACCTCGCCGACGCCGCGGCACACCGGGCAGGGCCGGGCGGTGACGACCTGGCCGAGGAAGGACCGCTGCACGGACTGGATCTCGCCGCGGCCGGCGCAGGTGTCGCACACGGTCGGAGCGGACCCGTCGGCGCAGCCGGAGCCGCGGCAGACGTCGCAGAGCACGGCCGTGTCGACGGTCAGCTCGCGGCTGATGCCGGTGTTGCACTCCTCCAGCGTCAGCTCGATGCGGATGAGCGCGTCGGCACCGGGTTGCACGCGGCTGCGCGGGCCGCGGCCGGCACCGCCGCCGCCGCCGCCGAAGAACGCGTCCATGATGTCGCCGAGCCCGAAGCCGGCGAACGGGTCGCGGCCGCCTGCGCCGCCGCCGTTGCCGAGTGGGTCGCCGCCCATGTCGACGATCTTGCGTTTCTGCGGGTCGGACAGCACCTCGTAGGCTGCGGTGACCTCGCGGAACCGCTCTGGGGCGCCGTCTTCCTTGTTCACGTCCGGGTGCAGCTCGCGCGCCAGCTTGCGGTAGGCGCGCTTGATCTCCTCGGACGTCGCGTCCTGCCGCACGCCGAGAGCGCCGTAGTAATCCCTCGCCACCGTTGTCCTGTCCTCCTGCCTATCCGGACGTCACCGCCCGGACAGGATCTCTCCCACGTAGTTGGCGACCGCCCGAATCGCCGCGATTGTGCCCGGATAGTCCATTCTCGTCGGTCCGACGACGCCCATGCCGCCCAACAGGGTCTGGTGCGCGCCGTAGCCGATGGACACCACCGAGGTGCTGCGCATCTCCTCGGCTTCGTTCTCTTCACCGATGCGCACCGTAATGGTGCCAGGTGAGTTCGCCACGGCGAACAACTTCAGCACGATGACCTGTTCTTCGAGGGCTTCCAGCACCTGGCGCAGCGAGCCGGGGAAGTCGGCGACGTTGCGGGTGAGGTTGGCGGTGCCGCCGAGGACTAGGCGTTCTTCCGGGTGCTCGACGAGCTGTTCGACCAGCACCGTGGCGACTTTGGTCATCGCGTCGCGCAGTTCGGCCGGCGCGTCCTCGATCAGCTCGCTGGCCCGGACGGCGGCGTCGGTGAGCCGGTGGTCGGCGAGCGCGGTGTTGAGCATGGCGCGCAGCCGGCCGACGGCCTCCTCGGTGACCACGTCGCCGAGGTCGATCATCCGCTGGTCGACGCGCCCGTTGTCGGTGATCAGCACGAGCATGACCCGCGCCGGGGTGAGTTGGACCACCTCGATGTGCCGCACCGTGGAGTGGGTCAGTGTCGGGTACTGGACGATCGCGACCTGCCTGGTCAGCTGGGCCAGCAGGCGGACGCTGCGGCGCAGCACGTCGTCGAGGTCGGTGGCGCCGTCCAGGAACGTCCGGATGGCCCGCCGCTCGGCCGACGACATCGGCTTGACCTCGGACAGCCGGTCGACGAACAGGCGGTAGCCCTTGTCGGTGGGGATCCGCCCGGCGCTGGTGTGCGGCTGGGCGATGTACCCGTCCTCCTCGAGCGCGGCCATGTCGTTGCGCACGGTGGCGCTGGAGACGCCGAGGTTGTGTCGATCGACGATCGCCTTGGAGGCGACCGGTTCCTGGTTGGAGACGTAGTCCGCGACGATCGCGCGCAGCACCGCGAAGCGTCGCTCATCCTGGCTCGGCACGGCTACCTCCCTCCACCTTCACCACAAGTTTACGGAGGGTCGGTGCCGTGCCGATCGAACCCGTGCCCAAATGGTCGCTTCGCCCGGGATCAGGTGGCCAGACCCCCGCCCAACCCGGGGGCCGGCCCCGTCTCGAGCCTACCGGCGGGGACTGACATTTCTGGCTCGCCGTAGTGGGTAGGTGCGGCAGGACAGGTGGGCGCCGATGATTCGCAGGGCGCCGCGCAGGCCGACGCGGAGCAGCCCGCCGAGCCGGAACTGGAGTTTCACGAGCGCCTTCTCGCGGTGCGCGCCGGGGGCGACGTTGATCGCGCGGTAGGTGAGCAGCGTGCCGCGCTCGTGCGGAGCGAAGTGGTACTCGGCGCGGAACTTGTAGCCGCCCTGCATGGCGAAGGAGCGCGTGCCGACCTCGACGGTGCCGCCTGCCTGGTGGGCGCCCCGGTAGTGCAGCGTGAACGTCGCCGGCCCGCCGCGCAGTTCGGCGCCGCCCATCAGCCGCCCGGCCCCGGCGATGGCCCGAAGCAGCGGCGCGTTGGCCGGCCCGACCGGCCCCGGCTCAGCCAGCAACAGCTCCGCGCACACCGCGTCGAGCGGCGCCTCGATCACCCCGTAGGCGGTCCACCCCATGCCTTGATGGGCACGCTCATGGCATTCACCGTCAGCCACGATCGAGCACCCCCCGCAGCGCCTTCACCAGATCGTCGGCGTGCCCCGAGCCATGCGACCGCCACGCCACGAACCCATCCGGCCGCACGAGCACCGCCCCGTCCTGGCTGATCCCGTACCGCTCCGTCCACGGTTCGATTGCCGCGAGGGGTCCCCTCGGGACGCTGAGCGCCGTGAAGGGACCCCTCACGGCAGTTGGCTCGGCGACCACGTGGGCGTCGATGGGCACGGACAGGGCCGCGGCCACCTCGGCCGCGGCCGAGCACCACGCCTCGGTGGCGGCGAGCAGGACGAAGCGGTGGCCGAAGAGGTCCACTGTGGACAGTTCGGTGCCGTCGCGGTGGAGCGGGACGTGTGGCGCGCGGGAGCCGGGGCGGCCGGTTGGCGCTTCCGGGTTCTCCAACGGGGCGCGGTCGTCGTCCGGCTCGACGACGACCGCGTCGGACAGGTGCCGGTAGCCGAAGAACAGCGCGGACACCGGCTCGACGGGCGCCGCGACCGTGTCGTCCGCGAGGTCCGGCCGCATCCGCTGGACGAAGCCGGCGTACTGCTGCTCGACGAGGATGTCCGCGTACGGACGCCGTTCCGGGTCGTGACTGGCCAGCAGGCCGGGCCCCGCCTCGCCGCGCACCACCATGGCGAGCTTCCAGGCGAGGTAGTAGCCGTCCAGGATCGCGGTGTTGCCACCGAAGCCCCCGGTCGGCGGCATGACCCGGACGGCGTCGCCGACCAGGTGCACCCGCCCGGTGCTGAACCGATCGGCCACCCGGCACGCGGTGTGCCCGCTCGCCGCGCCACCGCTGACCAGCACCGGGTCGAGGTCGGCGACGCCGGTCGCGATCCGGATCAGCTCGATCCAGCGATCCGCGTCGATGTCCGGCTCGTACCCGACCGCCAGTGCCCAGCGGTGCGGCGTGTCGGTCGAGACGACGACGCCGGAACCGCTTGGCAACGCGGGGTTCCGCAAGTAGTAGAGCCCGAAGCCGGTGCGGCCGAGGTCGGCGTCGAACGAAATGCCCGAGGAGCGGCCCAGCTCGCCGCGCCCGTGCACGCCGATGCCCAGCGCCGCGCGGATCGGGCTGCGGTGCCCGTCGGCGGCGACCAGGTAGTCGGACCGCACGGTGTGGGTGCCGGCCGCGTCGCGCAGCTGCGCGGTCACCCCGTCGGCGTCCTGGGTGAAGGACACCAGCTCGGTGCCGAAGCGGATGTCGGCGCCCAGTTCGCGGGCCCGGCCGGCGAGGATCGGCTCGGCCCGCTCCTGGCTCACGTTGGCCCAGCCGGCCGGCGAGAGCGCGGACAGGTCGGGCGTGGTGTCCACGACGATCTCGTTGTACACCCGACCGGTGACGCTCTCCCCCACCACGATGCGAAAACCGGGGTCCGGCGGGCCCGCATCGGCCATGCGCTCCTCGACGCCGGCGACCCGCAACGCCTCCATCGCGTGCGGGAACTGCCCGCGTGCCTTCGGATAGATCGACATGCCCGGATGCCGTTCCACCACGAGTGCCCGCACCCCGTGCACGCCGAGGAACATCGCCGTGGACAGGCCCGAGAGTCCTGCCCCGACCACCAACACCAAATAACTCGAACGCTGTTCGCTCCACATGAACCCCGTTCTACTAGCGAACACTGTTCGCGTCAAGTAAGGTGTGCCGATGATCGAGGACGCACCGAGGTGGCCGCGTGCCGTGCGCGGCGGTGTACGTCGTCGGACGCTGAGCCAGGACCTGATCGTCGACACGGCGCTCGACCTGCTCGGCAAGGGCAGTCTCGAATCCGTCAGCATGCGGCGAGTGGCCCTGGAGCTGAACACCGGCGCCGCGTCGCTCTACGCGCACGTCGGCAACAAGGAGGAGCTGCACGAGCTGATGCTCGACCGCCTGCTCGGCACGGTCGAGGTGCCCGAGCCGGACCCGAAACGGTGGCAGCGGCAGCTGAAGGACGTGGCCAGCGCGCAGTTCGCGGTGCTGACGTCCTATCCGGGCATCGCCAGGGTAGGCATGGAGACGACCGTCCCAACAGGACCGAACGCCTTACTGCTCGCCGAGGGCAGCCTGGCCATCCTGCGTGCCGGCGGACTGTCCGATCGGGACGCCGCGCTGGCGTTCGACACGCTGGCGCTACAGGTGGCCGCGCTCGCGGTAGAGGCCAGCGCGGACGCCGGCGCCGAGGTCGCCGAGCGGAGCGCGGAGATCGGCCAGTACATGGCGGCGCGCGCGGCGGAGTTCCCGAACCTGCTCGCCGTCGGCAGGTTCCTCGGCGAGTCCACTGTGGAGGAACGGCTCGACTTCGCCGTCGAGAGCCTCCTCGCCGGCCTCAGGCGCGCTTGACGGCGCGCAACAAACCCGTCCACGCGCCCTCGACACCGCTATCGCCAGAGGCCGGAATCCCGCCACCCGTTCGGGTGAACGAAAGGGTTCTGGCAGGCTCACCACCGTGCAGCGGACGAAATGGATCTGGATCTCGCTGGCCGCGGTGCTGCTGGTCGTCGGTGTCGGGACGGCGCTGCTGGTGTCCGGCTCGGACGATGACGGGGACGACGCGGCGGACCGGCTCGGTGACTGCCCGTCGGCCTCCCGCCAGGTGCTGGTGAGCTTCCGGAACTCCAGTGGCGCCCCCGCCGACGCCAAGATGCGGAAGGCCACCCCGGCGCTGCAGCGCGATCCCGAGGTCGAAGCCATCCGGGTCGAGAATCAGCAGGCGAACTTCGAGGCCTTCAAGAAGTACTTCGCCGACCAGCCGGAACTGGCCAGGCTCGCCAGGGTGGGGGCCATGCCGGCGACGATCTGGCTGCGGCCGGCCGACGGCGTCGACCAGCAGGCCCTCGCCGCCCGGCTGCGCGACGAGCTGACCGACGCCGACGAGGTGGACACCACGCCCTGCGACGACCCGCCGGCGCCGGCCACCTCCACTACACGCTGACCGGGACGTCCGTCGCGCCGCGCAGGTTGATCCGGCCGTTCCAGCGCACCGCGCCGGACAGCGCCAGGTCGTCGAACCGAGTCACCAGCCGGCTGATCGCCACCCGGCCCTCCAGCCGGGCGAGCGCGGCGCCGAGGCAGTGGTGCGGTCCGGCGCCGAACGACACGTGCTGGCGGGCCTGCTCGCGGTCCAGCCGCAGCACGCCGGCGTCGGCGCCGAACGTCCGCTCGTCGCGGTTGGCCGAGCCGAGGCAGGCGATCACGAACGTGCCAGCCGGGATCTCGCGACCAGCGATCGTGTGTGGTGCCAACGTGATCCGGCGAGTCTGCTGCACCGGGCTGTCGTAGCGGAGGAACTCCTCGACAGCGTTGCCGGCGACGTCCGGCGTCGACCGCAGCAGGCTGAGCTGATCGGGATGGCGCAGCAGCGCGGTGACGCCGTTGCCGATCAGGTTGACGGTCGTCTCGTGGCCGGCGACGTAGAGCAGCAGTACCTGGGCCACCAGCTCCTCGTCGGAGAGCATGTCGCCGTCGTGCTCCGCCTGGATGAGCGCGGTCAGCAGGTCGTCCGCGGGGTTCTGCCGCTTCCACGCGATGACGTCGCGCATCATGTCCGACAGGATCACTTCGGCCTCGGCGATCGCGTTCATCACCTCGGGGTCGGTGACCACCTCCAGCGAGCGGACCAGGGTGCCGGTCAGCTCGCGCAGCCGCACGTGGTCGGTGTCCGGCATGCCGAGCATCCGGGAGATCACCGCGAACGGCAGCGGGAACGCGAGCGCGTCGATGAGGTTGACGGAGCCGGCATCGGCGATGCGGTCCAGCGACTCGTCGACCAGGTCGGTCACCATCGGCTCCAGCGCGGCGACCGAGCGCGGCGTGAACACCTTGGCCACCAACGAACGCAGCCGCGTGTGGTCCGGCGGGTCGCGGTCCAACATGGACAGTGAAGCGGACGCGTCGGTGCCGAGCTGCTGGTACTGGTCGCGCACCGGCCCGGCCGCGAGATTACGGTCCTCGACGGACAGTCCGGCGCGCAGCAGCGTGAAGACGTCCTCGTGCCGCGACACGAACCAGAACCCCAGCGGGTGTTCCTGCACCGGGTCGACATCGCGCAGCCGCCGGTAGTGCTCATACGGGTCCTCGTCGAACCCCGGCTGGAACGGATTGAACAGCTCCTGAGCCATATCGGTCATGGGACTCCCCTTTCCTCAGGCCGACACGCCGGACAGCGCGGCGCTCCGCCGCCACCAACGATGCCCGGCGGCGAGTGGGCACCGTCGGTCGGCGGCCACCTCCGGCTGGTCGATGCCGGTCGCGGCGCGCACGGCCGCGCGGTGGCGTTCCTGCCCCGCCGCCAGCACTGGGTGACCGGCGTAGGCGTCCAGCAGCGCCCTGGTCTCCGCGAGATCCCGACCCAGCTCGCGGGTGAGCCCACGGAGCGCGCCGGCCAGGTCCGCCGGCGACTCCTCGAGAACCATGTCCAGCCGCGCGTCGAACGAGCGCTGCCAACGACGCTGGACCGCCAGCAGGAACTCGCCGAAGCCGCCGAACACCACGTCGATCGTCACCAGGGAAGCCGGGCTGACCGCCGCCGTGTCGGCGTACTCCTCGAGCACGGCGTGCAGCACGTCGTAGCGCCGGTTCGTCTGCTCCCAGGCTGTTGCCATGGCATTTCACCTACTCCGCGTCGGTAACATACACAGCGTATGTTCTATACTCCGCGCATGTCAACGGTGCGGAGCAGGCGCGACCAGTTCTCGGCGGCCACCAGGGCCGCGCTGCTCGACGCGGCCACCCGGCGGTTCGCCGACCACGGCTTCGCTGGCACCACCCTCGAAGATGTGGCCGCCGACATTCAGGCCACCCGTGGCGCCGTCTACCACCACTTCGCCAGCAAGAAGGCGCTCTTCGAAGCCGTGTTCGAGAAGCTGGAGACCGAGGTCATGGCGGCGGCCGCGGCCGCGGGAGCGCGCGGCACCGACCCGTGGTCGCGCGCCATCCTCGCGCTCGACACCTTTCTGGAGAGGTGCTGCGACCCTGGCTACGGCCGCATCGTCTGGGAGGAGGGGGCGGTCACCCTGGGGGTCAGCGAGTGGATGGTCCTCGAAGAGAAGTACGCCTACGGCCTCGTCGAGGGCTACGTCCGCGACCTCATCGAGGGCGGACTGATCGAGAGCCTGCCGATCGAGGCCACCGTGAACATCGCGTTCCATCTGCTCGGCGCCGCCGGCCAGGCGCTCGCGCGGGCCCCGGAGGACACCAAGCGCGACGTCATGGCCGACTACCGAACGGTGATCCTCAAGATGCTCGCCGGCTTGGCCGTCCGGTGACTCAGCCCCTGGCCAGCGCGCCACCGAGCCGCCAGGTGCGATCCTCGTCAGCGGCGCCACCCAGGTCGGTGTAGCTCAGCACGACCTCGGTCGCGCCGGCGTCGAAGTAGCGCCGCACGGTGGCGGCCACCAGTTCCTCGTCGCCGATCGCGGCGAGTTCCGCCGCCCGCGACACCCCGGAGAGACCAACCACCCGCTGGTAGGACGGGATGGTGTCGTAGAAGGCCAGTTCCGCCGTGGCGCGTTCCCGCGTCGCCTCGACGTCCGCCGTGACGACGGCGGGCACCAGCGCCACGACCCTCGGACGCGGTCGTCCGGCCGCCTCCGCCGCCGCCGTGATGGCCGGCACGATGTGCTCGCCGAGCGCCCGCGGCCCGGCGAGGAACGGCAGCGTGCCGTCGGCCAGCTCGCCGGTGACCCGCAGCGCCTGCGGGCCCATGGCGGCCACCAGCACCGGGGTCGGCGTCGCCCCGGCCAGCCGGGTGCTCATCGGGCTCACCGCGGTCAGCGTCTCGCCGCGCAGCTCCACGCCGCCGTCGTCGAACACCGCGCGCAGCGCCGTGAGGAACTCACGCAGCCGGCGGATCGGCCGCTCGTAGGGCACGCCGAACACCGGCTCGACGAAGTCCTTGGCGCCCAACGCGACGCCGAGCGTGTACCGGCCACCGGTCGCGGCCTGCGTGGTCTGCGCCTGGGTGGCCAGCAGGATCGGGTGCCGCCCGAAGATCGGCACCGCCGACGTGCCGACGTTGATCCCGGGGACCGCGCGGCCGATGAGGCCGGCGACGCCCACGGCGTCGTAGCTGAAGAGCTGTCCGGACCACACCGACGCCAGACCCGCTCGCTCCGCGGCCCGCGCCCGCTCGATCGCCTCGTCGATCGCGTTGGCCCCCGCCGCGGGATTCACCGTCACACCAACAGTCATGGTCGCCTACAACCCGCGACATCGGCGCGCATTCCCCCGCCCACATCCTGGGACGAACGTCTAGGTGAGCCGACGTACCACCGCGTCGGCGAGCAGCCGGCCGCGCGGCGTGAGCACGCACCGACCGTCCACGCCGGACAGCGCGGCGCCGTCGAGCAGCCCATCCCCCGCCGCTACGCCCGCCTCCCGCTGAGCCGCCGGGTCCAGCGCGTCGAGCGGAAGTCCGTCCACCAGACGGAGTTCGAGCATCACCCGCTCCACCTGAACATCCACAGTGGACAGATACTCGCGACCGGCAGCCGGCGACCGCCCGCGGGCCACCAGTTCCGCGTAGCGGGCCGGGTGCTTGACGTTCCACCACCGCACGCCGCCGACGTGGCTGTGCGCGCCGGGACCGGCGCCCCACCAGTCGCCGCCACGCCAGTAGCCCAGGTTGTGCCGGCACCACGCGTCCCGCCCGCTCGCCCAGTTGGACACCTCGTACCAGGACAGGCCGGCCGTCCTCAGCGCCGCGTCGACCTGCTCGTAGCGCGCGGCCAGCACGTCGTCGTCCGGCGCGGGCAGTTCGCCGCGGGCGATCCGCCTGGCCAGGGCCGTGCCCGGCTCGACGATCAGCGAGTACGCGGACACGTGGTCGACGCCCGCGGCGAGCACCGCGGACAGCGACGCCGCCAGGTCCTGCGCCCGCTCCCCCGGCGTGCCGTAGATCAGGTCGAGGTTGACGTGGTCGAAGCCGGCCGCGCGCGCCTCGCGCACCGCGGCGGCCGCCCGCCCCGGCGAGTGCGCGCGGTCCAGCACCGCGAGCACGTGCGGCGCCGCGGACTGCATGCCGAGCGACACCCTGGTGTAGCCCGCGGCACGGATCCCGGCGAAGAACTCCGGCGCCGTCGACTCGGGGTTGGCCTCGGTGGTGACCTCCGCGTCCGGCGCCAGCCCGACGGTGTCGCGCACCGCGGCCAGCACGTCAGCGAGCCCGTCGGCGCCGAGCAGCGACGGGGTGCCGCCGCCGACGAACACGGTGTCAGCGGGCCGTGGCGCGCCGAGCACCCGCGCGGCCAGGTCCAGCTCGCCGCGCAACCCGGCCAGCCACGACTGGGGCGAAGCCGGCGAGTCGGCGAGCTCGGCGGCGGTATAGGTGTTGAAGTCGCAGTAGCCGCACCGGGTCGCGCAGAACGGCACGTGCACGTAGACCCCGAACGGCCGCTGCCCGAGCCCGCGCAGTGCGGACTCGGGCAGCGAGCCGTCAGGTGGCGCGGGCTCTCCGTCGGGTAGGGCGGAAGGCACGCGGCTAGTTTGTCAGCGGAACACCAGCAGCATGACCAGGGTGGCCGCCGCACTGATCAGCAGGAAGACGAAGCCGTACGCGGGCGCCTTGCGGAACCAGTGCGTCGGCTTGTCCAGCGCGACCCGGCCGGGGCCGGTGAACAGCAGGGCGAACGCTCCGCCGGCGAGCGCGATCTCCGTTTCGGCGCCGCCGGCCCAGTTCTCCCCGTTGAACTTCACGGCGATCGCGCTGGCCAGCACGCCGAGGGCGGCGGACGCGGCGATCGGGGTGAACAGACCGAGGATCAGCAGGGCGCCGCCCGCGGTCTCGGAGACGGCAAGCACCCACGCCAGGATGTCGGTGCTCTTGGTGAAGCCGAAGCCGACGAGCATCTCCTTGGCGCCGTCCATGCCGGGGCCCTGGAACCAGCCGAACAGCTTCTGCAGGCCGTGTCCGACGAGCAGGCCGCCGACCACCAGCCGCAGCACGAGGAGCCCGAAATCCAGGCCACCGTGCCACTGCGTCTTCTGTCTCTCGAGCTCCTCGTCGAAGTCCTCGTCAAGAGCCGTGCTTCCCGGCAGGACGGTGGTCTCCGCGCCGGAGAACCCCGAGTCGTCGAACATCCCGGGACCGGACGGGGCGGAGTCGCCGTAGTTCGGCGAACTGCCGAAGCCCTGACTGGAATACGTCTCGTTCGGCGCGTCGTACAGGCCGCTGTCTGAGTAACCGCCTGCGGCCCTAGGGCGGTCGTCTTCAGTGCTCACCCCGCGCAGATTAGGGCATACCACCTGCGGGTGCCGAGGGATCTGGCCAACTAATCCGAATCAGTAGGCGCCACGCACCAGGTTCACCGGATCCTCGCCGGCGGCGAACCGGGCGATCTCGGCGGCGGCGATCCGGTAGCCACGCTCGGCGAAACCGGTGACGCTGCCGGCGACATGCGGGGTGAGCAGCAGGCCAGGCGCTGTCCACAGTGGATGGCCGGGCGGCAGCGGCTCCGGTTCGGTGACGTCGAGCGCGACGTAT
>Ga0193742_1002224_pt1 | contig 11237 bp, 9 predicted proteins | sample L2c1metaG_FD_165511 | JGI IMG/M metagenome (GOLD analysis project Ga0193742, IMG submission 165511) | Soil microbial communities from a riparian zone of the East river system, Colorado, United States - L2c1 | ecosystem: Environmental > Terrestrial > Soil > Riparian zone | place: USA: East River... | reverse complement strand
CCAAACACTTTCACCAGATGCGACATGGTGACCTTCGATCCATTTATTGAAGTCTTTTAAGCCCTCGGTAGTAAATTCGGTAGAACCCTTGTTGCCGTCAAATAACTGATTTGCGGTCAAATCCTTATCGACAACGGTGTCAGGCTTATCGACATGATCACCAGTGCCTGGTTCGGTAGGTACATGGCCGCCACCTGTTGATGGGCCTTTCGGAGGAGTGGCGCCTACTTCTTTATTACCGAATGATGGTAAGCGGTCCTTTGCCCAGTCTATTGCTCCGTCAAATACGCCAGCCTGTGCCGCTTCCGTTAGTAATTGGCTTACGGCTGATCCAACAGCAACACCGCCAAGACCCCACATAATGGAATTTGCGCGCTTACGTTGCTCGGCTGATTTCTCTTTATGGAATCCCAGACCAGCATATTTTACGGCGTTTTCGATAGTGCGATCTTCATCATCAGTTACTTCAACGAATTTTTGCTCTTTGATACTTTCGTCAGTCGTGGCAATACCGCGCTCATTGTCGTTGCGGGCATAGTTACGGATGAATCGAGTCCCGGCTGCTCCGACCACCAGCACGGCAGCTGCTGCTCCGGCGGGTGCAAAAACAGCACCGGCTACACCCATAGGCAAACCGACCGCAATACCTTTTGCGATTCGTTTCATCCTACCGCCGCGATTAAACCACGTATTGAGTTTGCTTACTTTGGTATTCGCGAACAATTCTTGGGTAGCTTCGCGAAGTTTCTTTTGTTCATCAAATATATAACTGATCGTATCAGCATTCTTTTCATCATCGGTGCGGTCAGCTTTAGCTTGGCTTAAAACAGTTTCCTCGAGTTTACCGACATAAACAAGTGCTTCGTTGTATGCCTCATGGGCATCAAGATACTTACCACTCAACGTGACGGGTTTACCAAGCTGTTTGGCAGTTATGGCAGCGAGACTACCGCGTAAGCCATCGAGCTTTTCACGAGCAGATTTAAGTGTCTCGTTGTTTTCGCGCGCTTCTATCAGGGCTGGATTTTCCGGGCGAGCCGTATCAGTGGTATCAGCCGAATCGACTTTCGTATCGGCAGTATCGACTGGCGCTGGTTCCGGTTCTGGAGTAGTGATCGTATCGACGGTTGGAGCACCAAATAGTTCAGTTTGCTTGGAGAGGAGCACGTCATGTCCAGTCGGGCCAAGTTTCGTATGTTCGCCGTCTTGCCATTCGCCATAGCGCCAGCTCGTGTCGCTCATGTTGTCATATGAAAGTCCACGTATAGCAGCGTGGTATTCGTCATAATGCGGACTGTCCGGTGCCAGACGGTGGTCACCGAGAAATCCAGCAACTATCTTGTCCATTTCATCATTCACTAGTGCTTCGACGGCTGCAGCTTCTTCGGCAGAATGTTCGGCATAGAGTTTACTGTATGTTTCGCGCTGGGCAGCGCGAAGGCTCGTTATCTCACTTTCGGACAACGCATTGCGTGCGTGCTGTTCGAGATTGGTTTCGGGTGAATGTGGTGATGTTTCCATAGGTTTGACTTGCGTACTGTTGATCTGTAATAAACATTAGCATAAAAGTTGCTATAAGTCAATAAGCATGTGCTGGATGGTTGACATACTATCATATTTATGGTAACATGCGACTGATTCTTTGGGAGACAAGGAATTGGACCTATACATTAGCTCTGTCGGATCGACCGTATATCTGGTATTGCAACCTGTTAATGAAATGTCACTAATAGATTGCAGTACCGGAAACAACGTCTCCGGCGCAGCACTCATCAGCGAAATGATGCTGACGGAGACGTACAATTTCATATTGCACCATCTGTCAGCGCATACTCGAGTTGCGCTGACATCCACCTATCCGGCCTACGGGCCAGAAAGCAAGGATGTCACCATGGACTACACCAAGGCTGCCCAGAAGTACGGAGCCAAGCAGGACGAGACGTTGGAAGAGGCCATGGGCCGCTTCCTGACAAACCTCAGCCAGGCCTACCTGGACGACCCGACCATCCTCACCGATGTGAAGGTCGCCAAGATCACGCAGCTGGGTGACCCGCAGACGCTGGGTGCCCTACTGTTCGGCCAGCTCCCCAACGCGGGTACCGCTCCGGCGGCTGCCCTCGGCAACGGAGGCGGCCAGGCCCCACTCGGTGCCGGTACCGGCAGGTCCACGGCGGAAGACGCCAACCTGCAGGATCGCGCCGACAAGGCCGAGGCCTACGCCAACGTTCGTCGTCACGAGCACCTGGCGCTCAACGTGATCTTCGGCCGTCTCGGCCTGGGTCGCGCAGGCAACCCGGACGAGCCGTTCGGGCCCAACGCGGCCGACGAGGTCGACCGAGCGATCAGGGACGCGATCAACAAGGCCACGGCGGGAGCGGTCAACGCTGCCAACGTGGTCGACAAGGCCGAGGTCAAGAAGCGGGTCGAGGCCCTCGAGGCCGAGGTCGCCGCCCTCAAGGCGGGGGCTCTCGGCAGGCTCGACAAGGCCAAGGTTCTGGCAGCGCTGGACGAGCTCAAGAAGCTCTACACGCCGGCCAAGTAGGCCTGAACCAACCAGCTCGGACGCTGATGAGACCCCTGTGTGGGGCACAACGATGCGGAACCGCGAGTTCCCATCTGCGTGCCCCACCAGGGATCAGCACACTTCTGTAACGTAACGTTATACTTATGAAAATCTCGTAATCATACCGTTGCACTACAGGAAACTGGGCCTCGATTCCGAGGATACCTTTCCCGTATGCACGAACCTGCTCACAACCTAGTCCTCGGAAGGGACACGATTATGTCACTAGTGAAACTGGCCGTAAAGCTCATCCTGGGCGTCCTCTTGGTCGCCATGGGTGTCCTGCTGGCGAAGTCGCCGCTCTGGCAACAGCCGGGCAGCGGCATCAAGTCCATCAGCTGGCCGGCTCTCGTCTTCGTGCTGGTAGTCGCCGTGATCGGCGGCCTCCTGTACATCGCCGAGCAGACCTACTACAAGACGGAATCCCCCCTGACGCGCGAGGTACCGCTCCGTGCCAAGAAGTGGAGCCACATCGGCCTCGTGGCCGCAGCTGGCGCCGCTCTGGGCTACGTGGTCGTGTTCCACGGGTTCAGCTGGCCCAACGAGGCCGGCTGGTACTTCCTGGCGATGGCCGTCGGATTCCTCGTCATCGTGACACTGGACATCCGGCTGGTCGACAGCAAGGATTCGTGAGCAGAAGCCCTCGCGGGACGCGGAAAGAGATCATCGATCGACGATGCACTCACCGCGTCCCGCCTGGGGCGACAACGACAATCAAAAATCCACGCCATTTACGGACGTGGATTTCTTTATTTTGTACGGGTTTTTAGGCGAGGGTTCGTTTTTTGAGTTCGCGAGTAAAGAACTGCAAACGATCGCCTTCTTCGAGGAGTAGTTTGCCCTTGGTTTTGAGTTCAAGTCCACACTGCTCGCCTTCGAAGACTTCTTTAGCCTCCTGTTGCTGGCGTTGGACTTTGGTGACCTCTACTTCGGCAATGAGTTCTTTTTTGCGCATGACGCGAGCGAGTGTGCCCGGAACGACTTTGCCTTTGAGCACTTCACCGCCACAGATGACGTCTTCTTTGGAAGTTTTAAAGATACCGAGAATTTTCAGCTCACCCGTTTCGGTTTCGACGACTTCGGGAGCAAGCATACTTTCCATGACTTCGCGGACATCATCAAGTAATTCATAGATGACTTTGAATATACGGACACTGACTTTGTCGCGGGCTGCGAGGCGTTTGACGGCTGGCGGCAGCGTCACGTTGAATCCGTAGACAACGGCGTTTGAACCGGCAGCACGACGGATATCATTTTCGGATATGTTGCCAACACCAGAGCTGAGGATACGGATATTCAATTCATCGTTTTCGAGGAGTTTCAAACTGTCATTTACAGAGGTCAATGATCCTTGGACATCGGCTTTGACGATGACGTTCACGTCTTGTGTATCGCGTTCTTTGTTCATCATGCGGAGCAAGTCTGAACCAGTCACGTTTGATTGGACGGCGTCTTTTTCGGCCTGGATTCGGTTGGTATTGGCGAGTGTGCGGGCAATTTTCTCGTTTGCGACAGCGATGAATCGGTCACCGAACTGCGGGACTTCTTTGAACCCAGTCACAGTGGCAGGTGTTGATGGACCTGCGATTGGCATCGGACGGCCGGCGTAGTCAACTTGGGTTCGGATTTTGGCATATGTTGTTCCGGCGACAACAAATTTCCCTGTCTGTAGTTTACCGTGTTCGACTAATACGCTCACTACTGCCCCACGGCCAGTTTCCATGTGAGATTCAATGACGAGGCCTTCGGCAGGTACGTCATTGTCGGCTTTGAGCTCTTCTAGGTCGGCAACTAATAGGACTAAATCAAGTAATTTGTCGAGGTTATGACCAGTTTTCGCGCTGACATCCACCATGACGGTGTCGCCGCCCCATTCTTCGGGATTCAGCTGGTGTTCAGTGGCAAGTTGGGACATGACGCGATTAATATCGGCTGTTTCTTTGTCGGCTTTGGTAATAGCAACAACGATTTTGGCGTTGGCGGAACGGGCAAATTTGATTGCCTCGACCGTCTGAGGTTTGACACCGTCATCGGCTGCAACGACAATAATAACAACGTCAGTCAGCGCTGCACCGTGCTGGCGCAGAGCCGAAAAGGCTTCGTGTCCTGGCGTATCGAGCAGTGTGATTTTGCGGCCCTTTCGTTCAGTCTGGTAAGCACTGATGTGCTGGGTAATTCCACCTGCTTCGCCCTGGGCGACTTTGGTATCGAGCAGCGCATCAAGCAGTGACGTTTTACCGTGGTCGACATGGCCCATGACAGCAACGATTGGTGGACGCTCGGTAGCATCGGCGCCAAGGATGCGGGCGACTTTGGGTGCAGTTGGTTCGGCTTCTTTTCGCTGCAATTCAACATCCATGCCGAGTTCTTCGACAATGATCTGCGCAGTTTCGAAATCAATACGCTGGTTCAGTGTGGCAGCAATACCGTTTTTGAATAATTCCCCGATCAGTTTTGTGGCGGGCAAATCCAAAGTTGCGGCCAGTTCGCTGACGGTAATCATCTCTGGTACGATGAGGACTTTCTCTGCCATACTTCTCCTTGCTTAAGGCCTAATGCAGCCGGGTTATTCGGGTGACACACCTGGTTGGACGACCTTTTTAACAAGTCATCCAACCGACGTCTGTCACGCTATTTTTTCTTGAGACTCAGAGAAATCTTGCGATTGTCCCGTTCAATATCAAGAATGCGGAATTCTTTACGCTCGTTGAGCTTAAAGACTTTTTCAGGATCAGCGTCGCCTTCTTCGCCAAGTTCACTGACGTGGACTAAGGCTTCGACTGCTGGGCTAATCTGGACGAAAGCACCAAATGGCGTGATACGAGTAACCGTACCCTCGACGTTGTCGCCTTTTTTGAATTGGTCGACTTCTTTGAGCCATGGGTCTTCCTGCAGCTGTTTCAAGCTGAGGCTCAGGCGGTCTTTGTCGATAGCGATGATTTTCGCATCGACAGTGTCGCCAACATGGACGTAGTCTGATGGGTTGTTAACGCGCTCCCAGCTGATTTCACTGATGTGAATCAAGCCTTCGATGCCTTCGACGTTCACGAACGCACCGTAATCAACGACACCGGTGATGACACCTTTGACGCTGTCTCCGACTTTCAGTTTTCCGAAGCGGTCAGCAAGACCATCTTTGATTGCTTCTTTTTCGCTAAAGATCAGCTTGTTAGCTTTCTTGTCAGCGTCGAGAATACGAACTTGCAATGGTTTTGAAACCAAGCCGTTCAATCGTTGCAGAATCTCGTCGCGGTCTGCACTACCGACACGTGGGTAATGTTCTGCGCTGAGCTGTGAGACTGGCAAGAAGCCGCGGACGCCTTCGAGTTCAATCAATAATCCACCGCGGTTTGCATCGTATGCAGTAACCTCGATAGTTTCGCCTGCTTCGACCAAACGTTGGACTTCGTCCCAACCCCGGTCTTTAGCGGCTTTTCGTAGTGACAATAGTGCGTAACCATTGTCCATTTCTGAGTCAACCACGCTAGCGGTGACTTTTTCGCCCTCGTCGATTTTTTGGTTGTAACCAATTTCCCGGCGTGGAACGAATCCGATACCCAGAGGACCAAGATCGATCAGTACTTCGTGTTTACGAACACTGAGAACTGTTCCTTCGATCACCTCACCCTGAGTTAGTTGCTGGAATGTCTCTTCTTTCAAGAGATCATCCATAGTAATTTTGTTGGCAGTAGCCATAAGTCTTTAAAAGACTCCCTTCTAAAAATGTATTTTCCCTTGGTTAAGCAACACGAAACATGCGCCTCAAAAGAATTATGTCTATTTTAGCGTGAATAACAGAGAAAGTCAAAGGTGTGGACGGCTATTTGAGAGCGGCGAGCCGCATGCGTTGGACCGAGCGGCGATATGCGCTCGCGCCTCCTGCTGTTAAGGCGAGGGCAACGATACTCAGAAGCGTGTCGGTTGGACCGGTACTTGCGATTTCACTTGGACCAGTGTTAGCAATGCCTGACGGCTGCGGAGAGGTCGTTGGCTTTGGCGTGGACGGTGCTGGGGTGGTCGGAGTCGCAGGTTTTGGCGTTGCCTGGTCAGGTTTTTTAGCCATATCCTCCGCAGGAGTCTTGCTCTGGTCTTTGGTGGTCGTACCGGCGTCTTTTTTAGAGGTATCGGGTTGAGTGTTCGTACTAACGGGCTGGGTAGCAGCGTTGCGCCCCTGATTTTTGCTCGCATAAATGCCACCGGCAAGCAAGACCGTCAATAATACGCCCACTAGTAGAAACGCTAGAATCCCACCGCGCTGACTGTCCGATTGGTTGTTCATATCTCTCCCCTGTTGATTAACCATATAATACCAGAATAAACGGTCATGCCGCAAGGCCGACCCCCATGATACACTGGATCCATGTTATTGGCAGTGGATACAGGGGGGACCAAAACATTGGTCAGCGGCTTTGATCGTGCGGGCAAACCGACGCATGAGTTTCGATTCCCTACGCCCCGTGACCCTGACGAATACCTTGCTGCTCTGAGCGAAACCATCCATGATAATTTCCGTGGCCGGATCTTTGATGCCGTCGTCATCGCCGTACCAGGGGTAGTACGCAACAATATCGCCGTCTGGTGTGACAATTTAGGTTGGGAAAACCTGGATATAGCCACGCATATAAAAAGTATCGTCAACTGTCCTGTCTGGCTCGAGAATGATGCTAACTTGGCGGGGCTCGCCGAAACCCGGGCGCTAGCCAAGATTCCCGCGTGTACCCTGTACGCTACAGTATCGACCGGTATTGGTACCGGCATCATCGTCAATGGTCAGATCATGCCCGCACTGAGCGGCAGCGAAGGCGGCCACATGCTACTGGAATACGATGGTATCGTGAGTGAATGGGAAAACTTTGCCAGCGGGTTTGCGATTAAACGGGATTATAAAAAGTTTGCGCGTGACATACATGAACCGAAAATATGGCAGGAAGTAGCGGATAAAATCAGCCGCGGATTTTTGGTACTCGTCCCTGCCCTGCAACCGGATACTATCATTATCGGCGGGAGTATCGGAACCTATTTTGACCAATACGCCGATTTTCTCGACGAGATCCTCACCCGGCGCATGCCAAGTCATATGCCGGTACCGGAAATCCGCCAAGCCGCCCACCCCGAAGAAGCAGTTTTGTATGGATGTTACTACTATGGGTCAGACCAGCTTGCTGGCTAGGGTTGAATCGGCGTTCCCCGAGCTTACTTTTGAGCAAAGTGATGACTTTCGCTGGTCCCCATCGGATCAGACTGTTTATGTGGGACGGCTCGTCACTGACCGGGACCTTATTACCCTATTGCATGAGATCGGCCACGCGCTCGCGGGCCACAATGGCTATAGCAAGGATATTGAGCTCTTGGCACTTGAACGTGAGGCCTGGACGATTGCACACGACCAGATTGCGCCAAAGTTTGCGATCACCATCACCGAAGATCTCATCGAAGAAGCGCTCGACAGCTATCGTGACTGGCTTCACGCGCGTAGCCGCTGTCCGGAATGTACTCAAAATGGCATACAACGGTCTATCGATACCTACACCTGCCTGCTTTGCACTGCCTCATGGCGCGTCAATGACGCCCGTACATGCGGCCTGAAACGGTACCGCCTCGCCACGCACTAAAAACACCCGCCTGAAATAGACGGGTGTTTCTGGAGAGACAGAACGAGTTGTCTTACGCCTCTGTAGTTGCTTTGCGGCGTCGTGAAATACGACCACCCTTGGCACCAGCAATACGGGCAAGTTCGCGGTTAGCCGCAAATCCACCAGTAGTACCGTTTTGGCCGCCTTTGGCACCAATCTTCGAGTAGAAGTCTGAACCGTGACGGACTTTGTTAGTCTGGGCAGCTTTAACGCCACCAGCTTTAGTTCCAGCCATATAATTCTCCCTTTGGGAGAGTGCCCAGTATCAGTTATCAGTTATCTGCAGAAGCAAATGCGACTGCTGAATACTGGCCACTGAACACTGTTAACTCTCGTTATTACCTCACACATGATATGTGTATGTTATATATACTAACAGTCTTTATGCTTTTTGTCAATATTTACATAAGGCTTTTATATGTTAATAAAACCGTTGCGTATATCCAGACCGTGCTATATCATAGCTGGTAGGCACCTAAAAGAAACGACTGTATCTGCGAGATCAGTCGTTTTTCTTTTGAACTAAAACCGGTATTCAACCGTCTCACCCCTAATCAAGACCCGGGTATTAGTGCTACTATGAAAGTAGAACGGAGGGTTGGAATGGGTGGATGGCGCATCCGGCGAGTAGTGACATGGACAGTGTGGCTGTCAGTGTTACTAGTGATTGCCGGCATGAGTGCTTATCACTTACTCGTTCTGGAACCTATTGGCCACACATACCTCGCCACCCTACACCCTGCCGCCGACGATTTACGAAAGCGATGTACCAACCTGGTCAGTACGACACAAGTCTTGCTCCTAGAAGAGCCCCCTCGCGACCAAGCGAGCGTCGGTACCACTATTGCGAATCTTCGCCGAGCCTCCGATGAAACACGCCGCGAGCTTCATGATTTCGCGACAGTCACCGAAGCAATTGGCCCGAGGCCCCATGTACCTATTTCATCATCCACCTACTACAGAGCCATAACCCTGAAGAATCATGCTCGGGGGACTATCGACCAGATTAACGAGGTCCTCGACGAATATGACCAGTTGGCGAGCTTTTTAGCCAGTTATTACGCCGCGCACGAGCGCATAACCAGTGAACTAATGGCGTTCAACGCTCAAACAGACCTCAACGTGCTCGTCGGCAGAAGCCCACAGTTACACGCCACTGCAGCCGACATCCTGCAGCAATCTGAAATGCTGGCGAATCTGCCCACCCCTCGTGGACTAGAAGACACTGTCGCTAAATCAATCGCCATACATAAGCGGGCCGCGCATGGCTTTGACGCGCTAGGCAGCGGCCTATCGCCACCCGTCGACAATCTCATCTACGGCGCCGCAAAAGAACTGGAGGCAACAACCGAAGAAAACGACGCTAGTTTTGACTCATTAGAGCATTCGCTCGAGGCATTGCCCGTGTTCACCCATATTGTCGAGTTACCTGAAAAAATAGAGCGTTTTAAATTTTAGCCGGAAGTGGAGGCTCGGGAGTAACGGTAGGCTCGAACGCCATACCTGCCCGTGTCAATTTATTCCAACCTATCGGAACACCCTGGAGTGCTCTCAGCACAGTGGCATACACCAGATAAATGCGTAACGGCCCATAGAGCATTCGCGCCACTGGCACCAGCCAGAGGTAACGTAGTTTCTCACGGCCCAACAGCAGGCCCACCCATGCCCGCAACAGCTGGAAACAGAATGATATCGACATGAACACGACGAGTATCATATACTGGCCGCCAATGAGGTTACTGACGGTAATTGCCCCGAGCAGCGGCAAAAAGATAAGTGGGCCAACGGTCGAGATGATAGCCATTGGCAACACGAATGAGTCAAGCCAGCCGTGGCGGCCACTGAGTAATATATTTTGATACTTCCAATAGACTTGAACGTTGCCGAATGCCCATCTGAAACGTTGCCGGGCAAAACTTCGTAGGGTCGTCGGTACTTCAGTCAGTGCGACAGCCGTATTATCTTGTACTACCCTGTAGCCTGCCATATGCACAGCCACGGTGAGATCGCAGTCTTCGGCTAAGGTTACTGATGAATAGCGGCCGGCATCGATGATAGCCTTTCGCCGCCACGCGCCACAAGCGCCCGGCACCACCATGATAGCGCCGAGTAACGCTTGGGCGGTCCGCTCGAGACCGATACTTGTCGCATACTCTAGTGCCTGGCAGCGCGCCAATATACTCGACCGGTTCCCGACCCGCACGAGCCCGGCTACAGCCCCTACACTGGAATCTGCAAAATGCCGCACCAACCGGCTAACCGTGTCGGGTAAAAAGACCGTATCCGCATCGATACCGATAATGATACGGCTCTGTGTCCGTCTGATACCTCTGTTAAGTGCGGTGGCTTTGCCGCCATTCGGCTGATGCAATGCCACTACCTGCTTGTGCATGAGCGCAAGTTTCTGTGCAACTTCCCAGGTTTTGTCCGTTGAGCCATCGTCTACGATGTATATTTTTATTTTTTTGTACGTCGAGGTAAGCAGTCCACTAACGCAGTCCTCTAGTACTTTTTCTTCGTTGTATGCCGGCACAATAATTGCCACGGATGGACGGTAGGAGCTGTTTCGCAGGACACGGCCTTTCGCGGATCGTTTGTTCTGTATGATAGCCAGGATGACGTACACTCCCATGCCCAAGAATACGAATATGACGGTAGTCGTAAAGAGTACCAGCATCGCCTTGACTGGCCACACGAGAATTGCTTGGGCAGCCGTTACAAACACCGCATCAGCCGTCGTTGGCGCTGCCACTTCGAACAGTGACGTATCAGTAGGATAGAGCGCACTCATCGTGACAAAGCTGTATCCATGCCGTTTCGCCTCTGTAATCAAGGCTTTGACATATGCGATGGTTGCCTCGCGCCTGCCACCGCTATCATGTAAAAGTAAGACGCGATTTTGTCCATCAAACGGTGGCATAGCAGGCAGTGTGCTGGCACTCGTAAGCTTCCAATCGTTAGTATCGTAATCATATAGCGCGATAACATACCCTAGCTTTTGGGCGTGCAGGATTCCTTTCAGGCTGTCACGTAGCGATTGG
>Ga0193742_1002223_pt1 | contig 11243 bp, 10 predicted proteins | sample L2c1metaG_FD_165511 | JGI IMG/M metagenome (GOLD analysis project Ga0193742, IMG submission 165511) | Soil microbial communities from a riparian zone of the East river system, Colorado, United States - L2c1 | ecosystem: Environmental > Terrestrial > Soil > Riparian zone | place: USA: East River... | reverse complement strand
ATCTAAAGGCAGGAAGTTGTATTATCACTATTATCATTGCTCTTCTGCCTGTGGTTACAGGCAGAAAGCGGAGGATGTTAATGAGGTTTTCGTACAGGGGCTGAGTGATTATGTATTAAACCCGACCTCGGCTGAGCTCTTTAAACTGGTTATTTTAGATGCCTATGGCAATAGCACGTTAAACGAACGCGAAAACAAGAAGCAATATATTGACCAGATATCCACATTAAGCAATAAGCTGACCAAGGCGCGCGAACTTTTGCTCAATGGCGACATTGACGGTGTGGATTATAAAACCATTAAATCTGAAACGGAACAGAAAATTGCTTTATTGGAAGCTCAGATTTCAGATATAAAAACGAATCCAATAAGTATTCAAGAACTGGAACCTATTGTTGACGGAGCAATCGGCACCTTAACCAAAATTGACGTAATTTACTGGAAATCAGAGCCTAACATACAAAGAAAAATAATTGGTTCGATGTACCCCGAAAAATTCACTTTTGAAGGCTTAAAACATCGAACCGCTACGGTGAGTGATGTTTTCAAAATTACATACCTGATTAACAAGCAATTAAGTGGAAATAAAAACGGGACAACTGACCAAAATTTGGTGTTGTCCCGTTGGGTGCGCCCACCTGGGCTCGAACCAGGGACCAAAAGATTATGAGTCTTCTACTCTAACCAACTGAGCTATAGGCGCAGCTATTTGTGTTTGTTTAACGGGTGCAATTTTACATATTTGTCGTCAAATTACAAAACCCTTTTTATGCAAAATATCAAAAACATCATCTTTGACTACGGTAACGTTATATTTAGTATCGACTTTTTAAGAGCGCAGCAAGCATGGAAGCAACTGGGAATCAATAATGCAGCAGAATTTTTTGGTCATAAACAACAGGACGAAATTTTTGACAAATTTGATCGCGGGGAGGTTACAGCTGACCAATTCAGGACCTATATCAGGCAAAAAACAGGCAATCCGGCGTTGACAAATGATCAAATTAACACTGCATGGAACAGTATGTTACTCGGAATTGAAGCCGGCAACAACGAATTGCTGTTAAATTTGAAGGATAAATACCGTACTTTCTTACTGAGTAATATAAATGCTATCCATTATGACCACATTATGGCTTATCTGAAATCTGAATTTGGATTTGATGGGAATGATCACATTTTCGAAAAAACATATTATTCGCACCTAACCGGCAAACGTAAACCCGAACCTGAAATTTTTGAGTTAGTATTAAAGGAAAATAACCTTGCCCCTGCTGAAACATTATTTATTGACGATAGTCCACAGCATTTAGCTGCCGCTCAAAAATTGGGTATCCAAACCTTTTTAATGACAGCTCCTGATACCTTGCAACAGTTCTTTAAAAGACAAAAGCTATAGAATATGCAAATTCTATAGCTTTTTAACTGGAAGTAAATTCAATAACGGTTATCCTCTTCTTCTTTTTTCTTTTACAATTAAACTTAGCTCCCGGCTCATTTGCCCTGCTATGGCCGTATTTTCCTGCGCACGTCTAAATAAATAGGGTAATACAGCCTTAATGGGGCCGTACGGAACATATTTAGCTACATTATACTGGGCATCAGCAAGGTTAAAGCTTAGGTTATCGCTCATGCCCAATAGCTGCGAAAAATAAACATGCGGATTTTTATGGTCTATTTGTTTAGCATCTAAAAGTTCGGCCAGTAAGCGGCAGCTTTCTTCATTATGGGTTCCAGCTATAAAAGCTATCTTATCAATATGAGTAGTGCAATAATCGAGTGCAGAATCATAATCAAGATCGGTAGCTCTTTTGTCGGGCTGAATGGGCGATGGATAACCATTTTCCTCAGCATGTTTACGTTCCTTTTCCATATAGGCGCCGCGCACAATTTTTGCACCTAAAATAAATCCCTCGCTAATGGCAATTTCATGATCATTTAATATCGATGCCAGCTTATCATGTCTGTACATTTGATAGGTGTTATATACAATTGCCCTTTTAATATTAAAGCGGCTCATCATGGTCAATGCTAACAGATCAATGGTTTCTTGTATCCAGCTTTCTTCAGCATCAATCATTACCGGAACGTTACTGGTATGAGCTTTATCACAAATGGCCAACACCCTGTTTTGAACTCTTTGCCATTCTTTTTCTTCGTCAGCTGTAAGCGGCAGCCGGGCATCAAGTTTTTCTAATAGTGCAAAACGGCCAACACCGGTTATTTTAAAAACAGTGATAGGGACAGCTTGGTCTGTTGCAGCCCGTATTATGGTTCGTATGATCTCATCGCGGGTATCGTCAAATACAGCTTCATCGTCCTCACCTTCTATAGAGTAATCTAATATGGTACCTACCCCACCGCTGTGTAGATTTTTAATAGTATTATTACATTCCTCAATAGTTTCACCACCGCAAAAGTGTTTAAATATGGTTGCCTTTATAAGGCTTTTAATAGGTAAGCCTATTTTCATAGCCAGGTTGGTTACCGGCGGACCTATCTTTACCAAAAAGTTAATGTTAATTATTCTGAACAACCAGTAGGCCCGGTTAAGATCAGCATTAGATGAATGACGGAAAGCGATTTCTGTATTTTCAAAAGAGAGCTTGGCGTGTTTGGTGTTATTGTTCGTTTCGTTAGAAAGCATTTGCAAAATTATAAAATGATATCTCATTATTCCATGAATAGTTTATTTTTGCTCCTCCATGATAGAATTTAAATTAACAGGCGATTACATCCCCATGATACAATTACTAAAAGCTGCCAACCTGGTATCAACAGGCGGCGAGGCGCAAATAGTTGTAAGTGAGGGCGAAGTGACCTATAATGGTCAGGTTGACTACCGTAAACGGCTTAAAGTTAAGCGCGGTGATCTGGTTGAATTCAGAGGTAATAAAATCATGGTGATATAATTATGGATACTATTCAAAGCGATAATTACCCTATTTATTTTAATAATAGCATTGACGAACTGGTTAACTTTATTAAAAAAGGCAACTATTCGCGCTTCTTTATTTTAACCGATGAGAATACGGGTGTTCACTGCTTACCCATCATAAAAAGTAAAATTGATGGCTTGGGCGACTATGACCTTATCGAGATAAATGCCGGCGAAGAAAGCAAGGACATTGATTTTTGTATCGGTGTATGGAAAATGCTGATCGACTTTGGTGCCGACCGTAAAAGTTTGTTAATAAATCTTGGTGGTGGCGTTGTAACTGATCTGGGGGGCTTTGCGGCCTCAACTTTTAAAAGGGGATTTGATTTTGTGCATGTACCTACTACCCTTTTATCGCAGGTGGATGCATCAGTAGGCGGTAAAACGGGGATTGATATTGATAGTATAAAAAATATCATAGGTACTTTTACCCAGCCCAAAGCTGTATTTATTGAGTATGATTTTTTAAAAACACTTCCGGCCCGCCAAATCCTTTCGGGCATTGCAGAGATGCTTAAGCATGGTTTAATTGCTGATGCTAACTATTGGGAACAGCTTAAATCAAGCGACCTGAAAAACCCTTCGGCACAATTGGTTCACCGCTCTGTAGAGATAAAGAATGTAATAACTATTGAGGATCCAACTGAAAAAGGCATCCGCAAAGCTTTGAATTTTGGTCATACCATTGGTCATGCTATCGAAACCAATTCTTTAATAAATGATAAGGATTCTTTATCCCATGGCGAAGCCATAGCAATAGGTATGATCTGCGAGTCGTATCTCTCACACAAAAAAACAGGGTTAAGCGCTGATGAATTAAGTGAGATAACAAGTGTATTTAGCGATCTTTATCCAAGATATACCATAGCCGAGTCAAGTTTTGATACCCTGTTTGCTATCATGCAAAAGGATAAGAAAAATCAGGATGGTAAAATAAATTGCACATTACTGACGCATATTGGTCAATGCAATATTGATAATATCTGTACAGAAGCCGAACTTTGTGAAAGTTTAATGTATTACATTAATTTGTAAGATGTCCAGCTTAGATTCCAGGGATAAAGCAGCACTTGTGCTGATGGGTTTACTGGTAGTACTAACCCTTGTTGAAATGGGTTTAAGCTACTGGGAAAATCGTAAATATTATGAAACGCGCGATACGCTGACTAATATCTATCTTACTTCGCTTGCGGTTGTTACTAATTTGATGGTTAAAGTAAGCACATTTGTTATCCTTACCCTTATTTATCAATACCGGCTTTTTCAAATACATAACGTTTATCTGTACTGGTTTTTACTGGTTGTGGTGCAGGATTTTTTATATTGGGTTTTGCATTATACGGGCCATTACTGCCGGCTTTTTTGGGCCATGCACGTAACCCATCATTCGTCTGAGCATTTTAATTTCACTACCGGGTTCCGCTCAACCGTATTTGAGCCATTTTACCGTGTGTTTTTTTACCTGCCGCTTGCTTTGATGGGTTTTACAGCATTAGATATATTGTATGCTTATTTAATTACCCAGCTTTATGGTAACCTGGTACATACACAATATAAAATACCGTTACCAAAATGGTATGGCTGGTTATTTGTAACCCCCTCACATCACAGGGTACACCATGCATCAAACATTCCATATCTTGATAAAAACATGGGTATGATGCTTATCATTTGGGACAGGATGTTTGGAACTTTCAGAGATGAAGATTTGGAGGAGCCTGTTAAATATGGTTTAACCAAACAGCCCGAAGACATGGGTCCGGTAAATGTGCTTTTTCATGAGTGGAAAGCATTACTGCATGATGCCAAACAGGCGCCAAACTGGAAAGCGAAGATCGGTTATTTTATAAACCCGCCGGGATGGAGCCACGACGGCAGTACACAAACCGCCCGGGTGATGCAGCGGGAGTATGAACAAATAATCGAAGCCCAAAAACACCAGAAAGTTTAAACCATTTAAATATTTTATTAAGAAAAACAAACTTATCATTTATTATTACCAATAATATCTACATAGCATAATTTAATTTTATACTGAATGCAACCTAAATCTTTCTTAAATAAGTTATACTTATTATTGCTTTTATTGCTTTAACAGCTATTATTATTCAAAGCTGTAAAAAGATGTCCGTAGCGAACAACAAACCATCATCACCGATCCAACCATCGCGCAGGCCAAAAGCTGGTATGAAAGCGCTTTCCCGCTGAATAACAAAACAGGGACTTTAAGTGTTAATTCACATGCCACGGGCAGTAATATGGATTACAGCCAGCTGTTTAAACCCGATTGGCAGCATGCCGCTACCTATACCCGGATAAACCAGCCGGTTGTGGAACTGCTTGTTGACGCCTCTTCCGTTAAGTTAGACATAACCCTGGGAAATTCGGCAGGCGGCAAACCCGTTTTTAACAAAGCATATACCCGGAGCTCGTTCCTGCTGCTGAATAATGGAACAGAATATAAGGCTTACATCATGACGGTAATTGCCGATTCTTCTTATTTGAAAAATGACCTGACCAAACTTGATCATAATAAATACAATAAACGGGATGCTGATTTTAGCGGGGCCGTCATATACTCTACCCCTAAAGGACAATTTGTTAGTGGCTGGTTTTACAAAAACGGCAGTATTACCGGTAAGATCCCATACAATAAAGCAGGTAGCGCCAATATTGGCACTGGAAGTAAAATTGCAATTAATGGATTAAAGACCAATACTTTACCTTGCACTGACTGGTTTCAGATGTATTATCAAAATGGCATTTTAGTAGATGCGATTTATTTGGGTAGTACAGGCGATTGTAGCGATGCCTCTCCAATTACTACCCCTGCGGGTGGTGGCACTCCCGGTGCGCCCGGAAACGGCAATGATACAGGTACGGGTACTGGCAGCGGGCACGTAGCCCCTCCTTATGATCAATATAATCCATGCGCTACCGCACATGCTGTTTCGCCAACTAAAACTGTTAATAGTACTAAAGGGGTAAATACTTTCAATCCGGAGCCACCGGTATCTTCAGACCCGGGCGATGGTGGTTTTCCGCCGCCGGAGCCTCCGGCACCGTGTGTGGTGGTAAATCCTATTATTTTACCTCTTTTAGACGTTTCTGCATTGTCTAAATATCCTAAATTTAAAGCGTTGGCAAGTGATTTGCCAAATTGCTTAAAAAAATATCCTAATATCACTAAAGCATTGGCCTATTACACTGGTTTTAGTGAGGCTACTATTTTACAATTAATGGAACCGGGAAAGGGACCCAAAATTGTTACGGTACCTGATCTTAAAAACTCTTTTGGGGTTAGCTTATATGGTAAGTATGATGCGGAAACAAAAACTATATTAATTAATGAAAATTTTGCTAAAGGCTTTGAAGTGGCTCAATCAGAAACGACAATCCAAGCTACTGCACTATTATTAGCAATTACCACTCTTCATGAATTTGTACATTATGGCAGAGATCAAAACAAACTAAGTGACTTATTTAATGGTTATGAAGCCGGCTGGACATTTGAAATGAATATAGATCCAAGTGGTACAGGCATTAACAAGAATAATGCAGTAAAATGGATTAATTATTATCCTTATAATTTTAAATAATGAAAATTACTTTTATCGCTTTCATTTGCAGTTTATACTTATGTTCATGTCATACCGGAAAAACCGGGCATAAGACAGCAGATACCACTCAAATTATAAGTACGGCCTTTAACGCTGGAAAATTCCGTGACGGTATTCCTAAAACAGTAGATACCATATATATTATCAAGTCCGAAAAGTTCAAATATTATAATTCTTCGTGGCCAAATGAGGTAGATAAACTAAAGATCGTTTATATTGATGATACGCCTGAGGTCAGTGAGTCGCTCAAACCGGAATCAAAAATAACGGACAAGCCATTAAGATATGTAGTCACTACTTTTTCAATTAATTCTGATTCAGCAACCGTAACCATCTATGGTATTAATCAACGGACAGATTACAATTATAAATTCGCTAAAAAAAACAATGAATGGTTGGTATCGCAGGTTGGCTGGCAAATAGAATAATAATTTCCTATTAAACCTGTGATCGGTATTATCACCGTACCATTACAAACAAGGTGCATTCGCTATATAATATACAAACAAGTTGGTGTTGGGATATCACCAACCAAAGGCTTAATGCAAAAAATACAGAATAAAATTTTGTTCAATATGTTTATTTTACAAAAATTAAAATTTTCTATTGACAAATACATTTTTAGCCGTACATTTACAACGCAATAAAAAACAAATGAAATTTACAAGCGCATACTATTTCGGTTACTACTTTTACTTTAACAGTGAGAGCCGGGACTAATATGTACTTAACACACACATACAGAAACTAAAAAGTCCCGGCACAAAATGCCGGGACTTTTTGCTTTAACAGGGTTCATGAAAATAGAAAAACCACGAGTTGCAATACAGGGAATACGCGCTTCTTTTCACGAAGAAGCAGCCATAAGGTACTTTGGCGAAAATGCGCAAACCATTGAGTGTAACTCTTTTAAGCAAACATTTGAGGCCTTAAAAAATAAAGAGGCCGATTATGTAGTAATGGCGATTGAAAACAGCATTGCAGGAAGCATATTGCCAAATTATACTTTATTGCTTAACTATGGTTTCCCGGTAGTGGGCGAAATTTATTTACCTATTCAGTTGCACTTAATGGCATTACCAGGTGTAAAATTTGAAGATATAAAGTACGTAACCTCGCACCCCATAGCTTTACGTCAGTGTGTTGATTTTTTTGATGAATACCCCCATCTTAAAATTGTGGAAAGTAACGATACGGCGGCTTGTGCTAAACGCATCAGGGACGAACAATTAACCGATACTGTTGCCATAGCCAATTCGCTTGCCGCGAAACTTTATGGGCTTGATGTATTGGAACGCAGAATAGAATCAAACAAAAAGAATTTTACCCGTTTCCTGATCCTTACCCATCATGATAATGTAGAAAAAAAGAATGCCAACAAAGCTTCTCTTTGTTTCCAGGTGAGTAACAAAGTTGGGGCGTTAGCAAAAGTGTTGAATATTTTTGCAGACGAAGGCATAAATATGAGCAAGATTCAGTCAATGCCTATTTTGGGTAAACGCAATGAGTACAATTTTTATGTAGACATTGAATGGGAAGAACAAAAACAATATGATACCTCAATACGACAAATACTTAAATACACGCACAATTTTAACATACTTGGTGAATATGAAAGACATGACGATGAATTAACTCCAAAACCACTAAAAAACGACCGGGTCCGGAGATATATCAATATAAGAAGAAACATCTGAGCCTGCATTACAGCGATCAAAAAATAAAAGAGAAAATTAACATAAAATATAAAAACACCGGTATCAATAATCCTGCCGGACTAATAACAAAACAATGAAATTAAATTTAAACATACAGCCGCTTCATACCTGGATCAAGACCGGAAAAGAACCATTGGTAATAGCAGGCCCATGTAGCGCCGAAACGGAAGATCAACTGGTGGCTACCGCCCACTTATTAGCCCAAACGGGCCGCGTATCTGCATTACGTGCAGGTATCTGGAAACCACGTACACGTCCGGGTGAATTTGAAGGTATTGGCAGCATTGGTTTAGAATGGCTTAAACGTGCTAAAGCTGAAACCGGCTTACCTACCGCTATTGAAGTTGCAACTGGCAAACATGTTGAAGAAGCATTAAAAGCTGGCGTTGATATATTATGGGTAGGCGCCCGTTCAACCGTTAATCCTTTTACTGTACAGGAAATTGCTGATGCCCTAAAGGGTGTTGATATCCCTGTAATGGTTAAAAACCCGGTAAATCCTGATCTTTCTTTATGGGTTGGCGCATTGGAGCGTATCAACAACGCCGGTATCACTAAACTGGCCGCTATTCACCGTGGTTTCTCATCTTACGAGAAATCTGCTTTCCGTAATGAGCCAATGTGGGACATCGCTATCGCCTTAAAAACCTTAGCTCCTGAGCTGCCTATCATCAACGATCCAAGCCACATCTCTGGTAACCGCGATCTTATCGGTTACATATCACAAAAAGCATTAGATCTGGATATGCAAGGCTTGATGATCGAATCGCACATTGACCCAAGTGTAGCCTGGACAGATGCTAAACAACAGGTTACCCCTGCTGCTCTTGCTGACATTATCGATCACCTGGCTTTACGTAAACCAGAGATCCGTAATGCAGAAGTAAACGATAAACTGGCGGAGTTACGTAACCAGATCGACAAAATTGACGATCTAGTTATCCAGAAAATTGCCGAGCGTATGCAAATTGCTGATAAGATCGGTCAATACAAAAAAGACAATAACATTACCATTTTACAGGTTGGCCGCTGGGACGAGATCCTTCAAAAACGCACCAGCTATGCAAAAGCTTTAAAATTAGGCGAGGAGTTTACTGAGAAATTATTGGAGCTTTTACACGCCGAATCTATCAGCAGGCAAACAGCCGTCATGAATAAAAGTGAAGCCGGACAAGCAGCAGAAAAACTAACCCACGCATAATTATATCATGATGCAAAACATCATCCTGACAAAAAGTAATAAGCAAATAAATGGCACGGTACACCTTACCGGATCAAAAAGTGAGTGTAACCGTGCACTGATCATCGAGGCATTAAGCGATGGTAAAGTAAAGGTTGAGAATGTTTCGGACGCGGCCGACACGGTGTTGCTTGCAGGTATTTTGAGAGGTGCGAAGTCTGAAGTCCAAAGTCTCCAGTCGAAAATTGATTCTAATGACTTAGAACTTAAGACTCAGGATTTAAGACTTGTAGACATCGGCCCTGCAGGTACAGCCATGCGTTTTTTAACTGCTTATTTTGCAATACAGGATAATGAAGTAATACTAACCGGCAGTCAGAGGATGAAAGAAAGACCAATAGGTATATTGGTTGAAGCGCTGAGAGAGTTGGGTGCCCATATTGACTATGAAGAAAAAGAGGGCTTCCCTCCTATAAAACTAAAAGGCAGTTTCGAGCAGCATACCAGTAAGATCAGTATTAAAGGTAACATCAGCAGTCAGTATATTACCGCGTTGTTACTCATCGCTGCCCGACTGCCTTTTGGTTTGGAATTACATATTGAAGGCGAGCTAACTTCCCGTCCTTATGTTGAAATGACACTTGCGATGTTAGAAACCGCAAAGATACAGCACAGTTGGGAAGGTAACGTCATTACAATATCAAATCAGGAATTTGCAACAACCTCATTACATGTTGAACCCGATTGGAGCGCGGCATCATACTGGTATGCCATTGCAGCACTGGCAGATGAGGCTGAGTTATTTTTAACCGGCTTAACCCAGTATAGTTTACAAGGTGATAGCGTGATAACCGAAATCATGGCCAATTTTGGTATCACTTCGCAATTTAAAGATGGCGGGGTGCATTTAACAAAAGAGGTTAAACCACTTGCCCGTAAAATATTCGACCTTAAGGAATGTCCTGATCTGGCACAAACCATCATTGTAGTATGCGCGGCTTTAGGCCATGAAGCTACTTTTACAGGTCTGGAAACTTTAAAAATAAAAGAAACCGATCGTATTTTGGCTCTGCAGACCGAGCTGGCAAAAATGGGTGTAAAATTGATTGAAAAAGGGCAGGTTTATAAACTGGACTGCAGTGAAAAGTTTATACCCGAACGTATGTTTATCAATACTTATCATGATCACCGTATGGCTATGGCATTTGCACCGCTGGCGCTCATCATCCCGCAATTGGAATTTGAGAACGGTCCGGTAGTTGATAAATCTTACCCCGCATTCTGGACCGATCTGGCAAAGCTTGAATTTGGAGTTGAGGAAATAGAAAGATAAGGCGAAAGGCAAACGGTTAAATTAATACCCATCCGTCATTGCCTTTGGACGAGAATAAAAAAGCATTTTAAAGCCCTCTCCTTTGGAGAGGGTTGGGTGAGGCTTCTCGCTTCATTCCTCACAATGACATAAATAACAAAACCAATTATTGATATTTGCAATGAGTTATCTCAAATCTCATATCTAACATCTCATAGCTAATAAAAATGGCAGGCAATTCATTCGGGCAAATATTCAGGATAACCACTTTTGGCGAATCGCATGGCGAAGCTATAGGTGTAATTATTGACGGTTGCCCCGCGCAATTAACAGTTGATCTGGATTATATCCAGGGCGAATTGGATAAACGTAAACCCGGTCAGTCAAAAATAACCACGCAGCGTAAGGAAAGCGATACAGTAAAAATATTATCCGGCGTGTTTGAGGGTAAAACCACCGGCACTCCTATCGCCAT
>Ga0193742_1002222_pt1 | contig 11245 bp, 12 predicted proteins | sample L2c1metaG_FD_165511 | JGI IMG/M metagenome (GOLD analysis project Ga0193742, IMG submission 165511) | Soil microbial communities from a riparian zone of the East river system, Colorado, United States - L2c1 | ecosystem: Environmental > Terrestrial > Soil > Riparian zone | place: USA: East River... | reverse complement strand
ATGAAGGTCGCCGGCGCCTATTGGCGCGGCGACAGCAACAACCCGATGCTGACGCGCATCTACGGCACGGCGTTTGCGAAGCAGGAAGAACTCGATGCCTATCTGAAGCAGATCGAGGAAGCCGAGAAGCGCGACCACCGCAAGCTCGGCCGCGAACTCGATCTGTTTCACTTCCAGGAAGAAGGTCCCGGCGTGGTGTTCTGGCACCCGAAGGGCTGGACGATCTTCCAGGCGCTGATCGCCTATATGCGCCGCCGGCTGACCGGCGACTACAGCGAGGTCAACGCGCCGCAGATCCTCGACAAGGTGCTGTGGGAGACCTCAGGCCATTGGGACTGGTACCGCGAGAACATGTTCGCGGCGCAATCGGCCGGCGACGAGGCCGAGGACAAGCGCTGGTTTGCGTTGAAGCCGATGAACTGCCCCGGCCATGTGCAGATCTTCAAGCATGGCCTGAAGAGCTACCGCGACCTGCCGTTGCGGCTCGCCGAATTCGGCGTGGTGCATCGCTACGAGCCATCAGGCGCGATGCACGGCCTGATGCGCGTGCGCGGTTTTACGCAGGACGACGCGCATGTGTTCTGCACCGAAGCGCAGCTTGCGGAAGAGTGTCTGAAGATCAACGACCTGATCCTGTCGACCTATGCCGACTTTGGCTTCGAGGGCGAACTCACGATCAAACTCTCGACCAAGCCGGAGAAGCGCGTCGGCACCGACGAGATGTGGGACCATGCCGAGCGCGTGATGGCCACCGTGCTGTCGGAAATCCAGGCCAGCGGCAGCAACCGCATCAAGACCGCGATCAATCCCGGCGAAGGCGCGTTCTACGGCCCGAAGTTCGAATATGTGCTGCGCGACGCCATCGGCCGCGACTGGCAATGCGGCACCACGCAGGTCGACTTCAATTTGCCGGAACGGTTCGGCGCGTTCTACATCGATGCCGACGGCTCCAAGAAGACGCCGGTCATGGTGCATCGCGCGATCTGCGGCTCGATGGAGCGCTTCATCGGCATCCTGATCGAGCATTTTGCCGGCAATTTTCCGCTCTGGCTGGCGCCGGTGCAGGCGGTCGTCACCACCATCACCTCCGAAGGCGACGAATACGCCAAGGTGGTTGCCGCTGCCGCGCGGCGTGCCGGCCTGCGCGTCGAGATCGACCTGCGCAACGAGAAGATCAACTACAAGGTCCGCGAACATTCGCTGGCGAAGATCCCGGCACTGCTGGTGGTCGGCAAGAAGGAGGCCGAGAGCCATTCGGTCTCAATCCGTCGCCTCGGCAGCGAAGGCCAAACCGTGATGCCGACCGCCGAGGCGCTGGCCGCGCTGGTCGAGGAAGCCACGCCGCCGGACGTCAAGCGCGCCAGGCTGGAGCCCTGATGGCCGAGGAACAGGAGCTTCCCGCTTTTCCGATCCGGGCTTACCAGTTGATCCCGGATCCCAATCGGCCGACGGTGGTGGCGCTGGCCATTGAAACCGAACAGGGACACAGCCTGTTCCTGGCGACGCGGGAGATTCTGGAAGATCTCGGCAAGGACCTTTTGGAGCGGGCGGCGAAGATGCCATCGACGCAGGCGCCGTCGAGTTAGGCCGCCTTGTTCTGCCCGATCTTGATCAGGGATTCGGCGGGAATGCCGAGCCCCTCGTGCAGCCGTCTGATCATATTGAGCGTAAGCTCGCGCCGACGGTTTAGCACCTCGTGCACGCGATTCCGGCTGCCGATAAAGGGGATGAGATCGCGCGGCTGCAATCCGCTTTGTTCCATGTGGTACCTGATCGCCTCCACTGGGTCCGGCAGATCAAGCCGGTAATGCTTGCGCTCCCACGCTTCCACCAATGTGACCAGCACATCGAGCCGGTCGCCCTCGGGCGAATTGCGCCGGGCACTCATCAATCCCTCGATCTCCTTGAGCACGCGGCGATAGTCACGATTGGATTTGATGGGCGCGATATCCATAACCGGAATCCTCAAATGCTTTGCGCGTCGATCGCGTCGTACTGCCGATGCGTGCCGATGAACCTGATATAAACGACGCGATAGGGATAGTTGATCCAGACCACGATACGATATTTGTTACCGGCGATGTTGAAGACAGCGCGGCCATCCTTGAGAATGCTGGCGCTCCGGATGTCCCGCTTGACGTCAGCCGGCTTCGCCCAGTCTGCCTGCCTTACCTGGCGAAACCATGCCATGACCGGATCGCGGGCGTCGGCAACATCCGCGCTTCGCCCGAGGAAGTTCTTGATCGTGCTGAGCGCTATCACTCTCACCATCTAAAACTTAGCATAGTCCCACCTTGGGACCAAGAGCTTTATCGCTAACCGGTCGAATATCCGCACCAATCTAATCACAATCGGTCTAAAAAGGCCTTCACCAGCCTCGTCGGCTTCCTATCTACGTGATATCCGATTGCTAGCCTCCCAGCGAAAGCCCTCACCGTGCCCGATGCCCTTGAACTCCTGAAACTCCGCCGCTCCGTCAAACCGCGCGAGATGAGCGGCCCCGGCCCCTCGGCGGGCGAACTCGACACCATCCTGACCATCGGCGCGCGGGTGCCCGATCACGGCAAGCTGACGCCGTGGCGCTTCATCGTGTTCGAGGGCGAGGCACGCGCCCGTGCCGGCGACGTGATCGCGCAGGTGTTCGCGCGGAAGAATCCAGGCGCGCCGGCGGCCGATGTCGAGATGGAGAAAAGCCGGCTGATGGATGCGCCGCTGGTCATCGCGGTGGTGAGTTTTGTCAGGCCGCACCCCAAGGTGCCGGCATGGGAGCAGGAATTATCCGCCGGCGCCAGCGCCATGAACATCGTCACCGCGGCGACCGCGCTCGGCTACGGCGCCAACTGGCTGACCGGCTGGTTCGCGTTCGACCGCGACGTGCTCGACGGGCTCGGCGTGAAGCCGGACGAGAAGCTTGCCGGCTTCATCCATATCGGCACACCGTCGAAGCCCGCCGAAGACCGCCCTCGCCCGGCGCTGTCGGATATCGTGACGCGGTTCTAAAGAGCCGCATCTCGTCGCAAGCGCGTCGGCAGGACCGGCCAGCAGGCAAGATCGGCCGCTTTTTCGTCGCTACGGTGGAGCGCAAAGCCGCTGCTGTCCGCGCTCAGTTCAGGCTTCAGCGTCAGGGCGGGAATGAGATAATCGCCGCGGTTCTGACTGCGGTAGGCGATGGGCGCAGCCTGCATCGCATTGTCCAGCCGCACGCCGAGCGCTTCCAGGGTGTCGGTGTGCCGTGTCGAATCCATCGCGCTGCTCTTGAACACGAGGAATGGCGGCAGGACGTCGAAACCCGGATAGAACAACATGCCGTGCTGGATCGGAAACAACAGATCCTCGATCGGTCCGTTGATACCGCGCTCGCTGTAATGTTCGGCCCAGCCGCCGGTCGTCACCACCAGCATGGCCCGCTTGCCCTTGAACGCACCTTCGCCGTAACGCTCGCCCCAGCGCTTCTCCGAATGCTCGCCAACGCCATAGGCAAAGCCATAGGCGTAGACCCGATCGAACCAGCCCTTCATGATCGCCGGCATCGAAAACCACCACAGCGGAAACTGGAAGATCACCAGATCCGCCCGACGCAGCTTGTCCTGCTCGGCCGCGACATCAGCGGTCTGGGTGCCCTCGGCGAAAGCGCGCTTGGAAGCGGCGCCCGGGCTGAACGGCCGCATGGCGTCGCGCTGCGGGAAATCATCGGCGTCGAGACCGGCCTTCCAGCCCATGGCGTAGAGATCGCTGACCTCGACGGAATTCCCGGCGCCGACAAATCGATCGACGATGAAATCGCGTATCGACCCGTTCAGCGAAAGCGGCTCGGGATGGGCGTAAACCAATAGGACATTCATGACGATTTCCTCTGTTGACGCTGTTCAGATAAGACCGCCGGTGACATAGTCAAAATGAATAGAGTCAATGGCAGGCATAGCCATGCGTAATATCCGCGGCATCGATATCGAACTGCTGGTGACCCTCGAAGCCCTGCTCACGGAATGCAATGTCACGCATGTGGCGCGGCGGCTTCATCTGAGCCAACCGACCGTGAGCGTGCGCCTCGGCAAGCTGCGGAATCTGTTTTCCGATCCGCTGCTGACGCCGGGCGTGCGCGGCATGCGGCCGACCACGCGTGGCCTCGCATTGCTGGCGCCGTTGCGCGAAGCCTTGAGCGGCGTCGAGCGGATGCTCAGCGCGCAGACGCCGTTCGATCCAAACAGCACCGAATTGATTTGGCGCGTCGTCGCCTCGGACTATGCGCAACACGCGATTCTGATGCCCCTGCTAGCGCACCTGCGCCGCCGCGCGCCAAGGGTACGCGTGGCGGTATACGCCCCGGTCCCCGCCGAGATCGCCCGCATGGCCGAGCGCGGCGACATCGATGTCGCTTTCGTCACCACCGATATTGCGCCGGAAAGCCTGCGCAGCACGATCCTGTTCGCGGAGCGTTACCAGTTCGTCGCGCGCCAGCGCCACCCGCAGCTTGGAAGGGGCCCGATCACGCTTGCCCAATTTTGTGCGCTCGACCATCTGGTGGTGTCGCCGGAGGGCGGCGGCTTCAAGGGGCCGACGGATGTCCTGCTGGCAGCCCGGCGCCACAAGCGCCGCGTGGTTCTATCAGTGCCACATTTCCTGTCGGCGCCCGAACTGGTGCGCCGCTCGGACATGGTAGCGATGCTGCCGGCACGCTTGCTTGAAGGGCGCAGCCAGGGCCTGCAACTACGCGAAGCGCCGATCCAGCCGCCGGGGTTCGAGATGGCCATGAGCTGGCACGAGCGCGTGCACGTCGATCCCGCGCATGCATGGCTGCGCGCACAAGTCATCGCGGCGGTATCGCAGACCCGCGGCGCCGCGCGCTGATCGAGCGGGCTGGCGTGCTATAGCTCAAACTGGCTAACGTGGATCAGGTTCGGACATGACTGTATTGCTGGCGAGCCTACGCAGCTCTATTGCGCAGCTCCGCGGGGCTTTTGCCAAATTGAGGGATGATGAAGAAGTGCCACTGATTTGCCCGACGTGTCAAAATGTTTTCGCGAGTATGGCATCCATGCCAGCGACCCCTTTCTTTTCAAAGGGTTCCTTTCTTTGCATGGGGTTGTTTTCGCGATTTTATGTTCCGGGCCCTGCGGTGTGCCACCCTTGGAGCGTTTTCAAGCGAAGCATGCCCTCGGACTTGATCCGTGGGTGGATACCGGCTCGCGTGAAGAAAACGTGTCAAACAAAAGCTAGAGCCGCGTTCCGATTCCATCGGAACGGAAAAGGCTCTACCGCGCCACCACCTCGACTTCGCCATCAACCCCGTTGACGACGTTGAACGGGCGCTCGAACACCTTGCCTTCGTTCTTGGCGATGGCGCGGTATTCGCCTTCGGACAGAACGACGCGGGGAAACGCGCCGATCGATTCCTTGATGACGTCGCCGCCCGGCGTGATCACGGACCAAGCGGTGTTGGCGAGCGCCTCGCCGCCCTTGTCGCTGACCAGTTTCAGCGTAATCACCGCGGCGCGATGGGTGACGATCACGTCGGTCAGCTTGCCGGCCTGCACGCGGATGTCGGAACGCACCACCGAATTGGCGTCGCCGTAATTGGAGATGATGTAATACGTCCCCTCCGGCAGCAGCGCGACGTCGCCGCCGGCGACGTTGGGCAGCAGCGAGGTCCGCTCCGCGCCGTCGAACTGGCTGCCTTTATAAATCGCGAACGAAATCTGGTTCGGCGGAATCTTGGAGGTGCCGACGCGGCCTTCGATGCGGAGCCCACCGGCCGGCAGCACGAAGGATTCGCGATCGGTCTCCGACTTCAGGCTCACCGCGCGCACCGCGCTGACCAGGCCGAGCGCGACGTGCACGACATAATTGCCCGGCGGCAGCACGATGTTCGGCGTCGCACCGCGCTCCTCGCGGATCAGTTTGAAGGTGCCGGTATCGTCGGGCTTGTCGGCGAACACCCGCCACACCAGCCCGCTATTGATCACCGGCAGATCCTTGCCGTATCGCGCGGTCAATGACAGCACCGCTTGCCCGGCCGTCGAGGCGCCCGGCGGCGGTGGCGCCGGCGGAACGGTGGCGATCGACGGCGGCACGAGGGTCGGCTGCGTCAGGGTCGGCGGCAGGGTCGGGATCGCGCCCGGCGGCGCCAGATTCATCGCCGGCGCGGACGGCGCATCCGGAATCGAGGACGGCGGCACCGGTGGCGGCCGGTCGGAGAACATTTGCGCCGAAACCGAACCCGGCACCAGCAACGCCAGCGCGAGCAAAAGCGGCCGGAAAAGCCGCCATGCGCCCCCGTCCGCGCCGATGCCATTGCCTCGCGAAGTCATGGCCATGCTTTTCACTGAAAACGCGGCAAATTCAAGCCTCCAGAGCGGGCTGAAGGCCCCGGCGGGTTGGAACCGGCACCAAAACCCGATGTTGATGGGGCGGTCGCGGTCAAGTCACAATCCCCGCCTAGGCCGCTTCGGCCGGATATAAACCATGCCTCTGGAATTCATAGGAATTGATGGGGGCGATTCTGGCAAGGCCGCGCCGCGGCGAATATGCTTGAAGCCGCAGGAGAGTTGTTAGTGTTGGATAATTGGATGGGCCGCGGCCAGAAGGGCTCCGACGGCCATGACAAGGTCGGGCTCGGCAGTATCCGCCGGCCGGTGATCGGGCTCGCGCTGGGCGGCGGCGCCGCACGCGGCTTCGCCCATATCGGCATCATCAAGACCCTGGTTGCCCACGGCATCCTGCCCAATGTCGTGGTGGGAACGTCGATCGGCGCCGTCGTCGGCGGCGCCTACGCGTCCGGACAGCTCGACAAGGTGGAGGAGTGGGCGCGCAGCCTGCAGCCGCGCAACATCTTCGGCTATCTCGATATCCGCCTCAACGGCTCCGGCCTGATCGGCGGCGCCAAGCTCGCCGCCGAGCTCGAGACGACGTTGGGCCAGAGCCTGATCGAGGACCTGCCGGTGAAGTTCGCCACCGTCGCGACCGAAGTGCGCACCGGTCATGAGATCTGGTTGACCCATGGCCGCATGATTGACGCCATGCAGGCCTCCTACGCGCTACCCGGAATATTCTCGCCGGTGTTGATCGGCGACCGCTGGCTGGTCGATGGCGCACTGGTCAACCCGGTGCCGGTGTCGGCGGCGCGCGCCCTCGGCGCCGAGATCGTCATCGCCGCCAATCTGTCCAGCGACATCTTCACCCACGCCACGACGATCTATTCCCATGGCGCGGCGGCGGACGTCGCAGTCTCGGTCGCAGCGGAGGCGGTGCCTGAAGCCGAGCCGGTAAAGCGCGGCCTGGGCAGATTTTTCTCCGCCGAGCGCACCATGAAACGCGAGTTCTTCGGCGGCGGCGGACGGCCCGGCATCTCCACCGTGATGGTCGATGCCTTCAACATCATGCAGGACCGCATCACCCGCGCGCGGCTGGCCGGCGATCCGCCGGATCTGCTGATCTCGCCCCGCGTCGGCCAGATCGGCTGGTTCGATTTTCACCGCGCCGACGATCTGATTGCGCACGGCGCGCGTGCCGCCGAACGCGCGATCGAATCCATTCAGGAAGCGATCCACATCCTGGCGCCGCAGGCGAGCGATGCCGGCGCCGACGACAAGCCCGCGCAAGAGAAAGACAAGCAAGAGAAAGAATAATGCTCAGGCGGTCTTGATGTAGTCGCGCAGCGCTTCCTGCTCGGACTCATATTCGTGGACACGGCGCTTGACGATGTCGCCGATCGAGATCAGGCCGACCACCTTGCCATCCTCGACCACGGGCAGATGCCTGAACTTGCCGAGCGTCATCATTTCCATGATGCCGCTGACGGTGTCGGACTGCCGGCAACTGACCACCTTGCGCGTCATCACGTCACTGACCGGTTCATCGAGAACTTTCGCGCCGCGCTCGCCGAGCACGCGGACGATATCACGCTCCGACAGGATGCCTTCGAGGCGGCCCTCGCTCATGACCAGCACGGCGCCGATCTTGCGCTCGCCGAGCAGTTTGACCGCGGCCGAGAGCTTGGCGTCCGGTTCGACGCTTTGGATGTGATGGCCTTTGGAATCGAGAATTGCACGTACCGTCATCGTCGCCTCCCTGAATCGGCTCGTACCCCACTTTTAAGGGTTCGACTTGTTCGCGAGTCTTCAATCAACAGTTCCGCGCCGTATTCGTTTCAGGCCTGTTTTTCGTTCAAGCGTGGGTTCGTTTCAGGCGCGGTTAAGAGCTCGGGCTGCCTTACGTGGCAGCGGGCTTCGTCTTGCATCATGACATGTGAAGATGATGGATGAAATCAAGGTGCGCCGCAAGCGACGATCAGACGCGGTCAGCCTCGTCGGGCGATGACGCATCTGCAGCATGCATCGCCATCCGCGGCACCGGATCGAACAGCGAAAACAGCATCAGGCCGGCGAGAAATCCGCCGATATGCGCCTGCCAGGCGACGCTGCCGCCATCGACGCCGATCGCAATCGATCCGACGCCGAAGATGATGTTGACGCCGAACCAGACGGCGAGAAATCCCAGCACGCGCGTGTTGCGAAACGCCTGTCCCAGCGACAGCGCCGGAACTTTCGCCGCGGCATCTGCATCGCCCCTGCTGAACGACAGGAAACTTCCCTGCACGAAGGCAAAACGAATGGCGGCGGCCATCGCGCCGGACACCGACGCCGAGGCGCCGATCATCGGTGCGATCCCGTGCTCATGGGTGAGAAGATGCGCGAGCGCGCCGGCCGCCGCCGTCACCGCCATGAACACGTAAAACCTGAATAGACCGAACCGGCGTGCCAGCGCGCTGCCGAACGGCAGCAGCCACAGCACGTTGAACCCGATATGGGCAAGATTGGCATGCAGCAGCGAATAGGTGACGAAGGTCCAGATCTTGGCGCCCGCCCCGCCCGGAAAATTGATGTCGAGCAGCGTCGAGTCATAGCGCTTCGGGATGAATCCGAAGACGTCGATGGTCCAGTTCTCGAGTTCCGGCGGCAGCAGCACCCGCAGGTGAATGAGCGCAATCAGCGCAATGTAGGCCGTCAGCGCGCCCGGCAGGGTCAGGATCGGCTCCCGCGGGCCTTCCGGCGGGTCATCAATCGGGGTGTCAGACTGGGATTCCAAGGGAGCCAGGACCTCAGACGGCTTTGGGGAAACGTCAGCCCAGATAGGCGGCTTTGCCCGCGCTGTGCAAGTGCACAAAACGCCTAACCGGCAAAGGCGCCGCACCGCGTCCGGGACACGAAGCCCGGTCGCCGTGCCACAAAGATGTGCCCCAAAGAAAAAGGGAGGATGCTGAGAACATCCTCCCTCATCGTGCCGATCTTTTCGCGCCCCGGAGCCTGGGGATAGCATCCCCACCCCTCCCCGCGCGACGACCAAACTGTTTGACGCCACCTGTGTACCAACCCGAGCCGGGCAACTTGGATAAGCCGGCACGGTCCGATGCGTTCCACCCTAATCAGGCCGCGGCGGGATCACCAACCCCATAGTTAATTTAACGTTAACAACGCAAAGCCGCCGCCAAAGCGGCCAAACCGCGTCCACGGCATGGACGCTGCAAAGCCTGTCCTGCACAACAACCAAGGGATAGCGCGTGCGCAAAATCGGGACAGATGTGTCCCGGCGAGCCGCGGGCGGGGCAAGGCGTCAGAATGAAACATCCATCGAGCCGTCAGTTTTTCGCCTATTGGGACGCAAAACGCGGCCATGCGCGGGCACCCGACCGCAGCGAGATCGAGCCCGGCGCGGTTCGCGAACTGCTCGGCGACATCTTCGTGCTGAACTACGACCATGAGACCGGCTTTCCGTTCCGCGTCGCCGGCACCCGCCTCTCCGCTTTGCTCGGCCGCGACGTCAAGGACACCAGTTTCGCGGCGCTGTTTGCGCAAGAGAGCCGCCGCGAGATCGAGGACATCGTCAGCTACGTCGCCGAAGAAATGCTGGCCGCGATCGCCGGCATCACCGCGACCTCGGAAGACGGCCAGCTTGCGCATCTGGAATTGCTGCTATTGCCGTTCAACAACCGCGCGCATGCGCCGATCAGCCTCACCGGCCTGCTGGCGCCCTTCGAGGACAATCCCGGCACCTTGCGGGATTTCAAGCTGACGTCGTGGCGCTATTTGCACCGGCCGGAGAGACTCGTGCCGCGCGCCCTGCGAAAACTCGCCATCGCGCGTGGCTTCATGGTCTATGAAGGAATTACCGGCCGCTGAACCGCGCGGCGCGCTTTTCCAGAAACGCGTTACGTCCCTCCACCGCATCCGCGCTCTTGCGGATGTCGGCCTGCGTCTCGATCTCGCGCCGGAACTGATCGGCATAGCTGGCGTGTTCGCTTTCGTCGATCAGGCGGCGCGTCGCCACCAGCGCCCGCGTCGGGCCGTTGGCGAGCTTGCGCGCCAGCGCCAGCGCGCCGTCGCGAAGGGCGGCATCATCGAACACGTCCCGGACCAGTCCCCACTCCTTGGCCATCTCCGCCGATAGCGGCTCATTCGTCATCATCAGTTCGAGCGCACGCTGCCGGCCGACGAGACGCGGCAATAGCCAGGTCGAGCCCAGATCGGGCACCAGCGCGATCCGGCTGAAGACCTGGATGAAGCTCGCCGAGCGCGCTGCGACGATCACGTCGCCGGCCATCGCGAGACTGAAGCCGCCGCCGGCGGCGACACCGTTGACGGCGACGACGATCGGCACCCGGCATTCGCGCAGCGCCTTGAAGGTCGGCCAGTAATAACGCATCACCCCGTCGACGATATCGTCGCCGAGGATCGCCGCGGCCTTGAGATTTTGACCGGAGCAAAAGCCGCGGCCCGCGCCCGTCAGGACCAGCGCCCGGATTTCGGGGTCATCGGTCATGTCGCGGATGGCGGTGGCGAGATCGCCCAACAGGTCAGGCGTCATCGCATTCAGCGTCGCAGCCTCATCCAGCGTCAGCACGCCAACGTTGTCGTCGCGTTCCCGCTTTACTCCCGGCATTTCAGCTCTCCCTAAAACTTTTGGCCGGCCCAGCCGGGCCCGGCATTCATCATGATGGTACCGAAACAACGCACTGACAAACAATCGCTTTCAGCGGTCTTGACCGAAAACGGCGTTTCCCGGGATACTGCCCGGATTGGACGTGAGCGATGTTTGAGATCAGTATTTTCTGCGTCATATTGCTGGCGATTTCCTATTGGGCGGTCCTGTGGTTGATGGGACGGCGCGAGGATGTTTTGCACGGTGAGTTCGTCGAAGCCGGTGCGCAGGCCGACGAACCCGTTCGGTCGGTATCTCCGGATCGTCCGGT
>Ga0193742_1002221_pt1 | contig 11247 bp, 9 predicted proteins | sample L2c1metaG_FD_165511 | JGI IMG/M metagenome (GOLD analysis project Ga0193742, IMG submission 165511) | Soil microbial communities from a riparian zone of the East river system, Colorado, United States - L2c1 | ecosystem: Environmental > Terrestrial > Soil > Riparian zone | place: USA: East River... | reverse complement strand
GGACAGCGCTATCTTGACGATACCCACCACCCGCATGTCCGCGGTCATGCGCAGCTTGAAGTCTTCGCCGGCGCGCGATTTGACCGCGAGCATGTCGCCGTCGACGCCCTCGATGGTGCCGCGCACGCGCGACGGCGATGGCGGCTGCTGGGCGATCGCGAACAGGGACGTCGCGACCACCATCGCGACAGCGACGAGCGGACGGATGAGAGCAGAGCGATGAGCGGGCATCAGCGTGTCTCCGGGGCGCCACCCCATAACATTGGACCCCAGAGCTTCAACGATATTCCGGCTCAACTGTTCCTGAGATCGGCCTCGACCAGATCGCGAAGCTCGGAGGTGACCTGGGGACGCTGCCCGAACCACAATTCAAAGCCGCGCACCGCCTGGTGCAGCAGCATGCCGAGCCCGTCGGCGACTTGCAGTCCGCGCCCGCGCGCGGCCGCCAGCAACGGCGTTTCCAGCGGCACATAGACGAGATCGGCGACCACGGCATGCGGCGGCAGCAGGGCGACGTCGATCTCGAGTGCGGGCTGGCCATGCATGCCGAGCGACGTCGTATTCACCAGCAGGCCCGCGCGCGGCAGCACGCCCGCGATGGTCTCCCACGCGACGGGATGCACATGGGCGCCGAACTGATCGGCCAGCACTTGCGCGCGATCGAGGGTGCGGTTGGCCAGGTGCACGCGCTTGATGCCGCGCTCGATCAGTCCGAACACCACCGCGCGCGACGCACCGCCGGCCCCCAGCACCAGGGCGTCCTCGGCGCGGTCCCAACCGGGCGCGCAGGCGTCGAGATTGTTGATAAAGCCTTCGATGTCGGTGTTGGTCGAGCGCAGTTCGCCGCCCTCGTACCACAGCGTATTGGCCGCGCCGACGCTGAGCGCCCGCGCGTCCGGCTTCGACAGCGCCAGCGCGCGCTCCTTGTGCGGCCGGGTGACGTTGGCGCCGACGAAGCCGTGAAGCGAGAGCCGGAAGACGAAATCCTGAAACTCGTCGGGCGGGACCGCTTCGATGACGTAGCCGCCCTCGATGCCGAGGGTGCGCAGCCAATAATGATGGATCAGCGGCGAGCGCGAATGCGCCGCCGGCCATCCGAGCAGGCACGCGGCGGGGGGTTTTTTCACGGCTGTCATCGTCGATCCTGCTGCGACGCCCGAAAGCGGGCGTCGCCGCTGCTCAGATCAGGCAAGCCGGCGGCGCTGTCAATGCCGTCGAGGCGTCGTTCCCACCGGGGTCGCGCTAAATCACGCCGCGACGCTGTGCGCGGCGATGATCTGGTCGGCGGCGCGGCCGGTGACTTCGGCCATGCGGTCGAAAGCCCGCGTGAAGCTGCCGGCGCCCGCCGTCGCCGACCGCAATTCCACGATCAGCTCGCCGATCTCGGCTTCCGGCATCATGGCGCGGACGCGGTCCCATCCCGGCCAGCCCTCGCGGGTGTCGAAGCCGAGAATCTGGCCGCGCCGTCCCGACAGGATGGCGTTGATCTTCGCGGTGGCCTCGGTCGGACAGACGATCTCGACCACATGGATCGGCTCCAGCAATACCGGCGCGCATTGCGGCAGCGCTTCGGAGACCCCGATCCGCGCCGCGGTGCGGAAGGCGAGATCGGAGGAGTCGACGCTGTGGTAGGAGCCGTCGGTCAGCGTCACCTGCACGTCGATCACGGGAAAGCCGAGCGGCCCGCGCAACAATCCGTCGACCACGCCCTCTTCCACCGCGCCGATATAGTTTTTCGGCACCGCGCCGCCGACCACCCTTTCGTTGAACTCGAAGCCGCCGCCGCGCGGCATCGGCCTGACCTCCAGCACCACGTCGCCGAACTGGCCATGGCCGCCGGACTGCTTCTTGTGCCGGCCGCGCTGGGTGATCGATTTGCGGATGGTCTCCAGATAACCGATCGAGGGCGCCTGCGATTTGACGTTGACGCCGAACCGATCCTTGAGGCGTTCCAGCGCGACGCGCAGATGCATCTCGCCCTGCCCCCACAACACGATGTCGTGGGTGCGCGGGTTGTGAATCATGGTCAGCGAGGGATCCTCCTCGTTGAGCCGCAGCAGCGCCTGGCCGAGCTTGACGTCGTCCTTGCGGTCGGCGGCCGACAGCGACAGCGCCAGCACCGGCGGCGTCGGCTCGACGCTGACCAATGCCTTTGGCGCGGTCTTGCCGCTCGACACCGTGTCGCCGGTCTTGATGGTATCGAGCTTGCCGAGCGCAACCGTCTCGCCGGCCTCGGCGGAGGGACGCTTGCTGTCATGGCCGCCGCTCACCGCCAGAATACCGGACACCCTTGCGTGCTCGCCCGATGACGACTGCAGCGTGGCGCCGTCGTCGAGGTGGCCGGCGAGCAGGCGCGTCAGCGACAGCTTGCCGCCGTGCTGCAGATGCAGGGTCTTGAACACATAGGCCAGCGCATCCTTCTGCGACGACGCGCCGAGCCGTTTGGCGGTCGCGGTCACGTCGGGCGCTTCGTGCCGCAGCGCCTTCATCAGCCGCAGCACGCCGTTCTCCCGCATCGCCGATCCCAGCAGCACCGGACAGATCAGTCCTTCGCGCAATTCGCGGGCGAGATCGTCGAACACCGCATCGCGCGGCGGCGGGATATCCTCGAGCAACTGCTCCATCAGCGCGTCGTCGTGATCGGCGAGCTTTTCCAGCATCGAGAAGCGGGCTTCCTTCTCGCGGTCGAGATCGCCGCCTTCCAACGCCACCACTTCGGAGGCCTTGTGCTCGCGATAGACGAAGGCGCGTTCCAGCGCGAGGTCGACGAAACCCGCGATCAGGTCGCCGTTCCAGATCGGAATCTGCCGCAGCACCAGCGGAATCCGCGACGCCGGCTGCAGGGTCGCGAGCGTCTCGCGGATGCGCTTGTTGGCGCGGTCGATCTTGTTGAGAAACAGAAAGCGCGGAATGCCGAGGTCCTCGAGTTCGCGCAGGATGATCTGCAGCTGCGGCAGCTTTTTTTCGTCGGCCTCGCAGACCACGACCGCGGCATCGACCGCCGGGATCGCGGCGCGCATGTCGTGCGCGAATTCCACCGAGCCGGGACAATCGATAAAGGTGTAGCTTTCGCCCATGAAAGTGGTGGTGGCGGCGGTGAGGCCGGTGCCCATCTTGTGATGACGGGCCTCGGGACTGGCGTCCCCGACCGAGGTTCCCTGATCGACGCTGCCGGCGTGGCGAATGGCGCCGGTGCGCGCCATGATGGCTTCGAGAAGTGTGGTTTTACCGCTTTGGAAAGGGCCCACCAGCGCAATGCACCGTGGACCTCGAGGACTTCTGACGTCCTGTCCCATCGCCGCCTCCTTGTTTGGAGCTCGGCCCTTGATTGGGTCGGCAGGGCGATGCTCCCCCCGCCGTCCCGATTTGGCAAGCCGGAAAAACGTCGCTGCAGTGCATTGTGACGGGGCTGCCATACGCACGGTAGCGGTCACATCGTCTTTGCGAATTCCGGCAAGACCCCTGCCACAACAAGACTGTCGTCGCCCGGCACTTGACCGGGCGATCCAGTACGCAGCGGCTTCCCGGTTGAACACGACCGTCTCTGGAATACTGGGTCGCCCGGTCGGAGCCGAGCCTATGACAGAGCACCTGAACCATCAACGTCATTGCGAGGAGCTCTTGCGACGAAGCAATCCATTTTGCAGCGGTGCCGGTTGCGAGATGGATTGCTTCGTCGCACCTGCCTTCGCCCGAAGGCGGGCTTCGGCGGACGCTCCCTTGCGCAAACGCTTCGCGTTTGTCGCAGGCAATGACGTTGAGGGAGTTTCGATTCGAATTTCAAACACCAGATACACGTCCGCGTTCTCGCGGCACGAGTTGCCCGAGGTTTGCCTATCGTTGTCCCTCACAAATGAGGGAGCAGGGAATGCCGGATGCGCGCTGCACCCGCGGTCTCGTGTGCGAAGTTGTGCGAAAAAGCTGCACACGAGCATACAGGGCAGCGGAGAACATCCGACATTCCCTGCGCAATGGCTTTACGGCTTATCTCGCGCTCGCCCCGGGGTATCGGGCTTTCATGCCCCCGTCGCCTGCGGATAGCTGGCTCATCCGCGCCCGGTCGGGCCGACTTGCCTTCCACAGACTTGACGCCGACCATTGAGGCGTCAGGCCCACACGATTTTGCCGTACGCTTCGGCACCGCTCGTCTGCTCGTCCTGGGACCGCTCACGGAGTTTATCCCGCCCTGCAATCCCATCGCGCGCACGATGCCGCCGCGTCCACCACATCCCATCCCAACGTTCGGTGACGATGGCCAACGCCCCTTCCTTGGGGACAGGATGGCGTGATTCGTAAAGGTGATTTGCCCGACGGCGAAAGCGGAATTTTACCCGACGGGTTATTATGTCGCATCCCGTCGGGTCGGCAGCGCAGGAAGCAATCCATGTCACAGCGCAAAGAAAGAATGGACTGCACCAATCTCGTCCGTTCCTAATCGACCTTTATCCCCAGATCGGTCACGGCCTTGGTCCATAAGGCTGTCTGCTGCTCCACGAAGCTGACGAGTTGCTCGTCCGGGATGTTTGGAATGTCGGCGCCCTGGACTTCCCACGCCTTTCGGACGTTCGGGTGATTGAGCGATTCCTTCACGTTCTTCCTGATGAGCGACACCACTTCCTTGGGGGTGCCTGCTGGCGCCCATAGCGCGTACCAAATCGCCGCGTCGAGCTCCGGTCCCCCGGCCTCTGCGAAGGTCGGGATATCCGGGAAACGAGGCGCGCGCTTCAATACCGTAAGGGCGATGGCGCGCAGTTTCTTTCCTTCGATCTGGGGGGCTGAGGTGCCCATCCCATCAAACATCATATCGCAGACGTTCGCGATGAGGTCGGTCAGAGCAAGGGCGGTCCCGCGATACGGCAAATGCTGAATCTCGACACCTGTTTTGCTCTTAAACATCTCGGCGATGATGTGCTGGGATGTCCCGTTTCCCGAGGAACAGTAGTTCAGCTTGCCCGGGTTGGCCTTGGCTTCCTTAATGATGTCTGCGACGCTTTTGAAGCGCGACTGCTCCGGAACAACAAGAACGTTAGGTACCTCGGCCGTAATGGCAATTGGGACGAAGTCCTTGTCGATGCGATATCCCCTTGAGGGGTAGATGGCTTCAGCCATGGGTTGATGGACGCCGCCGGCCAGCAAGACGTAACCGTCAGCAGCGGACCGCGCTGCGGCGAGGACTGCGACGGTGCCGCCAGCGCCAGCGCGATTTTCGATAATCAACCGATTGGAAAGTTGCTCACTAAGCACGGACGCGATTGGGCGGGCGAAGCTGTCGACCCCTCCGCCAGGACCGTACGGCACGATAATTTTGACGATCCTGTCCGGCCATTCCGCCGCAATCGCATTCGACGTTTGAACGGCAGCAAAGGCCATGGCAGCGAGCCCGATCAGACCCCATTTTCTTGTTGATAGCTTCAAGGACGGCCCCTTTCAAAGGTCGAGCGTTCTTTTACCGAAACTTCGTGGAATCCGACCGGAAGGCCAATCGAAATTGCATATGGCTTTATTTGTGCGCTCCATGCCGACGCCTGCGTTGGTCAGGCCACCGTCGACTTGCGGTCGACCGATGCAGGCAGCGCAAATGACATTCATCGGACAAATGGGCTCATAGCGAAGAAGAATTGGCTCAATCGCTGTTGCCGGTCTCTTATCGGCGGGGACGGGAGCTAGGTGGCGCAGACCCGCCGGACGTGATCTCGAAGCCAGCGGTTCGCGTTGCTCTGATCATATCGTCGATGCCAGTACATCATCCAGGAGAATGGTTCCGACTTGAACGGAACGTCAAACATCTGAAGGTCCTTGTCCATAAGGGTGGTGGCAAGATGTCCCGGCATTACCGCCAACAGATTGGTTTGCTTGAGCACATGAGGAACAACCAGCCAGTGCGGTACGTTGAGCACGATCTTCCTTTCGTGCCCCAGTTCGCCGAGGACATCGTCCACGAACCGCAGGTCGGTTGGACTCATGGACACCTTCATGTGCTCCTGCGCGATGAAGTCGTCGAATGTGATGGTTTTCTTCCGCGCGATCGGATGCGACTTACGCATGATGCAAACCATGCGGTCGCGAAGCAGTTTGTGAGAGCGGATCGCGTTCGAATGGTCCAAGCCCATGCTGACGGCCAGGTCGATCTCGTCCCGCTCCAGCGCGTCGACGGTCTGCGCCGGCGGCAGATGCAGTATGTTGAATCCGAGGCCCGGCGATGTACGCCCCTGGGCGACGAGTTGCGGCAACAGCATGCAGGCAAGGATATCCGACATGCGGATGTTGAACGTCCGTTGCGTGGTGGCCGGATCGAAGCCGGTATCGCTCTCCAGGACGCGTTCGATCTGGCGCAGAAGCTGACGGAGCGGGTCGACGAGTTCGAGGGCGCGGGGCGTTGCCTGCATCCCCGTGGCCGTGCGGACGAGAAGCTCGTCCGCAAACATTCCGCGCAAGCGGCTCAGCGCATTACTCATGGCGGGCTGACTGAGCCCGACTTTGTCCGATGCCTTGGTGACATGGCGTTCGGAAAGCAGGGCATCCAACGCTACCAGGAGGTTCAAATCGACCGATCGAAGATTCACCGTTCCTCCATCTCACTATTCGTACAACAAATAATACTAGAGCACAAATCCATTTCTCAAATGATGGTTTCAGACCTACTCCGGCTGCTCCGAAGCCGATAACCGAGGAAATTCCATGAGCTTTGAAAGCATCAAGAAGGAAGTCAAAGTCTGCATGTTCGACCAGTACGGCACGGTCGTCGACATGCAGGGCGGCCTTGTCAAGATCGCGACGCCTTTCCTCAAGGACAAGGGCTGGCCGGGCAATCCGAACTCCTTCGTGACCTGGTGGCGGCGGACCCATTTCGAGAACTCCATGATCGACGCGCTCCTTCATCGCGAGCACACGCCGTATCGCGAGATCGGCCATCGTGCGGTCTCCCAGGTCATGGACCGGGCGGACATCAAGTACACGAAGGACGACGTGAAGTATCTCGTCGCCGAGATCGAGAAGCTGGAGTGCTTCCCGGAGGTGCCGGCGGCTTTGGCGAAGCTGCGGACCAAGTACAAGCTGGTCGTTCTGTCGAACGGCGATCGCGACATGCTCGAGGCCGCCAAACAGTATCACAAGGTACCGTTCGACAATGTGATCTCCGTCGCCGAGGCGAACTCCTTCAAGCCGCACGTCGCGACCTACACCAAGGCCGCCGAGATCCTCGGCCTCAAGCTCGATCAGATACTCTTCGTCGCCAATCATGCCTTCGACGTCATCGGGGCGAAGTCGGCAGGTATGCGCACCGCGATGATCAATCGGCGCGACCGGCCGTTCGAAGATACTCCGCACCAGCCCGACATCACCGTACCGACGATGAAGGATTTGGCGGATGCGATCGTCTAGTACGGAAGCACTCTCCGGCGTCAAGGTTCTGGACCTGTGCCGCGTCGTCTCCGGTCCGTTCGCCACGATGCACCTCGGTGATCTCGGGGCCGACGTCGTGAAGATCGAGGATCCGCGTACCGGCGACGAAAGTCGCCTATACGGCCCTCCGTTCGTCAACGGAGAGAGTTCGTACTTCCTGTCGGTCAACCGCAACAAGAGGAGCTGCGCGATCGATCTGAAGTCGCTGGCGGGCCGGGACGCCGCGCTTGCGCTCGCGAATGTCGCCGACGTTGTGATAGACAACTTCAGGCCCGGAACGCTCGACAAGTGGGGCTTGTCCTACGCAGCGCTGAGCGCCGGCAATCCCAGGCTCATCCAGTGCAGCATCTCCGGCTTCGGCCGGACCGGACCTGACGCGAGCCGGCCCGGCTACGACCTGATCCTGCAGGGCGAGTCCGGCGTGATGGACATCACCGGGGATCCCGACGGCCCGCCCATGAAGGTGGGCACCTCGATCGCCGACCTGGTCACCGGCCTGTACGCGTCGCAAGCGGTGCTCGCCGCGTTGATGAAGCGCGAAAGGAGCGGGGTCGGAGGACGGGTCGACGTTTCCATGCTGGATGCCATGGCCTCGCTGCTCACCTTCAACGCCGGCATGTACTTCGCGTCGGGCGAAAGCCCGAAGCGCCGGGGCAACGTGCATCCCACGATCAGCCCCTACGAAACGTTCGAAGCGAACGACGGCTGGCTCAACGTCGGCGTCGCCAACGACAAGTTCTGGTCGCTATTCTGTGCGGTCGTCGACCGCAAGGACCTCGAGACCGATGCTCGCTTCGACAAGGCGCCGAAACGTGCCGCGAACCGCGCCGCCCTGGCCGAAATCCTGCAGCCGATCTTCCGGTCCCGGCCGCGCGATCATTGGCTCGACGTCCTGGGCAAGGCTGGGATTCCGTGCGGCGCGATCCGGACGGTCGGCGAGGTCTGTGAATCGCCGCAACTCGTCCAGCGCGACATGGTCCAAACCGTGACGCACAGGGTCGCCGGCGACGTCAAGTTCGTTGCACGGCCGCTGCGCTTCGACGACCTGCCTCCCGCACCGTCGACCCCGCCGCCGACGCTCGGCGAGCATACCGTTGAGGTGTTCGAAGACTGGCTCGGTTGGACGCGGACGAACCTGTCAGAGTACGCTTCCAGGGGCGCCTTCGGCGAGGCCTCGCTGAAGCAGTCGGCCGAATAGGGGGAGAGGCGAAAGATGCAGGAAGCCGAGGTTCGGGATCTAATTCACCTGCCGGTCCTTGCCCGCCCAATAGGGATCGCGCAGATGCCGGCGCAGGATCTTGCCCGATGCATTCCTTGGCAGGGCTTCAATGAAGTCGATCGTCTTCGGCGTCTTGAATCCGGCGATGCGCTCGCGGGCAAAATTGATGATGTCGGATGACGTCGCCTTCCTGCCGGGCTTCATCACCACGATCGCCTTGACGGCTTCGCCCCATTTGTCGTCGGGCACGCCGACCACGGCGACTTCGGCGACATCAGGGTGGTCGCAGATCGCGCTTTCGACTTCGGCGGGGTAGATGTTTTCGCCGCCGGAGATGATCATGTCCTTGATGCGGTCGTGGATGTAGAGGTAGCCGTCGCTATCCATGTAACCGGCATCGCCGGTGCGTAGCCAGCCATCGCTGTCGAGCGTTTTGGCGGTGGCTTCCGGCAGGTTCCAGTAGCCGGCCATGTTGGAGCCGGAGCGGGTGGCGATCTCGCCGACCTCGCCCGGCGGCAATCGCTTGCCGTCGGCGTCGAGGATCGCGAGTTCAATGCCGGGCAGGGCCTTGCCGGCCGAGCGCATCCGGTCCAGCCCCTCGACATGGTCTTCCGGCGGCAGCGCCACAATGGTGCCGGTGGTCTCGGTCATGCCGTACATCTGCACGAAGCCGCAGCCGAACACCTCGATGCATTCCTTCAGCAGCGCCGCGGGGATCGGCGAGGCGCCATAGAGCATGTATTTCAGCCTGGAGAAATCCACTTGCCGCGCGCGGGGCTGCCGCACCACGAACTGCATCGCGGCCGGCACCATGAACAGTTTTGTAATCCCGGACTGCTCGAAGAAATCCAGCACTTTGGTGGGATCGAACTCGCGGGCGATCACGCCCTTGGCGCCGTGATAGAGGCCCATCACGCCCCAGCCGGAGCCGCCGATATGGAAGATCGGCATCGCCACCAGCGAGACGTCGTCGACGGACCATTTATTCCAGTCGGGTTTCTGCTCCCGGCCGGTCTCCACCAGATTGAGAAAATTGGCGTGCGACAGCATCGCGCCCTTTGGCTTGCCCGTGGTGCCTGAGGTATAGAGCTGGATCGCAATATCCTTGCGGTCGATCGGAACATTCGGATCGTCGCCGCTCTGGGCGTCGCGCCATGCCGTAAAATCCTGCCATTCCGGCGCGCCGCCTTCGGTCGTGATGACGGTGCGCAGATCAGGCAGATGCGCCTTCAGGTTGCGGACCTGGACGATGAATTCAGGCCCGACGAACAGCGCCGGCGCCCTGCAATCCCCGACAATGAAGGCGACCTCCGGTCCGGCCAGCCGCCAATTCACAGGCGCCATCACCACATTGGCCTTCATCGCGCCCATCAGCAGTTCGAAATAGATGTCGCTGTTCTTGCCGAGATAGGCGATCCGCTCGCCCGGTTTGACGCCGAGCGCGATCAGGGCGTTGGCGACGCGGTTGGTCTTGATGTCGAACTCGGCGAATGAGGTCCGGCGTCCCTCGAATTCATAGGCAATGGCGTCGCCGCGGGATTTTGCGCGTGCGCGCACCATATCGGCCAGGTTGGCCGGTTCCTCTGAGACGGACATGTTTCTCCCGTAGGTCTTGTTGTTGTTGTCGCGAGTGTGGCGTCGTTGCGCGCCAAAGACAATAAGGGCCGGAACCCGGTTCCAGGCTCAATCAACCGGGAACATGCGGCAATCCTGACCATTAACAAACAGCAGTTTCCAACCCCAGGAAAGGAAGCAGCGTGAAGGATTTTTCTAATGCCTCGTTTTCGCCCGATCTGATCGAGGCGATGGATCAAGCGCTGGAGGGCGCGGTAGCGACGCTACCGGACCCGGTGAGTTCAATGCGCGTCCAGACCATCGCCGAAAGCATTCTGCGCAGCGCCAAGGAGGGCGAACGCGACCCCCGGACATTGCAGACGATGGCTCTGGTCGAAATGCAGATTCGATCGGATGAGTGAAGCCGCTTTGCGTGAGCAACTTCCCCGACGATATTACCCCCTTTGGGCGCGGTCCTTTTCGTTCTGCGCCTTGATCGAATCGCGGGCCCGGCTCCAGTCGTCGTCGGTCCAGTCGCGCATCTCGTAGAAATTTCCGCCGGTGGCCAGCGCCTGGGCGCCGTCCATGGCGATCGTCTCGCCGTTGATCCAGTCGCAGCCGCCCGAAATCAGGAACACCGCGAGGTTCTGCAGTTCTTCCATTTTGCCGACACGGCCCATCGGATTCCTGGCAATGGTGCGTGCGCCCGGTTCGTCGCCGGGATTGAGGCGCTTGCTCATGCCTTCTGTGGGGATTTCGCCGGGTGCGATAGTATTAAGCCGGATGCCGTAGCGTCCCCATTCCATCGCCAGCGACATGGTCATGGCGTGGATTGCGGACTTGCTCATCGCCGACGGCACCACATAGGGGCTGCCGTTGCGGACCCAGGTCACGGTGATCGACACCACATTGCCGGGCTGCTTGGTGGCGATCCAGCGCCGGCCCACCGCGTGGGTGACATAGAAGGTGCCGTGCATGACGATGTTGGCGATCGCGTCGAAGCCGCGCGGCGTCAGATCCTGGGTGCGCGAGACGAAGTTGCCGGCGGCGTTGTTGATGAGGTCGGTGAGCGG
>Ga0193742_1002220_pt1 | contig 11249 bp, 15 predicted proteins | sample L2c1metaG_FD_165511 | JGI IMG/M metagenome (GOLD analysis project Ga0193742, IMG submission 165511) | Soil microbial communities from a riparian zone of the East river system, Colorado, United States - L2c1 | ecosystem: Environmental > Terrestrial > Soil > Riparian zone | place: USA: East River... | reverse complement strand
GCTGCTCCTGGAATTGTCCTCCGACGAAGGCCTCGGACATCATTTCGGGGAGGGCGTTTACCAGTTCTGGATCACACCGGCCAACCTTCGCGCGCGCCGCTTCGATCGCGTCATGCTCACGACGACTGCATATTGACGGCGGAGGACCATCGAGTTGCGGGGGATCAACGAAGTTTTGAGGTTTGCGGAGGGTCCACCGGATCATGGTTTCGGAAACGTTGAGGCGCCGCCACGCGGCTTTAAACAGTTCTCGAATGGACCCTTAAAGCTTTTGCGATAGTTATTCCGGTGTGCAACCGGGAGTTATCCGCATGTTCGGCGAGCGGGGCGAGTGACGATGCGGTGGAGCGTTTTCTTGGCGCTGTTGCCCGCGATCCTTGTCGCGGCCTGTTCGCAGGATGGCCGTCCGGTCTATCCGGTTGCGCTCGATCGGGCGCGGCAGATCCTGTCCAGGACGGATCTACCGCCGGTCTTCGGCAGCGCCGCGCCAGGGGTCGAGATTCGAACGAACAAGCCGTTCGAGGTCAGCTGGATTGTCACCAAGGACGGATCTGAGCTGATGCGATACGTCGCGACGCTGAGTGAGGCCGGTGAAGGCAAGACCCGCGTCGGATTGGAGCTCAGGGGTGTGAAGGGCGGGCCGGCCGGGGATGTCGAGCAGCGTTTTGCCGACAACCCGAGCGTCAGGAATCTTTATCTGGTGGCGATGGGAGAGCGGATCGCCTCGGCCATCGAAGGACGCTCGCTCGATATCACGAAGACCTATCCGGCGCTCCGCGCCGCCGTGTTCGCCAACAGGGACGATTTACGCCGGTCATTGGATGACGCGGTCAAGGCTTCGGAGGAGCTCGATCGAGCTCATCTCCAAAGCATCAAGCGCAGATGAGGAATAAGTCGATGAAGATTGCTGGAACGTTTTCGCGTCGCGCCTTCAAGGTTTTTGTCCTGTGCGCAGTCGCTTTGCCCCTAGCGGGTTGTGATTTTTTCGGAAAGCCCAACGTCTATAAAATGCCGGTTGCCCGGGCGTATCAGAAGCTGATGGCGGTCACCATCAAGCCTTCGGGAAACGGGCCGTTTTACCGGCTCGACACCGATACCGCCGGAAACCGCAATAAGTCGGTGGAGTGGACTGCCAAAGGAAGCCATGCGCGCCACTTTTGCGTTGCTTCCCTGACGCCTCTCGAAGCAGAGCAAACGCGCGTCGACGTCTCCTGCAAGGGTAGTAGCCCTTCAGACGGCGCCGCGGCCGGCCTCGTCGTGAAGATGATCCGCAAGCGCGTGATCGAGCTCGTGGACGCCACACTCAAGGATCGGCCGTTCGATCCCCAGAAGGCCGACGGCTCGACGGCGGCTTTCTGGCCCGATGACGTCATTGACCACGGTAACATGGCGACGGCCGCAGCCAGGGCCCTCGAAATGGATCGCGAAATGGGGGAGCTGAATCGGCAGATCACGGCGGTTGGCTCCAGCCGGAATCCATACGGCAGGCGTTGAGGTTTTCGAACAAGCCGGGCCATCACAATGGATGTACTTGAACTGCCGACAATGGAGGTCCGTAGTTGGATCGCGGGCGCGGCGCGGGAATGCGGCTACCCGGCCGAGGTTGCGGATGTCCTCGGTTACAGTGCGTGGTGGCTTGAAAACCGCAGCATGGGTGGCGTGTTGCGCGCTGTTGTCTATTTGTTGGAAATTCACGGCACGAAATATAGCGAGTTGCAGCCTCAAACACGCGACGAGAGACCGCTCTGCCTTTGCCCGATCACTTGCGGCGCATTGCTAGCATCAAGGGTGCTGGAAGACGCGGCGGAATTTTCGGAATGGACCGGCGGGATTTCAACGGCAGATCCAGTCTTGATGGCGCCCAGCATCGCTCTGCTCCTTGATTACAGGTTTGACGTGTGCCTGCGATTTAATGACCAGGACCTGGTGTTCTCCGAACACGGCATAACCGTCTTGTCGAAATCTCTGGCCGCGATGTCGCTGATCAACGCCGAAACCGGCGTGGACACGGCGATACGCCTGGTCGACGCAAATCAGAGCGATGCGCCGCCAACCTGGCCATACGCGAGGAAAGATACGCTCCGGATTCCGAAGTTTCGCTATATCGAAGGCGGCGGATTTCGATTTGACTGACAGCAGCCTTGAACCCACCATGACGGTTACGACGAACCATCCGGACAAGACATACGCCGCCCTGGCCACACAGATCGCCCGCATATTGTGGGGGCTGTGCGACGAAGAGAGCGACGGGAAACTGGTGTACGTTCATTTCTGTGAAAACAATCTCAATGCCCCCTGTGACATGCTTTCTCGCCTTGGGGTGATGCGGGATTGCGCAGTGTCGCATTGTTTTGTGTCGGATTGGTCGCCGTTCGACGAAGCTGTTTTGATCCGTCATGCCGGAGAGCCCACAGCAGATGACCTCATACTGGGTTTGACGTTCTACACGGAGTGGTTCCCGGACGACGCTGCGGTTCGCAATCGAGGTCGTGTCGTCGCAGTGGATACCTATCTGGGCGATCGAACCCGCTGGACGCCGGCGCTCGCACGCTATCGAACATGGGCAGTGCAAGGGGCTTGCGACTTGCTGGCCAAGCTCAATGTTGGGTCATGGCAGGCCAACGGCGCTTTCTTGCCGTCCGGTGCATATTCAAACGGGATTGATCTCGATCTCTATTGGACTTCCCGAACGGAAATGAGCCGTCGGCTCGGCAGTGAAAAACCGTTGTATCCTCACGGCACCGGCTCGTAGAGGCTAGACGTGCGTCATGGCGCGCAGCGAAAGCCAGACTATCAAGGGCAGCGCCAGTAAGACGGCCACGCCAAACCCCGCCGATCGTGCCTTGTGCAGGTCGCGCTGCCGCAACAATCGCCATGCTTGCACAACGGAAACAACACCGAACAGCGCGTAGATGCTGGCCAAAATCGAGACGAACTGGTTGAACGTCAGTGGAAATTCACCCAGGTTCAACGCTTTGGCGATCAAACTCACCGGCACGCCAACGAAGTAGACGAACCCGATCGCGAACAGGAAGCCGAGCATCGCGCCCGGAAACGATGCTGCCGAAAGCGCGACAGCCGCGCCCAGCAGGATGAGTGAGATGACGAATGCTCGCTGGGTCATTGTTGAGGAATTCCCGCCATCGGCGAAAAACGCTGAAGAATTTTTCCCGGAGCTTCGTCGCGCAGCATCAATAATAGGGATCGATGATGGAAGGATCCTTCTTGTGCGCGTAGATCGGCAAGGTCGCCCCGGTGCCCGGTTTCGTCCTCAATTGATCGACGGTGAGTGCGACCAGGCTGACGCGCTCCCGACCGTCCGCGGGAGAGACAAAGCGCACAAAGGCCTGTTCCCGGCGGTTGACCTTCACCTCATTTCGAAAGGAAGCCAGCACCTCATGTCCAAGGGAGGCGACCGCCCCGATGGCCTCGTTGCAATCCAGCCACTGTTCATTCGCCAGTTTCGGACTCTTCGCGATGGCAGACCGCATGGAATCGGTGAGGGCTCGTAGGGAGCAGCCCGTGCCGGCCGACTGCACGATTGCGTCCACCTTCGAATAAAACAGCGAGTGCTTTACCGAACGATATGCGCCGGAGGCGAGAACCAAGATGACGGCGCCGCTGAAGGCGAACAGTTGCGCACCGCCCCAAATCGTCAGTCTAATTGCCATGCCGGCCTCAAATGGATTTGTTCCTGGCGGCAGCCTATCGCGCCGCGGTTAAAGCAACCTCACTGGCCCATTTGGGAAATACCGCACGTGAAAGTGGAATTCGCGAATTGGTTTATGGATTGCAAAATTGTTCGATCGATCTTGATTGTATTCGCAGAGCCAGTCTCAACCCCGCGACAGCTTCTCGAACCGCTTGATCAGCCGTTCGCGCTTGAGGCGGGAGAGGCGTCTGATCCAGAACAGGCCGTTGAGCTGATCGATCTCATGCTGGTGGCAGACTGCGCGCAGGCCCTGCGATTCCTCGGTCCGGGCGTTGCCGTCGATATCGCGAAAACTGATCCGGACGCGCGCGTGACGCTCGATGTTGTCGTTGACGCCGGGCATCGAGACGCTGCCTTCCTGATGCACGATCATCTCGGGCGAGGCCCAGACGATCTCCGGATTGACATAGGTCCGCGCGCCTTCGATCGCGTCGAGATCGAGCACCACGACGCGCAGGGAGACGCCGATATGCGGCGCGGTGATCCCGATGCCGGGTGCGGCGTGCATGGTGTCGAGCAGGTCGGTCGCAAGCTCGCGCAGCGTATCGTCGAACGTGGTCACGGGCTGCGCGGGGAGCGCCAGTCGAGGGTCGGGATAGCGGACGATAGAGCGGATGGTCATGATCTCGATCGTATGTCGATGAATGGCTCCCGGTCAGCAGCCGACATCACAGCCTTCAGAATTGCTAGGGCTTCAAGAGACCGCGCTGGCGAATGGCCTCGGCGATTCGTTCCGGCGTGGTGCCCGGCGGAAAGAACCCGAGATATTTACCGTCGGCATCCATCAGATAGACGAACGCAGTGTGATCGACGGTGTAGTCGGTGCGGGCCTCGTTCGGTACCTTGGTATAATAGACCTTGTAGGCGTCCGCCGCCTTGCGGATCGCCGCGGCATCGCCGGTGAGGCCGATCAGGCGCGGGTGAAACATCGGCACATATTCGGCAAGATGCGCCGCCGTGTCGCGTTCGGGATCGACGGTGATGAAGAGCGGCTGCACCTTGTCGCCGGCTTCTCCGAGCTGATCGATGGCCAGACTGATGGCCTGAAGGTCGGTCGGGCAAATATCCGGGCAATAGGTGAAGCCAAAGTAGACCAGCAGCAGCTTGCCTTTGAAGTCCTGTTCGCTGCGCGGCGCGCCCGTCTGGTCGATCAGCGCGAAGGGGCCACCGATCGGCTCGCGGTTCCACATCACAGCGTCCATCAACTCTGCGGCGGAACGCACCGAACCGGTTTGCGCGAACGACCGCAACGTGGTGGCGCTCAACACCATCAGCATGAGCGTCGCAAGAAAGATCGATCGCGCCGCCAGATTATGGCTCACGCGCTGAAGATCAGCTTGCTGCCGGTCGACGTGTTGATCACACTGTTTGGCAGCTGCGCCCGTGCTTCGAGGAGGAAGTTCAGGCCGCTGCAATGCATGGGGATCAGCACGTCCGGCTCCAGTTTCTTGATCTCGGCCACGACCTCCTTCAGGTAGTCGGCCGGCGCCGGACCGAGATGGAAGCCGCCGACGATGGCATGCACCTTCTGGATGCCGGAGACCTTCTGCGCCTGCCGCACCGAGTTCACGATCCCGACATGGCCGCACGACGAGATCACGACCAGACCCTTGCCGCGAATATTGAAACAGGTAGCATGCTCGTGGACGTGCTGGTCCGGCACGATTTTTCCCTGCAACTCCGCCGCGGTGTAGTGGCCGTAGTCACAGCCCGCCGCTTCCTTCGACGAGTAATCGACGAAACTGTTCGGAAGAATGCGTTCGATGCTGTCGCGCGTAATCTTGCCTGTCGTGAAGGCGTGGCCCTGGATCACGGTCGGGGTCTCGCACAGCACGACGGAGACCTTCTGCGCCACGATTTCGCGACGATCGAGTGTTCCAAATTCGCCGAACTGACCGGCAGTGGGAGTGGCGGTCGCCCGATGACAGAAATTATCCTCACCGCCGGCATAGAGCTTGACGTCGGCAGGCAGCCCTCCGCGGTGCTTTTCGAGGAAGCCGATCAGGCCGCCAAAATGGTCGATATGCCCGTGGCTGACGACAAGTGCCTGAATTTTGGCGGGATCGACCTTGAGCAAATCCATATTGTTGTTGAGCGCGGTCCCGGTGTAGCCGAAGTCGAGCAGGATCGTGCGGTTCTCGTCGCCGCGCTGCGACTCGAGATAGAGTGACAGACCCCATTCGTTGTGAAGGACGTTGCGTGCGCTGGCGCTGCGTCCAGGGCCGGGTCCCTCATGCACGACGCCGTTCACCGTGCTTCCGCGCAGGAACTGGTCATGTTGCTGGTCGACGAGGACGCGGATCGCCAGTTTGTCCACGGTCGGAATCTGGATTGGCTGCGCGCTGGCGATTTCGATGCAGCTGAAGCCACCCGCCATCGAGGCGGCCGCAAGAGCCGCCGAGCTCTTCAGAAAGTCACGCCGATCGATGCCCATTCTGTTTCCCCACGGCTAATGTTGGCGAACAGAGTAGAACCTTGCAAGGTCGCGTTCAATGGCGGAACTGTGACAGCCATCCGCGATGGGTCAGGCATAGGCGATCCAGCCGCGCCAAGTAAAGGCGGCGTAGAACAGCTCGACGCGCTTGAAGCCGGCGTCGCGCAGGATTTGAGCGTCTTGTTCCGGGCTGAGCAGGCTAAGATTCTTATCGACCGCCGCGCGGGCGCCGTTGGCCTTGTCGGAATCAGCGCCGGAAGCGATCGCAAAGGCGGCGTAGCGCGATAGCCATTGCGCACGCGAGTCGGAGGCTTGCGGAAAACTGGAGTGGGCGGCCACAAAGGGCGCGCCGGGTTTGAGACGGCGATGGATTTCGCTGGCCGTCCGCCGCCGTTCATCGGCATCGAGAAAATGCAGCGTGAGGAGACACGTCGCGGCATCGAACGGTCCGTCAGGCGCATCGTCGATGTAACCCTGCTGGAACTGGACGCGTGGGCTGAGCGGACCCAGTGTCCGCTCCGCCAGTTTCAGCATCGCCGCGGCCGGATCGACGCCGACGAAGGTCCAGCCGGGTTCGACCTCCGCCAGGGACTTCAATTCCAGTCCGCCGCCGGCGCCGAGCACCAGCACGCGCGCGTCTGGCGGCGCCTGTTCCGCCAGCAGGATGGAGGTCATGCGGTGCAGGTCGGCAAAGCCGGGCACGAAGCGCCGCGGCCCCTCTGCATAATGTTTCACCGCGTCGGGATCGGAGAAATGGTCCAGCATTTCCCGGGCGGCTGTCTCATTTTGCATGTGCGATCTCCAGGCGATGGCCCTTGCCGCGGCCGACGAGACGCTTGTGAAAATCGGCGCTCAGTTTTGCCAGTGTCACATCGGCGAGACGCGACAGCAGCAGCGCCTCTGCATCATCGAATGCGCGGGTGAGGGCGGCATTCACGGCCTGCTCGACCAGGCAGCCGGGAGCTTCGGTTCGGTTGCCGATCGCCAGCAATGCGGGTTCGCCGAGCGCCTGATAAATGTCGCGCAGGGAAATATCGGCCAGACCGCGTGCGAGCGTCCATCCGCCGCCATGGCCTTTCTCCGATCGCACATAGCCCTGGTCGCGCAAGCCCGCCATGACGCGCCGGATCACCACCGGGTTGGTACCCATGGCCTTTGCGAGCGCTTCCGACGTGACCGGCTCATCCTGTTCGGCCATGTGCAGGAGGACGTGGAGCACGCCCGATAATCGACTGTCTCTTCTCATGTAACTATTGATATTACATGAGTGGACGTCAGGTCAAGCCATCAATACGCATCACGGACAGACCAGCTATTCTCGGTCGGCCGCGCCAAACCTGCCGGCTTGTGGCAACATCACCGCAATTCCGAACCTCCACCCAAGGATAAATTCATGTCGCGCGTGTCGATCAAGACCAAGGACGATCTGCCGGCCGAGCTCAGGTCGTTGTGGGACAAGATGACGACCTATGGCGCGTTCGAGAACCAGGCCGGGGTGATGGCGCACCGGCCGCCGATCTTCAAACATACGTGGTCGCTGCTGGTCGATCTGGCCAATTCCGGCACCTTGTCGAAGCGCCATCTGGAAATCGCGCTGGTCGCGGTGTCCTTGTTGAACAAATGCGACTATTGCGTCTCGCATCATGCGCCGAAACTGGCGATCCAGGGCGTCTCGGAAGAGGGCGCCGAGCGCCTGCTCGACTACAAGGATCATTCCGAACTCGACGACGTCGACAAGCTCGTGGTCGAATATTCCATCGCGGTAAACAATAACTGGAGCAAGACCCGCGACGAAGTGTTCATCCGGCTTCGCGAACATTTCTCCGAAGCCCAGATCGTCGAACTGACTTGGCGCATCGCGCTCTGTGGCGCCTTCAACCGCTTCACTGATATCCTGCAATGCGATATCGAACCGAGCGTGCCCGCGCGTGAAGCGGCCGAATAGCACGATGTCTGACGATTTGAACTGGCTTTCCGCTCGCGAGATGGCAGGGCGATTCGCCAAGGGCGATTTGTCGCCGGTCGATGTGCTGGAAGCGACGCTGGCGCGACTGCACGCGGTCAATCCGGCTCTCAATGCCATCTGCCTGCTGGATGAGCCGCAGGGCCGGCATCTCGCCGCAGCGTCGGCGGAACGTTGGCGCCGCGGGATGCCGATCGGGCCGCTCGACGGTGTGCCGGTCGCGATCAAGGACACGGGACATGTCGAGGGCTGGCCGATGCGTATCGGCTCGCACGCGACGCCATCGACGCCGAGCGCGGCGGATACGCCCGGCGTCGCCCGCTTGCGCGAGGCCGGCGCGGTGTTTTTCTGCAAAACCACCACACCCGAATTCGGCTGGAAGGGGATCACGCACGGCCCGCTCACCGGCATCACGCGCAATCCCTGGGATATTTCGCGCACGCCAGGCGGCTCCAGCGGCGGTTCGGCCGCCCTGGTTGCGGCCGGCGTCGTGCCGCTGGCCACCGGCGGCGATGGCGGCGGCTCGATCCGCATCCCCGCGGCGTTCAGCGGCGTGTTCGGGTTGAAAGCGAGCTACGGCGTGGTGCCGAATTTGCTGGGACCGATGGGCACACTCGCGGTCTATGGCGGCCTGTCGCGCGATGTCGCCGACAGCGCGTTGATGCTGAACGTGCTGACGCGGCCGGATCCGCGCGATTCCTTTGCCATTCCCTATCGCGGCATCGACTATCTCGATGGCCTCGACGAGGGGGTGAGGGGTATGAAAATCGCATGGTCGCCCGATCTCGGATTCCCGGTTGCCGATCTCGCCGTCGTCGCCGGCATGCAGCCGGCGATCGATGCGTTGGTGAAGGCCGGCGCCGATGTGCAACGTGTTGATCTCGATCTCTCCGGTGCGCAGCCGGCACTGGAAGTGATCTGGGGTGCGTCGCATGCCGCGGTGGTGCGCGATTTCGACGGCGCGCAATTAGCGGCGCTCGATCCCGGCCTGCTACGGTTGGTGATAACAGCGCAAGATATTTCCGCCAGCGAATTGCAGGCGGCCTATGCCGACATGCGCGCGCTCAGCCAGCAGATGCATTCATTCCATCAGGACTTTGATCTGCTGCTGACGCCGACTATTCCGATCACCGCCTTCGCGGCCGGCATCGACACACCCGATCCGGCGCGGTTTCCGCAATGGTTCGATTGGACGCCATTGACCTGGCCGTTCAATCTCACCCGCCAGCCCGCGGCCTCGGTTCCCTGCGGATTTGTCGAGGGCTTGCCGATCGGCCTGCAGATCGTGGGGCCGATGTTCAGCGAGGAGAAAATTCTCCGCGCCAGCCGCTGCGTCGAGCAGGCCTGCGCCAGCGGCGCGCGGCCGAATCTTGTCAATCAAGCCTTTTCGATCAACCGAACGTAAACGTGTAAGCGCTCAGGCCGGCCTTGGGCACTTTCAGCCGCAACACATGCTCGCCAGTGCTGCCGCTGTAGAGCGAATAGAGCCGGCTGCCATCGATGGCGACCGGCGGCTGCGGCTTACCGTCGACCGTGACGGAGACGGTTTGCGGCGATGCGCTGCCGGCGACCAGATTGACCTTGGGCGCGTTGAAGCGGAGCAGGATTTCAACGCCGTCCGCTGACGAGGTGGCGCGATCGCCAGTGAGCTTCCAGAGGCCTTCGAACGCGAAGCGGTTTTGCGGCACGCTGTCCGGCGCCGCATAGGATCGTTCGCCGGCAGCGGAATCCTGCGACGCCACGATGGCGCCGTCGTTCTTCTCCGAACCGAAATAGAGTTCGGGCGTTTCTATGCCGGCGAGATCCGGATCGCTGGCCTGGGCGGCCGGCGCGGGTTCGCCGACCAGGCGGGCGATCGTGTTCTCCGTCTGCTGGTAGTTGCCTTCGCCGAAGTGCGTCGCAACGATCTTCCCGGACCGGTCGATCAGATACCCGGCCGGCCAGTATTGATTCTCGAAAGCGCGCCAGGTGCGATACTGATTGTCCTGCGCGATCGGATATTTGATGCCGAAGCGCTTGATCGCGGTCTCGACATTGGCCGTCTCCCGCTCGAAGGCGAATTCAGGCGTGTGCACGCCGACCACGACAAAACCCTTGTCCTTGTAAGTGTCGTACCATCTCGTCACATAGGGCAGGGTGCGCACGCAGTTGATGCAGGAATAGGTCCAGAACTGCACCAGCACGACCTTGCCGCGCAGGCTTTCCAACGTCAGCGGCGGAGAATTCAGCCAGGTCGAAATCCCGGCAAATTCAGGCGCAACGCCGCGGTCGCGCGACGCGGCTTGCTCGCCGCGTGTCAGTGACGGGCTGAACTGCACGACGACGAAAAAGCCTGCGATCAGAAGCACAATGAGCGTGAGAAGCTTGCGCATAATCATAGTCCTGTTTGGTGGCCGGGATAGAAATCCGCAAGCCACACGGTGATGATGGTGTCGTATTGCGTGTAGAAGGCGAACGCGACGAGCAGCACTGCTACGCCGAAGCCGCGCTGCAGGGCAGGCGTGTAGGGCGCCAGCCTGCGCATCTGGGTGGTGGCGTATTGCCCGCCATAGGCGATCAGCAAGATCGGGATCGCCGCGCCGATCGCGTAAGCGAAAAGCAGCAGCCCGGCGTGCGCGATGTGTTCCGAGGTTGCGATCAGCGTGAGAATCGAACCGAGCACCGGCCCGGCACAGGGCGTCCACAACACGCCGAGCGTCAATCCCAAAACGAGGCCGCCGGCATTGCCCGGTCCGGCGGCGCGCACGGTGCCGTCCGCCCGCGAGAGCAGGCCGCTCAGCCGCGCCACAAACCATTCATAGGGCTGCGGCCAGAGCATCAGGGCGCCGAAGCCACCGAGCAGCACGATGGAAATCGTGCGCAGCGTGTTGTGCGACAGTCCCAACACCGTTGGGAACGTGCCGAACAGCAACGCGAAGCCGGAAAAGGCAATGATGAATCCCGACACGATGAACAGCGGCCGCCAGCGACCGTGCTGGCCGATCGACGTGCCGAGCAGGATCGGGAGCAGCGGCAGGATGCAGGGCGCTGCCGCCGTCAACACGCCTGCCGCTAGTGCCAGGGCGATCTCGATCATCGCAGTATTCCTTCGCAGGCGGTCGCCGTCACTTCACCAGCGTCAGAAGCGGCTTGCCCTTCTC
>Ga0193742_1002219_pt1 | contig 11249 bp, 10 predicted proteins | sample L2c1metaG_FD_165511 | JGI IMG/M metagenome (GOLD analysis project Ga0193742, IMG submission 165511) | Soil microbial communities from a riparian zone of the East river system, Colorado, United States - L2c1 | ecosystem: Environmental > Terrestrial > Soil > Riparian zone | place: USA: East River... | reverse complement strand
CAGACCGGCTGCTGCTTGATCGGCAGCTGACGCCAATAGTCGAGACCATCGTGCAGGCAGATCCGTCCGTGATCGCCGGTCTCGACTATTGGCGTCAGCTGCCGATCAAGCAGCAGCCGGTCTGGCCGGATGCCGACGCGGTGGCCGCGGCGTCGGCCGAGATCGCCACGATGCCCCCGCTGGTGTTCGCCGGTGAGATCGACATCCTCCGCGAGCGCCTCGCCCGGGCCGCTCGGGGGGAGTCGTTCCTGCTGCAGGGCGGCGACTGCGCCGAGACGTTCGCCGGGGCGACGGCCGACCAGATCCGCAACCGGGTGAAGACGCTGCTGCAGATGGCCGTCGTGCTGACCTACGGCGCCTCGATGCCCGTCGTCAAGATGGGCCGGATGGCGGGGCAGTTCGCGAAGCCGCGGTCCAACGAATCCGAGACCCGCGGCGATCTGACGCTGCCCGCCTACCGCGGCGACATCGTCAACGGATACGACTTCACGCCCGAATCGCGGGCCGCCGACCCGCGACGCCTGGTGCGCGGGTACCACACCGCGGTATCCACCCTCAATCTCATCCGTGCGTTCACGCAGGGCGGGTTCGCCGACCTGCGGCAGGTGCACAGCTGGAATCGGGGGTTCGCGTCCAGCCCGCAGAACCAGCAGTACGAGGGCCTCGCGCGCGAGATCGACCGCGCCGTCAAGTTCATGGAGGCGGCCGGCGCCGACTTCGACGAGCTCAAGCGGGTCGAGTTCTACACCTCGCACGAGGGTCTGCTCATGGACTACGAGCGGCCCATGACGCGCATCGACTCCCGCAACGGCACGCCGGTCAACACGAGCGCGCACTTCCTCTGGATCGGCGAGCGCACCCGCGACATCGACGGGGCGCACGTCGACTACTTCTCGCGCATCCGCAACCCGATCGGCGTCAAGCTCGGGCCCTCGACCACGGTCGACGACATGGAGCGCCTGATCGACAAGCTCGACCCGGACCGCGAACCGGGGCGCCTGACGTTCATCACGCGGATGGGCGCGGGAAAGGTCCGCGACGCGCTGCCCCCGCTGCTCGAGGGCATCAAGGCGTTCGAGGCGACACCGCTGTGGGTCACCGACCCGATGCACGGCAACGGCATGACGACCCCCACGGGCTACAAGACACGTCGCTTTGACGACGTCGTCGACGAGGTCAAGGGTTTCTTCGAGGCGCACCGCGCGGCCGGGACGCATCCGGGCGGCATCCACATCGAGCTGACCGGTGACGACGTCACCGAGTGCCTGGGCGGCTCGGAGCAGATCGACGAGGCCACCCTCGCGACCAAGTACGAGTCGCTGTGCGACCCGCGTCTGAACCACATGCAGTCGCTCGAATTGGCCTTCCTGGTCGCCGAGGAACTCAGCGCCGCGCGGTGAGCGACTTCGACTTCCTGTACGGCGACTGGACCGTCGTCAACCGGCGCCTGCGCGAGCTCTTCGTCGGCAGCGACGACTGGGAGGAGTTTCCGGGCACCCAGCGGGCGTGGGAGCTGCTCGGCGGCGCCGCGAACGTCGACGAGAGCGTGTTCCCCACCAAGGGCTGGTCGGGCGCGACGTTCCGGCTGTTCAACCCCGCGACCGGGGAATGGTCGATCTGGTGGGCCAGCGGGCAGACCGGCACCCTTTTCCCGCCGGTGACGGGGCGCTTCGTCGACGGGCGCGGCGACTTCTACGGCGACGACGAGCACGAGGGCACGCCGATCAAGGCGCATTTCATCTGGTCGGGAATCACCCCGACCTCGGCCCGCTGGGAGCAGGAGTTCTCGAACGACGGCGGTGCGACATGGGAGAGCAACTGGGTGATGGAGCTCACCCGGGCGTGATCTGACCCGGTCAGACGGTGAAGCGCACCTCGATCGTGTCGCCACGTTTGACCGTGGTCCCGGGGGCGGGGTCGGTGGAGCGCACGGTCACGAGCTCGGCCTGCGGTCCGTCCGCGTTGTGGTTGTAGTCGTATGTGAGGCCGGCGGCGTCGAGAGCGGCCCGCGCCTTGGCCCAGGTCATCCCGATGATGTCGGGCACGTCGACCGGGGCCGGACCCCGCGAGGTTTGCAGCAGGACGCTGTCCTCGGGATGCAGCACCTGACCCTCGTCGAGCTCGATCTTGATGACGTTTCCCTCAGCGACCGTGTCGCTGTACTCGGCGCTGCCGGCTGCAGCCGTGACGCCGACGCCGCCGAGCAGATCGATCGCCTCCTGGAGCGCCAGGTTCGTCACGTCGGGAACCGGGCCGGCCGAGACGACGAGCGTGAGCTCCTGCAGCTCACCGTAGGTCTCGGCACCCAGGATGCTGGTGGCGCCGTCGGCGCCGAGCACGTCGACGACGGCATCCTTGGCGACCTCGGGGTCGAACTGCACGATCGTGCCCGCGAGGGTCCACGGCGCAGCGTCGATCGCGGCTTGGGCATCGGCGAGGGGCATCTCCTTCGTGATCGCCGTGGCGAACGGGATCCCCTTGGGACCGGTGGAGATCAGCAGCTGAACCGTCTCGCCCTTCGCGACGGCCGAGCCGAGCTCGGGATCGGTCTGCGCGACGGCATCCTTCGGCACCGTCGGGGAATCGATCGTGCCCTGCTGGGGGTCGACCTCGAATCCGAGTCCGAGCAGGATCGCGGTGGCCTCTGCGGGCGTCGTGCCCTCGATCGACTGGGGGATCGTGACCTTCGAGCCCGGTCCGACGCCGAAATACCATCCGGTCGTGCCGGCGACGGCCGCGAGCAGCACGACGAGGATCACCAGCCACACCCCGCGACCCCGGCGCTTCTGCGAGGCGACGGCCAGGGTGGCGGTCGAGTCGGGGACCGCAGCCGCTGTTGCGGCGCGCGCGGTCGACCGGGGTCCGATGATCTGCGTCTCCGCCTCGGACAGCGGACTCGGTTGTGCCGCGGGCGAGGCGGGGAGCACCACGGTGCGCTGGGCGCCCGTCGCGGCGCTCGGCAGGGAGGTCTTGATGAGCGCCTCGGTGTCGTGCAGCTGGTCAAGCATGGTGCGGACGTCGCGCGGGCGGTGGTCGGGGTCGCGCGCGGTCGCCCAGAGCACGAGCTCGTCGAGCTCAGCCGGGACGCGCGCGTTGACCGTGCTCGGGGTGGGGACCACGTCGTTGGCGTGCTGGTAGGCGATCTGCATCGGTTGCTCGCCCCGGAACGGCTGCTCGCCCGTGAGCATCTCGTACATCATGATGCCGACCGCGTAGATGTCACTGCGGGTGTCGGCGATGCCGCGGGTGACGAGTTCGGGGGAGAGGTAGGCCACCGTGCCGAGCAGGGCGGCGCCCGTCGCCGTGTTCGCCGTCGCGGCGCGGGCGAGTCCGAAGTCGCCGATCTTGATGCGCCCGTCGTCGGCGAGCAGCACGTTCTCTGGCTTGAGGTCGCGGTGCACGATCCCCGCCTTGTGCGCGGCCGCGAGGCCTGACAACACGGCCTCTGAGATGTCGAGGGTCTGCTCCGCCGTGAGCGAGCCGTACTCCTGCAGCAGGTCGCGCAGGGTGATTCCCGGCAGGTATTCCATGACCAGGTAGGCCGAGTCGGCATCCTGACCCTGATCGAAGACGTTGACGACGTTGGGGTGCGCCAGCCGGGCGGCGGAGCGTGCCTCCTGGATGAAGCGCTGCTTGAAGGACTCGTCGTCGGCCAGGTGGCCGTGCATGACCTTGATCGCGACGCGGCGCTCGAGGCGCAGGTCGGTCGCCAGGTAAACGGTCGCCATACCGCCCCGGGCGATGCGTGAGCGCACCTGATACCGGCCGTCGACGAGACGACCGATCATCGGATCGGTGGTGTTGACACTCACCCTTCGAGTGTAGGCAGGGGGTACCTGTGAAACGGGTTCCAACACGGTCACGGGAGCCTCACGACGACGGTCTCACGAGATGAATCAGCGCAGCTGGGCGAGCCAGGCGGTGGCGCTCGTCTCCCACTTCGCGTACGCGTTCGGGTAGGCCGAGATCTGCACCTTCTGGGCGGCCTGGGTCACCGTCATCGACTGCCAGCCCGAGATGTCGAGCAGCCCGCGGGTCGCGCCGCGGTTCGGGTTGGCCGGGCCGCCGAAGAACAACCGGGCGGCGTGCGCGACATCGAGCAGGGAGTCGCGGCTGCCCCATCCGGTGCTCGGACGCTGCTGGAAGACGCCCACCGAATCCCGGTCGCCATAGGTGATGTTGCGCAGGCTGGATTCCTGCATCGCCGCCGCCAGGGCGACGATGAGACCCCGGTCCGAGACGCCGAGCGAGGTGCCGACCTGGATGATGATGCGGGCGTTCGCGGCCATCTCCGCCGTGAGCGGGGTGACGCTCGATCCGTCCTGGGCACTGACGACACCGGGGATGGTCAGGGCGCGGCCGGCGTAGATGATGCTCGCCCTGGTGAGCCCGTTGGCTCCGAGCACGGCGTCGACGGTGACACCGAATCGCGCGGCGATCGAGGTGATGGTGTCGCCGGACTTGATCACGTAGCTGTTGTTGATGACCGGGGCGGGGGCGCTGGTCGGAGGTGTGGATGGCGGGTCCGCAGCCGCGCCGGGCGTGACCGACGAGACCGGATCGATGGCGATCGACGATCCCGAGAGGGCGATCGTCTGGCCCGGGTAGATGATGCTCGTCCGGCTCAGCCGGTTGAGATCGAGGAGCCCCTGCGTGGTCAGGCCGTACCGCTGCGCGATCCCGCTGATGGTGTCGCCCCGCTGGATCGTGTACTGCGCGGGTCGGGACGTGACGACGGGCGCCGCGGCCGCGGCCCCACTGATCTTGAGCACCTGGCCGGGGAAGATCAGCGACTTCCAGCCGAGGCCGTTGAGCGAGAGAACGGATGCGGTGGAGACCCCGTAGCGCGCGGCGATGGCCGAGACCGTGTCGCCTGACTTGACGGTGTGGGTGGCCGGCGCGGCGGCGAGGGCGGCAGCCGCGGCGGTCGCCTGCGCGGCGCCCTCGGCGCGCGCAGCGGTAAGAGCGGCGCGTGCCGTCGCGGAGAGTTCGGACTTGGGCGTGGCGGGGCGCTTCGGCGTCGCGGTCGCGGTGTCGAGCGGTCCTGTCAGGTTGAAGCTGACGGTCATCGCGCCCGCGAGCACGATCGGCATCGTCGCCATGACGCCCTGGCGCATGCGACGGCGGCTCTCGCCCGCTGCGACCTCGTTGGCCGCTCGTGCGATCTCGCTGGGCGTCAGTCCGGCGAACACCGCGCGAGCGGTTCCTCCGGTTTCGTGTGCCTCCGACATGGCGTCCGCCTCTCTCCCCGCCCCCGGGATTCGTCCTGCGCGCAGTCGATCCACGGTGTCACAGAAGGCAATTACTGTCAATCAAAGGGGCGCATGTGGCGGGAGTTTACATGTTCGTAACAAATCCGGATGCGGGAACTGAGGCCCGGAACGTGGGACCCTTGAATCGTGAGCGACGCCGCCGGAACGACCTGGCTGACCATCCCCGATCTCGTCGAGTTGCTCGGCCTGCCGCTCGGCAAGGTGCGGCGGCTGCTCGAGGAGCGCATCCTGCTCGGCGTTCGCGTCGACGGGGTGGTGCAGGTGCCGTCGGAGTTCATCGTCGACGGCGAGCCGCTCGGCGACCTGCGCGGCACCCTCGTGGTGCTGGCCGATGCCGGATTCTCGGACGAGGAGTCGATGCGCTGGCTCCTGAACGACGAGGACCTCCTGGGCACGACCCCGGTCGCCGCCCTGCAGGCCGGGCGCAAGGCCGAGGTTCGACGGGTGGCGCAGGCCCTCGGCTTCTAGCTGTCGCGGTTCGTGACGGTGTCGGCGAGCATCGCGAGCTCGTCCCGGGCGGATCGCGCGATCGGCGCCTCCGCGAGTGCGGCCTTCGCCATCTCGACGTCGTGGGCGATGATCCGCTCCACCTGATCGACGGCGCCGCTCTCCCGGATCGCGGCCTGCAGCATCCCGATCTGCTCGTCGTCGAGCCCGGGATCGCCGAGCAGCTCGTCGACGAGCCGGGATGCCGATGCCGGCAGCTTCTGCCTGGCCAGGTTGATGAGCACGGTGCGCTTGCCCTCACGCAGGTCGTCGCCCGCGGGCTTGCCCGTCACGTCGGGATCGCCGAAGACGCCGAGCAGGTCGTCGCGCAGCTGGAAGGCGACCCCGAGTGGCAGGCCGAACGCGCGCAGGCCGGCGATCTGCGCGAGCGATCCGCCGGCGAGGGCCGCGCCGACCGCGAGCGGCGACTCGACGCTGTACTTCGCCGATTTGTAGACGATGACGCGGTGGGCGCGGGGGAGGAGGTCGGCCTCCGGGCGTCCGCGCCAGGAGTGCTCCTCGAGCATGTCGAGGTACTGTCCGAGCATCACGTCGGTGCGCATGCGGGCGAACTCGGCGCGCGCTGCCGCCGCGGCATCCCGGTCGGTGGCGGCGAGACCCTGCTCGAAAAGGCCGTCGCTCCAGCCGAGCAGCAGGTCGCCGAGCAGGAGCGCCGCCGACGTGCCGTATCCGGCGGCGGAGCCTGTCCAGCCGCGCTCCCGATGCAGGTTCTCGAAGCGACGGTGCAGGCTCGGCTGACCGCGGCGCAGGTCCGAGTTGTCCATGATGTCGTCGTGCACGAGAGCGGCCGCGTGGAATATCTCCAGGGCCGCCGCGACCGCGACGACGCCGTCGAGGCCGGGGGATGAGTCGGCGGCCGTATCGAAGTCGTCACCTTGGCCCGCGACGGCCTGCCAACCCCAGTAGCAGAACAGGGCACGGAAGCGTTTTCCGCCGGCGAGCAGGCTCCGCGCGGCCGCGTCCAGGACATCGAGGTCGGGGGAGACCTCTTCCAGCTCGCCCCGGCGGTCGGCGAGGAAGGAGTCGATTCTGGTCTGGATGAGATCGACTAACCGCGTACTCCCAGCCACTTGCCTAGCCTAGCCAGGGCAGCAGGCCTACAATGTTGAGTCATCACCGAGTCGTGCCGACCCGGCCACGACCATTTGGAGGACGAGATGCCGCTGTCCGAGCATGAACAGCGCCTCCTCGACGAGATGGAGCGCAGCCTCTACCACAGCGAGGCTGACGACGTCACGCACGTTGGAGGCGGGCGAGCACGCCCGAATTACACCGCCATCGCGCTCGGCATCATCGCCGGCGTCATCGGAATCGCACTCCTCCTCGTCGGCGTCGTCTCCCGCCTCCCGATCATCGGCCTGGTCGGGTTCGCGATCATGTTCGCGGGCGCCCTGCTCGCCATTGCACCGCCGCGCCGGCTCAGCGTCGATCGCGGTCGCCCGCCCGGCGCCGCGCGCCGCCCGAGTTTCATGGACTCGCTCAACGACCGCTGGGATCGCCGCTCGGACGGCGACGAGCGCTGATCCTCCCGTTCGTCTCGCGGTAGCTCCACCGCGCTCCACCCTCACGGGCTGACCCTTCGGGTCGGCCCGTTTCTCGTGCGCACACATCGCTGCGCGTCGTCCGTGCGGGCTCGTATCGTCACCGAGCCCCAGATCCCCTCCACTTCGCACCACCTCCCAGTTCCGAGTAATTTCGGGCATCGCCGTCGGTATCCCTCGAACGGGGGCGGGAATGTCGGGGGTAGATGCTTGCGAGTGGAGGAAAGTGGAGTATGGTGGAGACACCTTTCATCTGGCCGGAGAGTAGGGGGTGGTGACCGATGTTGCTCGGCACGTTCGTCCCCAAACTCGACGAGAAGGGCCGGATCATCCTCCCGGCGAAGTTCCGCGACGATTTCGCGGCCGGGCTCGTCATGACGCGCGGCCAGGACGGTTGCGTGTACGTGTACAGCCAGCGCGAGTTCGAGGCCCTCCACGAGCGCATGGCCGAGCAGGCTCCCAAGCTCGGCAAGGCCGGACGCGACTACCTCCGCATGTTCCTGAGCGGCGCGGCCCAGGAGATCCCCGACAAGCAGTTCCGCGTGACCATCCCGCCGATGCTGCGCGAGTACGCCGGACTCGGGCGCGATCTCACCGTGATCGGCGCCGGAACCCGGGCCGAGATCTGGGATGCCGCCGCCTGGAAGACCTACTCCGACTCCGCGGAAGCCGGATTCTCCGACGCCGACGGGGAGGTGATCGCCGGACTCTTCTGAGCGCCTCGAGCCCGACCCTCAGCCGCGCACCCTGCCTCCACTTCCCCGGAGACAGGTCGCAGCGGATGGGGATCGGACCCGAGGGGCACGAAGCGCGAACATCATGGCCGACGCCCCTCTGCACATCCCTGTCTTCCTCGAGCGGACCCTCGACCTGCTGGCCCCTGCGCTCGAGCGACCCGGCGCCGTGCTCGTCGACGCCACGCTCGGACTGGGCGGGCACGCCGAGGCGTTCCTGACCCGGTTCCCCGACCTCCGGTACGTCGGTCTCGACCGCGACCGCCAGGCCATCGCCCTCTCGGCCGAGCGGCTTGCCCCGTTCGCGGACCGGATCCAACTTGTTCATTCCGTCTACGACCGCATCGGGGAGGTGCTTGAGGAGCTCTCCATTCGGGGAATAGCGGGCGTGCTCTTCGATCTGGGCGTCTCCTCCATGCAGCTCGACCGCGTCGAGCGGGGGTTCTCCTATTCGAAGGACGCCCCGCTCGACATGCGGATGGATGACACGGCACCGCTCACCGCCGCACGGGTGCTCGCCGAGTACGACGAGTCGGAGCTCCGACGCATCTTCTACCAGTACGGCGAGGAGAAGCTCGCACCGCGGTTCGCCCGGCGCATCGTGGAGCGCCGCCAGGCCACGCCGCTGGTGACCTCGGCGCAGCTCGTCGAGCTGATCGACGCCGCGACGCCGGCCGCAGTCCGTCGCGCCGGGCATCCCGCGAAACGGGTCTTCCAGGCGCTGCGCATCGAGGTCAACCAGGAGCTCGCGTCGCTGGAGCGTGCGATCCCCGCCGCACTCGACGTGCTCGAGGTCGGTGGCCGGATCGTCGTGCTGGCGTATCAGTCCCTCGAGGACCGCATCGTCAAGCGGGAACTCGCCACGCGATCCACCTCGACCGCCCCGCGCGGGCTGCCCGTCGAGCTCCCGCAGCACCGCGCCGAGTTCAAGCTGCTCGTGCGCGGCGCCGAGCTCGCGAGCGACGTCGAGAAGGCCGAGAACCCGAGGTCCACGCCGGTGCGCCTGCGCGCAGCGGAGAAGTTGTGGGATGCGAGGGCCGCGGCATGAGCGCGGTCACGGCGACCCACGGCAACCTCGCGATCGCGCGGCCGCTGCGGCGTCCCGCCGACCCGCAGCCGGCTCCGCGCCGCCACCTCGAGATCGCGCCGACCCGCGCGCAGCGACGCGCCCGGCCGCGCCTCGCCCACGCGGCGGTCACGATCGCGGGGATCGGCGTCATCCTGCTGGTGCAGCTGCTGCTGAGCTTCGTGCTGGCCGACGGGGCTTACCAGATCTCCAGCCTGCAGACCGATCAGCGCGAGCTGCTGCGCGACGAGCAGGCCCTCAACGAGCGGCTCGAGCTGCTCGGCTCGACCCAGAACCTCACCGCGAACGCGGAGGCGCTCGGGATGGTCGCGAGCGGCAACCCGATGTTCCTCGACGTCTCGACCGGCGGCGTGACCGGGTCGGCATCCACGGCCGCCGGCCTGCCCCAGAATCTCGTGCGCAACTCACTCCTCGACGGATCGACGGTCATTGACCCTGCCGCCCTCGCGGCCGCGCAGGCCGCCGAGAACACCTCAGGCGACACCGGCCAGTCGGCCGTCGCGGGCGGAACACCCGCCGACACTGAGCCCTCCACGCCTGGCACGCTCCCGTCACCCACGACGCGCTGAGACACGGGGGAGTCGGGTGATCATCAACACGCGCGGAGGGAAGCGTCGGCTCGCCCTCACCGTGCTGACCGTGTTCGCGATCGTGGGGATGTTCGTCGTCCGGCTGATCGACATCCAGCTGGTCCGGGCCGGCGAGCTCACCGCCGACGCCGAACAGCGCCGCACCCTGCCCGTCACGACCTACGGCGTGCGCGGCAGCATCGTCGACGCGAACGGTGTCGTGCTCGCCGACAGCGTCGAGCGCTTCGATATCACCGCCGCGCCGAAGAACGCCAAGCTCGACGAGACCTGGATGACGCGGGACGGCAAGCGGGTCAAGGTCCCGACGACGGTGGCGATCCAGGCCATCGCCGACCTCACCGGCGCCGACCCGAACGCGATCTACCAGGCCCTCGCTGGCGATCGCGAGTCGAGCTTCGCCTATCTCGCGCGCACCGTGACCCTCGAGGTCTTCAAGAAGGTCCGCGCGCTGCAGATCCCGTGGGTGTACAGCGAGCTGCACCCCGCCCGCACCTATCCGAGCGGCGCGATCGGGGGCAACCTGGTCGGCTTCATCGGCACCGACGGCCCGCTCGCCGGCACCGAGCTGAAGCAGGACGAGTGCCTGGGCGCCACCAACGGCGAGTCGACCTACGAGTCGAGCGCCGACGGCGTGCGCCTCCCTGGCAGCACCGTGGTGCAGCAGGAGGCAAAGGACGGCGGCACGATCCACCTGACGATCGACGCCGACCTGCAGTGGTACGCCCAGCAGGTTCTGGCGGAGCAGGGTGCCGCGCTCGGAGCCGACTGGGCAACCGCGATGATCGTCGAGGTGAAGACCGGCAGGATCGTCGCCGGCGCCGACTGGCCGTCGGTCGACCCCAACGACCTCGACTCGGTCGGCAACGAAGAACGCGGCGCGCGGATCTTCGCGAGCCCGTTCGAGCCCGGCTCGATCATGAAGGTGGCGACCTTCGCGTCGCTGCTCGACCAGGGCGAGATCTCCCCGGCCACGCAGGTGCTCGCGTCTACACCGAGGGGCTGCCGGAGGGCAGCTCGATCAAGGACTCCTGGGCGCACGGCGACCTTCCGCTCACCGCGACCGGCATCCTCATGAACTCGTCGAACATCGGGACGGCGATCCTGGCGCAGCGGCTCAGCAAGCAGGAACGCCACGACTACCTCGAGGCGTTCGGGTTCAACTCCGACACCGCCGTCGACTTCCTCGGCGAGTCGAGCGGTTCGGTGCTCCCGATGGATCAGACCGACGCGATCACCAACCTCACCCAGCAGTTCGGCCAGGGCATGTCGGCGACGAGCGCACAGCTCGCGAGCCTGTACCAGACCATCGGCAACGGCGGCGTGCGCATGCCGCTCACCCTGATCTCAGGCTGCGAGCAACCCGATGGCAGCTGGACCCAGCAACCGTCGACCGACGGCACCCGCGTCGTCAGCGAGTCGGCGGCCGACACCACCGTGCAGATGATGGAGGTGACCGCCAACCAGGGGTCGCTGAAGAACGTGCTCGCGATCCCCGGCTACCGGGTCGCGGCGAAGAC
>Ga0193742_1002218_pt1 | contig 11251 bp, 11 predicted proteins | sample L2c1metaG_FD_165511 | JGI IMG/M metagenome (GOLD analysis project Ga0193742, IMG submission 165511) | Soil microbial communities from a riparian zone of the East river system, Colorado, United States - L2c1 | ecosystem: Environmental > Terrestrial > Soil > Riparian zone | place: USA: East River... | reverse complement strand
TGATCAATCGGCTTGATGAATGGGCTTGCGGTGAAGCGGTGGCGGGCAGACAGTGCCGCCAACAATTTCGAGAAACCAAGGTGAGGAGCGTGCCATGGACTTCAATATGTCAGACCGCCAGAAGGACTGGCTCAACCGCGTGCAGTCGTTCATGCACAAGCATGTCCGTCCCGCGGTGCCGGTCTACAAGCAGCAGGACGCCGAGGGCGCGCGCTGGAAGGTGATCCCGGTCCTCGAGGACCTGAAGAAGAAGGCGAAGGCCGAAGGCCTCTGGAACATGTTCATGCCGCCGAACGCGCATGAAGACGACGAATTCCGCGGCGCGGGATTGAGCAATCTGGAATACGCGCCGCTCGCCGAGGAGATGGGCCACATCAGCTGGGCCTCCGAAGTGTTCAACTGCTCGGCGCCCGATACCGGCAACATGGAAGTGTTCATGCGCTACGGCTCCAAGGAGCAGAAGCGCAAATGGCTGCGTCCGCTGATGGACGGCGAAATCCGTTCGGCGTTCCTGATGACGGAGCCGGCGGTGGCGTCATCGGATGCGACCAACATCGAAACCAGCATCAAGCGCGACGGCGATCATTATGTGATCAACGGCCGCAAATGGTGGTCGTCCGGCGTCGGCGACCCGCGCTGCAAGATCGCGATCCTGATGGGCAAGACCGATCCCTCATTGGCGCGGCATCAGCAGCAATCGCAGATCCTGGTGCCGCTCGACAGCAAGGGCATCACGGTCGAGAAGATGCTGCCGGTGTTCGGCTTCGACGATGCGCCGCACGGCCACGCCCAGGTGCTGCTGGAGAACGTGCGTGTGCCGGCCGAAAATATCCTGCTCGGCGAGGGCAGAGGTTTTGAAATCGCGCAGGGCCGTCTCGGCCCGGGCCGCATCCATCACTGCATGCGCACCATCGGCAAGGCCGAGGAGGCGCTGGAGAAAATGGTGAAGCGGCTGTCGTCGCGCACCGCGTTCGGCAGGAAGATCATCGAATATTCGATCTGGGAACAGCGCATCGCCGAAGCCCGCACCGATATCGAGATGAACCGCCTGTTGTGCCTCAAGGCCGCCGACATGATGGACAAGGTCGGCAACAAGAGCGCGCAGCTCGAGATCGCCATGATCAAGGTGGCCGCGCCCAACATGGCACTGAAGATCATCGACCATGCGATCCAGGCGTTCGGCGCCGCCGGCGTTTCCGACGATGCCGGGCTGGCGCGGGACTATGCCTCGATGCGCACCATGCGGCTGGCGGACGGTCCGGACGAGGTGCATAATCGCGCCATTGCCAGACTTGAACTTCGGAAGTATGCAAATTCTCCCACTAATCATTAAGCAGATTCACGGCACTCTCCGCCGTCATTCCGGGATGGTCCGTAGGACCAGACCCGGAATCTCGAGATTCCGGGTTCGATGCTTCGCATCGCCCCGGAATGACGAAAGAATAAAAGCAAGGGAGCGTCATCGTGGCTGACGGCGTGAGAAAAGACGAAGAGTTCTCGGGTACCAAGCCGGTCGAGGAGCGGCATCGGATCGACGAGCTACGGCTCGACGGCTGGATGCGCGAGCATGTCGAGGGCTATCAGGGACCGCTGGTCGTCCTGCAATTCAAGGGCGGCCAGTCGAACCCGACCTACCGGCTCGACACATCAGGGCGATCCTATGTGATGCGGCGCAAGCCGTTCGGCAAATTGCTGCCGTCGGCGCATGCGGTGGACCGCGAGTTCAAGGTCATCGCCGCGCTCAGCAAGCAGGGGTTCCCGGTTGCGAGAGCCTATGCCCTGTGTACCGACGATACGGTGATCGGCTCGGCCTTCTACATCATGTCGATGGAAGAGGGCCGCGTGTTCTGGGATCCGACGCTGCCGAGCCAGACGCCGGAGGCGCGGCGCGCGATCTTCACCAGCAAGATCGAGACGCTGGCGAAATTGCATACCTATGAGCCCGACGCGATCGGGCTTGCCGATTTCGGCAAGCCGGGAAATTATTTCGCGCGCCAGGTCGATCGCTGGACCAAGCAATACCGGGCGTCCGAGACCCAGCACATTCCGGAATTCGAAAAGGTAGCCGAGTGGCTGCCGAAAACCGTGCCGCCGCAGGCCCGGGTGTCGATCGTGCATGGCGATTATCGCCTCGACAACATGATCTTCCATGCCACCGAACCCCGGGTGCAGGCGGTGCTGGACTGGGAATTGTCGACGCTCGGCGATCCGATGGCCGACTTCACCTATCTGTTGATGCAATGGACCATGCCGGGTCTTGCCGGCGCCGATCTCAAGGCGTTGAACATTCCGACCCTGGAAGAGGCGGCGCAGATCTATTGCAACGTCACCGGAACCGCCGTTCCCGACCTGAACTGGTATTTCTCCTACAATCTGTTCCGCCTTGCCGGCATCACACAGGGCATCGCCGGCCGTATTCGCGATGGCACCGCGGCCAACGCCAAGGCCATGGAATCCGCCAAGCGCACCGTGCCGCTGTCGCAGGCGTCGTGGGAGTATGCGCAGAAGGCGGGGGCGAAATAGGACGCCGCGTTGCGACAACCTAAATTGTCATACGCGGGCTTGACCCGCGTATCCATCTACTTCCTTCGCATGAATCTTGCGAAGAAGATGGATGGCCGGGTCATCTAGCGCGAAGACGCGCTTCGCGCTTCTGCCCGGCCATGACGGCTCGAAACCTAAATCGGCTTGCCCGCATATGGCATCGATGCGGTGAGGCCACCATCGACCGGGATCGCCTGGCCGTTGACATAGGAGGCATCGTCGCTGGCCAGGAAAAGTCCCATCGCGGCGAGTTCGTGCGGCTGGCCGGCGCGCTTGAGGGGATTGAGCTGGCCGATCTTGCCGTCGGTGCCGCGTTCCCTGGCGCGATCGAACACCGGCTTGGTCATGCCGGTCTCGATCAGGCCGGGACACACCGCGTTGATGCGCACGCCCGTGCCGGACAGCGAATAGGCTGTGGTCTGCACCAGGCTGATGACGCCGGCCTTGCTCGAGGCGTAGGGATGACCGCTGGCGCCGGACTTCAAACCCGCCACCGAGGCGGTGCAGACGATGGAGCCGTATTTTTGTTTGATCATGTGCGGCATCGAATATTTGATCGCCAGGAACGGGCCGATCAAATTGATGCGCAGGATTTCCTGCCAATGTTCCACGGTCTGCTCGGCGAGCGGCACCAGCCCGCCGCTGATACCGGCATTGGCCCAGATCGCATCGAGCTTGCCGTAGCTCGACACCGCCTTGTCGATAAAGGCCATGACGTCCTGCTCCGAACCGGCGTCGGCGATCACGGCTTCCGCGGTGCCGCCGGCCTTGTGCACCTGTTCGACCGTCTCCTTGACGCCTTCGGTGCGATCGACCGCGATGAGTCTCGCGCCTTCTCTGGTGAACAGCAGCGAGGCCGCGCGCCCGATGCCGCTTCCCGCGCCGGTGATGATGACGGATTTGCCTTCGAGGCGGCCCATGAGTTTCTCCCGTGTGTTGTGATTGATGTGATGGGTGTGTTTGCCGCTGCGCGGAATTTCAAACAAAATTTCAAACGCTCAAGTGGCTTGAGGCGATCGCTGCTCTGACGTACAGCGACGTCAAAGGTTTTTGCAAACACTAATGCAAAGACTATTGCAGAAACTATTGAGGGGCTCCCGCGATGTCCAATACCGACAAATCAGTTGCCGCCCAGAACGGCGTGGTTGCGACGCGCTGGTGGTGGGTGCGCCACGCGCCGGTGCGCGAGGACGGCGGCTGCATCTATGGGCAAAAGGATCTCGGCTGCGACACCAGCGATCGCCTGGTGTTCGAGGCGGTCGGAAAAATCCTGCCGCGCAACGCGGTCTGGTTTTCCAGCAATCTGAAGCGCACGCACCAGACCGCGGATGCGATCTGGGCCGCGGGATTTCCCAAGCCCACAATGATGTCGCAGGAAAAGGCCTTCGCCGAGCAGCACCTTGGCGAATGGCAGGGCATGAATCGCGCGGCATTCCTGGCCAGCCGGCCGGTCGGCAGCCACTGGTTTGCCGCGATCGACGAGCCCGCGCCGGGCGGCGAAAGTTTCATGGATCTCTATAACCGCGTGCGCGGCGCGATCGAGCGCATCGGTGGCGAACAAGCCGGCCGGGATATCATCGCGGTGGCGCATGGCGGCACGATCAAGGCGGCGGTCGGTCTCGCGCTGGGCGGTCTACCCGACAAGGGCCTCGCCTTTGACATCGATAATTGCTCGGTGACGCGGCTCGATCATTTCGAAAGCGCAGGCCATGCGAGTTGGCGGCTTCCGATGGTCAACCAGCAGCCGTGGATCGCGGATGCCGCGCACGCCGCGATGCATCAGCCGGCGGGGCCGGAAGTCAAGGCGACGAAGCTGGCGTGACCGGCGCTGCTCGGTTGTCGAAGATGATAAAGGCTGCTTAGCTTAACTCGAAAAACAAAACCGGCGCATTCATCGCTGGATCAACTCTGGGAGAGACACATGACCCTGTTCGACATGTCGGGAAAAGTCGCCGTCATCACCGGCTCGACCCGCGGCATCGGCCGCGCCATCGCCGAGCGGATGGCCGAGCACGGCGCCAAGGTGGTGGTCTCCTCGCGCAAGCAGGATGTCTGCGATTCCGTGACCAAGGAGATCAACGACAAATTCGGCAGGGGAACGGCGGTCGCGATCGCCGCCAACATTTCCAGCAAGGAAAATCTCCAGCATCTGGTCGACGAATCCAACCGCGCCTTCGGCAAGATCGACGTGCTGGTCTGTAACGCCGCGTCCAATCCTTATTACGGACCGCTCGGCGGCATCTCGGACGAGCAGTTTCGCAAGATCCTCGACAACAACATCGTCGCCAACAATTGGCTGACCAGCATGGTGGTGCCGCAGATGATCGAGCGCAAGGATGGCTCGGTGATCATCGTGTCGTCGATCGGCGGCTTGAAGGGCTCGACGGTGCTCGGCGCCTATGCGATTTCGAAGGCTGCCGACATGCAGCTCGCGCGCAATCTGGCCTGCGAGTACGGCAAGCACAATATCCGCGTGAACTGCATCGCGCCCGGCCTGATCAAGACCGACTTTGCCAAGGCGCTGTGGGACAATCCGGAGACCTTGAAGGCCTCCACCGCGCGCTCGCCGCTGCTGCGCATCGGCATCCCCGACGAAATCGCCGGCGCTGCCGTATTCATGGGATCGGCGGCCGGCAACTTCATGACCGGACAGACCATCGTCATCGACGGCGGCGCGACGATCAGTTGAGATATTGAGTGTCATTCCGGGGCAGCCCGCAGGGCTGAACCCGGAATCCAGAGATGAGCAGGTCGAGCTTCCCCGATGTGCAATTGCACATCTGAGGTTCGCGCTAACGCGCGCCCCGGAATGACGCCAATCACTCCACCGCCGCGTACACCAGATCGCGCAGCACCGAGCGGATATATTCGCGCTGGCCGGGACCCTGCATCATGAACACCGTGAACAGCTGTTCGGCCGGGTCGATGAAGAAGAACGTGCCGGCCATCCCGCTCCAGAAGAACTGACCGGGCGAGCCTGGGAACGGCGCCATGCCTTGATGGGTGCGCACCGCGAAGCCGAGCCCGAAGCCGTGACCGGCCGGCATCAAGGGCGAATCGACCTTGACGTGGGGCCCGACATGATTGGACGCCATCAATTCCAGCGTCTTGCGGCCGATGATCCTGGTGCCGTCGAGCGTGCCGCCGCCGAGCAGCATCTGGCAGAACCGCGCGTAGTCCATCGTGGTCGAAACCAGACCGCCGCCGCCGGATTCCATCACCGGCCTTTCCAGCATGTTGAACAACTGCACCTTCTCGCCGGTCCAGGGATCGGTCGGGAACGGCTCGGCGAGGCGGCCGGCATTTTCGTCTCCGGTGTGGAACGCGGTCTCGGCCATCTGCAACGGCGCCAGGATGCGTTCGGTCAGGAACGCGCTCAGGCTCTTGCCGGAGACGACTTCGATGATGCGGCCGAGGATGTCGGTGGAACGGCTGTAGTTCCATTCCGCGCCGGGCTGGCACATCAATGGCAGGCTCGCGACCAGGGCGGCATGCTCGGCATTGCTGATCTTGCGGCTGCGCAGCCGCGACTGCTGGTATTGCTGCTGCACCAGGCTGTTGCCGGTGTGGTCGTAGGTGATGCCGGAGGTGTGGCGCAGCAGGTCCTGCACCGTCATCGGCCGCGTCAGCGGGACCAGGTCGAGCTTGCCGTTGTTTTCGACACCGACCTTCTGGTTGGCGAAGTCCGGAATGAACTTGGCGACGGGATCGCCAAGGATAAAATGGCCGTCCTCGACCAGCATCATGATGCCGACCGAGACGATCGGTTTGGTCATGGAGAAGATGCGGAACAGAGTATCGTTCGCCATCGGCGCGGCCTCCGCCGGGCTCTGCTTGCCGAGCGCGTCGAACCAGCCGATCTGGCCGCGTCGCGCTACCATTACCGTTGCGCCCGGCAGGGTCCCCTTGTCGATCTCGCGCCTGAAGGCGTCGGACATCCGCTGCAGCCTGACGGATGACAATCCAAGCGCTTCCGGTTTGGCCTGGGGCAAAGAGGGGGTCTGCGGGGCGGTGGCGGGTTTGGCGGCGGTTTGCGCGGTCATGGTCTCTCCCGTGTTGTTCTTGCGGTTGGTCATAGGCGTGGGCTGAATTGGCGTGGGCTGAATTTTGGCGCAGAACCCGTGGATTGAACAGGGCGTTTCCCGCAATGGACCCATCGGTCGCCGCCATCTGGTCGCGCAGCGTTAACCGCTTCGCCCTTGCATTTGGGGCGGTGCTTATGCTTGAAACGGCGCGAACCAGCAGCGACGCAGGTTCCCTGTAGGGGTGTAGCTCAGTTGGTAGAGTACCGGTCTCCAAAACCGGTTGTCGCAGGTTCGAGCCCTGCCGCCCCTGCCAGTCAACGCGTTGATTTCGATTGATCCGCGTCCAATGACGGACGCAATCCTGGGCCAGCGATCGCGGTCTGTTCGCCCGAAACAACAAGCCTCAACAACAATAAGGGAGATACCCGTGCGACAATGGATTTTTGCCACAGCGACCTCAGTTTCGCTGGCTCTGCTCGGCGCGGTTGGCCAAGCCAACGCATTGCCCGCCCATGGCCTTACGCCGGGGGCAATCCCGAGCAACGTGGAACAGACTCAATACATCTTCGGTGGGCGAAATTACTGCTGGTACGACGATGGCTGGCACGGACCTGGCTTCTATTGGTGCGGTTATGCCTTTCGCCGCGGCCTCGGCTGGGGCGGCGGCGCCGGATGGCGCGGCTGGCACGGCGGACATGGCCACGTTGGAATAGGGCGCCCGGGCGGGCGTCCGGCAATCGGGCGACCGGGCGGCGGTCGACCCGGCTTCACCGGAAGGCCCGGCGGTGGACGTCCAGGTGGCGGCCATCCAGGCGGAGGACATCCAGGCGGAGGACATTCGGGTGGCGGTCATCCGGGCGGCGGTCGCGGTCATCACTAAAAAGCCAACGGCCGCAGCGCTCCCGGTGCTGCGGCCGTTTTTCGATCGAGGGATGATCTCGCTTAATCGTAGGGATGATCTCGCTTAATCGTCGTCGTCCGCGGGCCGCCTCGGTTGCAGCTGTATGGGCGGATTGTTGGGACGTCGCTGCCGGCCCGCGGCGACTGGGGCTTGCTGCGGCGGAAAGAACACATCGTAGCAAGGCCGGCTCAGGTTCGGCCCGCTGGCGCGAAGACACGCCTCAACGCGACCCGGGTCCGGCATATAGGCCCCGCAAAGCCGAAACGCGTCCGGGGTGCAGGCGTCGCGCTGCTGCTGGGTTCCCTGAGCGAAGGCGGGTGTCTGGAGCAGAATAAAGAATGCGGCCGCCACACCCCCGTAACAGATCCGATGCGACGCCATCACGATTTCCTGTTCCGTTGCCAAATCACAGGTGGCCAATGAGGGGATAAATATGCGTCAATAAGTAGGCGCCTAGATTGGGCCTTGCCAGCGCCGCAGGCGTCGGCGGTATTCGGATCAACCAGCGCCGGTTTGACGGAAATGCGACCGGCGCTTCGGCATACCCGTACCTTGACCTTTTGCCCTACCCGCAGTACATACCCGCCACCTGCTGCCGGCCCGCTTCGACGGATATCCGGCGCGGCTTTGAATTCCCCCGAACGATCGAGCCCGCTTGGCGGCTCAACCTTCAAAAGAGGGCTGGGCGCTAGAGGCTGTTCGGATTCCCTAGAACTCTTGAAGTATCGTCTCACGACGGACGCGGATCATCAACGATGGCTTTCAGCCCGTTCAAATTCCTGCAGGAAGTGCGCTCGGAGACCAACAAGGTCACCTGGCCGACCCGCCGAGAGACGACGATCACCACGATCATGGTGTTCGTGATGGTCGCTTTGGCATCGATTTTCTTTTTCGCCGCGGATCAGATTATTCGCTATCTCGTCACCTTTTTGCTCGGCATCCACTAATGGACAAGCGCTGGTATATCGTTCACGCCTATTCGAACTTCGAAAAGAAGGTCTCGGAGTCGATCCGCGAGCAGGCCAAGCAGCGTGGGCTTGAGGAACTGTTCGAGCAGGTGCTGGTGCCGACCGAGAAGGTCACCGAAGTGCGCCGCGGCCGCAAGATCGACGCCGAGCGCAAGTTTTTCCCGGGCTACGTCCTGGTCAAGATGCAGCTGACCGACGAGGCGTTTCATCTGATCAAGAACACCCCGAAGGTGACGGGCTTCCTTGGTGCGGAAAACAAGCCGATGCCGATCTCGGAAGCCGAAGCCATGCGGATCCTGCACCAGGTGCAGGAAGGCGTCGAACGCCCGAAGGCGTCGGTCTCCTTCGAGATCGGCGAGAACGTGCGGGTGGCCGATGGCCCGTTCGCGTCGTTCTCGGGCGTGGTCGAGGAAATCGACGAGGCGCGCTCGCGCGTGAAGGTCGCGGTGTCGATCTTCGGACGTGCGACGCCGGTCGAACTGGAATTCGGTCAGGTCGAGAAGGTCTGATCGGTAAGCGCGAAGCGCGTCTTCGCGACCAAAAGCGCGAAGCGCGTCTTCGCAAACGAGAGGCCGTGGGAGGAGGGGATGGACGCCAACTGTCCCGATCCGAACCACGAAACCTGAAACAGCCGGTTTCGACCGGCACAACAGGAGTGACGTATGGCAAAGAAAGTGACCGGATACCTGAAATTGCAGGTGCCGGCCGGTGCGGCGAACCCTTCGCCCCCGATCGGTCCCGCGCTTGGTCAGCGCGGCCTCAACATCATGGAATTCTGCAAGGCGTTCAACGCCCAGACGCAGAAGGAAGAAAAGAACACGCCAATCCCGGTGGTGATCACGATCTACGCCGATCGTTCGTTCACCTTCGAGATGAAGACCCCCCCGATGTCCTTCTTTTTGAAGCAGGCCGCCAAAATCCAGTCCGGGTCGAAAGCTCCGGGCCGCGACAAGGCCGGCGCGGTGACCAAGGCGCAGGTGCGCGAAATCGCCGAGAAGAAGATGAAGGATTTGAACTGCGACACCATCGAGTCGGCCATGAAGATGGTCGAGGGCTCCGCCCGTTCGATGGGCCTTGAAGTAGCGGGGTAACGGGTCATGGCAATCGGAAAACGTTTGAGCAAGGCCCGCGAGGGCGTCGACCGCGAGAAGCTCTATCCGCTCGCGGATGCCATCAAGATGGTCAAGGAACGCGCCAAGTCGAAGTTCGACGAGACCATCGAGATCGCGATCAATCTCGGCGTCGATCCCCGTCACGCCGACCAGATGGTCCGTGGCGTGGTCAACCTGCCGAACGGCACCGGCCGCACCTTGCGGGTCGGCGTGTTCGCGCGCGGCGCCAAGGCGGAAGAAGCCAAGGCGGCAGGGGCCGACGTCGTCGGCGCCGAAGACCTGGTCGAGAAGGTGCAGGGCGGTCAGATCGATTTCGATCGCTGTATCGCCACCCCGGACATGATGCCGCTGGTCGGTCGCCTCGGTAAGGTGCTCGGCCCGCGCGGCATGATGCCGAACCCGAAGATCGGCACCGTGACCATGGACGTCACCAGCGCGGTCAAGGGCGCCAAGGGCGGTTCGGTCGAGTTCCGCGTCGAGAAGGCCGGCATCGTGCAGGCTGGTATCGGCAAGGCCTCGTTCACCGAAGAGAAGCTCGTGCAGAACGTCAAGGCGCTCGCGGATGCGGTTTCCAAGGCGAAGCCTGCGGGCTCCAAGGGCACCTACATCCAGCGCGTGGCGGTTTCCTCCACCATGGGCCCGGGCGTCAAGGTTGAGCCGGGCACGCTGCTCGGTTAGGGTTCTCTGAGCGATCAAGAAAATAGGGGCGGAACTGGGCAACCGGTTCCGCCCTTTTTGTTGATGAACCTTGATCTGCCGCGCGCATGACGGGAAAGAAAAACGAGATGCCGGAAAAAGTCCTGATCTATTCGCGCTTCCCCAAAGCCCTGATGCTGCGCATCGGCGAGCGCTTTGAGTTGATGGACGCCAGCGGCAAGGCACCGCGCGAGGTATTCGCCGCGGATCAGCTCAAAGGCGTCAGGGCGATGATCACGGCCGGCGGCACACCGCTTCCGGGCGCGATGATGGACATGATGCCGGACCTCAAAGCGATCGTCTGTTACGGCACCGGGTATGACGGCGTCGATCTGGCGGCTGCGGCCGCGCGCAAGATCGCGGTCGGCCACAGTCCGGGCGCCAATGCGTCGTCGGTCGCCGATATCGCGGTGACCTTGATGCTGGCGGCGACGCGGCGGCTGATGGTCGCCGACAATTATGTTCGCAGCGGCGACTGGGCGGCGACAAAACCGTCGCCGATGATGCGTCCGCAAGCGGGCATGCGCGGCCGCAGGGTCGGCGTTTACGGCATGGGCGAAATCGGCCGCAAGATCGCCGCGCGCGTCAGGTCCTTTGAGACCGAAGTGGGCTATTTCAGCCGTAGCAAGCACGACGTGCCCTATCGCTATTTGCCGAGCCTGGAAGCGTTGGCCGAGTGGTGCAGCGTGCTGATGATCGCGGTTCGCGCCGGCGCTGACACCCACCACGCCGTCGATGCCAAAATCCTGCAACAACTCGGCGCGGACGGCTATGTCGTCAACATCGCGCGGGGGTCCGTGATCGATCAGGCCGCCTTGATCGCCGCGCTCGAAGCCAAGGCCATCGCGGGTGCCGGTCTCGACGTCTATGCGACGGAGCCGCATCCGCCGGATGCGCTGACCGCTTTTCCGAATGTCGTGCTGACCCCACATATCGGCGGCCATACCCTCGAATCCCACACCGCGATGCAGGATTGCGTGATCGCCAATCTGGAAGCGTTTTTCG
>Ga0193742_1002217_pt1 | contig 11253 bp, 17 predicted proteins | sample L2c1metaG_FD_165511 | JGI IMG/M metagenome (GOLD analysis project Ga0193742, IMG submission 165511) | Soil microbial communities from a riparian zone of the East river system, Colorado, United States - L2c1 | ecosystem: Environmental > Terrestrial > Soil > Riparian zone | place: USA: East River... | reverse complement strand
TTGCGGCAAACCTAGCCGCAAAAGCGTCACACGCAATAGCTTATCTCGGCAGCATCGCGCCCAGCGGACGGCCGGCGAAGATGTGGATGTGGAGATGCGCTATTTCCTGATGCCCATGCTGGCCGATATTGACAAGTAGGCGATAGCCGGGCGCGACCAGCCCCGCCTCGCGCGCGACATGGCCGATCGCGCGCATCACGCCGGCAATCTCTGCGTCGGACGCCTTGGCGGTGAAATCGTCCCACGAAACATAGGGCTTGCGGGGAATCACCAGCAGATGCGTCGGCGCCTGTGGATTGATGTCATGGAAGGCGACGGCGAATTCGTCTTCATAGACGCGCTTCGACGGAATCTCGTTGCGCAGAACCTTCGCGAAGACGTTCTGATCGTCATAGGGCTGGGTGGCGTCGATCGGCATGGGTGATCTCCTTTTGAGGGTGATCTATCGCATTGAGCCGTCACCCTGAACTTGTTTCAGGGTCCATCTCTCCATGGGCGGGGATCAGGTTTGAGGCACGATGGATGCTGAAACAAGTTCAGCATGACGAGATTAGAGGCTGGGGCGTCCAGCCTTTTCGTCCAGCCCCGATACGCCCTCGCGCCGGGCGAGTTCGGCGCGGACATCGTCCAGCGTCAGCCCGGCATCGGCGAGCAGCACGATCAGGTGAAACATCAGGTCGGCGGCTTCCGAGGCGATCGCGGCCTTGTCGCCCTGTATCGCGGCGATGACGGTTTCGACCGCTTCCTCGCCGACCTTCTGCGCGATCTTGGCGCGGCCCTGTGCTGTCAGCCGCGCGACATAGGACGCACCCGGATCGCCCTTGCGGCGATGGGCGACAATGTCTTCGAGGGTGGCGAAAATATCTGCCATTGGCGCGACCCTAGACCAGCGGACGGCGGACGGGAATGCCCGCCGCGGCGAGCGCGGCGTGGGCATCGGCGATGCTCGCCTCGCCGAAATGGAAGATCGATGCGGCGAGGACGGCGCTGGCGTGGCCGTCACGGATTCCCTCGACCAGATGATGCAGCCCGCCGACGCCGCCGGAGGCGACCACCGGCACATCGACCTGATCGGCGATGGCGCGGATGAGCGCGAGGTCGTAGCCGTCGCGGGTGCCGTCGCGATCCATCGATGTGATGAGCAACTCGCCCGCGCCCAGACGCGCGAGGTTGAGCGCGTGTTCTACCGCGTCGAGGCCGGTTTCGCGGCGCCCGCCGTGGGTGAACACCTCCCAATGGTCCCCGGTCCTGCGCGCATCGACCGAGGCGACGACGCACTGGCTGCCGAAGCGGTCGGCGATTTCGGCGACGACTTCGGGGCGGGAAACCGCGGCGGAATTGACCGCGACCTTGTCCGCGCCCGCCAGCAGGAGCGCGCGCGCATCCTCCGCCGAGCGGACGCCGCCGCCTACTGTGAGCGGCATGAAGCACACCTCCGCGGTGCGTCTGACGACGTCGATCAGCGTGCCGCGGCCCTCGTGGCTGGCGGAAATATCGAGGAAGCACAGCTCGTCCGCTCCGGCGGCGTCATAGGCGCGCGCCTGTTCGACCGGATCGCCTGCATCGCGCAACGCAACGAAGTTGACGCCTTTGACCACGCGGCCATCGGCGACGTCGAGACAGGGAATGACGCGGGCGCGGACGGTCATTCGGCGCGCTCCGCCGCCGCCAGCGCCGCCGTCAGGTCAAGCGTACCGTCGTACAGCGCGCGGCCGGTGATGACGCCTTCGATCCCGTCGCGGGCGTGGAGTGCGAGCATGTAGATGTCGGCGATGCCCTTCACCCCGCCCGATGCGATCACCGGGATATCCACGGCGCGGGCGAGATCGACCGTCGCCTCGAGATTGACGCCCTTGAGCAGCCCGTCGCGGCCGACATCGGTGAACAGCAGGGCGGCGACGCCCGCATCCTCGAACCGGCGCGAGAGGTCGAGCACGCTGGTGGTCGAGACATCGGCCCAGCCCTGGGTCGCGACCATGCCGTCCTTGGCGTCCACCGCGACGACGATTCCGCCGGGAAAATCGGCCGCGGCCGCCTTGACCAGATCGGGATCGGTCAGCGCCGCGGTGCCGATGACGACGCGCGAGACGCCGAGATCGAACCAACGCTCGATCGATTCGCGCGTGCGGATGCCGCCGCCCAATTGAACATGGCCGGGAAACGCCTCGACGATGCGGGCGACCGCCTCGCCATTGACCGAGTTACCGGCAAAGGCGCCGTCGAGATCGACGACATGGAGATGCCCGGCGCCCGCATCGGCGAACAGCAGCGCCTGAGCGGTGGGATCGTCATTATAGACCGTCGCGCGCGCCATATCGCCCTCGGCCAGGCGCACGGCCTGTCCGCCCTTCAGATCGATCGCGGGAAAGACGATCAGGGACGCCATGCGAGGAACCTCTCCAGCAGCGCGATGCCGTAGCGCTGGCTCTTTTCGGGGTGGAATTGGACGCCGGCGAGATTGTCGCGGCCGATCGCGGCGGTGATCGGGCCGCCATGATCGGTGGTGGCGATGACTCCTTCACCAGTGAAGGCGAATCCGTGGAGGAAATATGCCTCGCCCGGCTCGATCAGCGGGTGCGATACGACCGGAGCAACGTCGTTCCAGCCCATATGCGGCACCCGCTTGCCGGGCGCGGACAGTATCGCAGTGACGGTGCCGGGGAGCCAGCCGAGGCCGGCATCGCCGCCCAGTTCCTCGCCATTGGTCGCCATCAGCTGCATGCCGACGCAGATGCCCAGGAAGGGGCGGGCATTGGCGATTGCCGCGTCTTCCAGCGCCTCGACCATGCCGGGGATGGCGCGCAGCCCGCGCGCGCACGCGCCAAACGCGCCGACCCCCGGCAGGACAATGCGATCCGCACCGCGCACTGCATCCGGATCGGCGGTGATGAGCGGATCGGCCCCAGCCGCCTTGAGCGCGTTCGCGACCGAATGGAGATTGCCCGCGCCGTAATCGATCAGGGCAACACGACTCATCCGAGCAGGTCGGCGAGCACTGGGGCGGCGAGGTTCGCGGTGAAGGGGATGACTTCTATCGTGGCGACTCCCTCGACCACGAAGGGATCGCTGGCGGCGACCTTTTCGACCGCATCCTTATCGCCGCGAAACAGGATGACGCCGCCGGTGCGTGGCGTGCGCCGCCCCGCCACGACGATGACGCCCGCTTCGAAGCCCTGACGGAGCCAGTCCCCATGCGCTTTCAGATGCACGTCCACCGTTTCGAGATCGGTAGTGTAGCTCAACAGCACCACGCACATCGGCGTGTCCGGCCGAACGAACGCCTCAGCCACCGAGCATGCCCTTGGTGCTGGGAATCGCGTCCGCCTTGCGCGGGTCTATCTCCACCGCAGTGCGCAAGCTGCGGGCGAGGCCCTTGAACGCGCTTTCGATGATGTGGTGGTTGTTCTTGCCGTAGAGCGTCTCGACGTGGAGCGTCAGCCCGGCGGAACCGGCGAAGCTGTGGAACCAGTGTTCGAACAGCTCGGTATCCATCTCGCCCAGCCGCGGCACCGAGAATTGGCAGGCCCAGACGAGGAAGGGGCGGCCGGAGATGTCGAGCGCGACGCGGGTAAGCGTCTCGTCCATCGGCGAGAGGGCATCGCCGTAGCGGCGGATGCCCGTTTTGTCGCCAAGCGCCTTGGCCACCGCTTCGCCGATGGCGATTCCGGCATCCTCGGTCGTGTGGTGCTGGTCGATATGGAGATCGCCGACCACCTTCACATCCAGATCGATCAGCGAATGGCGCGACAGCTGTTCGAGCATGTGATCGAGGAAGCCGATGCCGGTCGAGATATCGTACACGCCGGTGCCGTCGAGATTGACGGTGACGTCGATCGAAGTCTCCTTCGTCGCACGCGAGATGGTCGCTTGCCGCATGAACGCCCTCATAGCGTCGCTTCGGCTCCATGCAATCTTGACCGCACCGGGGATGCCGCTACCCACAGGAGAATGACCGACCAGCTGCCCGACAGCCTGATTCCCTATGACGAGATCGTGCAGGAGGCACTGCGCGCAGTGGTGGGCCGCGTGCTCGGCACCGTCACCGGCACGTCGCTGCCCGGCGGGCATCATTTCTACATCACCTTCAAGACGCAGGCGCCCGGGGTGATTATCCCGCGCCATCTGGTCGAGCGGTTTCCGGATGAGATGACGATCGTCCTGCAGAACAAGTTCTGGGATTTGAAGGTGGAGTCGGACCTGTTTTCGGTCGGGCTGACCTTCAACCAGATTCCGGCGACTTTGGTGATCCCCTATGCCGCGGTGACGCGGTTCCAGGACCCGGCGGTCGATTTCGCGCTGCAATTCCAGGCGCAGGACGCCGAGGACGACGAACCGCTCGATCCCGGCGAGAATGACGGGCCGATCGCGGTGCCGGTGGAAGACGGATCGAACGTCGTCGCGGTGGATTTCAAAAGAAAAAAGTGACGGCGTAGTCACGCAAGCCGTCACCCTGAACTTGTTTCAGGGTCCATCTGTCCTCAAGTGCTGACCTGCCTGGTGGCACGATGGATGCTGAAACAAGTTCAGCATGACGGATTGGAGAGGTCTGTTGACCGAAACCCGCACCGAAACCGACTCGATCGGGCCCATCGAGGTTCCCGCCGACGCCTATTGGGGCGCGCAGACACAGCGATCTATCGAGAATTTCCCGTTTGGCGTGCAAGAACGGATGCCGATCGGCATCGTCCACGGTCTCGCGCTGGTGAAGCAGGCCGCGGCGCGGGTGAACCGGGCGCACGGACTCGCGGCGGACAAGGCCGATGCGATCGAGGCGGCGGCGGCGGAGGTGGTGGCGGGTAAGCTGGACGATCAGTTCCCGTTGGTCATCTGGCAAACCGGCAGCGGCACGCAGAGCAACATGAACGTCAATGAGGTGATCGCGGGGCGGGCCAACGAGATGCTGGCGGGTACGCGGGGCGGCAAGACGCCGGTGCACCCCAATGACGATGTGAACATGAGCCAGTCGTCCAACGACAGCTTTCCGACGACGCTGCACATCGCGGCCTATCTGAAGATCGCCGATCAACTCATTCCGGCGCTCAAAAAGCTGCGGCAGATGTTAGATGCCCGGGCATCGATGTGGGACGATATCGTCAAGATCGGCCGCACTCATCTGCAGGATGCGACACCGCTGACGCTCGGCCAGGAATTTTCGGGCTATGCCGAGCAGTGCGATCAGGGATTGGCGCGCGTCGAGGGCGTGCTGCCGCGACTGGTGCTGCTGGCGCAGGGTGGAACGGCGGTCGGCACGGGGCTGAACGCGCCTAAAGGTTTCGATGTCGCGATAGCCGCGGAGATCGCCGCGCTCACCGGCCTGCCGTTCGTCACCGCGAGATCGAAGTTCGAGGCGTTGGCGAGCAACGATACGCTGGTCGAGCTATCGGGCGCGCTCAACACGCTTGCCGTTTCGCTGACCAAGATCGCCAATGATATCCGCCTGCTGGGATCGGGCCCGCGTTCTGGACTTGGCGAACTCGATCTGCCGGCCAACGAACCGGGTAGCTCGATCATGCCGGGCAAGGTCAATCCGACCCAGTGCGAGATGCTGACGATGGTCGCGGCGCAGGTGATGGGCAATCACACCGCGATCACCATCGGCGGACTGCAGGGCCATCTGGAGCTCAACGTGTTCAAGCCGCTGATCGGCGCGAACGTACTGCGGTCGATCGATCTGCTCGCCACCGGCATGGAAAGCTTCGCCGAACGATGCGTCGAGGGGCTGGAGCCCAATCGCGCGCGAATCGCCGAGCTTGTCGATCGATCGCTGATGTTGGTCACCGCGCTCGCGCCCGAGATCGGCTATGACAATGCGGCGAAGATCGCCAAGCACGCCCATGCCGAGGGTCTGACGCTGAAGCAGGCGGGGCTGGCGCTGGGGCTGGTCGATGAAGCGACGTTCGATCGGCTGGTGCGCCCGGAGACGATGGTCGGGAACTGAAACCCGCATCATCCGCTTGATAATATTGGAACACAGGGGATTACGGACATGCTCAGGAGTTTGATCGGCGCCTTCATCGGCAGCAAGCTGGACAAGCAGCGCAACGGGCGCGGCGGAATTGCCGGGGCGGCGATGGGTGCGGCGGCGATGCGCGTCGCGTCACGCAGTATCCCCGGCGCGCTGGCGGTCGGCGGAGCGGCGATCGCCGCCAAGCTGATCGGCAAGAAACTGGCAGAGCGGCGTGCGCGCGAGCGGCAGTTACCGCCGATCGGGCCTGATCCGCGTATCTGACCCGCGCTTGACGGGTTGGCCATGCCTGCGCCAGTAGCGCGCATGGCCGAACCCACCGCGAATCCCTACAAGCAGAGCCGCCGCGGCGTGCTCTTCGTGCTCTCGTCGCCTTCGGGCGCGGGCAAATCGACCATCGCGCGGCGCTTGCTCGCCGCCGATCAGGGCATCACCATGTCGATCTCCGCGACCACCCGGCCCGCCCGGCCCGGCGAGGTCGACGGGGTCGATTATCATTTCGTCAGCGTCGACGCGTTCCGCGAAATGGTGGCGAACGAGGAATTCCTCGAATGGGCGCACGTCTTCGGGCACCGCTACGGCACGCCGCGCGCGCCGGTCGATCAGGCGCTGGCAGATGGGCGCGACGTGCTGTTCGATATCGACTGGCAGGGTGCGCAGCAGCTGTTCCAGCAGGCCGGCGGCGACGTGGTCCGCGTGTTCATCCTGCCGCCCTCGCTGACCGAACTCGAACGCCGCCTGCGGCACCGCGCTACCGATCCGGAGGATGTGATCGTCGCCCGCATGGACCGCGCCGCAACCGAAATCGGCCACTGGGACGGCTATGACTATGTGATGGTCAACGACGATGTCGAGCGCTGTTTCGGCAAGGTGCACACCATCCTGGCGTCCGAGCGGTTGCGGCGGAGCCGATGGACGGGGCTGATCGGGTTCGTGCGAGGGCTGGTGAAGGCTTCTTAGAGCCGACTTAACCCCAGAAATCGTACTGCCGCGTCATATTCGGTGCGCTTGGCCGCCAGCGATTGAGCGGCCTGGGTGTCTTCGCCCCACATTTCAGCCTGCCAGGCTTCGTCGACCGTCGCCGCCGCCCATAGCGCATCGGCATCGGTCGCGCCTTCGTCCAGCGCCAGTCCGCCGATCAGCGTTCCGGTAATCGACACGATCGGCGACAGTGCCGCGAGCGTGAAGGCATCGCGGGCCGCGACCGCCTCGGCCAGGCGCGCGACGGTTGCAGGCGGCTGGGAGCGGTGCATCACACCGCTCGTGACCTCGAAATGCACGTCGTATCGCGCCGTCGCCCATGCGAGCAGCGAATCCCAAGCAGCTGCTTCGCGAGCGACGAGCGGTTCCGGGCCCTCGGCGCGGTAATAGAGCAGATCGCTTTCGCCATAGGCCGCGATGCCTGCGACGTGCGGCGCGGGATCGGCCGCGATACGCTCTACCGCGGCGTTGGCGAGGCCGGTCAGCCGCATCGCGGCGGGGGCGATCTCACCCTCCACCGCGCGCCATTCGCCGGCAATGGCCTCCGCCAGCGACGGCGACGGCACGACCAGCGGCAGCCGCCCCGGCGTCCGCACCGCGCGCCCGTCGAGCCGGATGCCGTGGCCGCCATCCTCTGCCGCCACGGTCACGTCTTTCCAGAAACGCTTCATTCGGGTGGGGTACGCCAACGCTGAGCCAGCGCGCGCGGCACGAAGGCCATGATGCCCATGCCGCCAAGCACGATCGCGATTGCCGCGATTGACTGGCCGGTGCCGACTGCCCGGCCGAGCAGCACGACGCCGAACACCGCCAGCGCCACACCCAGGATGCGGGCGATGCCCATGATGAAGAATCGGTTCCGGGCGGGATCGGTCACAATCGTGTCTCCATCGCTGCGGCAATTTCCCTGGGATGGGCCAGCACCTGCGCCGCGCCGCTGTGGTGCAGCAATTCGGGCGGATGATAGCCCCAAGCGACGCCGAGCGGATGCGCGCCGGCCGCGACCGCCATCGCCATATCGTAGCTGGTGTCGCCGATCATCACCGTGGTTTCGGACGAGGCGCCCGCTTCCGCAATGGCCGCCTCGATCATTGCCGGGTGCGGCTTGGAGGGATGGCGGTCGGCGGTCTGCAGCGTGACGAAGCGGCTCGATAGTCCGTGATGCGCGAGAATCAGGCTCAGCCCGCGATCGGACTTGCCGGTAGCGACGCCAAGCAGCCAGCCCGCGGCGTCCAAGGTCTCCAACGCGTCGAGAATGCCTTCGTAGAGCGGCTCATCCGCCAGCCCGCCCGATCCGCGCATACCCTGGAAAGCCAGCTTGTATTCGCCGGCCAGCTTGAGATGCGTCGCGTCATCGGCGTCCGGCAGCAGCTGCGCCATCGCCTGCGGCAGCGACAACCCGACCACGCTCAGGATCGCGTGACGCGGCGGCAGTGCAAGGCCCGCGCCGTCGAAACACGCGTCCATCGCTGCACAGATATTGTGCTGCGAATCGACCAGGGTGCCGTCGCAATCGAAGATGGCGAGACGGTTCACCCGCCCCGCCGCCGCCGTTCGCCCTTGCGGTCCTTGCGGATGGTCTTGGCGTGCTGCTTCGCCTTCTGCTTCTGCTCGGCGCGAGTCGGGGGTGGGGCTTCCTCGGGCATGGCGAGATCGCCCGCGACCAGATCGAAGCCGAGCTGATCGATCGTCTCGCGCATGTGATCGGGCAGCTCGGCGGTCACGTCGATCTGGCCGCCATCGGGATGGTCGATGCGGATGCGGCGCGCGTGGAGGTGCATCTTGCGGCTGATCGATCCGGTCAGGAAGGCGTCGATTCCGCCATATTTGCCGTCGCCGAGGATCGGGTGGCCGATTGCCGCCATGTGCACGCGCAGCTGGTGGGTGCGGCCGGTGAACGGCTGGAGCTCGACCCAGGCGGCGCGGTTGCCGGCGCGTTCGATCACGCGGTAGCGGGTGCGGGCGGGGGCGCCTTCCTTTTCATCGACCTGCATCTTCTCACCGCCCGATCCGGGCTGTTTGGCCAGCGGGAGTTCGATCATGCCGTCATGGATATCGGGCACGCCCGTCACCAGCGCCCAATAGACCTTGCGCGCGGTGCGGCTGGAGAACGCCTTGCCGAAATAGCCGGCGGCGCGGGTGGTGCGTGCGATCAGCAACGCGCCGGACGTGTCCTTGTCCAGCCGGTGGACCAGCTTGGGGCGGCTTTCGCTGTCGTAGCTGAGCGCATCGAGCAGCCCGTCGACATGCTCGGTGGTCTTGGTGCCGCCCTGGGTGGCAAGGCCCGGCGGCTTGTTGAGGACGATCGCCTGCGCGTCCTTGTGGATCACCATATCCTGCATGAAGGCGATCTGATCGTCGGAGAGCGGCGCGCGTTCGCGCTTTGGCTTCGCGGTCGCAGCGGCCTTGGCCGGCTCGTCGGGCGGCACGCGCAGCGTCTGGCCGGTCGTGACGCGGTCGCCCGGCGTCGCGCGCGCGCCGTCGACGCGCAGTTGCCCGGTGCGCGCCCAGCGCGAAACAATGTTGAAGCTGACATCGGGCAGATGACGCTTGAACCAGCGATCGAGCCGGATGCCGTCATCATCGGCGGCGACGGTGAAGGTGCGAATCTCGCTCATGCCGCGACCGTCCGTGCAATGGCGAGCCCGGCGAACAGCGCGAGGACCGATCCGATCACCGAGGCAAGGGCATAGCCGAGCGCCACGCCCAGCTGCCCGCGCTCGATCATCAATGCTGCCTCCAGGCTGAAGGCGGAAAAGGTGGTGAAGCCGCCAAGGATGCCGACGCCGATGAACAGCCGCCAGCCTTCGGGCGCATTCATCCGGGCTAGGCTGCCGGCGAGCACGCCCATCAGCAGCCCGCCGGCGATGTTCACGAACAGCGTGCCCCACGGATAGCCGGGACCAAGCACGCGGAGTGCGGCGGCACCGCTGAGGAAGCGCATGGCAGCGCCGATCGCGCCTCCGGCCATGACGAGAAGGATTTGGGACATGGCTGCGCGCTTAGCGCAGGTGGCGCGGACCCGCCAGTGGCGCGCCTCAGACGATGACGTTGGAGATCAGATCCACTTCGGTCCCGCCGCCGGGCAGGTTGCGCAGGAACAGCATGAACGCATCGTCGCGGCGGGTGCCGCCCAGCATGTGGTCCTTGCCGTCTTCCAGATGCTCGGCCGAATAGCCGGCGCGGAGGGCCTTGGTGTAATAATAATCCAGCACCGCCTGCATATTGGCATCGGCGCGGAAGGTGACGACGCGCATCTTGCACGGCGCCGCGTTGCCGCCCGCCGCCTCGACCACGCGGGCCTTGGGATAGACGCTCATTTCAGGCGCCAGGCGCGCGGCCCAGCGCGCCGAGTAATCAAGCTTGTCCGCGCACGGATTGCCGCCCGCCGCGCCCGCCTTTTGCGAGCTGGCAAGCTGGCCCAGCGTAACGGGCTGCCCTCCGATGCCGCCGGTGAACTTGCCCGCGCCGGGCGCGCGCAGCAGCTTGCCGTTGGCCATGGCATATTCGGCCTTGGCGGCATCGGCGCGGCGTTCGGGCGGGATCGGCTGGGCAAGCGCACCGGGGGTGCGGCGGGTGCCGCGGCCGCCCTTGGCCGCCAGATTGGGATCGACCATGATCTGGTCTTCGAGCGCCGCGGTCAGCGCCGGATCGCTCGCATTGCCGACCAGCTCGTTATCGAGCACGTCGAGGCTCGCCTGGTCGCTATCCTTGCGATTGCACGCGGCAAGCGACAACGCGATGGTGGTGGCGATCATGAACTTAGTGCGGTGCATCGGTCTCGAACTCCCGGATTACCGGGTGTTTGTGACGCAGGCGCGTTAAAAAACCCATGGCGAATCGGGGTTAATATTCGGGCGATTCCGTCCCGCTGCGGGACGAATTACGCCTTGCGATGCGCGCGCCACTGATCGGCGGTCTGGCCCCAGGCATCGACGACCGCCTCCTCATGGGGATCGGGCAGGCGGGTGCGGCCGAGATTGGTCGAACCGAGCCTCTTGGCCAGCGCGATCGAGCGGACATTGTCCGGATCGATGGTGTGGATGATGTCGGTCCAGCCCAGCGTATCGACGGCGAAATCCATCGATGCGGCGGCACCTTCATAAGCATAGCCCTTGCCGGCGAACTTCGCCAACACGCCCCAGCCGACTTCGGTGCCGGGCCAGCCTTCGGGCTGCCATGGGCCGAGGCGGCCGACCCACTCGCCGGTCGCGCGCTCGATCATGGAGAACATCGCGAAGCCGTTGATGTGCCAGGAACCCGCCATGGTGCACAGCTGCCGCCATGCGCCCGCGCGGCTTGTCGTG
>Ga0193742_1002216_pt1 | contig 11253 bp, 7 predicted proteins | sample L2c1metaG_FD_165511 | JGI IMG/M metagenome (GOLD analysis project Ga0193742, IMG submission 165511) | Soil microbial communities from a riparian zone of the East river system, Colorado, United States - L2c1 | ecosystem: Environmental > Terrestrial > Soil > Riparian zone | place: USA: East River... | reverse complement strand
ACCGCGAAGGAACGATGCGAGGAGGCGATCAGCGTGGTCCTGTCGGGCGTGACGAGGCCGCGCTGGATCGCGCGGCCGGCTTCCATCAGTTCGGCGCCGACCACGACATCGACTTCGCCGGGGACCGGCAGCAGCGACAGCACCGGATAGGCGCCATCGGGTCGGGCAGGGATCATCTCGACATAATAGATGGTCGCACCGGTGCGTTGGGCGACGCCGGGCACCGAGGTGGATTGTGCGATCCAGTCCTGGCTTTCCGCCAGCGCCACGATCCAGTCGACCAGCACGCCGCCGCCCTGGCCGCCCATCGCGAGCACGGCGATCGAAAGCGGTCGGGTCAGATCGATGGTCGGGGGCTGCAGCATGAGGTTCATCGGGCCATGCCTCAAACCAGCGCGAGACGGCGCCGGTCGCGGCGGCGCTGCAGGAAACCGATGACGCTACCGCGCAGCTTCGCCATGAACTGATCGAACCCCGTCGGGTTGTGGATGATATCGGCGCGGTAGAATGACGGGCACAGCACGGCGGCCTCCGCGACCTCGCCGCAATTGCCGCAGCCGACGCAGCTATCGTCGATCGCCGCGACCGGATCGTCCTTCAGGGGATCATTGGTGTGCTTGACGGAAAGCGAGGGACAGCCGGACAGGCGGATGCAGGCATGGTCGCCGGTGCAGACATCTTCGTCGACACCAAAGCGCTCGCGCACCACGCGTTCGCCACCCTTCATGGCCTTGTTGAACAGCGGCTTGATCCGGCGCTGCTTGTTCAGCATGCATTCGGACGAGGCGACGATGATCTTCGGTCCCTTGTCGGGACTGGTCAACGCTTCCTTCAGCGTGTCGCGCATCTTGGCGACATCATAGGTGCGGTCGATCTGGCGCACCCATTTGGCGCCGATGCCCTTCACGGCCTCGGTGATCGGGTGTTTGGTGGAGCGCGATTTGTTGTCGGCGCGGGACGAAAGGATGTCCTGGCCGCCGGTTGCCGAGGTATAATGGTTGTCGACCACCAGGATGACGCCGTCATGCTGGTTGTAGACGGCATTGCCGATGCCGCTGGTCAGGCCGTTGTGCCAGAAGCCGCCGTCACCCATGATCGCGATCGCGCGCTTGTCCGCCTTCACATTGAACGCGGAAGCCGAGGCCGGGCCGAGGCCATAGCCCATCGTGGTTGCGCCGATATTGAACGGCGGCAATATCGAGAACAAATGGCAGCCGATATCGGCCGCGATGTGATGGGCGCCGAGATCCTTTTCGACCAGCTTCATCGCCGCGAAGATCGGCCGCTCCGGGCAGCCGGTGCAGAAGCCGGGCGGGCGCGCCGGCACCACCTCGGCCAGCGCCTTGACCTTGTCGTGGGCAAGGATCGATGGATCGTTCGGCGCGCGGATATGGTCGGGCAGCACTTCGGGCGCGGCGGAGGTGAGGAATTTTCGAACACCCGCCGCCATCACGGCCGCGGTATATTCGCCGCCGATCGGCAACTCGCCCTTGCCGTAGATCCTGGTCGGGATGTCGGCCTTGCGCAGGATCTTGTGCAGGGCTTGTTCGATATAATCGGGCTGGCCCTCTTCGACCATCAACACCGCGCGCTTCGATTGGCAGAAGGCAATCAGCTCGTCGTCGATCAAGGGATAGGTGACGTTCATGACATACAGCGGAATGCGGGTGTTGCCCCAGACGTCAGCGAGCCCGAAGCCCTGCAGTGCGCGGATCACGCCATTATACATGCCGCCCTGCAGGATGATGCCGACCTCGTCGATATCGCCCTCGAAGACCTCGTTGAGCTTACGCTCCTTGATGAAGGAAACCGCGGCCGGCCAGCGCTGCTCGATCTTTTCCTTCTCATGCATATAGGATGCCGGCGGCAGCACGATGCGGTTGGTATCCCGGCGCGGATTTTCCAGCGCCTGCGCCATCGTGAATGCGGGACGCTTGTTGTCCTTGGCGGCAAAGCGGCCATGGACGTGACAGGAGCGGATACGCACTTCGAGCATGACCGGCGTGTTGGTCGCTTCCGACAGTTCAAATCCGTCCTCCACGGCCTTGACGATGGATTCGAGATTGGGGCGGGGATCGAGCAGCCAGATCTGGGATTTCATCGCAAAGGCGTGGCTGCGCTCCTGCATGATCGAGGAGCCTTCGCCGTAATCCTCGCCGATCACGATCAACGCGCCGCCGAGCACGCCGCCGGAGGCGAGATTGGACAGCGCGTCGGAAGCGACGTTGGTGCCGGCGGTCGATTTCCAGGTCACCGCGCCGCGGATCGGATACATCACGGAGGCCGAAAGCATCGCGGCCGCGGCTGCTTCGTTCGCCGAGGTTTCGAAGTGCACGCCGAGCTCGCCGAGAATGTCCTGCGCATCCGCCAGCACGTCCATCAGATGCGAGATCGGCGCGCCCTGATAGCCGCCGACATAGCCGACGCCGGATTGCAGCAGCGCCTTGGTGATGGCCAAAATGCCTTCGCCGCGGAAAACATCCCCGTTGCCCAGTTTCAGGTCTTCGACTTCGCGGGCGAAAGAGCGTTCAGCCATGACGCATTTCCTTCGGCTCAGGCGACGGCGGCGGATCGGTCAAAATGCTAGGCGGATATATTTTAAGTGTCAAATAAACTGTTGCGATATTCATGGCCTGGACCTCGCCGGATTTGACGGCACCAGCGCCAGCACGCGCAACGGGCTGCCGCTGCCTTGCTGGATTTTTAGCGGCGGCGCGATCAGCGAGCTGCCTGTCGGCGGCAGCAGGTCGAGATTGGTCAGGCATTGCAGGCCATAACGTCCGGCGCCATGCATGTAGTAGTGGCAGGGATAGGGAGGCAGGAAATGCGCTGCCTGGCCCGCATCGGTGCCGATGGTTTCGGTGCCGAAGCCGAGCACGTCGCGCTCGTTCAGCAGGAAGCGCACGGCGTCCGGATCGGGGCCGGGCGTATGCTGCCCGACCTCGTCGAAATTCTGATAGGCGGCCGGATCGCTCTTCTTCGACCAGTCGGTGCGCATCAGCACCCAGCAGCGCGGCGGGATTTTTCCGTGCGCGGCTTCCCAGATCTTGATGAAATCCGGTGTCAACAGGAAGTCGGCGTCCGCAGCGGATTCCCTGGAGCAGTCGATGACCACGGCGGGCGCGATGAAATCGGCGACCGGGATCGTATCGGTGGAGCTGTTGGGAAGATCGCGCCCCGAGACCCAGTGGATCGGGGCGTCGAAGTGCGTGCCGGTATGTTCGCCAAAGGACAAATTGTTCCAGTACCAGGCGCCGCCGCGTTCGTCGTACCGGGAAATCTCTTCCATGCGGAAAGCGCGGCTCTGGCCTATTTCCGGTGGCATCACGATGGTTGGAAAATCCGGACCCAACGTTTGCGTCAAATCGACAATTCGGATTGCGCCGGTGGCGAGCGCTGAGGTGAAGCCTGCCAGGATTTCCATTCCGGGCGCCGAGTCCTGCGGTTTCATCGGCCAAGCTCCCGTTCCAGTGCCTTCGGATTGTCGCGGAAGCGGGCGAGCCAGTCCTGCGCGATATCGCCGGGATAGACATCCTCGACCGATCCTTTCAGCGCGCCCACAATAGCGCGGGCGACGGCGGAGGGCGCCAGTTTCGGCGGCAGCAGTAGCTGATTCCACTCGTCATCGATCGGTCCCGGAAAGATGTTGACGACCCGGATGCCGGCGGTGCGCATTTCGGCGCGTAGCGCTTGGGCTACCGAAAGTGCGGCGGCCATCGAAGCCGAATAGGTCGCGTGCTGCGGAAAATTCGACAAGGCATAAATCGACAGCAGATTAATCCAGGCCACCGCGCCGGCGTCGCCATCGGCGCCGCGCGACTGCATGACCGGACCGAACGCTTGCGCCAGCCGCAGCAAGCCGAAGCAATTGGTCTCCATCTCGGCCCGCGCGGTTTCGACGCCCGTGCGGCCGAACAGACCAAAGGTGCGGTGATGCTCTGATGTGTTGATCACGATGTCGACCTTGAAGCCGAGTTCGGCGGCGAGTTCATTGACCGATTTGGTATCGGTGACATCGAGCGGAACCAGCGTTACCTTCGGCAATTCCGCGATCGCCGGCCAGCCCGGCGGGTTCTTCCAGGGCTCGCAATGGCCGGCCCAGACCAGGTCGGCGCCGGCTTCGAGCGCCGCTTTCACGACGGCCTGACCGACCGGCGATTTGGCGTCGGTGACGAGCACTTTGCGGAATCTTGGGTCGGACGTGAAGTCGCGCAGCTTCGGTTCATCCGCGAGTGCCGTTTCGCCACTGGCAGGCTTGGCGATGAGCACGGCCTGGCCGGCGCGATCGAGCGCCGCCTCCACCGTGACGGCGGACGGTGCCGGACCGCAGCGCGCATCGAGATGGGCGACCAGACTGACACCTTCGGCCAGACGCACCAGCCCAAGCCGCCACGGCACGCGTTCGCGAAAGAACAATTCCTGGGAATGCCGCAGCGTGGTCTCGCTGACCAGTTCGCCCCGGCCGCTCATCACGGTCCATTCGAGTTCGGCCGACAGACAGCGGACGCAGGCCTCGCGCGGCGGATATTGCACGGCGCCGCAAGCCGCGCAGCATTGCAGTTCGAGATTGCCGAGCGCCGCGCCGCGAACGAGCCCGAGCGCGATGCGGCTGCGGCGATCCGGCGGCAGCGTCGGCGCACGCGTCTTGAGGATCGGGTTCTTGCGCTTTGGCCGTTTGATTGTTTCGCTCATCGTCAAGTTCCAATCAGGTTGCGGCGAGAATGGCGGCACCGGAGCACAGGCCGCGGTCGAAATTGATCATGCCGTATCCGGAGACGAGCGCATGGCGCGCGTTCTCGACCCGGGCGCCAAGCGTCTGTCCCGTGAGCTGCCGGATCGCTTCGACGAGCCCGAGCGTGCCACCGGCGGCACCAGCCTGGCCGATCGACAATTGGCCACCGGATGTATTGAGGGGAAAGCTGCCGTTCGCTTCGAAACTATGGCGACGAATGAAGTCCGGCCCTTCGCCCTTGCCGCAGAAACCGAGATCCTCGATCTGCAACACACAGATGACGGGATAATCGTCGTAAGCTTCGAACAGATCGATATCTTCAGGCCCGATGCCAGCGCTTTCGTACAGGCGGTCGCGGTCCATTACCCAGCCGCCGCGATCCTGCACCGGATCGTCAGGGAAGGCGTTGTGCCGCTCGATCGCGCCGGTCAACCGCGCATGCGGCAGCCCGAGTTGCCTTGCGCGATCCTCGCTCATGACAAGAAAGGCGTCGGCGCCCGCGCACGGCATCACGCAATCGAACAGCCGAAGCGGGTCGGCGACGAGCCGGGCGGTCAGATATTCGTCGAGCGTCAATGGCTTCTTGAATAGCGCATGAGGAAATTGCAGTGCGTTGGTGCGCTGGGCAACGCAGAGCTTGCCGAAATCCGCAGGTTTCGCGCCATAGGTGCGCATGTAATAGGCGGTCAGAAAGGCAAAACTGGTATTGGGCCCGCCGGCGCCATAGGGATAGACGGCGTCCTGCGCGAACATGCTAAAACTCGCCGTGCTCTGACGGAAACTGTCGACATGGTTGGTGTCGCCGGCGATGCAGGCGACGATCTCGGCATCACCGGCCTGAACCGCACGCGCGGCGCGGCGGAGGCTGACGATGCCGGACGCGCCGCCCATCGGGACGTGATCGAGCCAGCGCGGCGAGAGGCCGAGATGCTGCGTCAGGCCGACGGCGCTGTCGGGCGCCAGCGTAAAACTCGCCACGCACAGGCCATCGATTTCGTCCTTGGAAATTCCGGCGCCGTCGACCAGCTGTTTCAGCGCGCTCGCAATGAACCAATGTGCGCCGCGGATGGAAAAGCGCTCATAGGGCACGGTGACGGGAACTGCGACGGCGACCCCGTCATAACCAGCGATGCGGTTTGCCATGGCGGTCAATGCCCTCCGCCGAGATAAGTTGCCTGCACGCGGGCATCGCCCAACAGGTTTTTGGCTTCGCCGTCGAGCACGATTTCGCCGGTTTCCAGCACATAGCCGTAATCGGCGATTTCGAGCGCGGCCTTCGCATTCTGCTCGACCAGCAGGATCGAGACGCCGGCATCGCGCAAGCTGGCGATGATGCGCAGGATGTCGCGCACGATCAACGGCGCGAGGCCGAGGCTCGGCTCGTCGAGCATCAGCAGTCGCGGCGCCGACATCAGCGCCCGGCCCAGTGCGAGCATCTGGCGTTCGCCGCCCGAAAGTGTGTCGGCGCGTTGCGCGCGCCGTTCGGCCAGGCGCGGAAAGCGGCCATAGGTCTCGTCGAGCGCGCGCGCGACGAAGGCACGGTCCGAGCGGCGCGGATAGGCGCCGAGCACGAGATTGTCGTAGACCGTCAATTCTCCGAACAGCTCCCGCGTCTCCGGCACCAGGCAAAAACCGTGTTCGACGCGCGCCTCGACGTCGAGCTTGAGCAAATCCTGGCCGTCGAAGATCAGCCGGCCGCGCGACGGCAAAAGGCCGATGGTGGCGGCAAGAAGGGTGGTCTTGCCGGCGCCGTTCGGCCCGATCACGGTAACGATCTGGCCTTTCTGCAGCGACAGCGACACGCCGCGCACCGCCTCGACCTTGCCGTAAGCGACATGAAGATCCGATATCTCGAGCATCGCGCTCATAGCACGCCTCCGAGATAGGCTTCCTGTACCTTGGGGTCGGCGCGGACGGTCGCTGGGTTTCCCTCGACCAGCTTGCAGCCGAATTCCATCACCACCAGCCGGTCGACCAGCCCCATCACGAAATCCATGTCGTGTTCGACGATCAGGATCGTGACGCCTTCATCGCGGATCTGGCGCAACACTTTGGCGAGCGCTTCCTTTTCGGGCGGCCGCAAGCCGGCGGCCGGCTCATCGAGCACCACCAATACGGGATCGGCCGCCAGGGCGCGGGCAACTTCCAGGGTGCGCTGTGCACCCAGCGGCAAATTGCCGGCGAGCTCATACGGTTTGTCGCCGAGGCCGACGCGCTGCAATTGGCGCTGGGCCTCGTGCAGCGTCCGCCGTTCTTCGGCGCGATCGAGGTAAAGCGCGCTCTTCAGGAAACCGGTCGCGGTGCGGGCATAGGCGCCGAGCGCGACATTGTCGATCAGGCTCATGTTCGGCCGTAGTTTGACGTGCTGGAACGTGCGCGCAATGCCCATGCGTGCGATTTCCATCTGCGGGCGAGCCGTGATGTCCTCGCCGAGAAAACTGATGCGGCCGGCATTGGCCTGCAGCGCCCCGGTCAAGAGGTTGAACATCGTGCTCTTGCCGGCGCCGTTCGGGCCGATCAGGCCCAGAATCTCGCCGGCCTTGAGATCAAAACTCACCTTGTTGACGGCGGTCAGTCCGCCGAACGTGCGCACCGCATTCTCAACCCTGAGAATCTCCGTGCCGCTATCGGGCAGCGCGCGACGCGGCATCGGCTCGGCGGCGGCAGGTGGCAGGCGCGTGCCCTGCGGCAGGCGCTTCAGCACGAAGGCGATCAGGCCACCGCGGGCGTTCTGCAGCAGCAGGATCAGGAGGATGCTGAAAGCGATGATTTCGAACTGCGCCGGATTCTTCGTCACCAGCGGCAGCACATCCTGCAACCAGTTCTTCAGCAGCGTGATCAGCGCGGAGCCGGCAACGGCACCTGCGATATGACCGGCGCCGCCCGCCATCGCCATCAGCAGATATTCGATTCCGGGTTTGACGTCGAACGGGGCGGGACTGACGAAGCGGTTCATATGGGCATAGAGCCAACCGGCCAATCCGGCGAGCAGGGCCGCGATCACGAAGGTGACGAGGCGGATGCGGAAGATATTGACGCCGACGCTTGCGAGCAGGACGCCGCCGCCGCGCAGGCTGCGGATGGCGCGGCCCTCGCGGGAATTGAGCAAATTGGCGCTCGCCAGCATCGCGAGTCCGACCATCAGCCAGATCAGGTAAAATATCGTCTGCGACGAGATCAGCGGTAGCGAGCCGATCGAGATCGGCGGGATGCCGGTCATGCCGGTGTTTTGCCCGAGGCCCGTAATATTGCCGAACAGGAAATAGATCGAGATGCCCCAGGCGATCGTGCTGAGCGACAGAAAATGGCCATCCAGTCGCAGCGTCAGCGCGCCGATCGCCAGCGCGGCAAGCGCGGTCAGGACCAGCGCCAGCAGCAAACCGACCCAGGGCGAAAGGCCCAGCGTGGTGGTCGCCCATGCCGTCGCATAGGCGGCGATGCCGACAAAGGCGGCTTGTCCAAAGGACGTCATACCGCCGATGCCGGTCAGCAATACCAGCCCGAGTGCTGCCAGCGCGGAGATGCCGATATAGTTGAGGAGCGTGATGGCGAAGCTGCCAAGGATCAAGGGTGCCAGCACCAGTGCAACGATGGCGACGCCGATCAGACCGTTGCGCAGCGGCGCGCTCAACCCGATCGATTGCGGCATCTCGATTTCGTCGCCTTCGCCATCGGCATGGCCTGGCGATTTCCAGGATTGCCAGAGCAGCACCGGGATCAGCAAGCCGAACACGATGACTTCCTTAAAGGCGCTGCTCCAGAACGAGGCAAAACTTTCCAGCACGCCGACGAACAGCGCGCCGAGGGCGGCGACCGGATAACTGACGAAGCCGCCGAAGATGGCGCCGACAAAGGCTTTCAGCCCGATCATGAAGCCGGAATCGTAATAGGTCGTCGTGGTCGGGCCGACCAGGATGGCCGAGATGCCGGCGAGCAGCGAGGCGATGAAATAGGCCGTTGTGCCGGTGCGCGCCGGCCGGATGCCGACCAGCCGCGCGCCGATACGGTTGACCGCGGTGGCGCGCAGCGCGCGGCCCGCCATCGAGCGCTCGAAGAACAGGAAGAACAGCAGGCTGAGCAGGGCGGCGGTGACCAGCATCAAGAGCACCTGCGCGGAAACGATGACGCCGCCGCCGAGGACGTAGATGCCATCGACCAGCGGACGGATACGAAAGCCTTCGGCGCCGAAGAACATCAGGCCGAGCCCGCTCAGCGCGAAGTGAAGCGCGAGCGCGATGATCAGCAGCACCAGCACCGAGGCGTCGGCGGCGGGCCGGAATGCGATGCGATCGAGCAACGGTGCGATCGGCAGCACCAGCATCAACGCCAGGATGATCTGCACCGCATGGGGCAGGGCATACGACGCGGCGAACCAGGCCAGCACGCAGGGAATCAGCGGCAGCAGGCCATACATCAAAATCGAATGTGGAATCTTGGCGCGTTCGCCGGACCGGATATGGCCGGCCACATCGACGGATGTTGCGACGGCCGCGAGGATCGCGACCAACCAGATCGTGCCCGGCACCCGGCCAAGCTCGAACGCGGCGATCGAGAGCACGCAGAACGCCGTGATGTCGCCGAACGGCACGAACACGACGCGGGTGACCGAAAAGATCAGCACGAGGCCGAGCCCCGCCAGCAGATAGATGGCTCCGTTGGCGATGCCATCGAGCAGCAGAATGATGGCGATTTCAGTCGTCATGCGATCCAGCACCTTGATTAGTCAGATTAATACAGTAAATTGTCGTTTGAAAATGATATTTGAGGAGGCACTCTGTGGCCAGAAAACAAGCAGCAGCGGCACAAGTAATGGCAGTGGTCGCCGAACCGACCGTCGACATCTCGCCGATCGAGCAGACCGTGAACGCGTTCGAATATGCGGCCTGGCATTTCGGTTCGGCGTTTGCGCGGTGGCGGCGCGACTGCCTGGGTGCGATGCCGGCGAACGCGCTGGGCGGCACCGAGGCTTCGATCCTGCACGTGCTTCATCTGAATGGCACGCCGAAGGGGCTGAGCGACGTGGCACGCCTTCTGCACCGGGATGACCTGGCCAATCTGCAATATGGCCTGAAAAAGCTGCTTTCCCTGGGCTTTATCGAGAAAGCGAGCGATGGAGCCTCGCGCCGTAACACCACCTACGTGCCCACCGAATCCGGGCGGGCGATCGTCGATGCCTATCTGCAGCATCGGCGCGACACTCTTGTCCGTCTCGTCGGCAGCATGTCCGGCACCCAGGACGCGCTGCAGCAGGCAACCTCGATCCTGCACGTCATGACCGGGCTCTACGATCAGGCCAGCACGATCCTTTCCAGCCAGATCGGCGACACCCTTGGCCTTCGGCCATAAGGCATGAATTGCAACTTTAATTGGTAAGTTGATCATGTAAATTGCCTCTTGACGGAGGCCATACTGCACGCTTTTATGTTTTATGTCTAAAACAATTTTTATCCGGAATGGCGGATGGCGCGGCTGTGAACAGTAAATCAAGCCACGAAGCAGGGATGAACCGGCGGTTTCGCACCCGTCAGACTGCCATCGCTCCGGTCTCTCACTTCTTCAGTAGCCTTGTCTTCAGTAGTCCCGCCGCCATCGACTGACCGGCGGCCCAACAGGAGGTAGCGACGATGGATAGACAGATGATTTCGCGCCGGAAAATTCTCCTCGGTGGTGCGGCACTTTCCACTTTCGTTGCGGCCCCCGCGATCCTTCGGGCGCAAACGCCGCAGATCTCGGTTGGTTTCGTCACCGGTCAAACCGGGCCGGGGGCGTCGATCGGCATTCCCTACGCGCGCGGTATCGCCGCAGCGATGGGTTATCAGGACACCATCGCCGGACATAAGATCAGGCTGATCCAGATCGACGATGCCGGCGATCCCTCGGCGTCGACGCGCAATGCCCGCAAGCTCGTCGAGGAAGAAAAGGTCGACCTGTTGATCGGGTCATCGGGCGTTCCGGGATCGGTCGCGATGGTGGCGGTCGCCACCGAACAGAAAGTGCCGATGATTTCGATCTCGCCGCTGCCGCCGACCGTGGGCAAGGGGGACGGCGGCTTCTGGGCGATTTCGATTCCGCAACCGCCGCCGCTGATGGTGGCGGCCGTGGTCGGGCAAATGCAAAAGGCCGGGATCAAGAGCCTCGGCTATATCGGCTTCAGCGATGCCTGGGGCGATCTCGTTTACGGCGCGCTGTCCAAGACAGCCTTGCCGGTCGGCATCAAGATTCTCACCGACGAACGCTATGCGCGGCCGGATACGTCGGTGACGGCGCAGACGCTCAAGATCATCGCGGCCCAGCCGGACGCCGTCATGACCGGTGGCTCGGGAACGCCGGGCGCACTGCCGTTCCTGGCGCTGCGCGAGCGCGGCTATCGCGGCCCGATCTATGGCACGCACGCGTTGATCAATCCTGATTTCATCCGGGTCGGCGGTGCGGCCGTCGAAGGCGTGCTGGCGCCGACCGGGCCTGTCATCGTCGCGGAACAGTTGCCCGACAGCAATCCGGTGAAGAAGGTCGGCCTGGAA